>Ga0160459_100569_pt1 | contig 13578 bp, 12 predicted proteins | sample HID1973K_E6MG_FD_108208 | JGI IMG/M metagenome (GOLD analysis project Ga0160459, IMG submission 108208) | Enriched mosquito-associated microbial communities from UW Madison campus, WI, USA - HID1973K_E6 MG | ecosystem: Host-associated > Arthropoda: Insects > Digestive system > Unclassified ... | reverse complement strand
GTGCGTGGGCACGCTGTGCGAGCGGAGCCGGTGTACGGTCGCTTCGTCGCGGAACTCGGAGTAGCTCTTGCCCTTGCCGTCGCGGCAGGCCAGGACATGGACGTTGTGGCCCCTGCCGGTCATGCCCTTGGCGAGGCGGTAGCCGAACTGCGCGGCGCCGTTCACGTGGGGCGGGTAGGTGTCCGCGGCGATCAGGATGGTCAGTGGCTGGTCGGCTGGCGTGGTCACGTGGCGGGCTCCTGATGGTCACGGTGCGGACAGCGCTAACTGTCTGCACGGCTGGCCGCCGGCGTCGGCGCGGCTGGGCCTCATGGGCTGGATGGCTGGTGGGCGATGGGGACTAGTGGGACGGCCTGCCCGGGGACTTCCGTGCGTCTTTCTTGCGCTTGGTGACCTCGGGATGGTGCCGCGAAAGGGCGATAACCCCAACGATAGCAAGGAGCGCGGCGGTTGCCATGGCAATGGCCATGACGGCGTGGACGTCGGGGCGCAGTTCACCCAGGATGACGATGCCGATGGCGATTCCCACCATGGGATCGATGACCGTCAGGCCGGCGATCACCAGGTCCGGCGGACCCGAGGAGTACGCGCTCTGCACGAACCAGGACCCCAGGCCGCCCGCGGCGATGATTGCCACCACGGAGTACCACTGCACGTTCAGCAGGAACAGTCCGTTGGGGTCCAGCAGGTGCTTGCCGATGATCCGGGTCAGCACCGCAACGAAGCCGAACAGGACACCGGCGCCAAGGATGTAGATGAAGGCGTTCATCCGGTGCCTGAACATCACGGCCAGGGTCCCGAAGAGGCCAACCGCAAGGGCGAGGAGCAGCACGATGGTCAGTTCGTCCTCAGGGCTGACGTGATGGTTTTCCTGTGTGACGTTGACCGCCAGGAGGACGAACAGCGCCGACCCCGTCACGCAGGCAGTAATGGCCACCACCGTGGCGCGGTTGATGGTGAGGTCCTGGTCCCGCGCGTTCACGATGGTGGTGATCACCAGTGCGATGGCGCCGATCGGCTGGATCACGGTCAGCGGTGCCGACACCAGGGCCACAGCATTCATGGCCATCCCGGCGCACAGCAGCAGCAGGCCGAACACCCAGCGGGGATTCCGCAGCAGGCGCAGGAATCCGTTCGAACTCAGGGCGAGTCCCCCGGTATCGGCCTTCACGGCACTGCCCTGGCGCTGGGCTCCCAGGGCGAGGCAGAACGCTCCCAGCACGGCGAGGAGGACGGCCATCCATATCATCAGGAGGTCCCGTCGTCGGGCGTTGTCCGGGTCCTGCCCTTGCGCAGCATGGCCCAGACATAGTTGTAGGCGGCGATCCAGTGCCCCACCAGGCCCAGGCCCAGCACAATCCATGCCGCCACGAAGAGTGCGTGGGAGAAGCCGGTGTCCAGCCGGGAAAGAACCAGCATGGGGGTGCCGAGGAGCAGCAGCCCGGTGCGCACCTTCCCCACCGTGCTGACGGGGAGGTCGGGGTGGCCGCGGAAGAGCGAGAGCGTCAGAGCGAGCAGGACTGCGTCGGGGACGACCAGCGCCGCCAGGTAGAGCCAATGCACGACGCCGGCAATCACCAGTGTGACGGCTACGGCCAGGAGCGCCAGCCGGTCCGCGATGGGGTCCAGGACCCGGCCCAGCCGGGAAGCCTGGTCGAACCGGCGGGCAACGTAGCCGTCCACCCAGTCGGTGCACGCCATGACCGCCAGGACCACCACACCGGCGCCGTATTCCTTTTGCGCCAGCACCAGCCAGATGAAGAGCGGAACCCCCATGAACCGCACCACAGTGAGCAGGTTGGGGATGGTGAACACGATGTCGTGGTCAACCTGGGGGCGGTCCGGACGGGAACCGGCACCAATGAACTTCACCTGTCCCCCTTCCTGTTGCCGCCCTGCGGCGTGGTCCTGCCGGACAGTGGCCTGCCGGCGGAGCTGTGCCGCCCGCCAACTCGTGGCCCGGAATGTTGATGAAGCTGCTTGCCCGGGCGCTCCCGCCCGGCCGGTTGGTCCTAGTAGGTGCGGATCAGCTTCCGCAGCAGGACCACCAGGAGGGTTCCCGCGGCAGCCAGTGCGGCCAGCGGCTTCCACCGGTCCTGCAGCCCGCCGGAGGATTCGGACAGGCCAGCGAGCTTGTGGGCTGCCGCGTCCTTCCCTCGCCCGGCCAGCGCCTGGCCCTGACGGGCCTTTCCCTGGGCAACCTCGAGCAGGTACCTGCCCTGGGTCTTGACGTCCAGTTCCGTTCCCAGGTTGTCGCGGACCTCGGTGAGGTGCTGGCGGCGCTGGTTCAGGCGCCGGGACAGTTCCGGCTCCGAAGCGTGAGGGAATTCCTTGTCGTGCTCGGCGGCCTTGACAGCCTTCTCGGCCTTGGCCTTCGCCGCGGCCTCTTCCTTGGCAGCCTTCGCGGCCTTGGCCGCGGGGCTTGCCGGGTCCAGCACGGCCGGGTTGAAGGCAGAGCCTTCCTTGGCCACGCCGATATCGTGCTTGATGCCGCGGATGGTTTCTTCCGGCAGCAGGGGCATGGCCTTCTTGAACCTGGCCATGCCGATGAGGCCTCCCACCAGGGCGATCAGCAGGAACGCGGCGGAGACCAGCAGTGCCGCCAGCCAGGCGGGCATGATGGTGGCCAGGCCCATGATGGCCGCAACAATCAGTCCGACCAACAGGAAGGCCAGGAAAACCAGGGCAACAGCGAAGAAGGCGGCCGCGACGCCGACCTGCACGCCTTTGCGCTTGAGTTCGACCTTGGCGAACGCGATCTCGTCGTTGATCTGGCGGGGCGCCAACCTTGCAAGGAGCTTGACCGTTCCGGGCAGCGCGGTGATGCGCAATCCGGGTCTGGTCTGCCCGCTGTGACGTCCGCTCATCGGTTCCGCCTAACTGGTTTGTGTGCTCGATCCGGCATCGTTTGTCCCGGGAAATGTGCACAGGCACAGTCCCCGCCACAAAACTACCATTCAGGTTCAGGGCGGACTTCGGGGCTTGCCGGGCGGCACTGATTACAACGCTGCAAATCGTGGGGTGCCCGGCCTAGGATGGACATCCGTGACCACAGCTTCCAATCCGGGCGACCTGCTCAGCCCCCGCCGCAGACTTTTGTACATCTTCCTCCTCGGTGCCCTGACCGCCTTGGGGCCTTTCACGATCGACCTGTACCTGCCGGCTTTCCCCGCCCTGGAGGCCAGCCTTGGCGTTACGGAGGCGCAGGTCCAGCTCACTCTGGCAGGGACCACCCTGGGCTTTGCGTTCGGCCAGCTGGTGGTGGGTCCGTTCAGTGACAAATTTGGCCGCAGGAACCCCTTGATCCTGGCCACCGCCCTGCATATCGCGGCGTCGATCGGTGCGGCTCTGTCCACGGATATCACCACCCTGGGGATCTTCCGCGTGCTCATGGGTGTGGGCGCTGCGGGCGGCGGCGTGGTGGCGATGGCCATGGTCCGTGACCTGTTTTCCGGCTACGCCATGGTGAAGATGTTTTCCAGGATGGCACTGGTCAACGGCCTGGCACCCATCCTGGCGCCGGTGATCGGGTCGCAACTGCTGCTGGTGATGCCCTGGCCCGGAATCTTCGTGTTCCTGGCCTCCTACGGCACCCTGGTGATCGTGGCAGCGCTGGTCCTGGTCCGTGAAACGCTGCCGCCGGAGAAGAGGGGACAAAGCGGCATGACGGCCCGGCAGCGCTACCGGGTCCTGTTCAGCGACCGGATCTTCGTGGGCCTGCTGATGGTGGCGGGCCTGAACTTCGGTGGACTCTTCACCTACCTCTCGGCCTCGCCGTTCCTGTTCCAGGGCGTGTTCGGCTTCTCAGCCCAGGAGTACGGGCTGCTCTTCGGTATCAACTCGCTGGGCATCGTGGCCGGCGTGCAGACCAGTTCGAGGCTGATCAGGCGGGTGCCGCCGCAGTGGATCCTCGCCGCCGCAACGGCCTGGATGTTCCTGATGGCCCTCCTGATCGTGGTGTTCGACCTCCTGGGCTTCGGCCTGTGGGGCGTGATGGTGCCGCTGTGGTTCTACATCCTGGGAACGGGGTTCATGTTCCCGTGCGTGCAGGTCCTGGCGTTGGCGAAGCACGCCTCCCAGGCGGGCACCGCCGCGTCCCTGCTGGGCGCCGCCACCTTCATGATGGCCGGGCTGATCTCACCCGTGGTCGGATGGCTGGGCATCACCAGCACCAGCATGGGGGCGGTCCAGGCTGTCTGCATCCTGCTGGCCATGGCAGCCCTGTGGCTGGTGGTCCGCCCACGCACGGTCCCGGCCATCGCCTGACATGATGAGGGCATGAAACACCTGCCGCACAGGAATGGACGGGGACTTTTCCTCGGCGCGGTGCTGGGCGCCGTTGCGGGTTACTTCGCGGGCCGCGCCGCCGGCAACGCGGCGATGGGAATCATCCTTGGCTCACTGGCTGGCGCGGCGCTGCTGTACCGGGTCAATCCGGGCGGGCGGAACCGCCGCTGAATCCCGCCTGGACGGCATCTGCAGCAATTGCCGGAGGCAGTAGCCGCGTGGCTGTACCGGGCCAATAGGCTGCGCGATAAAATGTGTCCGTGCCCAGTTGGCAGGATCGACCCCAGCTACCGGCCACATGGCAGCGATGCGATGCCCGGATCCTGCCCCTGTGGTGGGACCGGGCGTGCGTGCAGATGGGCGAGCAGTCGGCCGCCCTGTACGCCGCCGGGCTCTTCACCGAGGACCGCCGCAGGCCCATCGCCCAATGGTTCAACCCCGCGTTCAAAGCCGCGCTGCTGGTGGCGCCCGAAACCTCTCCCGAGTGGCCCGTGCAGCGGTTCGGCATCTTCTATGCACCCCCGGATGCAGGCTTCGTGCGGATCCACTCTGCCCCGCATGAATGGAGCCCCAGGCAGCCCCGCAAGTCCCCCACCGAGCAGGAAGCGTTCCTGGCTGCGATAGCCGAGGCAGAGCGGTTCCTGCAAATTGAAATGGACTTCGTGTGAGGAGGCAAAAAGCCCCCGTCCTCCAGTGGAGGACGGGGGCTTTTCCGTGCAAGCTCCTCCTGCTGGACTTGAACCAGCAACCCTTCGATTAACAGTCGAATGCTCTGCCAATTGAGCTAAGGAGGAATGAAGCGGGTATTAGCCTAGCAAACACCCCGGCTGGAAGCGAAATCGGCGGACGGAACCGGCATCAGGCCAGGCACCACGCCAGGCATCAGGTCAGGCATCGGAGCGCAGGGACCTGCGTTCCATCTCCAGCATCATCAGCTCGCGGTTGAGCCGTTGGAACGCCTCAGGATCTGCAGCGGGATCGAGCCGCTGGAGCTGGCCCATCTTGTCCGCCTTGACCCGGGTGATCTGCAGCTCGAACAGGCGGGACAGGATGTCCCGGCAGTACTTCTGCACACCCTCCTCCGTGCTCGCCGGCAACGGCACCACCGCCAGCTCGGACACCAGCGCCCGCAACGGCTCCGGGACCTCGTGCATCACATGCTCAACCCAGCGCGCAGGATCCGTCACCATGCCCGGGCCGGTGGCGCGCATGGCGTCATGGACCGCCTGGAAGGCCGGGGTGGCAAACCTGGCGGCGGCGAAGCGGTCCCAGACGGCCCCGGAGAGCAGCGCCGGTTCCTGCAGCGCCACCTCCACCGCCTGGCGCTCCATGGAGGCCACAGGGTCCCGCGGGTCCGGGCGGTGATAGGACGGGACGGCGCCCGACGCCCGTCCGGCAGCAACGCCGGGCCCGCCGGCTTCTGCGGGCCTTCCGGCAGCCTGGCCGCCCTGCTGCGCCGCAGCCGTCCCGGCACCTCCCTGAGGGCCCGCAGATGCACGTTTCATGGCGGCGGCCACGGCCCTGTTCGCCTCTTCGACGGACATGCCCAGCCATCCCGCCAGTTCGCGGGCGTAGGCGGGCCTGATGCCGGCGTCGCGGATCTGCGCCACCACCGGAGCGGCTTCGCGCAGCGCTGCGACGCGGCCTTCCACGGTGTCAAGGTTGTGGCGCTTCAGCGACGCCCGGATGGCGAATTCGAAGAGCGGCCGGCGGCTGCTGATCAGGGCCTGGACGGCTGCGTCCCCGCGGGTCTGCCGAAGGTCGCACGGATCGGCGCCGGTGGGTTCCACGGCCACGTAGGTCTGCGCAGTGAACCGCTGGTCCTCCTCGAAGGCACGCAGGGCCGCCTTCTGGCCGGCGGCGTCACCGTCGAAGCAGAAGACCACCTCTCCCCCGGTGCCGTCGTCGGACAGCAGGCGCCGGGCGATCTTGATGTGCTCGGTGCCGAACGCCGTGCCGCAGGTGGCTACCGCCGTCGTAATTCCCGCAAGATGGCAGGCCATCACGTCGGTGTAGCCTTCCACCACCACCAGCTGGCGCTCCTTGGCGATGCTTTTCTTGGCGAGGTCGATGCCGTAGAGGACCTGGGACTTCTTGTACAGCGTGGTCTCGGGGGTGTTGAGGTACTTGGGGCCTTGGTCGTCCTCGTAGAGCTTGCGCGCGCCGAAACCGATGGTGTCACCGGCGATGTCCTTGATGGGCCAAATGAGGCGTCCCCGGAAGCGGTCATAGATGCCCCGGTTGCCCTCGGAAAACATCCCCGTGAGCTTCAGCTCCGCGTCGGTGAAGCCGCGGCCGCGCAGGTGTTTGAGGAGTGCGTCCCAGCCCTGCGGGGCGTAACCACAGCCAAAGTGCTCGGCGGCAGCGCGGTCGAACCCGCGGCCGAAAAGGAAGTTCCGTGCCTCGGCGGCGCCGGGGGTCAGCAGCTGGGCCCGGAAGAATTCATCGGCGATCTTGTGGGCGTCCAGCAGCCGCTGGCGCCGCCCCACTTCCTCACGGTTGGGCCCGGTGCCGCCGTCCTCGTAACGCAGCTCGTAGCCGATGCGGGCGGCAAGTTTTTCCACTGCCTCGTGGAAGGAACTGTGGTCCTGCTTCTGCACGAAGGCGATGACGTCGCCGTCCTCGCCGCAGCCGAAGCAGTGGTACCGGCCCACTTGCGGGCGGACCGTGAACGACGGCGAGCGCTCGTCGTGGAAGGGGCACAGGCCTTTGAAGGTCCCCAGCCCGGCACCCTTGAGGGTGACGTAGCCGTCCACCACTTCCTTGATGTCCGTGCGCTGGCGTACTTCGTCGATATCTTCACGTTTGATCAGGCCAGCCACAGAGTAATCCTAGTCCCGTGGACTGACCGCCCGGCCCGTCGTGTCATTCCGCTCACCACAGCGAGGGCAGGCTCCCCACGAGGCGCTCGTACATGGCCAGGGCGGATCCGTCGGTCAGCGACGCCACCTGGTCGATCACCACGCGCAGCCGGGCACCGTCGTCCCCGGCATCGCGCCAGTCGGCGGCGAACATCGGCTCCAGGTTCCGGTCACCGGTGGCGCTCAGGGCGGTGACCAGGGCGTGCAGGACCTCGCGCTGGCGTTCATAGATGGGTTGCCGGTGTTCGGTGGTCATGACGAACGTGGTGGCCATGCCCTTCATGACGGCAATCTCCATGACTGTCTCGTCCGGAACCATGAGCTCGGCGCTGTAGCGGGTGAGCCGGCCTGGCCCGTAGACCGAGCGCGTCGTTTCGAGGGCGCTCTGGCAGAACCGGCCGATGAGCTGGCTGGTCATGTTCTTCAGGGCGCCCATGGACTTGCGGCTGCCGTCCGCTTCCCGCACCCAGACGTCGGTTGCCTCCAGGCGGGCCAGTGCGGCGTCGATGGCGGCGGGGTCGTTGTGCGGCAGGTACCACTGCTTGGCGTAGCCCACCACGCGGGCGCGGTGGTCCGGGTTGTCCATCCACCGCAGCTGGAAGTGGCCGGCAACAATGGCGTCCTCCACGTCGTGCACGGAGTAGGAGATGTCGTCGGCCAGGTCCATCACCTGGGCCTCAAGGCAGGAACGCCGCTCGGGCGCACCCTCCCGGATCCAGTTGAAGATGGGGAGGTCATCCTCGTAGGCACCGAACTTGCTGGTGCGCCGGCCGTGGATCACCGGCGCGTCGAGCGCGGACCAGGGATATTTCGACGCCGCGTCCAGGCTGGCACGGGTGAGGTTCAGCCCGGCGGGATGGCCCCCGGCGGTGAGGACCTTGGGTTCGAGCCGGGTGAGGAGCCGGAGGGTCTGGGCGTTGCCTTCGAACCCTCCGATGCCATGCGCCACCTCGTTCAGGGCGGACTCCCCGTTGTGGCCGAACGGCGGGTGGCCGAGATCGTGGCTCAGGCACGCGGTGTCCACCACGTCCGGGTCGCAGCCCAGCGCACGGCCCAGTTCGCGGCCCACCTGGGCCACCTCGAGGCTGTGGGTGAGGCGGGTCCGGACGAAGTCGTCCGTGTCCGGGGCCACCACCTGGGTCTTCGCTCCCAGCCGGCGCAGGGCCGATGAGTGCAGCACCCGGGCGCGGTCCCGTTCAAAGTCCGAACGGTAGGTGCTCTTGGGCGGCTCCTCCACCCAGCGGGCGGAGTCCCGGGAGCCATAACCGGAGGACGCTCCGGCCACGGCGCCGGCGGGTGATTCAGCCACGGGAACCTCAGCCACCGGAAACGTCCAGTTCGGCCGCGGCGATGTCCCGCGACTGTGCATCGTTCAGCGCCCGGGAATCCAGCCAGTCCTTGGGCAGCGCGGGCCGCTTGGGTGACCCGGCACGTCCACGGGGGCCTTCTGCGTCGCCGCCGGGGTAGGGCGAGTCCAGGTCCAGCTCGGCGAGGGTGTCACGGAGCACTTCAAGGCTGGTTACCAGGGCCAGCCGGGTGCGGAGTTCCCCGCCCACCACATAGCCCTTGAAGTACCAGGCGATGTGCTTGCGGATCTCCCGCAGCGCCTTGCCCTCGTCACCGAAGGTTTCCACCATCAGTTCGGCGTGCCGGTAGACGCCCTCGGCCACCTGGCGCAGGTTGGGGCGGTGGCGGACGTCGCTGCCTTCGAACGCTGCCTGGAGGTCGCCGAAGAGCCACGGCCGGCCCTGGCAGCCGCGGCCCACCACCACGCCGTCCACGCCGGTTTCGCGGACCATGCGCACGGCGTCTTCGGCGGACCAGATGTCGCCGTTGCCCAGCACCGGGATGTCCGGCAGGGCCTCGCGGAGGCGGGCGATGGCCGACCAGTCCGCCTGGCCGGAGTAGAACTGTGCCGCGGTGCGGCCGTGGAGCGCGACGGCGGCAACACCGGAATCGCGGGCGATCCGGCCGGCGTCGAGGTACGTGAGGTGGTCATCGTCGATGCCCTTGCGCATCTTGATGGTCAGGGGGATGTTGCCCTTGGACGCTTCCCGCACGGCGGTCTGCACGATCGCGGTGAAGAGATCGATCTTCCACGGCAGGGCGGAACCGCCTCCGCGGCGGGTGACCTTCGGGACGGGGCAGCCGAAGTTCAGGTCGATGTGGTCCGCGCGGTTTTCTTCCACCAGCATCCGGACGGCCGCGCCCACTGTGCCGGGATCCACCCCGTAGAGCTGGACGGACCGGACTTTCTCGTCGTCGTCGTGCGAAATGATCCGGAGGGACTCGGGAGTCCGCTCCACCAGCGCGCGGGACGTGACCATTTCCGCCACGTACATGCCGCCGCCGTATTCGCGGCACAAACGGCGGAAAGCGGAATTGGTGATCCCCGCCATGGGGGCCAGGATTACCGGCGTGTCCACAGTGAGGGGACCCAGCTTCAGGGGCGGGAGTTCCAGCCGGGCGGTGGATGGGGTTGCTGCAACAGTCACTGTTCCATTGTTGCAAATCCGGCCAAATCGGGTGCCCGCACCAGTGCCGATCGGTCCTGTTGCCGGACTGTCCGCGGTGTTAACGTGGCCCCGATCGGGTCCGCCCGGGCCCGGCTGACCAGGAGGAGTAACGATGCTCTCAGACACCTCACTGCCGGTGGTCAAGGCGACGCTGCCCGTCGTCGGGGAGAACATCCGGGAGATCGCGTCACGCTTTTACACCCACATGTTCCAGGAGCATCCGGAGCTGCTGGACGGCCTGTTCAACCGCGGGAACCAGGCGGACGGGCGGCAGCAGCAGGCACTGGCCGGCTCCGTGGCCGCTTTCGCCGGGTTCCTGGTGAACGACCCCACGCACCTGCCGGACCATCTGCTGTCCCGGATCTCGCACAAGCACGTCTCGCTCGGGCTGGCTCCGGACCAGTACCAGGTGGTGCATGACAACCTGATGTGGGCCATCGTGGATGTCCTGGGCGACGCCGTCACGCCCGAGGTGGCGGCGGCCTGGGACGAGGTGTACTGGCTGATGGCCAACATGCTGATCAACAAGGAGCGAGGGCTGTACGACGCGGTCCGGCTGGGCCCGGAGACCATCTGGCGCACCTGGCGGGTGGCCGAGAAGATCCAGGAGACCGACGACGTGGTCAGTTTCGTCGTGGAACGCACTGACGAACGCGAGGTGAAGCCCTCACTGCCGGGCCAGTACGTCACCATCCGGATGGAGATGCCAGACGGCGTCCTCCAGCCCCGCCAGTACAGCCTCACCCAGGCCGACGACGGCCAGCACCGGCGGTTTGCGGTCAAGCGCGTCCGCGGGGAGGGCACAGCCGCCGGGATACCCGACGGCGAGATGTCCACCCTCCTGCACGATCACGTCAACGTGGGCGACGAGGTGACCCTGTCTGCCCCGTTCGGCGACGTGGTGCTGGAGTACACGGACCGGCCGGTGGTGCTGGCGAGCGCCGGCATCGGCATCACCCCCATGGCCGGAATGCTGTCCCATCTGGTGAAGGCCGGCTCGCAGCGGAAGGTGGCGTTCCTGCACGCCGACGACTCCCCCGGGTCCTTTGCGCTGCGGAACCAGGTCACGGCGGACATCGCCGCCCTGCCGGATGCGTCCCTTAACGCGTGGTTCCTCAACGGGGACGGCGGCGGGGACGATGCAAACGTGCACACGGGTTTCATGAACGTCCGCGACGTGAAACTGCCTGCCGACGCCGAGTACTACCTGTGCGGTCCGGTGGCCTTCATGCAATCGGTCCGCAGCGCCCTGGTGGGCCTGGGCGTTCCGGCCAGGGACATCCAGTACGAAGTGTTCGGCCCGGACCTCTGGCTCGCCGACTACCAGTAGGAGCCGTCAGCCGCGGTCGGCCCTGCGGCCCCGGCGGGTGGGAAGAGTGGCATCACCGGAGCCGTCGGCGTCGGCGCCTGATACGGGGGTGCTCGCCGGGTGTTCCGCAGCCCTGCGGGACCGTGCTTCGAGCGCCGCTGCGGCCAGCGCCCCCGTGTCCTCGACGCCCTCTGAAGGCAACCGGCCGCCGTCGTCCGTCCACTCCTTTGCTGCGCGCTGCCGGAATCCGGACGGCGCGGTCCGCGACGTGCCCGGCGCAGCGTTGGCGCCGGCAGCGGTTACGACGGCGGGAGCCGCCTGCCGGATACCGGTGGCCTTGACCACCAGCACGGCAATGAGGGTGGTCACCGGGATGGCCAGCACCAGGCCGATCGACCCGACGAGGGTGCGGATGACCTCCTCGGAGAGTTCGGCGCTGGTGAGGGTCTCCCCCAGCGGCCGGTCGTACAGCATGACGATGATGAGGATGGGCAGGGCCGCTCCGGCGTAGGCGAACGCGATGGTGTACACGGTGGAGGCGATGTGGTCGCGGCCGATCCGCATGGCCGACGTAAACAGCTTGCGTGCGCTGCTGTTGGGCGCCAGTTCGTAGAGTTCCCAGACGGCTGAGGACTGGGTGATGGTCACATCGTTGAGGACGCCCAGCCCGGAGATAATCAGTCCGCACAGGATCACCCCCGAAATGGAGATGTTCGCCGAGGTGTTGATCAGGGTGGTGGCGTCGTGGTTGCCCACCCCGGCGAGGTTCGCTGCGCTGGTGGCCCACCAGGCCAGGAGGGCCGTGATCGCCAGCCCGAACATCGTGCCGAGCAATGCGGTGGAGGTCCGGGCCGAGAAACCGTGGGCGAAGTACAGCACCCCGATCATGATCACCGTGGACCCCACCAGTGCCAGCAGCAGCGGCGGCCTGCCCTCCACCAGTCCGGGCAGCATGAAGCTGGCCAGCACGAAGTAGGCGCCCACCAGGCCGATGAGGGCCCGGAGGCCGCGCCAGCGGGCGACGGCGATGACCACGAAGGCGTACAGGATGGCCAGCAGGACAATGGGCAGGGTCCGGACGAAGTCCACGAAAATGTACGCCGGCGAGCCCTGTGTGGAAGCCGCGCCCTGGGCATTGGAGAGGTTGAGGTAGCGGATCCGGTCGCCGGGCTTGACGCCGTGCGATGTGGCAACGTCCGGGTTGATGACTACCTTGACGGGGCTGCCGCCCTTGTCCGGTTCGGTGAATGCGAAAGTGCAGTTGGACCCCTGGGGCTGCTGGCCCGATCCCTGCTGGGGCCGGCCGCCCTGCCCCTGCTCCTGGGTGGCCACGCCCTGCATGCAGTTTTCCGTTGCCACATTCTTGATGGTCCCGGTATCGAAGGTCACTCCGGGAGCCGTCGAGTAGGGGTTGGCCAGCGAGATCCCGTCCTTGCTTCCGGACGGCCAGAGCATGGCCATCCCGGCGAGGGTGAGCAGTGTGATGGGGATCAGGATGGCGGCGAGGATACGGTTGGCCTTCCTGCGGGCAGCCATCGCCTGGGCCGTCGGCTCCGAATGATCTGTGGAAGCGTGGGAGTGTCCTGCGCCCATCAGCAGTTGAACCTCATACGTTGAACTCTACGTGGGGCACCATAGGGTTGATAAATGGACCATTCGGACTTGGAGGTACCGGCGTGGGCAACCGTGACATGAAGGATAACGGCGGGGTGCAGACCGGGCAGCGGCCTGTGGTTCCCCTGCACCGGCCTGTACTGAACGTCCTGGCAGCGTCCGGACCAACGAGGGCCGTGGCTTTGGTGCTGCATGGCGGCAAGGCCCACAGCCGGGAACCCGTGGAGGCCCGCCACCTGAGTCCCGCCAGGATGGTTCCCTTTGCCCGGCACCTGCACCGCGCGGGCCGCAAGCACGGGCTGGCCGTCTGGTCCCTCCGCAACAGCGTCCGCGGATGGAACGGCAACGACATGTCGCCGCTGCAGGATGCAAAGTGGGCGCTGCAGCAGATCGAGGAAAGCCACCCCGGGGTTCCGGTCTTCCTGGTGGGGCACTCCATGGGCGGTTTGACCGCCGTCTGCGCCGCGGACCACCCGCAGGTGGAGGCAGTAGTGGCGCTGGCCCCATGGCTGAGCCCGGAAACGCCGGCGGAGCGGGTTGCGGGCCGCAAGGTCCTGATCGTGCACGGGACCACTGACCACATGACCAGCCCCCGGCAGTCATTGGCGTTCGCGCGCCGCGCCAGCGCAAATGCGGCCAGCATGCAGTACGTCTCGCTCAAGGGCGTTGGCCACTTCATGCTTCGCAAGGTCAGGATCTGGCACATCCTGGCCACCGGGTTCGTCATCCAGGCTTTTGCCGAAAGCACCGGAGCCCCGGTGCGCCCGGCCCGCGCCTTCGGCCAACTGCTGCCCGAAGGGTCCGTGCATGTCACCCTGTGAGCCGCAGCGACGTCAACGGGACCGAAGGTCCGGGCCTGCCCTGCCATCAATCACGTGACCCCCGGAAGGAGGCAGCCATGCCCTGGCGGCCGGCGCCCCATGACCGTTTCTACCGGCTGATCGTGCGCACCGGGCTGTTCCTCCGGTGGGCTTTCCGGATCAGGGTCATC
>Ga0160459_100564_pt1 | contig 13697 bp, 9 predicted proteins | sample HID1973K_E6MG_FD_108208 | JGI IMG/M metagenome (GOLD analysis project Ga0160459, IMG submission 108208) | Enriched mosquito-associated microbial communities from UW Madison campus, WI, USA - HID1973K_E6 MG | ecosystem: Host-associated > Arthropoda: Insects > Digestive system > Unclassified ... | reverse complement strand
TCCTTGGAACGGCCCTGGGCCACGACGGGCGCTTCCGCCACGTTTTCCAATGCGGTGAGGTGCGGGAACAGGTTGAAGTTCTGGAACACCATGCCGATCTCGGTGCGCTGCTTGAGGATGTCCTTCTCCCGCAGCTCGTGGAGTTTCTGGCCGCGGATTTCGTAGCCCACCAGCTTGCCGTCGATGGAGATGTGGCCGCCGTCCACCTTTTCCAGGTGGTTGATGGTGCGCAGCAGGGTGGACTTGCCGGAACCGGACGGGCCCACGATCACGGCCACGCCGCCCGGCTCCACGGTGAGGCTGACGCCCTTGAGCACCTCGGTGGCGCCGAAGGACTTGCGGACGCCGGTGATTTCGACGAGCCCGCGGGTGGCGGGGGTAAGGGTGGCGGTCATCAGAGGCTCTTCCGGTTGGTGACGGCGTGGGTGGCGAAGAACTTGCGGGCCTTCTGCAGTGGCGTCAGGGGCAGGTTGCGCACGGCACCCTTGGAGTAGTGGCGTTCGATGTAGTACTGGAAGACGCTGAGCACGGAGGTGATCACCACGTACCAGAGCGTGGCCACCAAGAGCAGCGGCAGGACCTGCTGGGTGCGGTTGTAGATCACCTGCACGGTGTAGAACAGCTCCGAGTAAGCCAGGACATAGACAATCGAGGTGCCCTTGACCAGGCCGATGATCTCGTTGAAGGCGGTGGGCAGGATGGCACGCATGGCCTGCGGCAGGACAATTCGGGTGGACCGGCGCCAGGCCGGGATGCCCAGGGCGGCGGCGGCCTCCAGCTGGCCCTGGTCCACGGAGAGGATGCCGCCGCGGATGATTTCCGCGGAGTAGGCGGCCTGGTTCAGGGTCAGGCCCAGGACGGCCGCGGCGAACTGGCTGATCAGCGTGGTGGTCTGGACCTCGAAGAACCGCACATCCGTGAAGGGGATGCCCAGGCTGATCTTTTCGTAGAGGTAGCCCAGGTTGTACCAGAGGAGCAGCTGGACCAGCAGCGGCGTGGACCGGAAGATCCAGGAGAACGTCCAGGAGACGGACACCAGCAGCGGGGAGGCGGACAACCGCATGAGCGCCAGGATGAAGCCCAGCACGAAGCCGAGGATGCCGGAGATTGCGGTGAGCTTGAGGGTTTCCAGCAGGCCGTTCACCACGGACTGCGCGGTAAACCACTGCGCCACCACACCCCACTCCCAGCGCGGGTTGGTGGCCAGCGACCAGGCCACGGCCAAAACGCCAAGCGCCACGGCGGCAGTCCCCACCCAGCGCCACGGATGCTTCGCAGCCACGACGCGGTATGACGAATAGTCGGCGGCAATGCGCGCTGTTCCTTCGGGCGGCAATCCCCCGCCTGATGGCAGGTTGCTGCCGGTTACAGAAGCGGTTTCGGTGGCCGCCTGCCCGGGAGCGGCTGCCGCCGCGCCGGCCTCCGCCGTTGTTGCCGGCTCTACCGTGGGTGCTGGCCGTACCTGCGCCACCCTCGATGTTGCTGAACTCATGTGCCACCTCGCTTCTTGTCCTGGGTCCTGGTGTTCGGGTCGGAGCGGGCGCTCCGGCCTGGGCTTTTGCCCCGGTTGCTGGCTGCAAATCTAGGACCGGCCCAAACAGGGCGGCAACACCGGAAGTTGCATTAGTTCACCGGGCTTCGCACTGCGTCATGAGTCGGTTTCTTGCGTCTTTTGACCTGTTGTGACGCGGAGTTAACGGGCGTGACCGGCCGCTCGACCGCCCTCGTCACCGCTGCCTAGCATGGGCACTCCGGCGGCTGCCAACGCGCCGCTGTACCTCTTACCAGCCCGCGCATCAGCCCATCCGCCCGTCAGGAGCCCCCATGCCAGCGAAGATTCCGGCCGTCGTGTTCATCGGCGGCGGACCGCGCACGGCCGGCGTCCTGGAACGGATCGCCGCGAACCGGCCCGATGTATTTGCCGGTCCGCTGGAGATCCATGTGGTGGAGCCGCATGTTCCGGGCTCGGGCCGCATCTGGCGGTACGACCAGGACCCGGGCCTGCTCCTGAACTCCATGGCCGCGGACATCACCATGTTCACCGATGATTCCGTGGCCTGCGACGGCCCGGCCGCCGCGGGCCCGGGACTGGTGGAGTGGACCGCCGGCGTCCTGGACGGGTCCATCACCGATGTGCCGGACTTCCCGCAGCACCTGCAGGACCAGCTCCGGGCACTCAACGGCACCACATTCCCCACCCGACAGCTGCAGAGCCAGTACCTCGAATGGTTCTTCCGCCGGGCCACCAGGGCGCTGAACCGCAGCGTCACCGCCCACCGGAGCACCGCCGTCGGGATCTCACACCTTGCGGACGGCCGGCACGAGGTCGCGCTGGCCAACGGCCGGACGCTGCACGCGGACATCCTGGTGACCGCCCTGGGCCACACCGATTCGTTGCCCGACGCCGCTTCCTCCGGCTACGCCGGCTTCGCCGCCCGGCACGGCGGCTACCACGCGGCACCCAGCTACACCACCGACGTCGATTACTCAGGCATCGCCCCGGGCCAGGACGTCATCGTCTCCGGCATGGGCCTGGCCTTCGTGGACCTGCTGGTCATCCTGATGGAGGGCCGCGGCGGCCGGTTCGAGGAAGCGCCCGACGGCGGGCTGCGCTACGTTCCGTCCGGACGGGAACCGCGGCTGTGGGCCGGGTCGCGCCGCGGCGTGCCCTACCACTCCAAGATCTCCGCCTTCCTCCGCGGCGAAGCACCGGGACCGCTGCGGTTCTTCACCCCTGCCGCTATCGAATCCCTGCTCCAAAGCCACGGGGAACTGGACTTCCACCAGCACCTCTGGCCGCTGGTGGCCAAGGAGGCCGGGTACTACTACTACCGCGAGCTCCTGACCGGAAGCCCCGAACAGGCCGCCCTGGGCTGGGACGAATTCTCTGCCCGCTATGCCCCGCTGGACTGGTACAGCAGCGAGCGCGCGGACCTCGTGGCCGCCGCCGTCCCCGACGACGGCCTGCACCTGGACCTCGAACGGCTGGACCGGCCCTTCGACGGGCGCCGCTTCGCGGACCACCGCGCCGTGCAGGAAGCCGTGGCCGGATACATCGAACACGACCTCGCCCTCCGCGACAGCCCGGACCATCCCGAGACGCTCGCCCTGTTCCTGGCCCTGCTGCACGTGTACATGGAGGTGGGCCGCGTGGTTCCCGCGGACCGGCTGAACGCCCGGTCCCAGCAGGCCATACACGGCTGGTGGCACGGGTTCTTCAGCTTCGTCGATTCCGGGCCGCCGCCCCACCGCCTGCGGCAGATGCTGGCCCTGCACCGTGCCGGGCTGCTGCAGTTCCTGGGACCCGGCGTGGAGGTCACCACCGACGAATCAACCGGGGCTTTCGTTGCCGCGTCCCCGCAATCCGATGGGGTGGTTTCGGCGAGGGCGTTCATCGAGGCCAGGTTGCCGGCCACGTCGGTGGTCCGGTCGCTCAACCCTGTGCTGGCTTCACTGCACGGCAGCGGGCTGGGAACCGAGCAGCAGCTGCTGACCGCGGACGGAATCCACTCCACCGGGAAGCTGCTGGTAACCCCGCAGCACCGGCTGGTGGGGGCGGACGGCACCCCTCAGGACACAGTGTTCGGCGTCGGCCCCGGAACGTCCGGCTGGGGCGCCGGAGCGTTTGCCCGGCCGCGCACCAACGCAGCCCCATTCCGGGAAAATGATGCCCTGGCCCGGACCATCCTCGGCACGGCCCGCAACCTTGCCGGCGAAATGTCCGCCACAATATCCCCAGAGCCGGCCGCCGCCGGCCGGAACCATACCCTGACAAGGAACCACCGGTGACAGCAGAACCAGAAGTCCAGCCCCGCCCCCTGGACCGCGCCGCCCTGGACGTCCTGATCCTGCCCATGCAGGATCCCCGGGTCCGGCCGCTCCTGGACGAGCTCGCCGTCGAATACGACACCCGTTACGGGGACCTCTTCGGCAGCGGCGCCGCAGCCGAGGAACTGAACCGGTACCCGGCTGCGGAGTTCGAGGGCCCCACCGGCGCGCTGCTCATCATCCAGGAAGACGGCAAATCCATCGCCGGCGGCGCGTTCCGCCGGTATGACGCCACCACGGCCGAACTGAAGCGGATCTGGACCCACACCGCCCACCGCCGCCGCGGCTTGGCCCGCCTCGTCCTCGCCGAGCTGGAGTCACTGGCAGCCGCCCGCGGCTACACCTCCCTGTACCTGACCACCGGCCCGCGGCAGCCCGAGGCCAAACACCTGTATCTGCGCACCGGTTACCAGGCACAGTTCGACCTGGCCGCGGACCCCGAGACCATCGGAGCGCTGGCGTTCACCAAGGAACTTCCCGCCGCCGGCACCAGGACGGCGCAGGACTGACCTTCCCGATACCTCGGCAGATGCACCGCCCGCCGCTAAGCTAGCGCCATGGCGAACAAAACCACAGCAGAGAAGCTTGCCACCATCCAGAAGGGCTATGCCCTGGAAGGTGCCACCATCGAGCTGGGGGCCGCCCTGATCGATGGCGAACTCCACAAGGACGCTCCGGTGCGGCTGCCGCTGGCCATGATGAACAGGCACGGGCTGGTGGCCGGAGCCACCGGTACCGGCAAGACCGTCACCCTGCACATGATGGCCGAGCAGCTCTCCACGGCGGGCGTGCCCGTCTTCCTGGCGGACATCAAGGGTGACCTCTCCGGGCTCGCCACGGCGGCACCCGGAAGCGACAAGCTCCTGGCCCGCACAGAGAGCATCGGCCAGGACTGGCACGGCAAGACCTTCCCGGTGGAATTCCTGGCCCTGGGCGGCGACGGCAACGGCATCCCTGTCCGGGCCACGGTGACCTCGTTTGGGCCCATCCTGCTCTCGCGGATCATGGAGCTCAACGACACCCAGGAATCCAGCCTGCAGCTGGTCTTCTACTTCGCCGACAAGAACGGCCTGGAACTGATCGACCTGAAGGACCTCCGGGCGGTCATCCAGTTCCTGACCTCGGATGAAGGCAAGGACGAGCTCGAACAGCTCGGCGGGCTCTCGAAGGCCACCGCCGGGGTGATCCTGCGTGAACTGGTCACGCTCGAGGCCCAGGGGCTGGAGAAGTTCTTCGGTGAACCGGAGTTTGATACCGCTGAACTGCTGCGCACCGCGCCGGATGGCCGCGGCGTGGTCACCTGCCTGGAACTGCCCACCCTGCAGAACAAGCCCATGCTGTTCTCCACGTTCCTCATGTGGCTGCTCGCCGACCTGTTTGAAGACCTCCCCGAAGCGGGCGACCTGGACAAGCCCAAGCTGGTCTTCTTCCTGGACGAGGCGCACCTGCTGTTCAACGGTGCCTCCAAGGCTTTCCTGGACGCCATTACCTCCACCGTCCGGCTGATCCGGTCCAAGGGCGTGGGCATCTTCTTCGTCACCCAGACCCCCAAGGATGTTCCTGCCGACGTCCTCGGCCAGCTGGCCAACCGGGTCCAGCACGCCTTGCGGGCCTTCACCCCGGAGGATGCGAAGGCCCTCAAGGCCACCGTATCCACGTTCCCCCTCAGTGACTACGACCTCGAAGAAACGCTCACGTCGGCCGGCATCGGTGAAGCGGTCATCACCGTCATGAACGACAAGGGCGCCCCCACCCCGGTGGCCCTCACCCGGCTGCGGGCCCCCGAATCGGTGATGGGTCCCAGCGACGAGGCCCTGGTCCGGAGCGCCGTGGCCGGGTCCGCGCTGCTGGGCAAGTACGGCACCGCTGTGGACAACCCCTCCGCGTACGAGAAGCTCACCGGCAAGACGGCAGCACCTACCGGTCCCGCGGCTTCCGCTGGAACGCCGGGTGGGACTTCCCAGCAGAACGATGTCGACGCCGAGGCCAGGCGCATCGAGGAGGAAATCCTGGGCCGGCCCAGCAGCAGGACGTCGCATAACAGTTCCGGCAGCGACGACGCCGCCAAAAGGCCCGGCACTGTCCCGGCTCCGCGGGCACCCCGTGCACCCGAGCCCCAACGCCAATCCCAGCCGGGGGGCGGAATCATGGGCGACCTGGGCGGCGTGCTCGGCGGCGCCCTCGGTGGCGGGCTGAAAAGCATGGCCCGGTCCGTAGGCACCCAGCTGGGCCGTGAGCTGCTGCGCGGCATGTTCGGCACATCCTCCCGGCGTCGCCGCCGCTGACCGGGGCCCCGGGCACGGGGATCCGCGGAGCCAGCCAGGGCCGGGCCGGGCCGGATCCAAAGTTGCGCCCGGGCACTCTCCGTGCCGGCGTCGTCGGGCGCTGTCCCTGGTGCCGGCGCCGGGTTGCGGCGGGAATTAGGGGAGGCGCCGACTTTAGTGTGCCAACGTACTGCCGTTACTGTAAGAAACGTGCAGATGAGTCAAGCGTTGGTGAGGATAGCGGCCGGGTGGCTGCTGGGCCTCCTGCTTGCCGTGGCCGGAGCCATTGTGGCCATCAACCTGGTCAACAGCACAGTGGCCAGCCCGCAGCAGCCGGTGCGCGAGTACATCGATGCCCTGCAGAGCGGGAACGGCGGCAAGGCGCTGGGCCTCCTGCGGGCCACCGTTCCGCCCAGTAACGCTGCCATGCTGGATGGCACGGCACTGCAGACAGCTGCGTCGCGGCTCTCCAACGTCCAGATCGGCGAGCCGGAGGAGCGTCCGGACAACCGTGTGGCAGTGCCGATGGACTACACCATTGACGGAAGCCGGCTCAGTACCGAATTCCTGCTGCAGAAGACCGGCACTGAATGGATCTTCTTCAACACCTGGGCTTTTGTCCCGTCCCGGCTGCCCACGGTGGACATCACCGTGGTGAACGGCAGCGAAGCCAACATCAACGGCGTCCCCGTGAACATGCCCAACGGACGGAACTCCTTCGCCGTGTTCTACCCCGGCGAATACGAGGCGTCGCTGGATGGACAGTACTTCTCCGCGCCTGCCAGCCGCGCCACGGTGACCGGGCGGGACACCCCTGTGGCTCCGCTGAACCTGCTGACCCAGGCCACCGGCAAGCTCAAGGAGGACGTGTCCGCCAAGGTCCGGGAATTCCTGGATGGCTGCGCCGCCGAAGCCCAAAAGGAGCAGCGGCTGCAGCCCGACTGCCCCTTCTACTACGCCAGCAACAACAGGGTCCAGGACGGCAGTATCAAGTGGTCCGTGACCGAGTACCCCAACGTCTCCATTGAACCTTTTGACGGCCGCTGGGTGGTCTCACCGCTGGACGGAAAAGCCAAGGTGGAGGCCCTGCAGCAGAACTCCTTCACGGGCGTCTGGTACCCGTTGGACGAAGAGGTGGACTTCAGCTTCACCACCCGCCTGGACGTTTCCGGCGACACCGTCAAGGTCACTCCCCAGCTGAGCTTCTAGGGTTTCCCCACCCTGTGTTGGTTGGCGCCCAGCCACGCTGGCCCAGCTTTCCGGCTGGTTTATTGGGCCAGAGTCACGCCGAGCACCCTTTTGGGCTACAGTCCCCTAATAATCCCCGAAATTCCGGAGTTCTTGCTGTTCCGATCCGCCAAAACCATGCCCTGCGTGACAGCCGGACCCGTTATAGCCGGCGACTCAGAACCTGCAAGACCTGCGACACCATGGCAGCGGGATGGAACACCACATCCGAGTAGTAATACCGCAGTGCCGTATACCCCTGGAGAACGGATTCATTGTTGCGCCGGTGGTCCTTCTGAACCTGTTTCCACTCGGCGTGGTGCCGGCCGTCCAGTTCCACCACCAGCCAGCCATCCAGCAGCAGGTCAACGTATCCCACCCGCTCCAGATAGACCTGGGTTTCGACCCGGATGCCGGCCCGCCGGAAATGCGTCCGGGCCAGAGTTTCCAGCAGTGAGTCGGCTCCCGTGTCCACCCACTCCAAGACTGCCCTCGCCTTACCGTTTCGTTTCCCAGGCAAACGCTGGAGCAGAAACTCAAGGGTCATGTCACCGCGGCTCACCGCGCACTCCACCATGACCAGGGACTCGGCAACCGGCAAGCACCGCAGGGCGTGGATCAGCACGTCGGCCAGCGCTGCCACCGGCTGATAGGAGGCCGGGGGCAGGAGCAACCCTGCGTGGTGAACAGCTCCGCCGGAGACAGTCTCCCGGCGACGGTGATAGACGTGGCGCAGCCCATCCGCGGGCAGTGTTCACAGGCTGTAGGACGCAGCGGCACTTGAACAGGTCAAGACCTCGCGGTTCCGCAGTGCGGCCACTAGATGCGGAGAGGCGGTTGGCAGCGCATACAGCCCGCGGTCGGGCTGCACCAGCCCCGCCCGGACGGCCCGACGGAGGGAAGCGTCATTTACCCCCAGTCTTGCCAGTGCGGGCCTTCGGGCTGCTCCTCCGCAAATTTCCAGCGCCTTATGCACGTCCATGCGGCCATGCTGGCTCTCCACCAACCATCCCTGTAGCTCCCGGCGGGCGTATGTGGACAACGGTGCGAGTTGGACAGCGTCACGGACAGCATGCTTTTGCGCCCTACACGTGCTGCAAGCCCCGGAATTCCGCGGGAGACACGTTTCCGCGGACGCAAAAGGCTGCCGCCCGTGACGTTGGGTCACGGGCGGCAGCCTGGAACTACGTTCGACGGCCGGCGCGTCAGTCCATGCCGCGAAGGTCCAGGACCAGCTCGGTGTCGCCGTCGGCCTGAAGCAGCACCGGGATGCCCCAGTCCTGCTGGTACAGGTGGCAGGCGGCGTGGTCGGGGATCTCGCCGTCCTCGGTCTCCGGCCCGTCGCAGGCTGCGGCGCGGGCGGTAATGTGCAGCACGCCCTCGGGAACGTCCGGGGAGAGCTCCAGCGTGCGCAACAAGCCCACGGAGGTGCCGCCGCCGGACACCAGCAGCTCAGGCGGGGTGGAGGAGATCTTCAGCTGGGTGGGGTCACCCCAGCGGTCATCGAGCTTCTGCCCGGTGGGGGCGGTGAAGCGGACCGTGAGGTCCAGCGGACCCGGAGCCACGGGGCTCTTGGGCCGCTGCGTCTGGGAAGCACCCTCATCCACCTGCTGGGCTTCCTTGGGAATGGGCACATACACCAGCTGGTGCTTGTTCGCCTCCACCACCACCAGCAGCGGCTCGGCGCCGGCAGCCCCGGTGGCGTCCACAATCACGTCGGACGGCTCGGCCAGGCCACGGGCCAGCGTGGACACTGTGCCGTTGGCTGGGTCATACCGGCGGACGGCGCCGTTGTAGGTGTCAGCGATGGCTACGGAGCCATCCGGGAGGACCGTGACGCCCAGCGGGTGCTGCAGCCGGGCCTCGGCCGCAGTACCGTCGCGGAAGCCGAAGTCGAAAAGGCCCTTGCCCACGGCGGTCTTCACGGTCACCGTCCCGGCGTCGTCGATGACCAGCGTGCGCAGCGCCGACGTTTCGGAGTCGGCCACCCAGATGTTCCCGTCGGCGTCCTCGGCGAGGCCTGAGGACTGGGCGAACCAGGACTCGTGGGCGGGCCCGTCCAACAGCCCTTCCAGTCCGTTGCCGGCCACGATGGCCACGCCGCCGGTGAGTGGGTCGAAGCTGAAGATCTGGTGCGTGCCGGCCATGGCCACCACTACGGCGTTCAGTTTGCGCGACCACACAACGTCCCAGGGCGAGCTCAGTGAGACGTCAAGGGGGTCGTTGCCCAGGGAACCGCTAAAGCCGGCACCGTCCTCATCCACGCGGGCAGGCCCGGTTTCCAGGAGCCGCTGCACGCCGTTACCGGCAAGCGTCAGCGCCTTCCCGTCTGTCAGGGACAGGCCGCGGAGGCGGTGGTTGACCGAGTCGGCAATGACGACGTCGTAGCCCGCCCTGGCTGCCACGTCTTCCGGCAGCAGGACCAGGCCTTGGGGTTCGTTGAACTGTGCGGTGGCGTCGTCCCCGGCGGCAGGACCATCGGAGTAGCCCTTGGTGCCGGAGCCGTAGGTGGCCAGGACAGTCTCGAAGTCCGTGCCGAGTTCCACGAGGCGGTGGTGGCCGGTATCGGTCACCAGCCAGGAACCCTTGCCGTCGGAACCGCTGGCTGCGGCACCCGCTGCCGTGCCGCCGTCGGACGCTTCCTCCCCAGCCGTGGACCTGCGGCCGGCCGGCAGGAAGAGCGCCTTGCCGGGGAAGCGCAGGGTGCCGGAGGTGGCCTCGGGGGCCACGTACGGGCCGGAGCCGCGGTGCAGCGTGCCCTTGGCCTCATGTTCTGCGATCAGCTCGGGGATCAGCACTGCCAGGCCGTCTGCGTGGCCCTCACCGGACAGGTGCGCCACGATGTAGCCCTCGGGGTCGACGACCACCAGGGTGGGCCAGGCGCGGGCGGTGTAAGCCTTCCAGGTGTCCAGTTCAGGATCATCCAGGACGGGGTGGTGGATCTCGTAGCGCTCCACGGCGGCGGCCAGGGCCACGGGGTCTGCCTCGTGCTCGAACTTGGGCGAGTGGACACCCACCGTCACCAGAACGTCCGAGTACTGCTCCTCAAGGGGCCGGAGCTCGTCCAGGACGTGCAGGCAGTTGATGCAGCAGAAGGTCCAGAAATCGAGCAGGACGATCTTGCCACGGAGGGCTTCGAGGTCGAGGGTCTTGCCGCCGGTGTTGAGCCAGTTGCGGCCCACCAGTTCGGAGGCCCGGACCCGGGCGTGGGTGCGTACGGTTTCGCTCATCAGCGTCCTTCCAGCTTGTTGCGGTCAGCCAGCCTGGCATCGCGTTCAGCCAATTTGGCAAACATATCGTTGTAAGCGGCCAGATCGGCGTCGTTATTCCTGTCCGCCGCGCGGTCCACCCGTTTGGTCTCCCGCTGGTCGGAGCGGGACCACATAATTGCGACGCCGATTGCCACCAGGAGCGTGGGCACCTCACCGATGCCCCAGGCCACCGCTCCGCCGGTCTGCTGGTCGGCCAGCGCGGACTGGCCCCAGGTGCGGCCAAGGTTGCCGAAGTAATCCGCTGCGAGCAGCCCGGTGCCGCCCATGATGGAGACGCCGAAGAACGCATGGAAGCCCATGGTGGCGAGGAGCAGCAGCAGCCGCATTGGGTACGGCGCCCGGCGCGGCAGGGGATCGGTGCCGATCATGGTGAGCACGAAGATGTACCCGGTCAGCAGGAAGTGCAGGATCATCAGCTCGTGGCCAACATGCTCGCGCATGGCGTAGCCGAACAGGTCGGAGAAATAGAAGATCACGATCGAGCCCGCGAAGTTGGCGGCGGCGAACAGCGGATGCGTGACCAGCTGGGAGAACTTCGAGTGCACGAACACCAGGATCCATTCGCGGGCGCCCCGCGAGCCGTCACCGCGTGCGGGCAGCGCGCGCAGGGCGAGCGTCACCGGGGCCCCGAGCACCAGGAAGATGGGCGCCACCATGGTCAGGGCCATGTGGTCCACCATGTGTGCCGAGAAGAGGATGCGGCCGTACACCGCCGGCGGCCCTGACGTGATGTAGGTGAGGACTATGAGGCCGATGATCCAGTTGACGGTGCGGAACCAGTGCCATTTGTCGCCGCGGCGGTGGACCTTGGCGACGCCCAGGACGTAGGCCACGAGGCCGAACAGGGCCACCGCGATCCACAGCCAGTCCAGGCGCCACTCGGTGAGCCAGCGGGTGGCGGTCAGTTCCGGGGGGAGCTCGTAGCCGGTCAGGATGAAGGCCGGCGAGGCGTCGGGCGCGAACGTGGTGGGCTGCGGGGGCGCGGAACGGCCCAGCGCCACGGCGATGCCTGAGGTTGCGCCCATCACCAGGAGTTCGGCGAGGAGCAGTTGCCAGAGCACCCGCCGGGAGGACATGGTGGATCCCTTGCGGCCCAGCTGCGGGATGACCCACTGCCGGTGCATGAACCCGATGCCGCCCAGGACCAGGGTGGCGGCAGACTTGGCCAGGATCAGCTGTCCGTATGACGAGCCGAAGAGGTCTCCCCAGCTGGTGATCCGGATGCTGGCGTTAATGACACCGGAAGCAAAGACCAGGACGAAGGCGAAACCGGCAAGGGTGGAGAACCGGCGCAGCGTGGGCTCGGTGATGTCCGTTGTTGTACCGGCTTTGGGGCCGGTGAGGATCCCGGACAGGAGTGCCAGCAGGATGATGCCACCCACCCAGGCGCTCACACCCACCAGGTGGAGTCCGAGTGAGTTGATGGCCCCTTCGTGGTCCGAGGAACTGGAGGAGTGGCCGATCAGGGCGGTGGGGACGAGGCCGACCAGTGCCAGGATCAGGGTGAGGGCCAGGCCGCCCAGGGACCGGACCCCGAACAGTGCCGTGGTGACAACAGCCGCGATGATCGTTACTGCAAGCCAGGCCCGTCCGGTCTCGATGTCCGTCATGAAGTAGACGAGCGCCTGGGTGAATTCGGCGTCGCCCGAGAGTGGTTGTCCGGCCACGTCCGCGTAGGTCAGGACCAGCACGGCGATAGCGGACAGGGTCCACACTGCACCTGCGGCGGCTGCTACGGCGAGGGCCCGGCTGAAGGCCGGGTGTTCCGGGCTGTCTCCGAGGTCGCCTTTGTCCCGGCTCCGCGGCGACAGGCTCCTGGGCAGAATCCCGACGGCGAAGACCAGGCCGCCGATGACGGTGGCCAAGGCCACGTTGTGCAGCGCCTTGCTGATCGGAAGCCCCCAGCGCACCAGTGCGCCGGGATCGGAGACGCCGCGGGTCACTGCAGCGCCGGAGAAGATCAGTGCTGCGATGAGGGCCAGGAACACCGCAGCGAGGCCGGCGAGCTGCCAGCCTTTCGGAATTCCGAGGGCATTGCCGCCCGTCCCTTTCACTCCGTTCCCGGGAGCGGGCTGAGGCGTGGCGGAACGTGATTTTGCGGCAGAAGACACCACTACATTGTCCGCCACGCCGGGCTGTGCGGCGAATCGGCTGGTGGGCCCGGGGCGGGGCTTAAAGCAAAGGGAGCGGTGACCGTCAGGTCACCGCTCCCGGAGCTGCTCCGGCGTTGTGCCGGGCGAAGAAGCCTACTTCTTGTTGGAAACGGCAGCCTTCAGCTTGGAGCCGGCGGTCAGCTTGACGCTGTGGCCTGCTGCGATCTGGATGGTCTCACCCGTCTGCGGGTTGCGGCCGGTGCGAGCTGCACGGTCGGTGCGCTCCACTGCCAGCCAGCCCGGGATGGTGATCTTCTCGCCAGCGGCGACAGAAGTCTCGAAAACCTCGAACAGTGCGTCAAGGACGGTGTTGACGGCTGCCTGGCTGGTGCCGGCCTTGCCCGCTACCTCTGCAACAAGTTCACTACGGTTCTTAGCCATTGATGTCCTCCTGGACGGTCTGGTTACGGAGCCCGCACGCGGTGTGCGCACAGGCCACTGTTCGAAAACTTACCAGCTACCACCCCTTGAGGCCGCAAATTCCGCGTGTTTCCGCCAGTTTTTGAGGTTAATCACCGCATATTGGGGGGTTTTTCGCCCTCAGCGGAGCCTGACAGGTCGCGGTGGGGCGTTGAGATGCGCACGACGCCGGGAAGCACCTTCCAGCCACAATCCGCCGTCCCGCGTATCACCTGAGCCGCCTGAGACCAGGCTGCCGCCCCGGAGCCCCTTCCCCCGGGTGACGTTCGCTCAGGTGTGGGGGTCCCGGGCCCTGGTTGCTGTATCAGGTGGGGTTCCCCACGCCGGGTGGCACCCGCCATGAGTGAGCGGGGATCCGGGGCTGGGGGTTTGTGGTGGTGGTTAAAGTGGTAGGGCCCTGACAGTTGTGTCAGGGCCCTACTCAAATGATGTCCGGCGGTGTCCTACTCTCCCACACCCTCCCGGGTGCAGTACCATCGGCGCTGTGGGTCTTAGCTTCCGGGTTCGGAATGGGACCGGGCGTTTCCCCCACG
>Ga0160459_100563_pt1 | contig 13719 bp, 12 predicted proteins | sample HID1973K_E6MG_FD_108208 | JGI IMG/M metagenome (GOLD analysis project Ga0160459, IMG submission 108208) | Enriched mosquito-associated microbial communities from UW Madison campus, WI, USA - HID1973K_E6 MG | ecosystem: Host-associated > Arthropoda: Insects > Digestive system > Unclassified ... | reverse complement strand
TCGCTTGCAGCGGCCGAAGCGCTCGATGCAGCAGCGTTTGCGTCCGAAGCAGCAGCAGCCGGAGCCGAAGCAGCCGACGTATCGCTTGCAGCGCTCGGAGCAGCCGTTTCGCTAGACTTGTTGCATGCAGCCAGAGCAACAGCAGCCAACAGGGATGCTACGAGGAGGGATTTCTTCATGATCACGTCCTTTTATGGTTAAAGGTAAGCAACAGCGCAAAGTACCGGTAATGTGTGCTCCAACACCGACCTGGGCCGCTGTGGAGACTCACAATTCTTTTTTGTGTGAGACTTCCTACGGCTTGGCCGGAAATTATAGGCACTTTCGTAACGACCGTCGATAAATCAGGGGACGATACGTTGTCTTTCTCATACAAACTTTCATATTGCGGAACAGCAAAATACCAGTATTCCGCAGCGTGTCAGGAAGTCTCGTGAAGTCAAGCCAGTCAAGGCAAAGCACCCATCCGAAGCCAGCCCGCACGATACCATTCGTGTAGCAGCGCTGTCATTGACGAATCGTCTGTAAGTGTTACAAAGCGTTTCGCCTCCAGATGCCGAGTATCGGCCAATTCAGGGAGCCACTTTTTCAGCTTCGAAGACAACGCCTGCTCTTCGCCATTTATGAAAAACGACCTTGCGTTGTAGAGCAAAACAGTCTTTCTATCCAGCCTTACGCCCGTTTTTTTCGCTCGCTCTACAAATTTTTGCTCATTGAGCGCGCGCTCAGGCGAGTCGAATACGACGTTGGCTTTTGGCTCGCTCAAATAAGTGCCCAGAAACGCCGCGATATCCTTTTCAGTCCAGTTGACGTTCGCAAGGATCGCGCCAACCCGCTCGACGAGCAGTGCGGGCAACGCCGCCGGATTCGCCACCGGTTCCTGCGCCGGATCGCGATACCGCGTGTGGGAACGAGTGCCTTCCGATGCATCGTCTCTGCGCTCGGCGAGATGATAGAGGAACTGCGCCGTGAGCTCGTGCGTGGAGGGCGCGCGAAAGCCGATCGACGCGGTCATGCATTCGCCTTCCGCAATGCCGTCATGCGCGATGTGCGGCGGCAGATACAGCATGTCGCCCGGCTCCAGCAGCCATTCTTCCTCTGGCTCGAAGTGCTGTAAAACTTTCAACGGCAGTCCGGGTTTTAGCGAAAGATCGCGCTGCGCGCCGATACGCCAGCGGCGCTTCCCATGGACCTGAAGCAGAAACACGTCATAAGAGTCGAAGTGCGGTCCGACACCGCCGCCGTCGGTCGCATACGAGATCATCAGGTCGTCGAGGCGCGCGTCCGGAATGAAGCGAAAGCGGTTCATCAGCGCGTGCGCGCGATCGTCGTGCAGGTTCGCGCCCTGCACGAGCAGCGTCCATTCGCGTTTCTTCACTGAAGGCAATTCGTCGGGCGCGAACGGGCCGTGCTCCAGATTCCACGTCTTGCGAAAATGGGTGATGAGACGGGACTCGACGTCGTCGAGATCGGCGAGTTCGAAGAGTTCGTCGCGCGCGAGCGGCGCCGCGATATCGGGGATGGCCTGCCGGATCAGAAGCGGCTTTTTCTGCCAGTAACGCCGCATGAACTGTCGCGGCGTGCGGTTGCCCAACAAGGGTGTGGGTTCATCCGGCAAAGCCGCGCGAGCATGCTCGGGAAGGCCGGAAACAGGGATTGGTGTTGCGTCTTGGGGCCGCTTGGGCATCGTATAATCGAGGCTTGTATCTTGGAGGATCCAATGAAAATTGCGAAAGACACTGTCGTTTCGGTCGCTTACAAGCTATCGGATGCGCAAGGCAATCTGATCGAGGAGAGCGACGAGCCGATGGTCTATCTGCACGGCGGCTATGATGGCACGTTCCCCAAGATCGAGGAAGCGCTCGACGGTCACGAGGCCGGATATGAAACGCTCATTCAGCTCGAACCGCAGGACGCGTTCGGCGAGTACGATCCCGAACTCGTGAAGATCGAGGAGCGCAGCCGCTTTCCGGAGCCGCTGGAAGTCGGCATGCAGTTCGAAGGCACGCCGGAAGACGGCGATGACGACATCGACTCGCTCATCTACACCGTGACCGATGTCGCCGAGGACAAGGTCGTGCTCGACGGCAATCATCCGCTCGCGGGCATGGCGCTGCGCTTCTCGCTGTCGGTGCAGGAAGTGCGTACTGCGACCGACGACGAGATCGAGCATCAGCACGCGCATGGCGCGGACGGCCTGCAGGTCGTCGATGAAGACGATGACGATGATGACGACGAACCGCGCAAGGATGCAGGTCCGACGCTGCATTGATCGAGCGTATCGGCTTATTGAAAAACGCAGCTTCGGCTGCGTTTTTTATTGCCCGCTCGTGTCGTTGCGTACGCCCGATGCGGGCACGGAATAGATCGGCGGCAGCGATTGCGATTGCGGCGAAGACTGCGGCGGCGGCGTGAGGATCGGCGGAAGCTCGGAGGCGGGCAGCGGCATCGAGGGCGGCGCGGGCAGCGACTCCGGCGGCGGCATCGACGCGGGCAGCGTGGGTTGCGTCGCGGGATTGGGCGCCGGATAGGGCGCCGGATAGGGCGCATAAGGCGTGCTCGATTGCGCGGGCGCTTCGGGCGTCGACGCGGCCGAATCGCGCGTGCGCCCCTCCTTCACATCGCGCACGCGCAGCCTGAACGGCGGATGCCATTGCGCATCGCTCTGCACTTCGAGCCATTGCGTTTGCGGCTTCTTGAACGCGACCGCGACGCGCGTGAGATTGGTGACGATCAAACCCTTGTCATTGCGCAAAGGTTGATCGATATGAAAGCCGTTGGGCTCGGGCGTATCGGTGCCGTGAATCACGATGACCGGCCCGCGAAAGATGTCCGCCGCCTTCGCGAGGCTGCGCTTGAGTTCGAGGAAGCCGTCGCGCGGCTGGTTCGAGCGCGAGAAGCGCAGCCAGCCGAAGCGCTCGCGCCGTTCGTAGCGCGCAAAATCCGGATCGCCTTGCAGAATGACGACGAGCGCGCGCATCTCGCTGCGCCGCGCCGATTCCGCCGCGTGCTCGATCCAGAAGGTCGTCGCGACGGTACGGTCTTCGAACTCGCCGTTGCGCCCGCCGGCCGTCAGATAGTGATTGTTCGGGCTCGGCACGTTCAGACCGATGAACGCGATGCCTTGCGCCTGCCAGCGCACGATTTCCCGGAACGTGCGAAAGCGCGCGACATCGCTTTCGCGCGCAAGGTTGAGCGGGCTTTGTCCGAGCGAACCGGCATCCGCGAAGTAGAGCTGGCGGACGAAATCGAGCCGTTCCACCGGGTCGTATGCGCCCGCGTGCGCGAGGCCGCAATCGGCCCAGTCGTGCTGACCGAGCAGCAGCACGAGCGGCGTGCGCGACGCGTCCAGCAGATCATGCCGCGCCTGATAGATGCCGTCCCGGCACGGCTCCGCGCCGCCCTTCAGATTGCCGTCGTAGACGATGAACGCGATGCTGCCGTCACGCCCGATCGCGTCGAGCATGCGGCGCACCGGGGCTTCGTCGGCGGGACGGGTGAGGGCGTCGGAGATGACGGCGAAGCCGAGCGGCGCGCTGCCTTCGGCATGCGCCTGTGACATGGCGATGCACCCGAGCGCGATTGCGATCGATACTGCGCTCGTCAGGCGCGCGGCGACACCACGCTCAACGCGCGGCATCCGGCGGACGATTCGCCAGTTCATGCAGTTCGTAGAGCAGATCGAGCGCATCGCGCGGACGCAGCTCGTTCGGGTCGAGCGCGCGCAGCCTGTCCATCACCGGATGTTCGGGCGCTTCGGCCGGCGCCGGTTCATCCTCATACGGCGCGTAGGGCTGACTCGCGAACAGATCGAATTGCGGCGTCGGCTGGCCGATCGACTGCTGCTCCAGATGCACGAGATGCTTGCGCGCCGCGCGGATCACCGCGCCCGGCACGCCCGCGAGCTGCGCGACCTGCAAGCCATAGCTCTGATTCGCCGGTCCTTCGCTCACCGCGTGCAGAAACACGATGCCGTGATCGTGCTCGACCGCCGACAGATGCACGTTCGCCGCCTGCGCGAATTCCGCGGGCAATTGCGTGAGCTCGAAGTAGTGCGTGGCGAACAGCGTGTAGCAGCCGTTGTGCGTGAGCAGATGCCGCGCGATGGCCCAGGCGAGCGCGAGACCGTCGAAGGTCGAGGTGCCGCGCCCGATCTCGTCCATCAGCACGAGACTCGATGCGCTCGCGTCGTTCAGAATCGCCGCTGCTTCCGTCATCTCGACCATGAAGGTCGAGCGCCCGCCCGCGAGATCGTCCGCCGCGCCGATGCGCGTGAAGATGCGATCGAGCGCGCCGAAACGCGCGCGCTTCGCAGGCACATAGCTGCCGACGTACGCCATCAGCGCGATCAGCGCGGTCTGGCGCATGAAGGTCGACTTGCCGCCCATGTTCGGGCCGGTGATCAGCAGCAGCTTGCGATCCTGGCCAAGACAGCAGTCATTGGCGATGAACTGCTCGACCTGCGCCTCGACGACCGGATGCCGGCCCTGTTCGATATCGATGCCGGCATCGGCGGTGAATTGCGGCGCGACCCAGTCGAGCGCGCGGGCGCGTTCGGCGAACGCACACAGGAGATCGAGTTCCGCGAGCGCGCCCGCCACACGCTGGCAATCGGCGATGAAGGGCAGCAGGTTCTGCAACAGCGCGTCATAGAGTGCGCGTTCACGCGCGAGCGCGCGCTCCTGCGCGGACAGCGCCTTGTCCTCGAACGTTTTCAGCTCGGGCGTGATGTAGCGTTCGGCGTTCTTCAGCGTCTGACGGCGGCGATAGTCGTCGGGCACCTTGTCGGTCTGGCCGCGCGTGACCTCGATATAGAAGCCATGCACCTTGTTGTACTCAACGCGCAGATTCGCGATGCCCGTGCGCGTGCGCTCACGCGCTTCGAGCTCGATCAGGAACTGATCGCAGTTCTCCGAAATATCGCGCAATTCATCGAGATCGGGATCGAAGCCGCGCGCGATCACGCCGCCGTCGCGGATCAGCGCGGCAGGTTCGGGCGCGATGGCGCTCGTCAGGAGATCGAGACACTCGTGCGGCGGTTCGAGCGCGACAGTGATGCGCTCCAGCGCCGACGTATGCGCCGCCACGGCAGCTACGAGCGCGCGCAGGTCGGGCAGCGCGGCGAAGGTGTCGCGCAGGCTCGACAGATCGCGCGGCCGCGCCGACAGCAACGCCAGCCGCCCCGTGATGCGCTCGATATCCGAGATCTTGCGCAGCGCGCCGCGCAAGGTGTCGAGCCCGCCGTTCACGGGTGCGTCGAGCAATGCGCCGATTGCCTGCTGACGCGCCTGCGCAACCGATGCATCGCGCGGCGGATGATGCAGCCAGTGGCGCAACAGCCGGCTGCCCATCGTCGTGCAGCAGGTGTCGAGCAGCGAGAACAGCGTGGGCGATTCGGTCCCGCGCAGCGTCTCGGTGAGTTCGAGGTTGCGGCGCGTGGCGGGATCGAGCCCGATGTATTCCGATTCGTATTCGACCTTCAGGCTGCGCACGTGACGCAACTGCTGGCCTTGCGTCGCGGCGGCGTAGAGCAGAAGCGCGCCGGCCGCGCCGCACGCGCAGGTGAGCGTCTGAGCGCCGAAGCCGTCGAGACTCGCGACATCGAGTTGCTCGCGCAAGCGCTGGGTGCCCGAGCCGACATCGAAATGCCATGCCGGAACGCGCGTGGTCGCGCCCGGATTCGTCACGCCGATCGATGACTGCGCGTCCGTGATCGAATCCGCGATGAGCGTCTCCGCCGGGCGGATGCGCTCGAGCGCCGCGCTGACTTGCCCCGGCGCGACCTCCGCGAGACGCAGCGCGCCGCTCGCGAGATTGAGCCACGCGAGGCCGACGCTCGTCACCACGCCGCGCCGGTTGTGCGCGGGGCACAGCGCGAGCAGATAGACATCGCTCTTGTCCGAGAGCAGGGCTGCGTCGGTCAGCGTGCCGGGCGTGACGACGCGCACCACCTTGCGCTCGACCGGCCCTTTCGAGGTCGCCGGATCGCCGATCTGTTCGCAGATCGCCACCGACTCGCCGAGCTTGACCAGCTTCGCGAGATATTGCTCGCATGCATGGTGCGGGACGCCCGCCATTCTGATCGGATTGCCGCCCGAAGCGCCGCGCTGGGTGAGCGTGAGATCGAGCAGGCGCGCGGCTTTTTCCGCATCGTCGAAGAAAAGCTCGTAGAAATCGCCCATCCGGTAGAAAACGAGCGTGCCGGGATGTTCCGCCTTGATGCGCAGATACTGCTGCATCATCGGCGTGTGCTGCGACAGGTCCGCGAGTGGCGCGCCGCTATCGAAGGAAGTGTCGGGAGTTGCCGTGTGATTGCCCATCTTGCGTGCTGTGGAAGCCGGAATGACCAGACGGCCGGGCGCGAGGTTGCGCCGGCGCGAATGAGCCGATAGGGCAAGAGTTTAACCTGTCGCCGGATGAGCGCGAGTCGGCCGAACGGCTAGCAGCGCGCTGGCGAAGGGGAATTCAGCAGATGTGAGCGGGCAAGGCGTGCCCGCTCGCGTGTGGCGAGGGTAATGGCCGCCGCCGGAACGAATGCTTCACCGTTGCGGCGGCAGTCCGAGAGGACTGGTGCGCGTCACGCGCGCCCAGCGAGATAACCGACGAGCAATGCGAGCCCCGCCACCGCGCCGAGCGTATGCCACGGCCGGTCATGCACGAAATCGTCGGCGTATCCGGCTGCATCGCCGAGCTTGCCCGAAATCGCGCCGCTCGCGCCGTTCATCTGCGAGCGGGCAGTTTTGAGCTTCGATTGCAATTCCTTGCGCAGCTTGTCCGCATCGATATCCTTTGCGTTCAGGATCGAGCTTTCCAGATCATCTAGCAGACTGCGCAACTGGCCGCTGGCCGAATCGACCGCGTCGCTCGCACCTCGCACCGCGCGCTGGCCGAGATCGGCTGCGCCATTGATCTTGCTGTCGAGCGTCGAACGTGTGAACAATCCCATTTCCTTGCTCCTTTAGTGACGTTGCCGAGGAATATCGCCGTACCCCGCAGCCGGGGTATGGACCCAGAATACACCGTTGAGCAAGGTTCATTCCTCGACCAGCGCGCCCAGGTCCGTTTCGCGTTCGTTCTGGATGTGGCGGCGCATCGCGAGCGCCATCATCAGGCAGACGAACAGGCCGAATACGACGATGATCCACTGCACTGGCACCTTGACGGTCAGAAGCAGCGCATACGCGCCGAGCATCGAGAGCACGGCGAGATTCTGGTTGAAATTTTGCACCGCGATGGAATGCCCGGCGGAGAGCAGCGTCGCGCCGCGATGCTGCAGGATCGCGTTCATCGGCACGATGAAAAAGCCCGACAAACCGCCCAGTGCGATCATCAGCGGATAGGCCATCAGGATGTAGGCCGGCGCGAAGAACGGGCCGATCTGCACGCCCGCGCCCTCCGGAAAGAGATCCTTGTTGTAGAAGGCCATCGCGACCGCCACCGCGCCGATCAGCACGCCCACCGGCAGCACGCGCAGCGATTGCCGCAGCACGATCCACGCGGACGCCGCCGCGGCGCCAAGCGCGATGCCCAGCCCCGTCACGCCCTGCAGCACGGCGGCCTTCGACAGCGACAGGCCGAGGTTCGCATCGGCCCACTTGAGCACGAGCAGTTGCAGCGTGACGGCCGCGCCCCACAGCAGCGTCGTGACCCACAGCGCAATCTGCGCGAGCTTGTCTCTCCACAACACCTTGAAGCTGTGGGAGAAATCGCCGACGAGCCGGGTCGGCTCGGTGAGCAGGTTCGGATAGCGCGCGCCGGTGTCCGGAATGAACACGTTGATGACGGCCGCCGACGCATAGATCACCATCACCGCGAAGAGCGCAGCGTGCGCGGCGGTGCTCACGAGCGGCAGATGCGCGTGCGTGACCCAGCGCGCGACGACCTGACTCACGAGCGCGCCGCCGATCACGGTGCCGAGAATCGTCGAACCGACGGTCGCGGATTCGAGCCAGGCGTTCGCCGCGATCAGCTTTTGCGGCGGCAGCAGCTCGGTGAGAATGCCGTACTTGGCGGGCGAATACGCCGCCGCGCCGAGACCGACGACGCCATACGCGATCATCGGATGCACGCCCGCGATCATCATCGCGCAGCCGCCCGCCTTGAGCGCGTTCGAGATGAACATGACGTGGCGTTTCTGGATCGCATCGGCGAATGCGCCGACGAATGGCGCGAGCACGACATAGGAAATCGTGAAAAAGATTTGCAGAAGCGGCGTGACCCACGGCGCGGATTGCACGACGGCGAGCATGGCGATCGCGGCGATCAGGAGCGCATTGTCGGCGAGCGACGAAACGAACTGCGCGGCGATGATCGTGTAGAAGCCTTTCTTCATGGCGGGAGTGACGTGTGGCGCGGCGCGCGGCGGACAGACGGGGAAGGGCGCGACGAAGCGTCGCCTTCAGGCGGCGAGGGCAAAAGATTGCACTGTAACGGAGCCGTGCGATCGTTGCAGCGCAGGGGACGCGAGGAGAGGAAAAGAGAAAGGGCGCAGGGCGCGCCCTTTCGATGCAGCTTATTCGCCCGTCAGACGCGTGCGCGAGTACGGATCGAGAATCTTGATCATCTGCGCGTACACCTTCGGATTGGCGGCGACAATCTCGTTCTGGAACAGGAAATCCGATTCGCCCGTGTAATTGCCGACGAGCCCGCCCGCTTCCGTCACCATCAGGCTGCCCGCCGCCACGTCCCACGGATGGATGCCTTGCTCGAAGAAACCGTCGAGGCGGCCGGCCGCGACGTTGGCGAGATCGAGCGCCGCCGCGCCCGGACGGCGCAGGCCCGCGCACGACAGCGTCATTTCGCTGAAGAGACGCATGTAGCCGTTCAGGCCCTGCCCGTCGCGGAACGGGAAACCGGTGCCGATCAGCGCATCCGACAGCCGATCCAGCTTGCCGACGCGAATGCGCCGTTCGTTCAGATACGCACCGCGGCCGCGCGATGCGGTGAAGAGGTCGTTGCGGGTCGGATCGTAGATGACGGCCTGCTGGACGACGCCCTTGTGCGCGAGCGCGATCGACACGCAGTAGTACGGGAAGCCGTGGATGAAGTTGGTGGTGCCGTCTAGCGGATCGATGATCCACTGGAACTCCGACTCGCGATCCGTCGCGCCGGACTCTTCGGCGAGGATCGAGTGATCGGGATAGGCGGTGTGCAGCGTCTCGATGATGGCGGCTTCGGACGCCTTGTCGACTTCCGTCACGAAGTCGTTGTGCTGTTTCTTGCTGACCTGGACGCGGTCCAGATCGAGCGACGCGCGGTTGATGATCTGTCCGGCGCGGCGCGCGGCCTTGACAGCGATATTGAGCATCGGATGCATGAGCGAAATCCTGTGGCCGCCGGGCGCGTTCAGCGACGAACACGCGCAGGCGGAAAAGTTGGCGACAACGACTATGTCGACGAAAGACGAATTGAATAAGAGCGGGGCGTTCGCGCGAAGATTCGACTGACTGCGACAATCGTTCGCGGCGCGCGAAGGGGCCATTTTACCCGAAAGTGGCTGCGCGTTTCCGGCTGTTCGCCAAAGCGCGTTAACATGGCGGGTTCGCACATTCAACGCACATCGAGCCTTGGAACCCAACGATCTCTCCGCGCCTGCCGGCGGCTTCACGTCCACGCGCTTCATCCTCGTCGAGCCGAGTCATCCGGGCAACGTCGGCGCGGCCGCGCGCGCGCTCAAGACGATGGGTTTCGCACGCCTCGTCCTCGTCGCGCCGCGCGTCGCCGACGTGAAGAACGAGCCCGAAGCCATCGCGATGGCCTCCGGCGCCGACGACGTGCTTGCGTCCGCCCATGTCGTCGACTCGCTCGCCGAAGCGCTCGTCGGCGTGCGCTGGTCAGTGGCGCTGACCGCCCGCATGCGCGAATACGGACCGCCGCAGATGCCGCCGCGCGCGCTTGCCGAACGCGCGCACGAATTCGTGCGCCACGGCGACATCGCGCTCGTGTTCGGCAACGAGCGCACCGGCCTGTCCAACGCGGATGTCGAGCGCTGCAGCGCGCTCGCGCATATTCCGGCCAATCCCGCCTACAGTTCGCTCAATCTCGCGCAAGCCGTGCAGGTGCTCGCCTACGAGCTGCGGCTCGCGTTCCAGGCGCCCGCGAGTTCGCTTGCCGCCGTCGAGCCGGCGGCGCAGAGCGCGGCGAGCGATGAAATCGAAGGCATGTACGCGCATCTCGAAGAGGCGCTCGTCGCGCTCGAATTTCTCGATCCGGCCAATCCGAAGAAGCTGATGTCGCGCGTGCGGCGGCTCTTCGCGCGCTCGGGGCTAGAGCGCGAAGAGGTGAATATCCTGCGCGGCATCGCCAAGCACATCCTGCTTCGCGCCAGAAAAGACTGAACGCGCGTGCGCCCGTTTGTCCGGATGGCAGCGACCGCGTTGCCATCGGGGGCATCGGGCAAACGCGGCGCGCTCGCCCTACAATCGGCGAAAAACGGCGACCGCCGATATAAGCTTTGCGCGTTCCCTGCTTAGGCGCTTCTCGTGGCGTGGAACGGCGCGCGACCCCTCCCACCATCGAGACATCGCCATGTTCGACCGAATTCGCGAAGACATTGCCGCCATCCGCGAGCGCGATCCCGCTGCCCGCAGCGCCTGGGAAGTCGTCACCTGTTATCCCGGGCTGCACGCGATTGTGCTGCATCGGTTCGCGCACGCGTGCTGGCGCCGCCAATGGCGCTGGCTCGCGCGCTTCGTGTCGCAGCTCGCGCGCTTTCTTACCGGCATCGAGATCCATCCGGGCGCGACGCTCGGGCGGCGCGTGTTCATCGATCACGGCATGGGCGTCGTGATCGGCGAAACCGCTGAAATCGGCGACGACTGCACGATCTATCAGGGCGTGACGCTCGGCGGCACGTCGCTCACGCGCGGCGCGAAGCGTCATCCGACGCTCGAGCGCGGCGTGATCGTCGGTGCGGGCGCGAAGGTGCTCGGCGGTTTCACCATCGGCGCCGAGGCGAAGATCGGCTCGAATGCGGTGGTCGTGAAGCCGGTGCCGGCGGGCGGCACCGCAGTGGGCAATCCGGCGCGCATCGTGATGCCGGCGGTTTCCAGACCGAAGGAAACGAAGCACGAAGGTTTCTGCGCCTATGGCATCACGCCGAACGCCGACGATCCCATGTCGCTCGCGATCCACGGCCTGATCGATCACGCATCGACGCAGACGCAGCGCATCGACGAGATCGTCGCGGCGCTCGAGCGGCTCGGCGCGCGCGTGGAAGCGCTCAATGCCGTCGATGGCGCCGCGCTCGTCGATCTGAAGCGCCTGTGCACGTCGATGGACGGCAAGACCGAAGAGCGAACGGAATCGCTTGCGCGTTAAAAGGCTTTAGAGAGGCAGCGGATGCACGCCGCTATCGTCGAGGCGCAGATAGCCGCCGCGCGGTTTGCCGATGTCCAGTTCCCAGTCGGGCAGAACCCAGCGCACGCCTTCGACTTCGCGATGCATCGCCGGGCGATGCGTGTGGCCGTGAATCAGCGTGTGCGTGCGGCTGTTGATGAATAGCTGCGAGACGGCTTTCTTCGTGACGTCGTACTTCGCGTCGACGCCCATCGTGCGTGCGCCTTCGCTCTTCGTGCGCATGCGCTGGCCGATGCCCAGCCGCGTGTCGAGCGGCAACGCCAGAAAGAGCCGCTGCGCGAAGCGGTTGCGCGCGAACGCGCGAAAGCGCTGATAGGCGCGATCGGCCGTGCAGAGGCCGTCGCCGTGGGCGAGCACGACGCGCTTGCCGAACGGGGTGATCACGAACGGATCGGGCAGGGGCAGCGCGCCCGCATCCTTCATGAAGCGCTTGCCCAGCAGGAAATCGCGGTTGCCGTGCATCACGTAGAGGCCGATGCCGCGCTCGGAAAGCGTGTGCATGAGTCGCGTCATGCGGCGCGCGAAGCTGGCGCGCGCGTCCGACGCGGGCGCATCGAGGATATCGTCGCCGATCCAGAATTCGAACAGGTCGCCGAGTATGAAAACGGAGTCCGCCTCGTTCGCCGTCACTTCGATGAAATGCTCGAACGCTTCGACCGTTTTGGGAATCGCTTCAGAGAGGTGCAGATCGGCAATGAAAAACAGCGGGCGCGCGTGGTTCGCTGCGCCCGCTGCCATGCGATCGAATGAAGTCTTCGTATCGATCATGCAATGAACGGAGATCAGACCACGACGGCCTTCTCGATCACGACGTCGTCGACCGGCACGTCCTGATGGAAACCCTTCGAGCCGGTCTTGACCTTCTTGATCTTCTCGACCACGTCCATGCCTTCGACCACTTTGCCGAACACGGTGTAGCCCCAGCCTTGCGGCGTCGGCGACGAATGGTTCAGGAAGTCGTTGTCCTTCACGTTGATGAAGAACTGCGCCGTCGCCGAATGCGGGTCGTTCGTGCGCGCCATCGCGACCGTGCCGTTGTCGTTCGTGAGGCCGTTGTTGGCTTCGTTGTTGATCGGCGCGTCGGTGGGCTTCTGGTTCATGCCCGGCTCGAAGCCGCCGCCCTGGATCATGAAGCCGTCGATCACGCGGTGGAACACGGTGTTGTCGTAATGACCCTTCTTCACGTAGCTGAGGAAGTTCTCGACCGTCTTCGGCGCTTTTTCGGCGTCCAGTTCAAGCTTGATGACGCCGTGGTTCGTATGCAGTTCGACCATGATGGTGTTCTCTCCAATGTGTTTGATTGAGCTTCGTGTTACTGCGAGACCACGGTGGCCGACTCGATCACGGTCGGCTTCTGCGGCACGTCCTGCATCGGACCGCGCGTGGTGGTCGGGCTGCCTTCGATCTTCTTCACGACATCCATGCCCGAAACGACCTTGCCGAACACGGCATAGCCGTTGCCATCCGGGCTCGGATAGTCGAGACCCGCATTATCGACCGTATTGATGAAGAACTGGGCGGTGGCCGAGTTCGGGTCGCTCGTGCGCGCCATCGCGAGCGTGCCTGTGGCGTTCTTCAGACCGTTCCTGCTTTCGAGCGGGATCGGCGCGCGCGTGGGCTTCTCGGCGAAGCTCGTGCTATAGCCGCCGCCCTGGATCATGAAGCCCGGAATCACGCGATGGAAGATCGTGCCGCTGTACTGACCGGACTTCACGTAGTCGAGAAAGTTCGCGACCGTCTTCGGCGCTTTCTCGGGATACAACTCGACCTTGATGTCGCCTTGCGTGGTCTTGATGAGCACGGTGGGGCGCGCCGCCTGCGCATTCGGCTGGGCGAACGCCGGCGCGCTCGCGATCAGGGCGGCGCTCGAAAGCGCCAACATCAGGAATTTCATGAAGGATCGATCCTCGTGTGGTTCGTGTGGTGAATGCGGACAGTCGGCCGCGCGCGCGGTTTCGAGCGCTTACGGTTGCGCTTTCGGCGCGACGTAGGGCGTGGTCGGCAGCGGGCCGCTCGGGCCGCCGAACGGCGAGTATTCGTCGGGCGAGGGCATCGGCGACGTGCCGGCGCCGGCCTCAGGCGTCCATTCGTCGGCCGCGCGCGGAACCGCCGCCGCGCCCGACGCGACGTCCGCCGCGCTCGCGCGCTTCTTCGGCGGCGTGTAGATGTTCTGGATCGCCGCGATGCGCTGGCTTGTGAGCGGACTCTTCGAGCCGAGCGACTGCGCGCGCTTGTACGACTCGCTCGCGAGGCGCAGATAAAGATCGCCAAGGTTGTCGTACGCGAGCGCGTAGCCGGGGTTCGCCTTCACCGCGGTTTCGAGCGCGGCGCGCGCTTCCTCGTAGCGGCCTTTCTTCGCAT
>Ga0160459_100562_pt1 | contig 13747 bp, 14 predicted proteins | sample HID1973K_E6MG_FD_108208 | JGI IMG/M metagenome (GOLD analysis project Ga0160459, IMG submission 108208) | Enriched mosquito-associated microbial communities from UW Madison campus, WI, USA - HID1973K_E6 MG | ecosystem: Host-associated > Arthropoda: Insects > Digestive system > Unclassified ... | reverse complement strand
TGCCAGGCGGCCACGCCGCCGATGACCAGCCAGATGACGATGAGGGCTCCCACGAATTTCATCTTTCCTCCAAAGGCGGCGCAGCTGTGCGATCCATTATCCGACGGCGGCGCCCCGACAGCATAGTGCGGCGCCTGCCCCTGATGTGACACTATATGCGCATGAATGCAAATACGAACAGATGCGCGCTGGCAACGGACAGCCAATACGTGGAGTTGGCCGTGGAGGTCTTTTCCATGCTGGCCGACGCCACGCGGGTACGGATCATCCTCGCGCTGCGCGACGGCGAAATGGCCGTGGGTGCGCTGGCTGACGTCGTGGGAAAGTCCCCTGCCGCCGTCTCGCAGCACCTGGCGAAAATGCGGCTGGCCCGCATGGTCTCCACCCGCCAGGACGGGACCCGGGTGCTGTACCGGCTGGAGAACGAGCATGCCCGGCAGCTCGTGGCCGACGCCATCTTCCAGGCGGAGCACGCATTGGGTGGCGAACCGGCCCACCACCGACTGCCGGGCCAGGGCGGAGAGGGGCACGCCTCATGACTGGACCCGGCCAGCAGGCGGCCCGGCACACCCACGACGGGCACGGCCACAGCCACGGGCACGAGCACAGCCATGACCACGGCCACCATCACCACAGCGGCTTCAAGGGCTGGCTGATGGAGCTGTTCGTCCCCCACACGCACGACTCCGCGGATTCGATCGACGACGCCATGGAGGCCAGCACCGAGGGGATCCGTGCACTGAAAATCAGCCTGTTCGTGCTGCTGGGTACTACTGTGCTGCAGTTCATGGTGGTGCTGTTCAGCAGTTCCGTGGCGCTGCTCGCGGACACCATCCACAACTTTTCCGATGCCCTAACGGCGGTGCCGCTGTGGATCGCTTTCATCCTTGGCCGGAAGGCGGCCTCCCGCCGCTACACGTTCGGGTTTGGGCGGGCGGAGGACCTTGCCGGGCTCTTCATCGTGGGGGTGGTGGCCCTCTCGGCAGTGGTGGCCGGCTGGCAGTCCGTGGACCGGCTGATCCATCCGCAGCCGCTCCAGAACCTGGGCTGGGTGATGGCGGCCGGGCTGATCGGCTTCGCCGGAAACGAGGCTGTGGCCATCTACCGCATCCGCGTAGGCCGCAGAATCGGGTCCGCCGCGTTGGTGGCCGACGGCGTTCATGCCAGGACGGACGGCTTCACGTCCCTGGCCGTGGTGCTGGGTGCCCTTGGCGTGATGCTGGGCTTCCCGCTGGCGGATCCCGTCGTCGGCCTGCTGATTTCAATAGCGATCATGGTGCTGCTGTGGGGAACCGTCCGCAGTATCGGTCGCCGGCTCATGGACGGCATTGAACCCGACCTGGTGTCCCGTGCCGCCGAGGCACTGGAAGGCACTCCGGGAGTCCTGGCGGTGCAGCGCCTGCAGCTGCGCTGGAGCGGCCACCGGTTGCAGGGCACCGCCACCGTGCTGGTGGAGGACGGCAGCCTGTCCTCGGCCCAGGACGTGCTGGACCAGGCGGACCACCGGCTCAGGCACGCCCTGCCGAAGCTGGATGACATGGTGCTGTCACCCGGCAGGCGGGCCTAGAGCCGGCGGCGGTGCTGTGGTCAGGCCTTGGCAGCCTTGCCCGGCAGCGCCAGCTTGAAGATCTTGCCCCAGGTGGACCCGACCTGCTTCAGCAGCGGACCGGTGGTGTACTTCAAACCGTAGCGCTGGCAGATCTCACGGACCTTGGGTGCAACCTCGGCGTACCGGTTGGAGGGCAGGTCCGGGAAAAGGTGGTGCTCGATCTGGTGCGAAAGGTTACCGGTCATGATGTGCATGAATTTCGATCCGGAGATGTTGGCCGAGCCGATCATCTGGCGGATGTACCAGTCGCCGCGGGTCTCGCCTTCCGCCATTTCCTCCGTGAAGGTGTCCGTGCCTTCAGGGAAGTGGCCGCAGAAGATCACTGCATGGGCCCAGACGTTCCGCACTGCGTTGGCGGTCAGCGTCCCGTAGAGCGCCTGCTTTCCGGAGCCGGTCAGCATGGCAACGGCGGGAGTCGCGGCGTAGTCCTTGGTGAACTGCGTGATCACCTTCTTGCCCAGGGCCTTGAGGTCCTTGTGCAGCGCTTCCTTGGACTTCTTGCCTTCCTTGAACTCTGTCAGTTCGAGGTCGTAGATGGCGATGCCCCACTCGAAGAGGGGTGCCAGGATGGCGTTGTACAGCGGGTTGCCAAGGTTCATCGGCTTCCACGGCTGCTGTTCGTCCATCCGCAGGAGGTTGTATCCGACGTCGTTGTCCTTGCCCACAACGTTGGTCCAGCGGTGGTGAAGGTCGTTGTGGGTGTGCTGCCACGAGCGCGAGGGAGTGACAAAGTCCCACTCCCAGGTGGTGGAGTGGATGTCCGGGTCCCGCATCCAGTCCCATTGGCCGTGCAGCACGTTGTGCCCGATCTCCATGTTTTCCAGGATCTTGGCCAGGCTCAGCAGGGTGGTGCCGGCAACCCAGGCAGCCTTGTTCTTGCCAACCAGCAGGGCGGCGCGGCCGGAGATTTCCAGGCCGCGCTGGACCTTGATCACCCGGCGGATGTAGGCGGCGTCTTCCGCGCCGCGCTTGGCGAGGACCTCGTCGCGGATGGCATCGAGCTCGCGGCCCAGCTCCGCCACCTGCTCGTCCGTCAGATGGGCGGCCGCAGGGGGCCGTACGGTGGGGCTGCCGGACTCGGCAAGCTTGCCGGGGCGCGTCCTTGAGCTGCCGGCGTTCGCCCCTCCGGTGGAGGCGGCCTTAGCGGGTGAGATGACAGACATTATTCTGCTCCTCAGAGTTCGAGGTTGACGGGTCCGGCGGCTGCCGAGACACACGTTTGGATCAGTTGGCCGGGATCGCCGTGGATTTCCCCGGTTCGGAGGTCGCGGACCTGGCCGGACAGGAGTGGGGTGAGGCAGCTGTGGCAGATGCCCATCCGGCAGCCACTGGGCATCAGCACCCCGGCGTCCTCTCCGACGTCCAGGATGGGGGTGTCGCCGTCGGCCTCCACCTCGCGGTCCGAGGCTTCGAAGGTGACCAGGCCGCCGTCGTGCCCCACACCCGCGGCAAAGGTTGTGTTGAACCGTTCGATCATGAGGTTGCCCGCGCTGCCGGCCACCGCAATGTCGGTGCCGGGCGCGGCGGTGGTGAGGGCGGCGCGGTTCCATAGGGCTTCGGCGTCGTCCAGGAAGCTGTCCGGGCCGCAGGCGTAGGCGGCACGGTCCTTCCAGTCGGGACAGATCTCGTCCAGCTGGTTGGTGTTGGAGAAGTCCATCCGGCCTTGCTCGCCGGTGAACCAGTGGGCGAGGCGGAAGTTGGGGAACTGGTCCGCAAGTTCGGCAAGTTCCTCGCGGAACAGGCTGTCCCCGGGCGTGCGGGCGGAATGGACGAGTACGACGTCGGCATCCGGGCGGCGCGGCACCAGCGTACGGATCATGGACATCACCGGAGTGATGCCGCTGCCGGCGGTAACCATCAGCAGCGGCCTGGGGTGCTCGGGCAGGACGAAGTCGCCCTGCGGCGGGGCAAGGAACAACACGTCGCCGGGGCGGGTGGTGCGCACCAGGGTGCCGGACACGGCTCCAACGTCCGTCACGGTGATGGCAGGGTCCTTGCCGGCGGCGGCGCTGAGGGAGTAGGAGCGCCAGTGCCGGACGCCGTCCAGCTCGACGCCGATGCGGGCCCACTGACCGGCCAGGTGCGACTGCCAGCCCCGCCCGGGGCGGAAGAAGATGGTGGCCGACTGGGCGGTTTCCTGGACAACCCGGGTGACGACGCCGCGGAGTTGCCGGGCGGAAAAGACGGGGTTGAAAAGGGCAAGGATATCTTCGGGAGCCAAGGGCGTGGTAAGCACCGAAGCCGCTTGGGCCAGCTGTCGTAGCCTGATCATGCAGTCAAGCCTAAGGCGGCGCGAGCCATATTTCTCTCTCTCCGTCATATGACCGTCCTGCAGCCATACTGGTTTGGGCGCTAAGCCCCCAAGCCGCACCTTAAGAGTAACGGCTGGGTCACGGAGATAGTTCCCACCCGGTCACTCCCTGGACGGATTCCAGCCCAGGGACGGAGCAATGTAGCGTGCCACGTTCCCCAGGAGTTTCGCGTTGAACTCGACGCCCAGTTGATTTGGAACTGTCAGGAGAAGGGTGTCAGCGGCCTGGACAGCGGTATCCGCAGCCAGTTCCTCCGCGAGCCGGTCGGGCTCCCCCACATAGCTTTTTCCGAACCTCGCCGTAAGTCCGTCAATGATGCCCACCTGGTCCCGGCCGTCGCGGAGGGCACTGCCGGCGAAATAGCGGCGGTCCTCGTCATCGACGATGGGCAGCACGCTGCGGCTGACGGAGATCCTTGGCTGGTGGGAGTGGCCGGCCGCCTGCCAGGTATCCCGGAACAGCTGGATCTGTTCCGCCTGGAGTTCATGGAAAGGCACGCCGGTGTCCTCGGTGAGCAGGGTGGAACTCATCAGGTTCATTCCGAGTTCCGCCGCCCAAACGGCCGTTTTGCGGGTGCCGGCTCCCCACCAGATCCGCTCCCCCAGTCCGGGCGACTGCGGCTGCACGGGCAGGAGGCCGGTGGCACCACCGGCATACCGGGGGTCGGCTTCAGCCACTCCTGCCCCCGTAACCGCCTTCCGGAACAGCTCGGTGTGGCGGCGTGCCATGTCTGCGTCGGTTTCGCCGTCCCGGGGCACGTAGCCGAAAGCTGACGCACCCTGGCGGGCCGGCTCGGGTGATCCGCGGCTGATGCCGAGCTGAAGCCTGCCCCCGCTGATCAGGTCAGTGGCTGCCGCTTCCTCCGCCATGTAGAGCGGGTTCTCATAACGCATGTCAATGACACCGGTACCGATCTCCATCCGGCGGGTGCGTGCTGCGATGGCGGCAAGGAGCGGAAACGGCGAGGCCTGCTGGCGGGCAAAGTGGTGGACCCGGAAGAAGGCACCGTCCACTCCGAGTTCCTCGGCGGCTACGGCTAATTCGATGCCCTGTACCAGCGCCTCGCCCGCGGTCCTGGTGCGGGAGCCCTGGCCGGGTCCCCAGTGGCCGAATGAAAGGAATCCTATGCGCTCCATACCTGCCCCAACCTCCGGCTGCCCGGTGGCATTCCCGCGTGCCGGCATTCCCGGCTGGCATGATGGCCGGGTGGGTATCTCGGAAGAAGCTGTCAGCGTCCTCAAGACCATCGTGCTGTTTGCGCTGGCTGCCGTGGCAGAAATCGGTGGAGCCTGGCTGGTGTGGCAGGCGGTCCGGGAAGGCAAGGACTGGTGGTGGGCGGGACTTGGTGTGATCGCCCTGGGTGCCTACGGCTTCGTGGCCACGCTCCAGCCGGACGCCCACTTCGGCCGGATCCTGGCGGCCTACGGCGGGGTGTTCGTTGCCGGATCCCTCGCCTGGGGGATGATGTTCGACGGTTTCCGGCCCGACCGGTGGGACGTGGCGGGCTCCGTCATCTGCCTGCTGGGGGTGGTAGTAATCATGTTTGCCCCGCGAAGCGCCGGATGAGCCACCGCTAAACTGGCACCGTGACCAACAGCCAGCAAGCACCCGGAGACGCCGCACCGCCGTCGCGCGGCAAGATCGCCGAACGGCTGCTGCCCGGCGGCGAGGAACCGGACCCCAGGTTCACCCTCGCCAACGAACGGACGTTCCTGGCCTGGATCCGGACCTCCCTGGCCCTGCTGGCCGGCGGCATTGCCATCGAGGCGTTCACCTCGGACCTGTTCCTGGAACCTGTCCGCAAGGGTCTGGCCATCGTGCTGCTCCTGCTGGGCATGCTGCTCAGCGCGGGCGCCGCGCTGAGGTGGCTCCGCGTGGAACGCAGCATGCGGAATAAGGCGCCCCTCCCCCTGCCGCTCATTGTGCCCCTGCTGGCCGGGGCTGGCGCGGTGGCGGCCGCCGTCGTCCTCGTTTTTGTCCTCTGGCGCTGACTCCTGTGGCACCGTCCGTTCCAGCGGGAGATACCCACGGCGATCCGGGCCTGCAGCCGGAGCGCACCTCGCTGGCCTGGGGCCGCACCATGCTGGCCCTGGTGACGGCGAGCGCGCTTTTCCTGCGCTGGCTGCCGCACCACGGGCTTCCCATCCTGCTGCTGTTCGCGGTGTCCGCCGGGGCTGCCCTGGCCATCTACCTCACGCAGCGCAGGCGGTACGGCGCCAAGTCGCACGGCGTCTCCCGGGAACACGTCGACGCAGACATCACGGCGGTGATCTGGACGGCTTTCACGGGTATCGCCCTGGGAGTCCTGGGGATCGGCGTGGTGCTCGCCGGGTAGTGCCCCGGATGCCGCCGCTAGAACATGGGGAGGACGAAGCCTGCCAGCAGCGCCACGGAACCAATGGCCGTCAGCACCCGCCCCAGCACCGAGGCTGTCTTCCCGGCCTCCTCAGGCGGAGTGATCTGCCACTGCGTGGGGCGCTTGGGATGGTAGTAGATGGGCAGGGTCCCGCCGACTTCCAGGTCCCTGATGTCATGGGGCGACATGGGGGCATTGTGCACCTGGTGCTTACGGTCCAGCCACCTGAATCCCACGCCGGTTTTGTCCGAATACACCACGGCCTCGGCCACGTCCCAGGGGTGCACGAAGCGGCGCTGGAAGCCCACGTAAAACAGCAGCAGCAAGCCAACGGGCAGGCACATCCACGTCAGCATTTCCAGGATTGGTCCTGCCATATCGAGCACATCGGGCATGACCTTGATGGTACCGCCCGGGGGCTGGTGGCATCTGCACAGACTCCGTACGCTGAGGAGACCGGTCCGGACGAAGGGGAAAGCATGAACGACGAAGACATCCTGACGCGTATACAGGCCCTCGTGGACGAGGAGCATTCACTTCGGGAGGGGCCAGGGGACGGCCAGGCACCGGACCACGCCAGGCTGCGCCAGGTGGAGATCAGCCTGGACCAGTGCTGGGACCTGCTGCGGCAGCGCCGCGCGAAAAAGGACTCCGGCGAGAACCCGGATGAAGCCGAGACCCGTCCCGTCAGCGAGGTGGAGGGTTACAAGCAGTAGCCCGGGGCCAGGGCGTGCATGATGGATACAACAGATCGGAGTTCATCGATGCGTCTCGCAGTCGCCCAAATCATCAGCAGCGCCGATACGGCAGCCAACCTGGAGCTCATCCGGGACTACGCCACGCAGGCCAAGGCGGCCGGCGCGGAGTTGGTGGTTTTTCCCGAAGCCGCCATGCGTGCCTTCGGACATTCGCTGACCGATATCGCCGAGCCGCTGGACGGGCCGTGGGCGGACAAGGTCCGCGCCATCGCCACTGAACTGGACATTGCGATCGTTGCCGGAATGTTCACGCCAGGGAAGGACGGCCGCGTCCGCAACACCCTCCTGGTCACCGGCCCCGGCCTGGACACCTCCTACGACAAGGTGCACCTGTTTGATGCGTTCGGTTTCACCGAATCCAGGACGGTCGACGCCGGCCAGAGCCCGGTGACGTTTGAGCTCAACGGGACGGTCCTCGGCCTGGCCACCTGCTACGACGTCCGTTTCCCGGCACTCTTCACGGCCAATGCCCGCGCCGGGGCGCAGGTGAACATCGTCTGCGCGTCCTGGGGTGCCGGCGAAGGTAAAGCAGAGCAGTGGGACCTCCTGGTGCGCGCCAGGGCGCTGGACAGCACCACGTTCGTGGTGGCCTGCGGCCAGGGCGACCCCGAAACCATCGGCGCCGGGCCCGCCGGCAGCGCCCCCACCGGGATCGGCCACAGCGCCGTCATCTCCCCGCTGGGCAGCGCCCTGGTCACGTTGGGCGGAAAGCCGGAACTCGCCGTCGTGGACGTCGATCCCGCCGTCGTTGAGGATGTACGCACGAAGCTGCCCGTACTGGCCAACGCCCGCCAGTTCTAGGGGCAGGCCCGTCCCCGTCAAAGCCCTTCGCGGTCGAGGAAACCGCGGAGGGCACGCACCCAGTCGTCGAATGCGTCCAGATGGGCGTCATGCGACGCTTCGGGCAGGTCAACCCGGGAAACCCGGCGACCCTGCTGCACGAACGCGTCCTTGGCGTCCGGGGTGAACATCCCCCGGCCGCCGTAGACCACCAAAGCCGGCGCCTGGACTGCATGCCATTCCTTCCAGCGGGACGCGGCCAGCCCGGCCGCCGCTTCCGCCATGATTTCCGGATCGAACCTCGGCCAGAAGCCGTCCGACCGTTCCTCGAGGTCTTCGGCCCAGGCACGGGCCAACGGGCCATCCCCCAGGAAGCTGCGCGCCGCTCCCCGGCTGCTGAACGGCGTCGGCCAGGACCTGAAGTACTCCCCCATGGCCCGGTGACCGTCCGGGTCTCCGCCGGCCGCGCCGCACTCCAGGAGTACCAGGCCGCCCACCAGGTCGGGGCGCTCCGCCGCGACGAGCATGGCCGTGTGCGCCCCCATTGACTGGCCAACCAAAACCACCGGTCCACCAACGTGCTCGATGACGCTGACAACATCCGAAACATAATCCGACCGCGCAACGCCGGGAGGGACGCGGGTGCTGCCCCCATGGCCGCGGAGATCCACGGGAATGGCACGGTACTCGGGGAGGGCGGCCGCCGTCGGAAAGAATTCGCGGGCGCTCCCCGCCAGGCCGTGCAGCATCACCACGGCAGGCCCGTCGCCACCCGGGTCATAGCACTTCAGCTCGACGCCGGGAGCAGGGGTGACGGTGAACGCAGCCATGCCCGTTCCAAGGTTCGTCAGCGGCGGCATGGTGCCACGCTACGGCACGCAGAAGCGTCCGACGGCGGTGAGTTGCCGTTCACGGGCAGGAAACCTTGGCCTCTGGAGGCACGACGGCGGGAACTCACCTTGGGATTCCCCTGCGTTACCTTCGGCGGCGGGCCCGGCAGGCCAGGCGACGGCTGGCTGGGCCGTGCCGGTGGGAGTGCGTTTACATGACCGAAACATTGCCGACACGCGAACTTCACGCAGACGCGTTTTGCGTAACGCAATGGCAACTTTCCGCAGCATCGGTTGAAACACAGGCACCGAAAAATAGACCCCGGGGGAAAAGCTGGGGTGGCACATCGCCCCGTTGAATCTCATGCGAAAGGGACCACCGGTGGAGATCTCTGCCCAACACGTCTGGCTGCTTATCTCGGCAGCGATGGTATTGCTGATGACCCCCGGGCTCGGTCTCTTCTACGGCGGCATGACCCGCGCCAAGGCCGCGCTGAACATGATCATGATGAGCTTCATCTCCGCGGGCATCGTCGGCGTTGTCTGGGTTCTGTGGGGCTACTCAATGACCACCGGCGACGGCTTCCTGGGCATCTTCGGCAACCCGTTCACCAATTTCGGGCTGCAGAACCTGATGGGCTCCCCTGACCTGATCAAAGCCGGCTACAGCGCAACCTTCGCCATCATCACCGTGGCCCTGATCAGCGGCGCTATCGCAGACCGCGCCAAGTTCAGCGCCTGGGCCGTGTTCGTGCCGGTATGGATCACCCTGATCTACTGCCCCCTCGCCTACATGATCTGGGGCGGCGGACTCATGAGCGCAGGCGGTGCAGTGACGGCCATCTTCGGCCAGGTCATCGACTTCGCGGGTGGCGCCGTGGTGGAAATCAGCTCCGGCACGGCCGCGCTGGTGCTCGCCGTCATCGTGGGCCAGCGCCACGGCTTCGCCAAGGACCCCAACCACCGCCCGCACAACCTCCCTTTCATCATGCTTGGTGCGGCCCTGCTGTGGTTTGGCTGGTTCGGATTCAACGGCGGTGCGGCGAGCAGCGCCGAACAGGCCGGCCTTATCTGGATCAACACCCTGGTAACACCTGCCGCAGCCATGCTCAGCTGGCTGGTGACAGAGAAGATCCGCCACGGCCACCCCACGTCCCTGGGGGCCGCCTCCGGCGTGGTGGCCGGCCTCGTGGCGATCACGCCTTCCTGCGCCAACATCAGCCCGGTGGCCGCAATCGGCCTGGGCCTGGTGGCAGGTGCTGCGTGCGCCATCTTCGTTGACCTCAAGTACCGCTTCGGGCTCGATGACTCGCTGGACGTTGTGGGCGTCCACCTCGGCGCCGGACTCATCGGCACCTTGGCACTCGGGTTTATTGCCCTGCCGGCAGACGGCCAGGGCGGAGGTCTTTTCTACGGCGGCGGCGTGCAGCAGCTCATTGCCCAGACGGCGGCAGTAGTCATCACGCTGTTGGTCTCAGGGCTGGGCACCCTTGTGATCGGCCGTGCCATCAACAAGACCATCGGCTTCCGGGTCAGCCACGAGGCCGAGACGGCCGGCGTGGACCTGTCCGAGCACGCCGAGAGCGCCTACGCATTCAACGAGGTGGGCGCCGGGTTCAACCCGTTGCGGGCGGTATTCGGCCACATTCCGGCCAGCGGACAATCCGCAGGCCGCCAGGCCGCCGAGGGTTCAGACCGCCAGGTTTCAGACACCCCGGGCTCGGACCGCCAGGCAAAGGAAGATACTTTCGCCTGACGGCCGCCCGCGCTCCGGTAGCCCCGCCACTAGTCCGCCAGGATCTTGTAGAGCGCCCGCCGGGTTTCGTCCAGCTTCTCGATGGCTGCGGTCCGCTGTTCCTCCGTGACACCGCTGCGGAACTGATGGATAACGCCCATCAGCTTGCCGATGCTGTGGTGGAACTCGCGGTCCGATCCTTCCGGGACGGCGCTCCATGCACTGTCCATCTCCTCCGCGTGCCCGGCCACGTACTCCCGGCCGGCCTCGGTGAGTGAGAACTCGGTGCCACGGCCTTCACTCATGGCCTCGATCAGCCCCTCGTCCACCAGTTGCTGGAGTGTGGGGTAGATGGAGCCCGGGCTTGGTCGCCAGGCTCCCTCGGTCTTTTCAGCTATGGTCTTGATCAGCCCGTAACCATTCGACGGTGACTCCGCCAGGAGCGAGAGGATGGCGGCGCGAACGTCGCCACGGCTTGCCCGCCGCCCCCCACGCCCGAATCCCGGACCGAAACCCGGGCCAAAGCCAGCCCCGAAACCAGGACCGAACCCGGGACCAAAACCTGGGCCGAACCCGCCCCCGCCGCGGTGACCATGCGGTCCCCGGCGTCCCCTGCCTTGTTCAAACCGGCCCTTTGCGAACTCTGGACCGGGGAATTTTTCGTCAGAAATGCCTCTCATGATGGCATCCACCCTTCGATTCTCATATTTACGCCGATCTCTTCGGCGATACTTAACGATATGTCGGTAAGTATCGCCGGTCAAGTGTTTTTTGTGATCGTATCCTGACCTTCGAAGTTCTGGATCAGCCCATCCGAGCGGCGTAGGCTGGACGCACCTCCAAGCTTGAGGGCTGACAGATGGCGAAGAAGAAGAAGCGCAGAAGCGGTTTCGGCGCCGCCCTGGGACGGTTCGTGGGGTTCCTCGCAGCCAGTGCCATGTGTGGCGTGCTGGTGGCCAGCCTGGTTGTCCCGGCAGTTGCGGCAGCCGGGATCGGAGTAAGCAATTCGATCGGCTTCTTCGAGGGCCTGCCCAAAGAGCTGACGGTCCAGCCGCCGTCGCAATCCACCAGGGTACTCACCTCCGACGGCCAGCCGATCGCGACGTTCTACGCCGAGAACCGTGTGCGGATTCCACTGGACCAGATGTCGCCGTACATCAAGGACGCCATCATCTCCATTGAGGACAGCAGGTTCTACGAGCACGCGGGAATCGACCCCCAGGGCATCCTCCGGGCGGTAATCGCCAACGTGACGAAAGGGGACCAGCAGGGCGCATCCACGATCACTCAGCAGTACGTCACCAATGTGGTCAATGAGGCCCGGCTGTCCCAGGACCGGCCTGACGAAGTGGTCCTGAGCGGCCAGAAAGACATGGGCGACAAGTTGCGGGAGATGAGGCTGGCCATCGCCCTGGAAAAGAAGTACAGCAAGGACCAGATCCTTGAGGGGTACCTGAACATCGTCTTCTTCAACAGCGATGCCTATGGCGTCGAGGCCGCGGCACGCTACTTCTTCGGCACCACCGCAAAAGACCTAACGCTGCCGCAGGCCGCCCTCTTGGCCGGCCTGGTCAACAGCCCCACCTTCTACAACCCGGCCATCAACCCAGAGAACTCGCTGGCCCGCCGCAACCAGGTCCTTGACGAAATGCTCCGCCTGAAGAAAATCACCCAGGCCCAGCATGACGAAGCACAAGCCACGCCGGTGGAACTCAAGATCACGCCGGAACGGCAAGGCTGCGCCAATGCCGCCATGGCCCCCTACTTCTGCGACTACATCTCCCACCTCATCCTCAACAACCCGGCCTTCGGGCCCAACCAAATCGAGCGCGAGCGCAAGCTGTACCGGGGTGGTCTTACGATCGTCACCACCTTGGACAGCAGGCTGCAGGCGGCGGCACAGGCCCAGGTGGATGGCACAGCGGGCGCCAATCCGGACAAGTGGGGTGCAGCCCTGGTCACGGTACAACCGGGAACGGGCAAGATCCTGGCCATGGCGCAGAACACCGTGTTCCTGCCAGACCCGGGCAAGTTCGACACGCAGCTGAACTTCAACGTTGATGCCCGGGATCCGCAGGGGAATGACCTGAATGGGGCGGGTGGTTTCCAGACCGGATCCACCATGAAGCCATTCACTTTCGCGGAGTGGCTCAACGAGGGCAAGTCCCTGACCACAGAGATTGATGCTTCACGGCGCGTTTATCCGCTCGGGTTCCCGTGGCGCTCCACCTGCGGCAAGGTGCTGGGCGCCTACAGCACAGCGCAAAACAACCCCGAGCTGGGTGCGGCCGATGACCTGCAGAATTCGGAGGAGGGCTTCTACCGGAAGATGCCCATCAATTACGGCCTTTACAACTCGATCAATACGGCCACCTTCGCGTCGGCCGCGCAGCTGGATTTCTGCGGCATCCAAAAGATGGTTGACGCAGTGGGCCTGCACAGCGGCCTGGATGGGACACCCATCAACATGCACCAGCTGGGCAACCTGCTGGGAGCTACCGGCGTGGCGCCCCTCCACCTGGCCAACGCCTTCGCCACCTTCGCCAACGACGGCCGCTACTGCAACCCCATCGCCCTCCTGGACATCAAGGACGCTGCGGGCGGAAAGCTTCCCGCCCAAACAACCGAGTGCAGGGACGCCGTGAAGCCGGATGTGGCACGCGGCGTCAACAGCGTCCTTCAGGACGTGTTGGTGAGGGGTTCCGGTTTCTGGATCCAGCCGAAGGTTCACGACAAGTGGCCCACGGCTGCCAAGACCGGCACCTCGAACAACAACGGCGCCACCTGGATTGTGGGGTACACCAGCGGCCTGGCCACGGCGTCCTTTTTCGGGGACGCACTTGAGGGGCAGAAACGTGCCGGCCAAAACGTCACCATCAACGGAACGTTCTATCCCCGCCTCGACGGGTACATGATCGCCGGCCCGCAGTGGGCAAACTACATGCTGAAGGCGGTTCCGCTATATCCCGCTGCGCCATTCCCTGGGCCTCCCCAGTCAATGATCGGGCCGAGTCCGACACCCACCCCCGCTCCCAAGCGGTAGGACGCCGGGCTGGCTGCTTGAATTCGGCTTCACCCGGCAGGCGTTGGTCCGGCCATGCCGAGCACCTCCACGGTGTCGCGTGCGGCTTCGGCCATGGCAGAGGCTGCCGCCTTAGGTCCGGAAGAGGATGACATACGGTGCTGTGCCCGGCGATGCAGTATCTGGCGCGTGGGCAAAGTAGGACGACGGCGGCGCTGTTGTTTCGTGCCCGTGCCAGGGAGGACTGCCTGGCGTGGGACGTGGGTCGAGTGTTTCGGACTAAGGGTTCCCGGGAGTGGTGGGGCGGTGGAGTAGTAGGTGTGACCGGTGGGGGTTCGGAGTTTA
>Ga0160459_100559_pt1 | contig 13772 bp, 13 predicted proteins | sample HID1973K_E6MG_FD_108208 | JGI IMG/M metagenome (GOLD analysis project Ga0160459, IMG submission 108208) | Enriched mosquito-associated microbial communities from UW Madison campus, WI, USA - HID1973K_E6 MG | ecosystem: Host-associated > Arthropoda: Insects > Digestive system > Unclassified ... | reverse complement strand
TGTCGAGACGATCGAGCGCGAAACCGGCGTCACCATGTATCCGCTCTCGCATATCATCCATGGCGAATACACGCCCGAGAAATTCGAGATCGAGATGGCGCAGAACCTCGCCACCATCGTCCGCGCCATCCGCGAAGGCGGCAAGGCATGAGGCGCGGCCCCTCGATCACCTGCGCGGGGCTTGGCCTGCATCTGGGCGCGACCGAGATCCTGCGCGATGTGTCGCTTTGCATCATGCCCGGCAGTATCCATGCCATTGTCGGGCCGAATGGCGGCGGCAAGTCCTCGCTGATCCGCTGCATCCTGGGCCAGATGCCACATCGCGGGCAGATCTCGCTGGATTGGAACGGGGCCGTGGGCCGGATCGGCTATGTCCCGCAGGCGCTGAATTTCGACGCGAGCCTGCCAATGACGGTGCTGGATTTTCTGGTCACCCTCGACAGCAACCGCCCCGGCTTCCTGCGGCCTCGCGCCGCCCTGCGCGCCCGGATCGAAGCGCGGCTGGCCCGCGTCGGCATGTCCGGCAAGGCCCTGCGCCGCATGGGCGCGCTGTCGGGGGGCGAGCGTCAGCGCGTACTGATGGCGCAGGCGCTGGAACCCGCGCCGGACCTCTTGATCCTCGATGAGCCCATGGCGGCGCTGGACGAGGCCGGGGCTGTCACCTTCGAGAGGCTTTTGCAGGACCTACGCGGCGAGGGCGTCACGCTGCTCTGGATCGAGCATGACCTCGACGCGGTGCGCCGTCTTGCCGACCGCGTGACGGCGCTGAACCGGCATGTCCTCTTCGACGGCCCGCCTGCGCAGGAGCTTTCGCCCCAGAGCATCATCGACCTTTTCTCGCATCGGGGCATCGCGGCATGAGCTTCGAATCCTTCCGCCAGACCGTTCAGGCAATGGCCGAGGCAGGCTGGCTGCCCTCGGCGCTTGGCTGGGGCTTTGCCGTCAACGCCCTCCTGGCCGGGCTGATCGTCGGGCCGATGCTGGGCAGCCTTGGCACGCTGGTCGTGGTGCGCCGCCATGCCTTCTTCGCCGAGGCCGTGGGCCATGCCGCCCTGACCGGCGTCGCCATCGGCATCCTCGCCGGAGAACCCTATACCGGGCCCTATGGCGCGCTTTTCGGCTATTGCCTGATCTTCTCGGTCGGGCTCGAATATCTGCGCGGCAGGACCGGGCTGTCGGCGGACACGCTGATCGGTGTGTTCCTGTCGATGTCGCTGGCGCTCGGCGCCTCGGTGCTGCTGATCCTTGCCGGGCGGATCAACGTCCATATCCTTGAGAATGTGCTTTTCGGCGCGATCCTGACCGTGGACGGGACCGATCTCGCCGTGCTGGCGGTGGTGGCGCTGGTGGTGACGGCGGTGTCCGCATGGCTCTACAACCGCTTTATGGTGGCAAGCTTTCATCCAGCGATGGCGCTGGTGCGCGGCATTCCGGTGCGGACCCTCGACTATCTTTTCGTGATGCTGGTGACGGTGGTCACGGTCGCTTCGCTGAAGATAGTGGGCGCGGTTCTGGTCGGCGCGCTTCTGGTCATTCCGGCAGCGGCGGCGCGGACGGTGGCACGCTCGCTTGCCGGGTTCTGGTGGCTCTCGGTCGGGATCGCCAGCTTCTCGACGCTGGCGGGGATCCTGCTGCCGATGCAGTTCGACCTGCCCGTGCCCTCGGGCGCGGCGATCATCCTTGTCGCGGGGGGCTGCTTCCTGATCTGCGCCGCCCTGCGCGCACTTGTCCCCTCGCTGAAAGGCGTCGCATGAAACGTCTCGCCCTTGCCCTTTCGCTGTTGGTCGCGGCACCCGTTCAGGCCGAGACGATCCTGACCGCCCATCCCGCCGCTTACGCATTGGCCCAACGACTGACCGAAGGCACCGTGATCGAGGTGATCGCCGTCCAGCCCGACAAGCTCCCGGCCTCGCGTCTCGCCTCGTTCCTGCATGGCCGCGGCCGCGCGGATTTCGAGGCCGCCGCGAAAGAGGCCGATGCCGTCCTGACCTTCGGCTCCTTCTGGCCCGAGGACCCGCTTTATCCTGCCGCGCGCCGCGCCAATATCCGCATCATTCAGATCGACGCCGCCCAGCCTCTGGACCAGCGCAGCGCGGGGATCGCGCTTCTGGACCCCCGCGCCTCGGATGCCGCGATCTATGCGATGCTGGACCTTCAGCCGATGCCGCCGCAGGGCGAGGAAACCGCGCCCTGGCTGTCCCCCACCCGCCTGGCCGAGATGGCCGAGGTCGTGGCCGGGGATCTGGGCCGTCTCGTCCCTGATGCGGCGCCCGGCATCGCGGGAAATCTCGCGGGTCTCAAGCACGAGTTGCTGGCCGCCAAGGCCAAGGCGGATGCCGATCTGGCCGATGCCGAGAGCGTCGAGGTCGTCGCGCTCTCGCCGCAATTTGGCTATTTCGCGGCCGATCTGGGACTGGACCTGCGCGCCGGCATCATCGCCGCCCCTCGCGAATGGACCGCAGAACGTGCGGCGCGGCTGGTCGAATGGCTGCAGGCCGAGAAGATCGGCACCGTGCTGACCGGGCGCGAGCTGACAGACGACCTCTCCACCGCCCTCGACGCGGGCGGGATCAGGGTGATCACACTCGAAACCCTGCCGCAGGGCGATCCCGCGCAGGCGGTTGCCGCGAACGTGGCCTTGCTTGGCGGGGAGTAACCCCCCGCACATGAAACTGATTGGACAGGTGCCAGTGCGAGTGTTTCAATATCACCAACCGCGCTTTTCGAAGAGGGATCGCCATGTTCCGCGCCGCCTTCATCGCTCTCGCTTCCGGCTTGGTCCTGACGCCAGTGCAAGCAGGGGTGCTGGCAAATTACGACGTCCTGGCGCAATCCCATGACCGCGCCTTGCGCAGCGAAAGCGACCGCCGCTCCGTCGCGGCGGAACTGGACCGGCATATCCAGCGCCTGGGAGAGCGTTATCTTGCGCCCGGACAGGACCTGCATATCGAGTTCACCCGTATCGATCTGGCCGGAGAATATGAACCGTGGCGAACGGGCTGGCAGGATGTCCGCATTCTGCGTGACGTCACCCCGCCCCGGATCCATTTTGACTACACGCTATTTCAGCACGGCAAGCCCGTCCGTCGTGGCGAGGCGAGACTCTCGGATATGAACTACCTTTCGGACCCGCGGGCGCGCGGAGATGGTGATCGCCTTGTCCACGAAAAGCTGCTGCTCGACGACTGGTTTCGGAAGAGTTTCAGGTAGGCTCTGGCCCCTCCCAAGTGCATAGCGGCCACTGATCAGTCAGGCTGATCGCGACCCGAGAGGATCTTGCCCTCGGGCAGCGTCATCTCGGCATCGTCGCCGACCTCGATCAGTGTGGCCATGCCCATGGCCTAATGTGGCGAGAATTTGATGCCATAGGCGCCGGGTTCGGTCAGCGTCACCTCGAACATGTCGTTGATCTTCGATCGGAAGGGTTCAGCGGCCTCCGGGATCATGCCCTCGATCATCGCGGCGTTATGGCCGGGCTGGGTCGGTAAAGCCGAGCTTTATCCGAAACCTCGTTTGGAGATTGGTCGCTTTCCATCCCCCGGATCACTCCTTGGGGATTATGGTAACTACGCATTCGTCGTTCGTACCCAAGCCGACCTTACTGCATCGAGGTTCAGTCAGGTTGAAGAAGGATACGTCCGAACCCTTGCCCCAAGGGCGGATGTTCCGCCCGAAGGGTCCGATGTCATTCAGCATTACATCAGGGGGAAAAGCTTCGACTCTACCCCGCACATATTCCGGTTTCACAACGACATACCGGGGGAGAAACTCTTCCTTGCGGAGAATTCTCGCAGCGAAGGAGACAGGGGCCTTGTCCAGGCGGGCCGCGTCTTCCACCTCTACCCGTGTCACCCCGATATCCTCGAGGATGTTGTCATCCAGCCGAAGCAGGTTCAGGAACGCGGCCCGCCTGTCCTTGTTGCGGCGACGCAGTTCAAACCCGCCCCGTAGCCGCGATATCAGCAACCGTCCCGCTGTCCCTATCGATCGAGCCGGTCCGGACGAGTTCATGACGCTGGTTTTCTCGGTCATTGCCACCTCCATTGCTGACGCCAAGGTGGCACGCCAAAATTCGTCAATACAGCGCATAGATTTCATGATATCGTTAAGGGAAATTGAACATTGATGGCGCCATGCAACCACAACAGCATACCCTTCTGGAAACCGACCTTCTGAAGACGTTTGTTACCATCTCGGAAACCGGGAACTTCACCGCCGCGGCCAAGCGCGTGTTCAGGACGCCTTCGGCGGTCAGCATGCAGATCAAGCGCCTTGAGGATTTGCTGGGGCGGGCCTTGTTCGTCAGGCATCCGCGGCATGTGGCACTGACCGCGGACGGCGAGGCATTCCTTGTCCACGCGAAGGACATGTTGCGCATTAATGACGAAGCATTGTCCCGCTTCCGGGTGCCCCAGCTTGAGGGACGGATCCGGTTCGGTGCGCCGGACGATTTCGGAGTGCGTTATCTGCCCGCGATCTTGTCCCGCTTCGCCTCCACCCATCCCCTCGTGGAGGTCGAGGTCTTTCTGTCAACCAGCGTGAACCTGTCCCGGAAATTCGAGGCTGGCGAGATCGACATGATCCTCACAGTCTCGGCGCAGTCCGACCCGTCGACGGGACAACTGATCCATTCAGAGCCACTCGTCTGGGTGGGCGCGCGTGAGGGTGCCGCGTTCTCCAGAACGCCGGTGCCACTTGCCCTGTCCACTCATGGCTGCCCCTGGCGCGCCGCCGCGCTTGCCGCGCTTGACCGGAGCGGGCGCACATACCGGGTCGCTTATACGTCAGAGACTGGCGTGGGCCAACTGGCAGCCGTCATGGCGGACCTGGCAATCGCGCCCCTTCCCATCAGTCTGGTGAATGAGCAGTATCGCAAATTGACGGAAAAGGACGGCTTTGGCGAGATCGGGCCCTATCAGCTACGGCTGCAGAAAATCCCCGATATCGGATCCGCAGGGATGGCATTCGCGGAACATGTGCACGACAGCTTTGTGAAGGCCGCCTGACAGCGACAGGGCTCAAAGGATGGCAATCGACCTGCTCGGTATTTCCTCACTCCCGTGAACGGGTGAGTTCGGACGGTCGCAATTGGAGCCTACTAGCGGCAAAAAATCTCACGATTTTCGCGGCCGAATTGCCGACCGAACGCCACTATCGATCGTGTGGATGGCTCGGGCGGCCCACAGCGAGTTTCCTCAGGTCATTCGGAGACCGGTGCTCTCATGCTGCTGGTTGAAAGCCGGATGAGAGCGTAGAATGGCGATGTCCGTTGGCCAGCGCGGAGGACGCCATGGAACTCAGTGCGAGTCAGGTCACAGTGATGTTGCCGGTCCGCGATCTTGCACGGGCGCGCACATTCTACGAACGGTCTCTGGCGCTGCCAGCGGGCGAAGAACGGGCGGACGGAAAGGTGGTCTATCGCTGCGGAGCGACCGAAATCGCCCTGTTCCTGAAGCCCGAGGGGACTCAGGCAAAACACACCGCATTGAGCTTTCAGGTGAGTAATATTCATGCCGCGATCAACCTGCTCGAATCTCGTGGCGTGGTGTTCGCGGACTACGACCTGCCGGGCTTGAAAACGGTGGAGCATGTCTGCGTGTTGGGTTCGGAAAAGGCTGCCTGGTTCAACGATCCCGAGGGAAACATCCTCTGCCTGCACGAGGACATCCCAGTGTAATCGAGGATTTCCCCTCACCAGCCTCTTGCCGATATCCGCGTGCCAAGGCTCCAATCGACGCACCAGCGTCAGCAGGTCAAGCTAGTCTTGAAATCGACCCCGAGCGCCCTTCCGAGTCCCGCCCGTTCGGCAGGCCGGATTGGCGATAGGCTAGGATGATCCAGAACGGCGCAGGGTCTCTGTCGGACGAAATCACGCCGCCAGCGAGGGTCACGCCCGCCGCTGCCACGCATTCCCTCAACTCCTTGGGTTAGCTCTCACCCATGCTCTCGGCATCCGGCTCGGTCCGCGCAACCTGCACTATATGGCCACCATGACCACCCGACGAAATGGACGGCGCCATGTGCTGATCCAGATCCGGGCAAAATAAACTTTTCCATACTCGAAGGGGGATGGCCTCCTCGGGCGATCCGCATCTTGCACTTGCCTAAGAAAGAATGGCAAACTCAACTAAAATTATCAGGCATGGGCCCGCCCGGCCTCGGATCACCCGGAGGGACCCTCATGATCAGCGCGCTTCGCTTCTCGCTTTTGGCCGGCACAAGTCTTCTTTGCCTGACCTTGCCGACATATGCACAGGATACCGAAGCCCCGATCGGGGGAAGCGTCGTGCTGAACGAGGTTGTCCTCGACGCGACGGCGCCGACCCGGGGCTATGTCGTTCCCACCACCCAGATCGCCACCAAGACCGAGACGCCCGTGCTGGAGACGCAGCAATCCGTGTCCGTCGTCACGAACCAGCAGATCGAGGATCAGGGCGCCCAGAACATGTCCCAGGCGCTCCGCTACACAGCCGGTGTGGCGGCCGAGCCTTTCGGGGCCGATCCGCGTTTTGACCAGCCGAACCTGCGCGGCTTCAGCGCCGGAAACTCGCAATATCTGAACGGCCTGCACCTGATCCGCGATTTCGGGGCCATGTCGCTGGAGCTTTACGGGCTGGAGCGGGTGGAGGTCTTGCGAGGCCCGTCCTCGGCGCTTTACGGTTCCGGCTCGCCGGGGGGCATCATCAACATGGTGCAGAAACATGCGCAGTTCGACAATTTCTCCGAAGCCGGCCTGACCTTCGGATCGCGCGACAATGGCAGCCTTTTCTTTGATACCAACCAGTCGAATTCCGACACATTGGCCTGGCGTCTGACCGGCTTGATCAGTCAGGATCACGAGCAGGTCGAGGAGCTTGAGAACAAGCGGGGCTACCTCGCCGGTGCGTTTCGCTGGCAACTCGACGACGCCTCGACGGTGGATGTGATGCTGTCCTATCAGAAGGATGGCCCCATCTCGCCGGCGGGCGTTCCCTATGACCTGACCCAGATCGCGGATGCCGGCGATATTCGCGATTTCTATGCGGGCTACCCGGATGTGGATGACAGCGATCGCCGGATGCTCAACTTCGGCGTCGAATACCAGCGCGAGCTGGACAATGGATGGCGGCTTGAGCAGGGCTTCCGCTACCAGAAATTCGACTGGGACTATGTCGGCTTCTACGCCAACGGGCTTGTGGGGGATCTGATCGGCATCGGCTCGACCTATCAGGATGAGCGCAGCGATACCGTCCAGGTCGATACCCGCCTCATCGGCGAGACCGTGACGGGGGCGGCGACCCACCGTCTTCTGTTCGGGATCGACATCAGCCGCTGGAGTGGCCGGAACGCCACGGATTTCGGCACCGCCCCCTCGCTGGACTGGCGCGATCCGGATTACGACGTCGATGTGCCGAAGGTAACCTGGTACAACAGCATCCAGGACCTGACGCTCGAACAGATCGGCGTCTATGCCCAGGACGAGATTTCGTGGAACAACTGGCGCGCGACCGTGGCGCTGCGCCATGACTGGGCAGAGCAGTCGGGTTCCTCCTGGAACAACTTTGCCGGAGATTCGGATCCGTCCCAGAAGGACGATGCGACCACCGGGCGGGTGGGCGTCTCATATGTCTTTGCCAATGGCGTCGCGCCCTATCTCAGCTATTCGACCTCGTTCGAGCCGGAGATCGGCACGGATCGGGACGGCAAGACCTTCGAGCCGACCGAGGGCAAGCAGTGGGAACTTGGCGTCAAGTATCAGCCGACCGCCTTCGATGCGATGTTCACCGCAGCGGTCTATGACCTGAAGCAGACCAACGTGACCCGGCTGGTCGACGGCTTCCAGGAGCAGGTGGGCGAGGTTCATTCGCGCGGTGTCGAGTTGGAGGCCACGGCTGAACTGGCGACGGGCTGGGATATCCGCGCGGCCTATACCTATACCGACGCCCATCAGAATGGCGGGGCCGAGGACGGGCTGATGATGACCAATACGCCCTATAACGCCGCAAGCCTCTGGCTTGACCACGACTTCGGCAACGGGTTCCGTGCCGGCGGCGGCGTGCGTTATATTGGCGAGCGTTATGGCGACGTGGCAAACACCTACAAGATCGACGCCGTGACCCTTGGCGACCTGGCGGCCCGCTATACGCGCGACAATGTCGAGGCCTCGCTGAACATCTTCAACATCACCGACGAGGAATATGTCGCAAGCTGCGGAAGCTTCGGCTGCTACTATGGAGAAGGTCGCGAGCTTCTTGCCAAGCTGACCTACAAGTGGTGACGGGCGCGGCCCTCTGGGGCCGGCGCGGCTTTCTTGGGTCCGCCGTCGCGCTTGCGGCGGCGGGTCCGTTTTTCGCGAAGTGCGCCACGGCGGCAGGGCGGGGGCCAAAGCGGCTGGCCGCGATCGACTGGGCTATGCTTGAAACCGCCATCGCGATCGGGGAAATGCCGGTCGCGGCCTGCGAACTCATCGGCTATCGGGCGCAGGCAGTAACCCCTGTCATCCCGCCCGAGGTGATCGATCTTGGCCTGCGCGGCGCGCCGAATTACGAATTGCTGCAATTGACGCGTCCGGACCTGATCCTGAGTTCGCCTTTCTACGAGCAGCACAAGGCCCGGCTGGAAGGTATCGCCCCGGTGCTTTCGCTTCCTTTCTATATTCCCGGCGAGCATCCCTTGCCCAGGGCGCTTGCGGCCCTGGATGCCTTGGCGGAGGTGATCGGCAATCCCGGGGCCGCGTCCGAGGCCGCGGCCAACGCGCAAAGGCAATTCGATGCATGGGCAGCGCGTGTCGCACCGTTTTCGGATCGTCCCATCGGCCTCGTCGATATCGGCGATGCGCGCCATCTGCGGGCCTTCGGCTTCGACAGCATGTTCGGGGATGTGCTTCAGCGGCTTGGCCTGACCAATGCCTGGCGGGGCCGGACCGAGTTCAGCTTCCGCGCCCCGATACCCTTGGAGCGGCTGGCGGAACTGCCCGATGCGCGTCTGGTCATTGTCGGTGACATCGCGGTCGAGGCGCGCCGGTCGCTTGCCCGCAGCATCCTGTGGCAGGCGCTTCCTCAGGTGGCGCAGGGACGGCTCTACCAGATCGAGAGCGTCGCGCCCTATGCAGGATTACCCGCAGCCCTGCGGTTCGCCGAATTGCTGACCAACGCCCTCGAAACCGGGCCGGGTGCGATATGAGGATGAGGCTGGGGGTCTGGCTGGGGGCGACCGCGCTTCTTGCGTTGTTGCTGTGGATGTCGGCCGCAATGCGATTGGATCCCGGCGATTGGCCCGCATGGCCCTTTGATCCTCAGGCCATGGACCTTCAGCAGATCCTTCTGGCCTTTGGGCTGATGCCGCGCGGGGCAATCGCGCTGGTGGCTGGTGCGGCGCTCGGGCTTTCCGGGGCATTGCTTCAGGGGGTCCTGCGCAATCCGGTCGCGGATCCGACGACGCTGGGTATTTCCTCGGGCGCGCAGCTTTCGCTGGTGATTGCCACGATCTTCGCGCCCGGCCTGCTTGATCTGGGGCGATGGCCCGTCGCATTGGCTGGGGCGGCCGCGGCCGCCGGACTGGTCATGCTGGTCGGGGCGCGGCGCGCCTTCGCGCCCGTGACCATGGTGATCGCGGGGATGCTGATCTCGCTCACGGCATCGGCGATCGCGACCGCGATTACCCTGTCCCGAGGCGAATACCTGCTGTCGCTGGTGATCTGGAACGGCGGTTCGCTGGTCCAGCAGGACTGGAGCGGCGTGCGGGGCCTGACGCTGGTGCTGATCATTGCCGCGCTGGGTTCCGCGCTCCTCGCCCGGCCGCTGCGGGTTCTGTCGCTGGGGGCGGCGGGGGCCAATGCGCTGGGGATGAACGTGGCCATGGTTCGCTTTGCAGCCCTGACGCTGGCGGTGCTGCTGGCGGGCGCGGTTTCTGCGGAACTGGGCCTGATCGGCTTTGTCGGGCTGGCCGCGCCCGCGCTGGCCCGCACGCTGGGCGCGCGCAATCTGGGGCAGGTGCTGGTGCTTGCGCCCCCGATCGGCGCGCTGATCCTGTCGGTATGCGACGGGCTGGTCCTTTCCCTCGCCGGTGCGACCGGCGAGATGTATCCTACCGGCGCTCTGACAGGTCTGATCGGGGGGCCGCTGCTGATCTGGCTGCTTCCCCGCCTCCGCGGCTCGACCCCACCGGGAACCGAGGCGGCCGAGGGACCGCCGCCGCGACTGGCACGGCCCGCGCCCGTGCTTGCTGCACTCGGCCTCTGCGCTGTCCTGCTGGCGCTGGTATTGGTCTGGATCGGGCGGATGCCGCAGGGCTGGGCGGTGCTCGACTGGGACAGCTTCCGCGCTTTCCTGCCGCTGCGCCTGCCGCGAATGGTCGCCGCCGTCGCCGTGGGGGCGCTGCTGGCCATGGCGGGAGCCATCCTGCAGCGGCTGACGGCAAACCCGCTGGCCTCGCCCGAGGTTCTGGGTGTGTCGGGCGGGGCGGCGATCGGCTATGCGGCGATCCTGTTCCTGTTCGTCGCACCCGGACCGGGGATCAGGACCCTGGGCACCATGGCCGGAGGCGCGCTGACCCTCGTGCTGGTCGCGACCTATGCCCGCCGGCGCGACATGCCGGCCGAGCGGGTGCTGCTTGCCGGGATCTCGGTCTCGGCCATGGCGGCGGCGCTGCTTTCGGCGGTGATGGCAACGGGCAGCGCGCAATCCTGGCAGGTGCTGGCATGGCTCAGCGGCTCGTCCAGCACCGTGGGGCCGGGACAGGCGGGGGCGCTGGCGCTGCTGGCAGTCACCATTCTCGGTGGCGCGATGATGGTTCAGCGCTGGTTGGCCGTGCTGCCGCTGGGGGCCGAAGTCGCGCAGGAACTGGGCCTGCCCCTTGCGAGGGCGCGGATCACGCTGATCGCCCTTGCCGGTTTGGCGACGGGCGCGGCGACGGTGCTGGTCGGCCCGGTCAGTTTTGTGGGTCTGATGGCGCCCCATCTGGCGCGGCGACTGGGTTTCGCGCGGCCACGGGACCACCTGCTCGGCGCCGCCCTGATCGGGGCGATCCTGATGATCGCTGCGGATTTCGGCGCGCGGATGGCAGGCTTCCCCTATGAGCTGCCGCTGGGCCTTTTTGCGTCGCTTCTGGGCGCGCCATGGCTGATCTGGCTGATGATGAGGATGGGACGATGACCGAGGCGCTGTTCACCATTTCCGGCCTCTGCGTCGACATGCCGGGCCGCAGGCTGCTGGAGGATCTGGACCTTGCTTTGCCGCGAGGGCAGCTTGTCGCCCTGATCGGACATAACGGTTCGGGCAAGTCCACCTTGCTCAAGGTGCTTGCGCGGCAGGCGCCCGTATCGCGGGGGCAGGTCAGTTTCGAGGGTCGCGCGCTGGCCGACTGGTCCATGCGCGATTATGCGCGCGCGCTGGCCTTCATGCCGCAGACCACCCCTCCGGCCGAGGGGATGACCGTGCGCGAACTGGCCGCCCTTGGGCGCTATCCGTGGCACGGCGCGCTCGGGCGCTTCGGTCCCGAGGATCACGCCGCGGTCGATGCCGCACTGGCCGAGTGTGGCATCACCCGCTTTGCCGATCGGCTGGTCGATACGCTTTCGGGCGGCGAGCGTCAGCGGGCATGGCTGGCCATGATGGTGGCCCAGCAGGCCGGGACGCTGCTTCTGGACGAGCCGATCTCGGCCCTCGACATCGCCCAGCAGGTCGAGGTGCTGTCGCTGGTCCGCCGGATGTGCCATGAGCAGGGCCGAAGCGCGATCGTCGTCCTCCATGAGGTCAATATGGCTGCGCGCTTCAGTGATCATATCGTGGCGCTGAAGGCCGGCAGGATCGCGTTGCAGGGAACGCCGGGGGACCTGATGACTCCCGAAGCGCTCGCCCGGATCTATGGCCTGCCGATGCAGGTTCTGCTGCGTGAGGATGGTGGTCACGTCGCCATACCCGCCTGAACCGCACCCGCCCCGCCGCCCGACCGGCGGGCGGCTTGTGTGGGACCGCCTTCGTTACTACCGGGATAACCGCGCTTTGAATGACGTCCTGCAAAGGGCTCAATCATACTTCGATTCTTCGACCAATGCGGGGGGCTTTGTTACGCAAAGACTGCGGGGGATTCATATGAATCCCGTGTGGTAGCTGGTCTGCATGAGCAGACCCATCGGGCCGAGGTACAAGACCAGGAACTGGCCGGCCTACAACGAAGCGCTGAAGCAACGTGGTTCCCTGACCGTGTGGTTCGATCCGGACATGGCGTGGGCACCGCCGCCGACCGGAAAGCGAGGCAGGCAGCCGCAGTATAGCGATGCGGCGATCCAGAGTTGCCTGACGATGAAAGTGCTCTTTGGCATGGCCCTCAAGCCGACTGCGGCACTCCAACATGAATGCTGCATAGCCTTTGGCACCGTGGCAACCCAACGGCATCGTCATGAAGGGTCCTTCGGCCCCTTACGCCTTTCCCATCGCAAGACGCAGCATCGTAGGTCCGCCCAGAAGCCAAAGCCTACGGAAACGGCACTGTCACGCAAAGGGTGTTGCCGGTGTCGTCGCGCGTCAGACACCGCGCTTCATCCTCCTCGAAATGCGATGACGCCTCGGCGCCGTTGAGCCGCCAATGGCCACCCTGTTCCTGCACCAGAGACCGGTCGCCGTCCGGCCAGATGTAGAGATCGGCCGTTACGAATTCGCGCCCGCCGAACTCCACCTCCGCGGTCTCGAAGAAGCGGATATGCTGGCAAGTCCGATCGGCGACGACGCCCCCGTCCGGTCCCCGCAGCGCGCAGGGAACGAGGGGCGCAGCATCAGTAGCCACGAGAGCGGCGTCGATGGCCGTGCGGTTGGCGGTGCAGGCCTCCTCCCACCGGCTGATGCAGCCCGTGGCATAGGCATGGCTCGCCACTGTCTCAACGCCGGTTCCTGAGCCGGAGCCGGGAGGTCCCAGCGTCGGAGGGCCGTCATCGAGCACGATCCGGTCGCGGTTGTCGCGCAGCGCATTGCCGTAGAGCAGGCATCCCTCGCCATCCCCGCGCTCTGTCTGCATCGGGAAACAGGCGCGGCGGAACAGGGTGAAGGCCTCCTCCGGTGCCCCCGCATCTCGCGCTATCAGACCCAGATGCTTGCAGGCGTAGCGGGCCTCGGACTGGTGCGGATCGTTGCAGACGAAGTCGAAATAGGCCCGGGCGGCGGCGATGTCGTGGCTCTTGCGCAAGGCCTGCAGCCCCGCCTCGAAACAGGCGCCGTTGCCGCGAGCATAGACTGCGGCCTCACTGTCGGCGCGTATCGTGGCGCACGCGGTGCGATAGACCTCGGCTGCCCGCTCCACCTCGCCGCGCTGGTCGAGGGTCTCGGCCAGATCGCGGCAGTTGGGCAGCCCCAGTAAGCCGGGGCGACACCCGGCCTCAAGCGCCCGCAGGCGCCCCTCGGGCTGATCGGTGCCGGTGAAGGTCAGATCCTGTCCCGTCAGCATATGGGGTCCGTAGACGAAGGCCAACGTCTCGCAGCCCGCGATGCGGGTCAGATTGCAGGCCCCGTCGAGCATCGCGACCAGCGGCCCGATCTCGGTGGCCGAGACGTCGCGGGCATAGGCGGCCAGCGCTCCACTACAGGCGCGGGCGCCATCCGGTGTCTTCTGCGTCTGACAGATCAGCGAAAGACGGTGGAATTCGGCATCGCGGGCCGGGGCCGGGCAGGCATCGGGATTTCCCGCCGCGCAGCCTGCCGCCAGATAGTCGCGCGCCTGCGCGACCCGCGGGTCCCCGGCCGCACCGCCCCGCACGAAGGCGGCGTAGGCGCGATAGACCGCATCGCAGGAATATTCGTCGC
>Ga0160459_100558_pt1 | contig 13774 bp, 12 predicted proteins | sample HID1973K_E6MG_FD_108208 | JGI IMG/M metagenome (GOLD analysis project Ga0160459, IMG submission 108208) | Enriched mosquito-associated microbial communities from UW Madison campus, WI, USA - HID1973K_E6 MG | ecosystem: Host-associated > Arthropoda: Insects > Digestive system > Unclassified ... | reverse complement strand
TGCCATGACGATTGCTTATCTGGGCCTGGGGGCGAATCTCGGCGATGCGCGCCAGACCCTGAAAGACGCAGTCGTGTGTCTCGCCCAGCAGCACACGATCACCGTGCTCGCGAAATCGAGCGTGTATCGCACCGCGCCGATCGATGCATCGGGCGACGATTATTTCAATTGCGTCGTCAAGCTCGAAACGAGTCTGCCGGCGCGCGCGCTCTTGCGTCTGTGTCATCACATCGAGTTGCAGTTCGGGCGCGAGCGGCCGTATCGCAATGCGCCGCGCACGCTCGATCTCGACATCCTGCTGTATGGCGCATCGAGCATCGACGAAGCGGATCTCGTCGTGCCGCATCCGCGCATGACGCAGCGCGCCTTCGTGCTGGTGCCGCTCGTGGAGCTCGAACCCGATCTCATTCTTCCTCAACGCGGCCGCGCGGATTCGTTCATCGCCGACGTTGCCGATCAGCGTATCGAGAAAGTCGCCGCGTGTCAGTGCATGGTCGGCACGCCGTCCGGCGGCACCGACACGAGCACCGCCCCTTCCAACAAGACAGACTGCCGATGAGCGTTCCGCCACTCACCGTGACCGCGCCGCAACTGCGGCCGCCCCACCGTTACATTGCAATCGAAGGGCCGATCGGCGTTGGCAAGACCACGCTCGCGACCCTGCTCGCCGAGCGCTGGTCGATGCGCACGCTGTTCGAGCGCCCGCAGGACAACCCGTTTCTCGAACGCTTCTACCGCGACACCACGCGCCATGCGCTCGCCACGCAGTTGAACTTCGCGTTGCAGCGGGCATCGCAGACGCAGGACGCCGCCGATATCGTGACGAGCGGCGCGGCGTTGATGACGGACTTTCTCACACAGAAGAGCGACTTGTTCGCGCGCCTCACGCTGCCCGACGACGAGTTCCAGCTCTACAAGGACGTCGCCTCGCACATTCGTTCGAGCGGCCCCGCGCCCGATCTCGTCATCTATCTGCAGGCGAGCCCGGAAGTGCTGTTCGCGCGCATTCAGAAACGCTCGCTGCCGATGGAACTGCAGATCTCGGATTCGTACCTGCGCGCGCTCTGCGATGCGTATAACGAGTTCTTCTATCACTATGACGCGACGCCGTTGCTCACGGTGAACGCGGAGCACCTGAACCCGCTTGCATCGGATGACGATCTCACGCTCCTCGTCGAGCGTATCGAGACGATGCGCGGGCGCAAGGAATTCTTTGTCAAAGGCGTATCGGTCTGAGCGCGCCGCGCGGCCACGCCCTCTTTAGTGAAACGATCATGACGTATCTGCAGGAAACGAATCGCTCGACGATCACCGTACCCAAACTTCAATCCATGCGCGAGGCCGGCGAGCGCATCGTGATGCTGACGTGCTACGACGCGAGCTTCGCCGCGCTGCTCGAACGCGCGGGCGTCGATGTCATGCTGATCGGCGATTCGCTCGGCAACGTGCTGCAAGGGCATGGCACGACGCTGCCCGTCACGCTCGATGACATCGCGTATCACACGGCGTCGGTCGCGCGCGGCAACCGCAGCGCGCTCGTCGTCGCGGACATGCCGTTCGGCACGATCGGCTCGAAGGAAGATGCTTATGCGAACGCCGTGAAGCTGATGCGCGCGGGCGCGCAGATGGTGAAGATCGAAGGTGGCGCATGGCTCGCGGACACCGTGCGCTTTCTCGTCGAGCGGTCGATTCCCGTGTGCGGGCACGTCGGGCTCACGCCGCAGTCGGTGCATGCGTTCGGCGGCTTCAAGGTGCAGGGCAAGTCCGAGGCGGCGGCCGAACAGATGAAGCGCGACGCCATCGCGCTGCAGGAAGCCGGCGCGCAACTGCTCGTGATCGAAGCGGTGCCCACGCTGCTCGCGCGCGAAGTCACGGAGGCGCTCGCGATTCCGACGATCGGCATCGGCGCGGGCATCGACTGTTCCGGGCAAGTGCTCGTGCTGCACGACATGCTCGGCATCTTCCACGGCAAGCGGCCGCGCTTCGTGAAGGATTTCATGCAAGGCCAGCCGAACATTTTCGCGGCCGTCGAAGCGTATGTACGCGCCGTGAAGGACGGCAGCTTCCCCGGTCCGGAACACACATTCTGAGCGCCCGCGGCCTGCGGGCCGCGTTTAAAATTCCCGTTCACGATCTGCGTTTTCTCGTACATACTGACGAGCTTCCCGCACGTACCCTTGCCAAAAGTCACTAAAAAGAGCGAGAACGATCATGTGGCACGTCCTTCCCGATGAATACGTCCGGGCCCAACTGGCTGTGGGCTCGCTCGTCGCACTGGGGGTGGCGCGCGTGGTGGCCGCGGGCATCGGCGCCCAGCACGGCTGGCGCATCGCGGCGGTGACGCGCTGGTTCATCGTTGCGGCGTTCGTGTTCTGCCTGCCGCAGTTGCTCGAAGTGATCTTCGTCGCCGATTCGCATACGGCCTTCGTCGAACTGCAAGGCAAGGTCATCGGCTGCGCGGTGGCGCTCTTCTGCGCGCCGATCGTCTCTCACAAGCTCGGCTACGAGTAAGACGCGCGTCGTTTCATCCGCCGAGCGCGGACCCCGGCACGCTGTGCGACAGCACGGCCGCCGCCACGAACACACCCGCCATCATCACCGCTTCGACACGCATCACGTTGATGACCGTGTGCGCGTCGATCGTCGATGCCGAGCGTTGCAGACGCGGCAGCGCCGACCATCGATTCAGCGCGCCGAACATGAGCGCCAGCACGACCAGCGCGATCTTCACGAGCAACGCATGACCCCAGGCGCTCGCGGTCAGCGCCGCGGGCGAGCCGCCGACGCCGCGCCACGCATTGAACCCGCCCGTCAGGACGACGAACGCAAGCGCGATCGCCGCCGTGCGCGACATGCGCGCGACCGTGCGGATCAGGAACGCGCGCGCCACCGATGTATCGAGCGCCGGCAACACGAACGCACCCGCGATGACGATGCCGCCCCACACGGCCGTCGCGAGCAGATGCAGCGTTTGCACGCCTTCCGCGAAGGAGAACGCACCCGCATCGGCGGCGTGGCCGACCGCCGACTTGCCCGCCGCGACGACCAGCGCCGCAAGCGCCGCAAATCCGATGCGCGCGACCGTTGGCGCGCCGCCGCTCGCCGCCAGCACCAGGAGCACGCTGCCCGCCAGCGCGACCGTCCAGCCGATGCCCGCATGCGTGCCCGTCGCGACCAGCCACAAGGACGCGCCCGCTTCGGCGACCGGGGCGCCGCTCATCGCCGCCGACTGCAGCCACAGCGAAACGAAGTTGCACAGCACCAAAGCGAGCGCGGCGAGCAGACCGCCCCGCGCCGCACGCCGCCAGCCGGCCCGCGCGGGCGAGACGGGAGCGAACGCCGGTTCGCGCATCAGCCAGCCGTTCAGGAGCAACGAGCCGAGCACGCAGGCAAAGGCGATGTCGGCGAGCGCCGCGAATGCGGTCTGGGCCAGACCGATGGGATCGTCGTTCATCGCGTGCGCGCAGTGTCGAAGGAAGAAAGTCTGCGGAGTCTAAACGAAGGCCCGGTTGCAGCACAGCATCGAACGTCGGCGAAACGCCTTGAATTTTTGCCCGGCGCTTCCGAAACTGCATGGAGCACATCGGATCGGCGCAGGCGCTTCACGTCGAGTCGAATCTTTGTCGAAAGACAATGGAGCGAACGCGCGTGAGAAGTTCGTCGCGGATGGTCAAGAGCCACGCGGCAAATTGTCGCGAATGCGCTGCAGCGGGACTTAGAGCGAGATTGTGTCAAATAGTCATCATCATGCATCGATGATAGAATGCCGCGTCGCATCAGAGGCTCGTCGAGCCGCTGTGGCCGTGGTCCGCCACCCACCGCCCCCTGCGTGGCCGTGGTTCGCCACCTTCGCACCGAGCCGCACGAAGCTCGGCAGGTCCCCGAATTTCATGGAGTGTCGCGTGTTTTCAAGACGCATTTTTCGTCCGCTGCTCGCTATGGCTTTTGCCTCGGCTCTGGTAGGCAGCGCTGGCGTTTTCAGCTCCGCCGCGCAGGCGCAGAACCAGCCGATCGCACCGGACACGATGGCCGCGCGCGTGCAGGGCTGCACGGCGTGCCACGGCGTTCACGGTGAAGGCACGGACAACGACTACTTCCCGCGTCTTGCCGGCAAGCCTGCCGACTATCTGTACAACCAGCTCCAGAATTTCCGCGAAGGCCGGCGCAAGTACCCGCCGATGAACTACCTCGTCACGTATCTCTCGGACGATTACCTTCATCAGATCGCGACGTACTTCTCGAACCAGCGTCCGCCGTATCCGCCGCCCGCCAAGTCGAACGTGTCGGCCACGACGCTCGCGCGCGGCCAGCAGATCGTGCTGAACGGCGATGCGTCGAAAAACATTCCCGCGTGCGCGGCCTGCCACGGCAAGGGTCTGACCGGCATGCAGCCGGCCATTCCGGGTCTCGTCGGCCTGCATTCGGACTACATCAGCGCGCAAGTCGGCGCATGGAAGTCGGGCACGCGTCACGCGAAAGCGCCCGATTGCATGCAGCAGATCGCCTCGCGCCTGACGGATGACGACGTGACCGCCGTCGCCGCCTGGCTGTCCACGCAACAAGCACCCGCCAATCCGGTGCCCGCGCCTGCTGGCTCGTTGAAGATGCCGCTCAAGTGCGGCAGCGAACTGCAATAAGGCGTCTGGAGCGACAACATAATGAAACGCAAGTCCCTGTTCGCACTTTCCTCGGCTGTCGTGGTGGCAGCCGTCGCAGCCGGCGCCGTCCTCTGGTCGGGCGGCGACAATCTGCATTCGGGCGGCGCCATCGCGGCGACGCCGGCTGATAAAGCCGCCCTCGTCAAACAAGGTGAATACCTCGCCCGCGCCGGCGACTGTATCGCGTGCCACACGGTGCGCGGCGGCAAGGAGTTCGCGGGCGGCCTGCCGATGGCCACGCCGTTCGGCACCATGTTCACGCCGAACATCACGCCGGACGATCAATACGGCATCGGCAAGTGGACCTCCGACGACTTCTATCGCGCGATGCACACCGGCCGTTCAAAGGACGGTTCGCTGTTGTATCCGGGCTTCCCGTTCACGAGCTACACGAAGGTCACGCGCGCCGACTCCGACGCGATCTACGCGTATCTGCGCTCGGTCGCGCCGGTTTCGGAACCGAGCCGTCCGCATGAACTGCGCTTCCCGTTCAACAACCGCAACCTGCTGATCGGCTGGCGCACGCTGTTCTTCTCGGAAGGCGAGTACAAGCCGGATCCGACCAAGTCGGTTGAATGGAACCGCGGCGCGTATCTGGTCGAAGGCCTCGGCCACTGCGGCATGTGCCACACGTCGATCAACGCGATGGGCGGTCCGGTCAACTCGGCGGCCTTCGCCGGCGGCCTGATCCCGCTGCAGAACTGGTACGCGCCGTCGCTGACGTCGAACAAGGAAGCCGGCCTCGGCGACTGGGACCTGAAGGACATCAACGACCTGCTGAAGACCGGCGTGTCGCAGCGCGGCGCGGTGTTCGGCCCGATGGCCGAAGTGGTCCACAACAGCCTGCAGTACATGACCGACGCCGACATCAACGCGATTTCGACCTACCTCAAGTCGATCCCGCAGAAGAAGGAAGCGCCGGAAGTCATGCAGCTGGAGACGTCCGACAAGTTCGGCGGCGAGTTGCTCACGCTGGGCAAGAAGGTCTACACCGAAAACTGCGCGAAGTGCCATCAGGAAAATGGTCTTGGCAAGCCGCCGGCTTATCCGCCGCTCGCCAACAACCAGTCGATCCAGATGCCGTCGGCCGTCAACCCGATCCGCATGACGTTGAACGGCGGCTATCCGCCGAGCACGGAAGGCAATCCGATGCCGCACGGCATGCCGCCTTTCGCGCAGTCGCTGTCGGATACGGAAGTCGCGGCGGTCGTGACGTACATCCGTATGTCGTGGGGCAACCACGGCACGCCGGTGTCGCCGCAGCAGGTGAGCAATCTGCGCTCGGCGCCGCTCGATTGAGGTCCGCGGCGACCATCCGCCAATAGAGCGTACAATACGCATTTGGGGCGCAGCCTGTGTAGTTTGGGGCCGCGCCCCTTGTCTTTTGGCGGAATGGATTCATGCACGCAGGTGAGCGTTTCAACAGCATCAGCCATCTGATCGGCGCGCTGCTGTCGGTGGCGGGGCTCGCGACGCTCGTCACGATGGGCGCGCTCGACGGCGACGCCTACAAGGTCGTCAGCTTCGCGGTGTACGGCGCAATGCTCTGCGCGCTCTACATCATCTCCACGCTGTATCACTGGGCGCGCACGCCGCGCCTGAAAGCGATACTGCAGAAGTGCGACCACTCGGCCATCTACTTGTTGATAGCCGGCAGCTACACGCCGTATACACTGGTGACCTTGCGTGGCCCCTGGGGCTGGTCGCTCTTCGGCGTGAGCTGGGGGCTCGCGGCGTTCGGCATCACGCAGGAACTCACGCTCGGGCGTCGAACCCGCAGCGTGTCGATGGTGCTGTACGTGCTGATGGGATGGCTCGCGCTCGTAGCCGTTCATCCGCTCGTGACGGCGCTGCCAGCCGCGGGAACCGCATGGCTGGTGGCGGGCGGCGTGATTTACAGCGCCGGCATTTATTTTTTCATCAACGACGAGCGCATCCGGCACGGACACGGAATCTGGCATCTGTTCGTGCTCGCAGGCAGCCTGTGCCAGTTCGTGAGCGTCGCGCGCTATGTCGCGTGAGGCCTGCTGAAACGGGCGCCGCCGCGTCGAAGTGTCCTTCGATGCAACTTAGCGTCAGATGACGTGTCTTGATAGCACGTCGAACCTTGCGGCAACGCCTGGCGATCGCTGATCGCCGAATGGCCCGCCGCCCGATTTATTTCCGAGCGTCGCGTATGCGCGCGGCCGGCCGAGCTCTGCTCGCCGCAGCCCTGAATCGCACGCGCGCCGCTCGCTATAACGATAAGCATCCAATTTATGTCTTTTGATTCACTTGGTCTGTCCGAACCCTTGCTTCGCGCGGTCAACGAACTCGGCTATTCCAGCCCCACTCCGATTCAGCTCCAGGCGATTCCCGCCGTCCTGAAAGGCGGCGACCTGCTCGCGGGCGCGCAGACCGGCACGGGCAAGACCGCCGGTTTCACGCTGCCGATCCTGCAGCGCCTGTCGCAACTCGCTCCCGCCGCCGCTGGTGCCAAGCGCCCGGTGCGCGCGCTGATCCTCACGCCGACGCGCGAACTCGCCGCGCAGGTCGAGGAAAGCGTGCGCGCGTACGGCAAATACCTGAAGCTCAAGTCGACGGTGATGTTCGGCGGCGTCGGCATCAATCCGCAGATCGACGCGCTGCGCCGTGGCGTCGATATCGTCGTCGCGACGCCGGGACGTCTGCTCGATCACATGCAGCAAAAGACGATCGACGTTTCGCAGCTCGAAATTCTCGTGCTCGACGAAGCCGACCGCATGCTCGACATGGGCTTCATCCACGACATCAAACGCGTGCTCGCGCGCCTGCCGGCGAAGCGTCAGAACCTGCTGTTCTCGGCCACGTTCTCCGACGAAATCAAGGCGCTCGCCGACAGCCTGCTCGACTCGCCCGCGCTCATCGAAGTCGCGCGGCGCAATACCACGGCCGAGAAGGTCGACCAGAAGATCCATCCGGTCGATCGCGATCGCAAGCGCGAGTTGCTCACGCATCTGATCCGCGGCAACAACTGGTTCCAGGTGCTCGTCTTCACGCGCACGAAGCACGGCGCGAACCGCCTCGCCGAACAGCTCGGCAAGGATGGCATCAGCGCGCTCGCCATTCACGGCAACAAGAGCCAGTCGGCCCGCACGCGCGCGCTGGCCGAATTCAAGGATCAGACGCTGCAGGTGCTGGTCGCGACTGATATCGCGGCGCGCGGCATCGACATCGATCAACTGCCGCACGTCGTCAACTTCGATCTGCCGAACGTGCCGGAAGACTACGTGCACCGCATCGGCCGCACGGGGCGCGCGGGCGCGGAAGGCGAAGCCGTCTCGCTGGTGTGCGTCGACGAGCATCAGCTCCTGAAGGACATCGAGCGCCTCATCAAGCGGCCGATTCCGAGCGAAGTGATTCCCGGCTTCGAACCGGATCCGAACGCGAAGCCGGAGCCGATCCAGCGTCGCAGTCAGGGACGCGGTCAAGGACAGGGGCAAGGGCAAGGCCAGGGGCGTCAGGCTCCGCGCAATGGGGAAGCGCGCCGCGAAGGCGGCCGTCCGAACGGCGACGCACGTGGCGCGCGGCCGGCCAACGGTGGCAATGGAGGCAAAGCCGGCGCTCAACCCTCACGCGATGCACGCAACGCCGGCAAGCCGAACGTGAGCGCGAACCCCGCGCCGCGACGTGCGGAATCGGCGCCGACGAACCACGCCGCGAATTCGCGCAAGCCGGCACCGGCAGGCAACCCCGGCGCGCTGCTCGGCGGCCGACGCGACGCATTGCGCTCGGGCACCCGTAGTCGCTAAGACGCTGGAAGTATCCCGGTGCGGCGCGCGAATGCGTCGCACCGCTGCCTCAGGCGGCGGCGCTCGCCGCCCGCTTCAGCCATTCGAGTTGCTCGCGCCAGCGCGCGAGCGCCGATTCCGCTTCGGTCAGTGCGAACGCGATTCCGCTCGTGAGTCGCGCATATCCCACCCGCTGCACCTCCCCACTCTCGATCGTGCCGACGAAGCACGCGAGCGGCACGTCATCGAGCGGCACGCGGCGCACATCCAGATGGACCTGATAAAACGCTTCGTCGAAAACGAAGGCGAGCGTCGCGCGTCCCGTCGCGGCGACCGCCTGCGCAGTTCGCGACGATGGCCACAACGCGAACGCGAGTGTGCGCGCATCGGGCGCGAGGAGTTCGCCTGCGCTGAGCAGCGCGGTTCGCACGCGATGAGCGTGATCGGCCGCGCACAGCGATGCCGTGAAACCGGCATTGGGGGCGGCGAGCGTGCCATCGAAAAGCGCGCGCAACTCGGGCGGCCATTCGTCGAAGACGGATTGCGAGGAAAGCGACGGCTGCGGCGCGTTGGGATCGGTCATAACAAAATGCCGGCTTCGGGCCGGCATCGTGGGGTAGGTTTCAACGGAAGAACAACTGCGTCATCTTCGAGAGCGGATAGTGCACGCCCGGCTGGATGCGCGCAGGCAGATCGAGCGGCTTGAGCAGCATCTTGATCGCCTGATCCGCCGACAGATTGCGCCGCACGAGCGCATTCACGCGCGCGGACAGCTCGCGGTTGTATTCCACATCCTGTGCACGCTCAGGATAACGAATGGCGAAGACGTGCCGCAGCGCGATCTCCGAATCCTCGCTCTTGAGCTCCATCACGCGCCGCACGAGCGCGCCGAGCACGGCCATGCGGCCATTGCCCTCGATCTTGTTCCACTTCTTGAAAAAGTGGAAAAAATGCTTGTAGTGGCGCACTTCGTCCGTGCGGATGTTGTCCGTGATCTCTTTCAGCACCGGTTCATCCGAGCAGTCGTTTATCGCGCGATAAAGCGTGGCCGTTCCCGTCTCGACGACACAGCGCGCCACCATCTCGAGCGCGCGCTTCTTCTCGAACTCCTCGTACGAGCAGGTCAGCGAGTATTCGGCGAAGAAGTTCCGGAAGGCCGTGTCCCAGTCGAACTCGGGCCACACGTGATTGATGTACGTCTTGAGCGCCCTGCCGTGCTGCATCTCTTCGGGCTCCCACTCATTGTTGAGCCACGCCGAAATCTCGGGGTCGTCATGAAAATACTTGCTGAGATTACTCGTATAAAGATCTGTGCCGCTCTCGATGAACGAGCAGGCGCACAACAACAAGAGAAGATGCTCGTTGGATGCCGCCTTCTGGCGATCGATCCGCGTGAGATCGATGTCTTCGATGCGCCACGGCATCACATGGGTACTGTTTGTGTGCATATATCGCGCTCCCAGGCGGTACTGAACGCGCCATCGGCCAACTGCAAAAGCCGAGGTTCAGGCGACGCCGCGAACGATTCGGTCCCGGCGTTCTAACTTCAATTGTTAAGCGGCATGTTTTTCCATCTTAGCCGCCCCGCAACGAGTTTGCAGGCATGGGGACAGACTCCTGCGCGGCGCGCCGGTTCCGTTTGCGCCAATTTCTTACGAGTCTCGATGCAAGCGGCCAGTGGTGCACTGCAGCATGAAATGTGCCACGCGCGCGCTGAAGTTCGTGCCTGGAGCCTGAAAATGCAGAGAGAAGACCTGCCCGTTATATCGCGCGCCGCCCCGCGCGCATGCGCCACGCGACGATCGCCAGCGAGACGCCCGACAGCACCGCCGCCAGCAACACGTAATAGCTCGGCGCGAGCTTGTCGCCGGTGACGTGGATGAACGCCTCGACGATCGTCGGCGCGAAGCCGCCGAACAGCGTGACGCCGAGCGCGTAGCCGATCGAGAGACCCGTCGAGCGCACGCGCGTCGGGAAGATCTCGGACATCAGCGCGGGCATCGGACCGGAATACGCCGCCTTGAGAATGCCCGCGACCGATTGCAGCATGACGAGCGAGGCGATCGTCGGGTGTGACTGCAGCCACGCAAACATCGGATAAATCGTTACGCCCATGAAAATCGACGTGCCGAGCATGATGCGAATGCGTCCGAACCGGTCGGAGAGCGCGCCCATCAACGGCGAGAAAATGAACTGAAGTCCGCCATTGAGCACCACGACGGCGAACGAAGCCGTCGCGGGAAGATGAAGCTGCTTGACGGCATACATCGGCATATAGAGTTGCAAGACGTACACACCGACCGTCGATTGCGCAACGATGCCGACGGCCAGCAACAGGTTCAGCCATTGATTCGAGAACGAGACGCCGGGCGCGCTCGCTTTGTTTTCGGCGCGCGTCGCGAGAAATTCCGGCGTTTCGTCCAGGTGCGAACGAATGTAGTAGCCCACCGGGCCGACGAGCAGACCGAAGACGAACGGAATGCGCCAGCCCCAGCTTTCGAGTTGAGGCTGCGGCAGCCACGCGCTCAGCACCGAGCCGAAAGCCGCGGCCATGATCGCGGCGAGCCCTTGACTCGCGAACTGCCAGCTTGCGTAATAGCCGCGCCGCGCTTCGCTGTGCTCGACCATGAACGCCGTCGCGCTGCCGAACTCGCCGCCGACCGCGAAGCCTTGAACGAGCCGCGCAAGCAGGATCAGAAGCGGCGCCGCCAAGCCGATGTGCGCATACGACGGCATCACGGCCATGGTGAGCGTGCCGACCATCATCAGCAGAATGGCGAGTGTGAGCGCGGCCTTGCGACCTTTGCGGTCGCCGTAGATGCCGAGCACGATTGCGCCGAGCGGACGCATCAGGAACGAAATGCCGAAGGTGCCGATGGCGAGCATCGTCGACAGCCACTCGTCGTGCGACGGAAAGAACGCCTTCGCGATCACCGTGGCGAAATAGCCGTAGACGAGAAAGTCGAACCACTCGAGCGCGTTGCCGATCGACGACGAGAACACGATGCGACGGATCATCGCCTTCGATGGCGCCGCTCTTTGCGCGGACGCTTCGGCCGCAGCAGCTTGAGCATTCGGCGCCCGATACGCCTGTTCATTCATGATGTCCCCTTTCTCTTCGCCCGACGCGGGCATGCGTGTTTCCCTTCGCATACCTGGAAGCAGCGAATAGACGCGTTGTCTTGTTGGATGGAAACCGGTCGCACGACCGGCCTCCGATGGTCGTTTTAGAACCCGGCGGCGAGACCGTCGCGCCGGCTGTCGCTTGCCGCGACATAACCACGTTCGGGATCGTTGCGATCGAGCTTCCAGATGTACTGGCCCGAGCCGAAGTCCATGTAAGGATCGTCGACGGACTTGATCGTGTGACCGAAGCCTTCGAGCGCACGCGCGGTTTCGGGATCGAGCGTGGCCTCGATATCGATGGTGAAGTCGCGGTTCACCTTCCAGCGCGGCGCATCGCACGCGGCCTGCGGCTGCTGGCCGTAGTCGAGCATACGTACGACGGATTGCAGATGGCCCTGCGGCTGCATGTCGCCGCCCATCACGCCGAAGCTCATCACCGCTTCGCGGTTGCCATCGACTTCCTGCGTGAGGAACGCTGGGATGATCGTATGGAACGGGCGCTTGCCGCCTTCCACGACGTTCGCGGACTTCGGATCCATCGAGAAACCGCAGCCGCGGTTCTGCAGCGCGATACCCGTGTCCGGCACGACCACGCCCGAGCCGAAGCCCATGTAATTCGACTGAATGAAGCTCACCATCATGCCGCGCTCATCGGCCACCGACATATAAATGGTGCCGCCCGCCTTCGGCATGCCGAAGTCGAATTGCGTGGCCTTCTTCGGGTCGATGAGCTTCGCGCGCTCGGTCAGATACGCGTCGTCCAGCATCTGCTCGGGTGTCACGTCCATCGAGCGCGGATCGGCGACGTAGCGGTAGACGTCGGCGAACGCGAGCTTCATCGCCTCGATCTGCAAATGCTGCGACTCGATGCGATCGACGGCGAGCGTGCCGACATCGAACTTGTCGAGAATGCCGAGCGCGATCAGCGCGGCGATGCCCTGCCCGTTCGGCGGAATCTCGTGCACCGTATGGCCGCGATAGTCCTTGCTGATCGGCTCGACCCAGTCCGCGCGATAGTTGCGCAAGTCGTCCATCGTCAATGCGGCGCCGCCTTCGCGCGCGAACGACGCAATGCGCTCGGCGATTTCGCCCTCGTAGTACGCGCGCGGACCGTGCTGCGCGAGCAGCCGCAAGGTCTTTGCGTGACCGGGAAAGCGCACGAGTTCGCTCACCTCGGGCGCGCGGCCGCGCGGCATGAAGACGTCCGCGAAGCCTGGCTGATCCTTGAGCTCGGGCACCGCCGCCGCCCACTTGTACGCGACGATGCTCGCCACCGCGTGACCACGCTCGGCGATCTCGATCGCGGGTTCCATCAAGTCGGCGAACGGCAGCGTGCCGAACTTCGCGTGCAACGCTTCCCATCCGGCAATCACGCCCGGCACGGTCACGGCGTCCCAGCCGCGCTTGGGCTGGCGCGCGAGGCCGTTCTCCTCGCCGTACTTGCGCCGGAAATAGTCGACGTTCCATGCCGCGGGCGACACGCCCGACGCATTCAGACCGTGCAGCTTCTTGCCGTCCCAGACCAAGGCGAAGGCATCGCCACCCAGGCCGCACGATACCGGCTCGACAACAGTGATGGCGGCCGCCGCGGCGATGGCTGCATCGACGGCATTGCCGCCCTTCCAGAGCATGCGCAGGCCGGCCTGCGCGGCAAGCGGATGGGACGTCGATACGATATTGCGGGCGAACACCGGCAGGCGCGGCGTGGGATACGGGTTTTGCCAGTTGAAGCGAGTCATTGAATGAAGTCCGGGATACCAGGGCGGAACGGCGCGGGCGGTGTCGATAACCGTCCGGGCAAAAGAGAATATTGCATTGCGCGCTTAATTTAAAACAAATTCATTTATCGTATAAATTAATGAGATGGACGCATGAATGCAGCGAGCATTCGATCAGGTCGCGAGCATCCCATCGCCTGATTCTTGTGTGCGCCGCCGCACGAACTTCAAGTGGATTCTTTAAATTTGCGCGGGTCGGGGACCGCCTCCGCACACGCAAAAAGTCAAAGCCAAAATTTTCGTTTTTGGATTTGGCACTTGTCAGACACTTGCCTACAATCCCAATTCCCGGCAATCGCGGTACACAATCTTTGCGTTTGCCCGGCGGTTTCCCAGTTTCCCCGTACAACGTTTCGAAGCAAAAAGATCCGGCTTACAAAGCCGGCTGCTTATGCCGTTCGGTCGTCATGGAGAACACAATGCTGAGTCCGCACGAATTTGCCACGCTGCTACTGGTTCAGGA
>Ga0160459_100557_pt1 | contig 13798 bp, 12 predicted proteins | sample HID1973K_E6MG_FD_108208 | JGI IMG/M metagenome (GOLD analysis project Ga0160459, IMG submission 108208) | Enriched mosquito-associated microbial communities from UW Madison campus, WI, USA - HID1973K_E6 MG | ecosystem: Host-associated > Arthropoda: Insects > Digestive system > Unclassified ... | reverse complement strand
CGTGCTCGTACTGCGCGCAGCTGGCGAACGCCATGGCCAGCGCGGCGGGCGTCTCGTGCAGCGCGGGGGCGGTGAGGGTGCGGCCCACCGGGCTCAGGTGCCTGCCGGTACGGAACCGGTAGAAGTATTCGCGGCCAGCTTTCAGGCCGCGCAGCTCCACGTGCACCGAGTGCGCGGTTTCAATCCGGGCGTGCTCGACGCCGCGGGCTACTACCCGGCGCATGCCTTCGTCCTCCGCCACTTCCCACTGCACCGCAACGTTGCGGGCGGGCATGCCGCCCAGGCCGTCCTCGGCCACGGGGTTCAGCGCGAGCCGCGTCCACAGCACGAAGCCGTCCGGCCACGGCTCGCCCGATGCGATGCCGAGCAGGAAGGGGTTGGTGCGGAGGCCCGCGTCGTCAGCGGTGGAAACCGCGACGGCGGCACCCGGCAGGGCGGCAACGATGCCTGCTCCCAGGCCGGCGGAGATCAGGGTTCTGCGGGAGATATTGTCCATGCCTTCGAAACTAGGGAGGCCGGTTGGACAGGTTCCGTGGGGGATGTGAATGGCGGGTTAACTGCGTGACAAGATCAGTCGACCTGCCTACTGAACGGGCGAGCCGGTGGACGCAAGGAAGGCCAAGTACCCCGGGTCGCCTCGTCCCACGATCCTGCCCAGCGCCTCGACAGCCAGCTGATCAGATGCCCCCATGTCCGTGGAAAGCCAACGCACCAGCAAGGAGGCATCCCCGCTGGCCCGCACGGCCGATCCCACGGCGAGGTCCAGCTGGTCCCGCAGCAGCTGCACGGCCAGGGTGCCGGACCGGCTGAGCAGGGGAGCGGTGTACGCCTCCAGCGCTTCGGCCACCCGGCCACCACGCAGCAGCCGCAGCACCCGCCCCGAGTCGGAGCGCCCGGCCAGGCCTGACGCCAGCCGGTAGGGGTTGGATTCCACGGCGCCGCCCAGCAGTGACCGGACCCGGAACATTTCGGTCCGGATGGCCTGCGGCGTTCCCGAGTCGCCGTGCAGTTCGTAGGCCAGTTCCTCCGCGGACCAGCCCTGCGACCGGGAGTCCAGCAGTGCCAGGATTTCGGCCCGGCGAAGCGTGAGGGCGGTTCGGCTGCCATCGTCGAACACCGCCGCAGCCTTGTCACCCAGCAGTTCAAGGGACGCCACGACGGCGGCGGGCCGGGCAGGCCGCGCTGGCCGCCGAGCGCGGACGGGAGCCGCCGCACCCAAGGAGGCTCCGCCGTCGGACGTTCCCAGGAGCGATTCCGCCACCCGGACGGCGCACCGCACCATCCGCAGCGTGTCAGAGCTGATCGTGTCCAGGGGGCCGGAGACATCCAGGACGCCCAGCACCTCGCCGGTGGCAGGGTCCGTGATGGGTGCGGCGGTGCAGGCCCACTCGTGGTGGGTGCGCACCAGATGCTCGGCGGAAAACAGCTGCACGGCACCGCCGGTCACCAGGGCCTCGCTGATGGCGTTGGTTCCGATGCCCGCCTCGGACCAGTCCGCGCCTTCGGAAAACTCCAGCGTGTCGGCCCGGCGCAGGACCGCGGGGCTGCCCACCCGCCACAGAATCTCCCCGCCGGCGTCGGTCAGGACCAGCAGATGGCGCCCGTCCCGCGAGTCGTCCGCCAGGAGCTCGTGCAGCGCCGGCATCACCCGCTGCAGCCGGTGCGCGCGCCGCAGTTCCAGCACCTCGGACACATCGTGCAGGTGCCGCGGGCTGTGCTGGTCCGGGCTGATGCCCAGCGCCATGGACCGGTGCCAGGAGTCCACCAGGCTGGCAGGGATTTCGGGGCGCGGCACACCGGAGATGACCAGCTCATGCGCGCGCCGCAGCGTCCGCGCATACCGTGCCGGGTCCGAAAACCTCTGACCGTAGTCCACCGTGTCCTCCTCGCCGCCGGCGTCCTTGCCAGTCCGGTAGGCGTGTAACGCACCTGTTACCCCCGCCGCGTTCCACTAGTGATGCAGCTCACGCCCGCCTCAGCATATCGCAGGCACCCCGGCGGGACGGGGCGGCCAGAGTGCACCAACACAAAGGAGTGGAGATGACCGAAACACCCACCGCTGCCGCCAAGGCCTGGCTCGCCGGCCTGGATGAGGCGCTGCAGCGGCGCGACGTGGACGCAGCGCTTGGGCTCTTCGAGGATGACAGCTACTGGCGGGACTTCGTGGCATTCACCTGGAACCTCAAAACCCTCGAGGGAAAGGCGGACATCCGGCGCATGCTGGAGTCCACGCTGGACCGCGTGCAGCCCACTAACTGGGCGCTCGCCGAGGACGCCACCGGCGACGCGGACATCGCGGAGGCCTGGATCACGTTCGAAACCGGTGACGCCCGCGGCTACGGCCACCTCCGGCTCCGGAACGGCAAATGCTGGACGCTGCTGACCACCATGCAGGAGCTGAAGGGCTTCGAGGAAAAGAAGGGTCCGCGGCGTGAGCAGGGCGTGGCCCACGAAATTGTCCGCGGCCGGCGGTCCTGGAAGGAACTCCAGGAAGAGCAGGAAGCACGGCTCGGCTACGAGGAGCAGCCCTACTGCGTGATCATCGGCGGCGGCCAGGGCGGGATCGGCCTCGCCGCCAGGCTGAAGCGCCTGGGCGTGCCCACCATCATCATCGAAAAGAACCAGAATCCCGGCGACTCCTGGCGGAACCGCTACAAGTCCCTGCACCTGCACGACCCCGTCTGGTACGACCACCTGCCCTACCTGAAGTTCCCGGACGACTGGCCCGTCTTCGCCGCCAAGGACAAGATCGGCGACTGGCTTGAGCACTACACCCGCATCATGGAGCTCAACTACTGGTCCGGCACCGAGTGCGTGGGGGCAGCGTACGACGACGGCACGCAGGAATGGAAGGTCAGCGTCCTTCGCAACGGCGAACCAGTAACGCTCCGGCCGAAGCAGCTGATCTTTGCCTTGGGCGTCTCCGGCTACCCGAACATCCCGACCTTCGACGGCGCCGAAAGTTTCCTGGGCGAGCAGCGCCACTCCTCCCAGCACCCCGGAGGCGGGGACTGGACGGGCAAGAAAGCCGTGGTGATCGGCTCCAACAACTCCGCCCACGACATCTGCGCCGACCTGTGGGAGCACGGCGCCGACGTCACCATGGTGCAGCGGTCCTCCACGCACATCGCCCGCAGCGAGTCCCTGATGGACCTGGCCCTGGGAGACCTGTACTCGGAGCGGGCGCTCGCGGCAGGGGTGACAACCGAGAAGGCCGATCTGCTCTTTGCCTCGCTCCCCATGCGGATCCTGCCGGAGGCGCAGGTGCCGGTTTACCAGGAAATGGCATCCCGGGATGCGGAGTTCTACTCGCAGCTGGAGGCCGCCGGGTTCGACCTGGACTTCGGCGTGGACGGATCCGGCCTGTTCGTGAAGTACCTGCGGCGCGGTTCCGGCTACTACATCGACGTCGGCGCCTCCCAGCTGATCATCGACGGCAGGGTGAAGCTGAAAACCGGGCAGGTCACCAAGATCACGGGCAACGCGGTGGTAATGGACGACGGCACCGAGCTGGAAGCCGACCTGATTGTCTACGCCACGGGCTACGGCTCCATGAACGGCTGGCTGGCGGACCTGGTCTCGCCCGAAATCGCGGACCAGGTAGGAAAATGCTGGGGATACGGCTCAGACACGCCAAAAGACCCTGGTCCGTGGGAGGGGGAGCTGCGCAATATGTGGAAGCCAACCAACGTGCCGCAGCTCTGGATCCACGGCGGCAACCTGCACCAGAGCCGGCACTACTCCGCCTACCTGGCGCTGCAGCTGAAGGCCCGCATGGAAGGACTGGACACGCCCGTCTACGAACTGCAGCCCAGCCACCACACCCGCTAGTTCGCGTTCACAGCATGGAGGAATCATGAAGGCAGCACGTTTCCACGCCCGCGAGGACATCCGCATCGAGGACGTCCCGGAGCCGGAACTCCGGGCAGGAGCGGTGAAGATCGATGTCGCGTGGTGCGGCATCTGCGGCACCGACCTGCACGAGTACCTGGAAGGGCCCATCTTCTGCCCGGCACCGGGCCACCCGCACCCGCTGTCCCACGAGGAATCCCCGGTGACCCTGGGGCACGAATTCTCCGGGACTGTCTCCGACGTCGGCGAAGGCGTGGAGGGGCTGGCGGTGGGTGACAACGTCGTCGTCGAACCCTATTTCGTGGACGGGGACTGCGACATGTGCCAGGCGGGCAGCTACCACCTGTGCCGGCAGATGGGCTTCATCGGGCTGTCCGGCGGCGGTGGCGGGCTGAGCGAGAAAATCGTGGTGGACCAGCGGTGGGTGCACCCCATCGGCGACATTCCGCTGGACGAGGCGGCGTTGATCGAGCCGCTGTCCGTGGCCCACCATGCGGTGGCGCGCAGCGGAGTGAAGGAAGGCGATGTTGCGCTGGTGGGCGGGTCCGGTCCCATCGGCCTGCTGACGGCGGCCGTCCTCAAAGGCATGGGCGTGACCACGATCATCAGCGAACTCACCCAGGCCCGCAAGGAGAAGGCCACTTCCAGCGGGGTGGCAGACCATGTGCTGGACCCCAGCAAGGAGGACGTGCCAGCCCGGGTGCGGGAGCTCACCGGGGGGACCGGGGCTGACGTCGCGTTCGAATGCGCGGGCGTGAACGCGGTGCTGGACACCATGCTCGACGCCGTCCGGCCCGGCGCGGTGGTGGTCAATGTGTCCATCTGGGGCGCGCCCGCCACCATCGATATGCAGAAGCTGGTGCTCAAGGAGATCGACCTCCGCGGCACCATCGCCTACGTCCGGGACCACCCGGCCGTCATCAAAATGGTGCAGGAAGGCAAGGTGGACCTCAAGCCGTTCATCACCGGACGGATCGCGCTGGAGGACCTGGTGGAACAGGGCTTCGACACTCTCATCAACCACAAGGACACGGCGGTAAAGGTGCTGGTGCACCCTTAGTGGAGTATGCCGCCGGACTTTAGTCCCTGTTGTGGAGTAACCCTCCGGCGTAGCTTGAATGTGGGTCCCGCACCCGCGGGCCCACATTCAAGGGGGCATCATGAGCAGGCCCAGGCATCCGGTTCTTGGCATTCTGGGGCTCAGCGGCCTGCTGGTGCTCACAGGCTGCTTCGGCCCTCCCTCCCCGACGCCCACGGGCAGTTCCGCCGCCCCCGCCCCCACAACGAGTGCTTCCGGCACCACGGGTCCAAGCACGACGGCGACGCCCACCACTGCGCCCACTACCACTGCGCCGGCCAGCACCCCAGCCGCGCCCACCACCGGCGCCGCCGCGCCGCCGTCGTCCGCCCCTGCCAGCCCTCCTGCGACGGAGGAACCGCAACCCACCGGGCTGCCGGAACAAACGGGACCGCTGACGGTGTACTACATCGGCGCCGGATACGGCGGTCCCGGCCCCACGACTGGGTGCGGTGACAGCGTGGTTCCCATCACCACGGCACCTGTCCGCTTTAGGGACCAGGTGCGGCCGAGCATCGAGGCATTGCTCGCCAACAAGAACTACACGCTCGGCGAATCGGGTTACGTGAATGCCCTGTACCAGTCGAACCTGACGTATGTGGCCGGTGAACTGACCGGCAGCACCATCACCATCTGGCTGACCGGGCAGTTCATGCTGGGCGGCGTGTGCGACATCCCCCGCGCCAAGGCCCAGCTGGAATACACGGCAATGGCCGCCTCCGGGGCCACCAGCGCGCAGGTGTTCGTCAACGGCCGCCCCATCGACGAGGTGTTGAGCCTGAAGTAGGGGGCTTGGGGGTTTCGACAGGCTCAACCACCGTGCGCCGGGGCTTTGTGCCCTACCTGCCGTTCGCGTCCGCAGCCTAGCCTGAAGGCAGCAGCGGCACCCTGCCGCCTGCCAGCACCCGGGAGGCCCACGGTGAAATCGGCCAACGCGAGCATCATCGCCGGCATCGTCCTGATGATGCTCGGTGTCCTGCTGATGCTGGACCGGGTTGGCGTCCTCGAAAGCGGTGCGATCGTTGCGCCGCTGGTGTTCGCCGCTGCCGGTGCCCTGTTCCTGTCGGTCTTCGTCCGGCGCCGGGAGCACTGGTGGGCGGCCATCCCCGGTTCCGTCTTCCTTGGCCTCGCCGCGGTGATCACCTCCGCCGAGCTGACGGGCAGCGGCGCGTCCGCGGGCTTCCTGTTCCTCTTCATGGGTGCCGGCTTCGCCGCCGTCTACGCCCGCGTCCCGGCCAACTGGTGGGCCATCATCCCGGCCGGTGTGATGCTGACCCTGGCCGTGATTGTGGCCCTGCCTCCGGCGTTCCAGGGCACACCTGTTGCCGCCGTCCTGTTCCTGGGCCTGGCGGCCACCTTCGGCGTGCTGGCCCTGGTTCCGGTCCGCCCCGCCGATGGCACCGGCACGGGCACTTCAGGGGGTGGCCATCTCAGATGGCCGCTGATCCCGGCGGGGGTCCTCGCGGTACTCGGCGTGATCATGGCCATCCGGTCTTCGGAGCTCCTGATCCCTCTGGACTTTGCCGTTCCTGCCGTGATGATCGCGGCCGGGACTGCGCTGGTGGTGTACGCGTTCCTGGCCCGGACCGGCAAGCACCGCAAGGTCCACGGCCCCGGCTAGCCGGAGCGCGAACCAACCGGACCGCGAGCCAAACCCGGCTAGTTGGAACGCGACGCCAGGTGTTCCGCCACGTATTCGGCGTCCGGGCCCACACCGGGCAGGGTCGCCGAGATGTGCTTGGTCAGCCAGGGGAGGCCGACGGCGTACAGGCCCGGGTGCTCCGTCACGCCCCGCACGTGGCGGGGGTAGTTCCACTCATCCAGGATGGCAAGGGACGGGTCCAGGATGCTGAAATCCAACCCATAGCCGGTGCACCAGACCACTGACGTGATGCCCTCCGCCGCCAGGTCCAGCCGGGCGCCGGACTCGGACGGCAGCCAATCATCCGGATCCGGGATTTCGGGTGGCGGGGCGTCGATGCCGGCAGCTTTGATGTACGCGTCTGACAGACGGCCCAGCCGCTGGCCGAACCCGGCCTCCACCAGCGTGAGGCGCTCGGCGAGGTCGTCCGTGAAGACGGGACCGCCGTGGTGCATTCCCTCGAAGCGGCCGTGCAGGCGGACGCCCCTGCGGCCCAGGGAGCGCAGGCGGATGCTGCGGCCGCCGCCGTTGCCGGACAGCAGCGGATTGCACATGAACCGGCCGGCGGGGGACGGGAGCTGGTCCACCTGCAGGGCGTTGATGCCGTACTCCGGCCCGTGCACGTTCACCTGCATGATCCAGTGGAAGACGTCCTTGCCGCGGTACCGCCGGGGCGCCTCCGGGCAGGACGAGACGGACAGGTGCACCGTCCGGCCGGCGTCCAGCAGGTCCTCGGTGATCTGCCCGCCGGACTGCCCCGTCCCCACCACCAGCACCGCACCGTCCGGCAGTTGGGCGGGATTGCGGTAATCGTGGCTGTGCAGCTGCAGCACGTCCGCGGAGATTCCGACGGCGGCTGGCGGGATCCGCGGCCGCTGGAACGCGCCGCTGGCCAGGACGACGTTGCGGGCAGCCCACGCGCCACGGTCTGTTTCCACCGTGAACCCGCCATCCGACGGTGAGATCCGGGTGACAGCGGTATCCAGCTCCACCGGCGCCGCGATGTCCTCCGCGTAGCCCCGGAACCAGCCGATGGTGGCGTCCCGCGGCTGGAACCCGTCCGGCTCGGACCCGGAATAGGCCTTGCCGGGCAGGTCAAGGGAGAAGTTGGGGGTGTTCAGGTAGAAGGAATCCCACCGGTCCTGCCATGCCCCGCCCAGCGCCGGCCGCCGCTCCAGCAGCCGGTGCTCCACCCCGTGCTGGCTGAGCCAGTAGCTGGTGGCCAGGCCGGCCTGCCCGGCACCCACTATGACTGTGTTGGTTTCCTGCCGGGAGGCTGCGGGGGAGGACATGGCTACTTCGCGGCTGCCCGCGGGGTGCCTGATCGTGGCGCCCTGGCCTTCGGCTCCTTCGGCTCCTTTGGCTGCTTGGGCGGCAGCGTGGCGATGTAGGCCAGGGCTTTTTCGGCCCAGGCCCTGGCGCGGGTGTCGTCGCCGTCGCCCTCTTCGTTCCAGACCTCCGGCAGGCCGGTGTACCCGCCCATCGGCCGTTCTGCGGGGCCAAACGGTACGGTCCGCTCGGAGGATTCCAGGATGGCCCGGTCCGCGTCGGAGAGTTTCACGCCGATGGTGGATCCGAACAGGCCCGCGAACATGTTGCCGTTGATGAACGCGCCCAGGTTGCCGAACATCGGCTTCACCACCACCTCGGGATGGTCAGGCACCACACGCCGGAACCGTTCCTTGTCCTGCTCGGACGCCTTGGGCATGTCCATGGATGTCATCTCCCGGGAGCTACGTGTGAAGGCAGGATATGCCCGTTCCCGGAACGGGTCGAGAGGCTGGTCCGGCTGAAGGCGCCGGCTGGAGGATGACGTCCGGCCGGGGGGTGGCTCGGACGGGCCGCAATTTCCTGTACAGTTAGTCATGTTGTTGTGTTTATGCAGTTGGTAGTTCAGGCAGTACGCGCGGTCGAAAGTCCGTGTTCTTCTGAAGTAGCGGTTTTTGAACACCCCACGCCGGAGGGCCCGAAAGTCGGGACGTTCCCTCCACCTTCACGAAGGACAAAAATAATGGCTACTGGCACCGTCAAATGGTTTAACGCTGAAAAGGGCTTCGGCTTCATCTCCCCGGACGACTCCTCACAGGACGTTTTCGCGCACTACTCCGCGATCAACTCCAACGGCTTCCGCTCCCTCGAAGAGAACCAGAAGGTTTCCTTCGACACCGAGCAGGGCCCCAAGGGTCCCCAGGCCACCAACATCCAGGCTCTCTAATTTCCTAGAGTTCCGGGACCGTTAGGTTTCTCAAAGCAGGGCTTGCCTTCGGGCAGGCCCTGCTTTTGCTTAACCCGGGTGTGCCACGTCAGCGTCAGCCCGGGTGCCGCTCCGCCAGGAAAGCCGCCAGCGCAGGGTTGTCGATTTCCCTAGCCAGCCAGGGGGCGGCCTCCGCAGCGGCTGCGTCCCCGAGCACGGCACGGTGGGACTGGCCGCGGACCACGAATTCCCGCATCCCGCTGCGGCTGGCCAGCTCGCCAAGCCGGTCCACGAAGCCGGCGGCGCGAGGTGACCGGATGGCAATGGCGACTTCCGCGGCCGTGTCCAGCAGCCTTGCCGAATACCAGAGGTACCAGGGTTTTGGCTCCAGGCCGCGGTCGATCCAGTGTTCAGCAGCTGCGAGGTCGCCGTGCTTTGCGAACAGCCGTGCCTCGGCTCCGGCAGCCAGCGCCATGTAGCAGTGGTCTCCAGCCAGTTCCGCCATCACCCAGGACCGGTCGATGAACGCTGCCGCTTGTTCCAGCTCTCCGGCAGCAAGGTACGTTTCGCCGCGGACCCCCGTGACGAACGGCTCGAACGCCGTCCAGTGCTCCTCCGCGATCCAGGCCAGTGCCTGGTCCAGGACAGCCCCCGCAAGGTCCAGTTCGCCGCGGAGCAGGTGGACCCGTCCCAGGAGGGCGGCACTGAACGCCTGCTGCCGTCGGTTGCCGAGCGCTTCGGCGAGTTTCCCGGACTCCGTGAGGGCCGCTGCGGCTGCCCCGTAACGGGCAGTGTCTGAGGCTAGCATCCCCTGGATGGCCAGGATCCGCGCCTGTTCCTCGGGAAAGCCGTCCGCCGCCTGCATCGCCTTCTCCAGCCACCCGGCGGCCCGGTCCGGCACACCCCGCTGAACGGACAGGTAGCCCAGCTCGCGGTAGGCCGCAGCGGCGGTCCGGGAGGCGCCGTCGGGCCCCTCCGCCTGAAGGGCCCGGTGCAGGAGGTCCGCCACCTCGGCGCCGCGGCCGCCCGCCTGGTGGATCAGCGCACCGGACAGCGTCACCAGCGACTCGGCCACCAAATGGCTGTTGCCCGTATGCTGCGCCAGGCTGACCGCAAGCCTCAGCTGCTCCAGCCCCCGGTCCACGGATCCGGCCCACAGCGATGCCCCGCCCGCATCCAGGTAGGACCGCACGGTTGCCGCAGTGGCCGGGGTGCCGGGATCGGGCTCCGGATCCGCGTCGAACAGCGCACGGCGGACCTCCGCCGGCAGCGGCAGTCCGAGCTCCTGCCGGTACAGGTCGCCGCAGTGGACGGCGTGCGCACGGGCCTTGCGGTACTCGCCAGCGGCAATGAGCGCCTTCACCAGGACGGCGTTGCAGTCTGCATGGAAGGGATCCCGCTCCAGGGCCAGGGTTGCCAGTTCGGCAGCCTCGCCCGCGGCGCCCGATGCCAGCGCCGCCAGGGCAGCCTCGTACAGCAGCGACTGGACCACGTTGTCCAGGCGGTAGCGCTGGTCCGCCAGCCAGGAATCGAACACCGGGGAATCCGTGAAGGCCAAGCCCTCCAGCAACTGCCCGGTGAAGCGGCGCGGGTCGGTGCCCGGACCGGTGGCCGGGTCCATCGCGTCCAGCGCATCGCAGCGCCACGGCGGCAGCAGGTCCATCCGCAGGGGATCGCCCGCCACGGTGACGCCGTCAAGGGCCCGCCGGAGCTCCGACAGGTTCCAGCGCAACGCGCCCAGCGGGTCCGCCGCATCCGGAAACAGCAGGGCAGCAGTGCGGGACCGGCCGGTGCCATCAGCCTGCAGCGCAAGGTATGCCAGCAACGCCCACGCCTTGCGGCCCCGGGGTTGCGGGGGAGTGGTGCCCGGGGACGCGATCGTGGGCGGACCGAGGAGCCGAATCCAGTTCTCGGCCATAGGGCTCATGGTACGCCGCGGGATTGGCGGCGTCAGCGGCCGTCACACGGTTGCTCACACGCCAGCCGAACACACTGAAATCGCCCCATCCGCACACTCACCAGAAAGCACCAACCATGGAACTGCTCGGCCTCCTGCTTTTCGTTCTTTGGGTCCTCATCGCAACCATCTGCACCATCCTTTCTGACGGCCGTGGACACACCCCTGACATCCGCTCGGGATCGCCATGGTCGGCGGGAAACCTCCCCAGCGAGCCCTACGCATCCTTCCGGATGTAGGCGACGCTCACGTCATTAGGGCTCACTGACAGGACGTACGACGGCGGGGCCCGGCTTGGTTGCCGGGCCCCGCCGTCGCTGGTCCGGAGTCAGGGAACGCGGAGTTGAATGGGCGATGCGCTCATCGGCCCGCCGCACTGCTCCGAACCGCCCACCCGTGTCCACGCCAGGTCGACGTTCTGCGAGGCCAACACCGTTCCGTCTGCCGTCAGGGCACTGACCGTGGCGTTCCGGGGAGTGTGCATGGCCACGTTGACCTCCCAAACCGCATTGTCGGTTTTTGTGGCGAAGTACGGCGCAGAGGTGACAGGGGTGGGTGGCTCCGTGTCGGGCGAAAACGTGGGCTCGATGGTGCGCGCCGGGGCCGGGGCGCCCAATTCCGGTGCAAGCCGGGAGCACGTGCGTTCGTCGCACAGCCGAACCTCGCCGACGCCGGCAACGTTCCCCTCAAGGGCCACGGTGACGGTATTGCTGTAGCCAATGGCGGAGCATGAATACGTCATGCAGCCGGCCAGGGGGAGTGCCCCCGCCATGGCGGCAGCGAGTGTCCCCAGGATCCCCCAACCCGTTTTCATGGGTCTCAGCGTAGCCCCATGGCCTCGCGGACCTCATCGAGGATGTGGTGCATGGCGCGCTCAGCGGTAGCGGTATCGCCGCCCGCCACGGCAGCTGCCACATCCTCATGCGCCTGCAGTGCCTCGTTGCGGGGCTTGAACGGCATGAGCCCCTGCTGGGTGCGGCTGGTCAGGACCTCCGCCACCATGCCTTCGAGTGCCCGGAACATTTCGTTGCCGCAGCTGCGCAGCAGGAGCTGGTGGAATTCGATGTCCGCCGCCAGGAAATTCTGCAGGTCGCCGGCCTCACCCAGGCGCCGGAGGTCGCCGGCAAGGGCCAGTAGTTGGGCGCGTTCGTCGGCACTGGCCCGCCGCGCTGCCCCGGCGGCGGCTATGGGCTCGACGGCGATGCGCAGCTCCGTCAGGCTGCTGTACTGGACCTCGCGGCGGTCCGAGGCGAGTCGCCACCGGACCAGCTTGGGGTCGAAGACATTCCAGTGCTGACGCTCCTGCACCACGATCCCCACCCGGCGCCGCGAGTACACCAGGTTCATGGACTCGAGCACCTTCATGGTGTCCCGGGCAACCGTCCGCGAAATCCTGTACTCCTGCTGCAGCCCTTCCAGGGTGAGCCGGCTGCCCGGCGGAAGCTTGGCGGACGCTATGGCTATGCCCACCGCCTCGAGGACGCGCTCATGCATTGCTACGGATGTCCCGCCGTCGTGCGCGTCATCCGTCTCTTCAACTGTCGCCGTTGACATTCCTGCCGCCTCTCTCCGCGCCGCAGCGCACCTCCAGAATAGCGGTGAAACGCGCAAAGGTATGACTTGTGACACTGAAAGATAGTATTTATAGCTCTGAAAGGTGATACCTTATGGCGTAGCCCACGCCAACTGGGCACCGCAGGGAGCTTCTTCGAAAGCCAACGACGTCTTCTCCGGAGGTACAAACATGCAGTATCCACCCACGCACCTCGTGGTGATGGGCGTTGCCGGGTCCGGCAAATCCACCCTCGCCGCAGCCCTTTCCCGCACGCTGGGATGGGCCTGCGCCGAGGCGGACGAGTTCCACCCGGCCGCCAACATCGCCAAGATGAGCCAGGGCATTCCCCTCCAGGACGACGACCGCTGGCCCTGGCTTGGTGAGATCCGGGACTGGATGACCGGCAAGTCCCGGGACGGCCTGAGCACCGTCCTCACCTGCTCGGCCCTGAAGCAGAGCTACCGCCGGCTCCTGTCCGAAGCCGGGGGACGCGTGGTCTTCCTGCACCTCGACGGCGGAGCAGACCTGATCGGCCAGCGCATGCAGGGCCGCGAAGGCCACTTCATGCCGCCAACGTTGCTGCCCAGCCAGCTCGCCACCCTGGAGCCCCTGAGCCAGGAAGAGCTCGACGCCGGCAGCCTCCGCCTCGACATCTCGCGCTCACCGGAGGAGCTGGTCGCCGCCGTCGTCCAAGCCCTTGGCCTCGACGCGGACCAGGCGCCCCGCGCTTCCTAAGCACCCCCGCAAAAAAATCCCCCACCAGAAGTACTGTTTCAAAGGAGAACCATGACCATCGAAGGATGGACCCAAACGCTGGGAGCAGGCCCCCTGCTGCTCATCGCCGCAGCAGCGATCCTCGTCCTGCTGTTCCTGATCATCAAGCTGCGCGTGCACGCCCTGATCGCCCTGATCCTCGTCAGCCTGGCCACGGCGTTTGCCACCGGCATCCCCGCCAACCAGGTGGTTCCCGTCCTGGTCAACGGCTTTGGCACCACTCTGGGAACGGTAGCGCTTCTCGTGGGTCTCGGCGCCATGCTGGGACGCATCGTCGAAACCAGCGGCGGCGCCAAGGTCCTGGCCGACTACCTGATCGGCATCTTCGGCGAAAAGCGCGCCCCCTTCGCGCTGGGCCTCGCCTCCCTGATCTTCGGCTTCCCCATCTTCTTCGACGCCGGCCTCGTGGTCATGCTGCCTGTGGTCTTCGCTGTGGCCCACCGCCTGGGCGGCGGCGTACTCCGCTACGGCCTGCCTGCCGCCGGTGCGTTCTCCGTGATGCACATCTTCCTGCCGCCGCACCCGGGCCCGGTTTCCGCTGCCGCGTTCTTCGAAGCCAACATCGGCCTGGTGACCATCGCCGGCCTGATCGTCGCCATCCCCACCTGGTACGTCACCACCTACCTCTACGGCCTGTACACCGGCAAGAAGCTGGTCCTGCCGGTGCCGGAAATCCTGGGCCACGCCTCCGCCGAAGCAGAGTCCCACCCGCCGCGCTTCCGCACCATTATCGGCCTGCTGCTCCT
>Ga0160459_100556_pt1 | contig 13807 bp, 13 predicted proteins | sample HID1973K_E6MG_FD_108208 | JGI IMG/M metagenome (GOLD analysis project Ga0160459, IMG submission 108208) | Enriched mosquito-associated microbial communities from UW Madison campus, WI, USA - HID1973K_E6 MG | ecosystem: Host-associated > Arthropoda: Insects > Digestive system > Unclassified ... | reverse complement strand
CTCGACTTTCGCCCGCACGTCGGCCGACACCGGCCGCGAATTGTTCACTACGTGGGATACCGTCGTAAACGACACCCCGGCAATGGCTGCCACGTCTTTGATCGTCGCCATACATCGTCCTTCGCTTTTCTTAGGTCCTGCTGCTCTCTTATTGGTCGTAAGGCGTGCGGCGCTCATCGTTTTCATGCGCCGCGTTGCTTTCCCCGCGCCCTGCCTGCTTCGTGCTCACTACCGTCGCCGGCCGCTTCTCCACCCCGTGCGGAGCGCGCGCCGTCGCCGTCCCTCAACCAGTCACCGCTCAGTTACCGCTCAGTCGCTAATTACACACGTTTGCGTCTGCTGCGGTATGTGTCCAGCACCACCGCCACCACAATCACAGCGCCGGTAATGATGCGCTTGGTCGGCTCGTTCGCGCCGATCTGCGCGAGACCCGCCGCCAGCACGGAAATGATCAACACGCCGAAAAACGTGCTGATGACCGAGCCGCGCCCGCCCATCAGGCTCGTGCCGCCGATCACGACCGCCGCGATCACCTGCAGCTCCACGCCGGCGCCGGCGTTCGGATCGGCGGCCTCCAGCCGCGAGATCTGAAACAGCGCAGCGAGTCCCGACAGCGCGCCCATCAACGCGAACACGATCACCTTGTACGGGCGCGGATTGACGCCCGCGAGCCGCACCGCTTCCTCGTTCGTGCCGATCCCTACGAGATATCGGCCAAAAACCGTCCGGGTCAAGACCAGATGCGCAACTATCATCACCGCGACCGCGATCAGGAACGCGGGCGAGATGCCGAACGCGATCGGATTCGACAGAAAATCGAACGCATCTCCAATGTACGCCGTGCGCGAGTTCGTCATCTGATACGCGAGCCCGCGCGCGCCTTCCAGCACGCCCAGCGACACGATGAACGACGGAATCCGCCACGCCACCGTCACGAGGCCGGTCACCGCGCCCGTCAGCGCGGCGGCCGCCAGCCCGATCAGCGCGGCGGGAAACGCCGGCCAGTGCCACTTGAGCGCGGCCACGCTCACCACCGACGCGCCCAGCGCGAGCACCGAACCCACCGACAGATCGATGCTCGCGATGATCAGCACGAACGTCATGCCCACCGACATCACGACCAGATCCGGAATCTGGTTCGCGATCGTGCTGAACGTGTCGTACGTCAGAAAGTGCGGGCTCAGCACCGAAAACAGCGCGATCATCGCGGCGAGCGCGCCCGCGAGACCGAGGTAATTCGAAATGCCCAGACGCGTGCCGACGCCTTTCGTGCTCTTCGGCGCGTCGGCGGGCAGGTTCGCTTCGCTCATTCAATGCTCCACGTTGTCTTCGGGCGCTTTCGCGTCGGGCGCGATAGGCTCGTGCAGGATCGCCTCGCGCTTCGCGTAGCCCGAGAACGCCGCCGCGAGCAGCGCGTCCTGCGTCCAGTTCGCGCGCTCGAACACGCCTGTCATGCGTCCGGCGGACATCACGCCGATCCGGTCGCAGATCAGCATCAGCTCGCGCAGATCGCTCGACACCACGACGAGCGCGCGCCCTTCGCGGGCCAGCGCGCCCATCAGCCCGTAAATATCGAACTTGGCGCCGACGTCGATCCCGCGCGTCGGCTCGTCGAACAGCAACACCGAGCAATCGCGCGCGAGCCAGCGGCCGATCACGACCTTCTGCTGGTTGCCGCCCGACAGCTCCGATACCGCCTGCGCCGGGCCCGACGTGCGGATCCGCATCGCGTCGATCTGGCGTTGCGCGAGCGCCGCTTCCCGGCGCGTGTCGACGACCCCGCGCCGCGCCACCGCGCCCAGGTTGCCCAGTGAAACGTTCGCGGCGATGGGCAGGCTGAGCAACAGCCCCTCGCCCTTGCGATCCTCCGTGATCAGCGCGATGCCTTCTTCGACCGCATCCGAAGGCGATTGCACCGACACGCGCCGCAGCGCCTCGCCGTGTCGCGCGATCGACACCGTGCCCGCGTCCGCGCGATCCGCGCCGTAAATGAGCCGCATGAGCTCGGTGCGGCCCGCGCCGATCAGCCCGCTCACGCCGAAAATCTCGCCAGCGCGCACCTCGAACGAGACATCGCGCACCACGGCGCCGCGCGTCATGCCTTCCACCTTCAATGCGACGCCGCCGATACGGCGCTCGCCCAGATCGATGCGCTCGCCGATCTCGCGCCCGACCATCAGCGTGACGAGGCGATCGCTCGTGAGTTCGTCCATCGGGCCGAGGTGCACGAGGCGTCCGTCGCGCAACACGGCCGCGCGCTCGGCGATGCGCCGCAATTCCTCCAGCCGGTGCGAGATGTACACGAGCGCGACGCCGCGCGCCTTCAGCCGCTCGACCTGCTCGAACAGCAGATCGACTTCGCGCGCGGTGAGCATCGCGGTCGGCTCGTCGAGGATCAGCACGCGGCAATCGCCGATCAGATTGCGCGCGATTTCCACCATCTGCTGATGCCCGATGCCGAGGCTGCCGACGAGCGTGTCCGGGTCGATCGCGTCGAGCCCGACTTGCGCCATCGCGTGGCGCGCGTCTTCGGCAAGCCGTTTGCGGTCGATCCAGCCGAGTCGGCCCAGCGCGCCCCGGCGCGGCAGGCGGTTCAGGAACAGGTTCTCCGCCACCGACAAGGTTGGCAGCAGATTCAGCTCCTGCATCACCATACGAACGCCGAGCGCCTCGGCGTCCGAGCGGGTCTTCGGCGCGTACGGCTGGCCCGCGAGCGTCATCGTGCCGGTGGTCGGGTCCGTGAGCCCGCCGATGATCTTCGACAGCGTGCTCTTGCCCGCGCCGTTCTCGCCGGTCAGCGCGAGCACTTCGCCAGGCACGAGTTCGAGCGACACGTCCGCCAGCACCGGCTCGACGTAAGTCTTGCCGATGCCTGTCACCGTCAGCACGTTCGCATCGTTCGATCCGGTCATGGGGCGCTTCAAGGCTCGCTGTGCATCCTCGCTGGGTTCACGGGCACGTCAGCATGTTATCGGCACGATGGCCGCGAACTTGAGGCGTTCGCGCCGGCTCACTTGGTGATGAGATCGACAGGCGTTTCCACGACCTGCGACAGCTCCGACTGCTTCTTGTGGCCGGCAATCGCCTTCAGCGCCACGTCGATGCCGAACACCGCCTGCTTCGCCGCATACTGGTCGGCGGTCGCGAGCACGCGGCCGTCCTTGAGCATCGGCTTGATCGCGCCGATGTTGTCGAAGCCGACGACCTGCACCTTGCCCGCCTTGCCCGCCGCGCGAATCGCCGACACCGCGCCGATCGCCATGTTGTCGTTGTCGCACAGGAGCGCCTTCACGTTCGGGTTGGCGTTCAGGATCTGCGAGGCGACGGCGTTGCCCTTGTCGATCTCCCATTCGCCCGACTGGAGCGCCACGACCTTCATGCCGGCCGCGTCCATCGCTTCCTTGAAGCCCGCGCTGCGCGCCTGCGAGTTGGTGGTGGTGGTCACGCCTTCGATGATCGCGACTTCATCGCCCTTCTTGAGTTTGGGCGCGAGATAGTCGCCGACCTTGCGCGCGCCCTTCTTGTTGTCCGGGCCGACGAACGGCACGTTCAGATCCTTGGACTTGAGCACGTCCGGATCGAGCCGGTTGTCGATGTTCACCACGATGATGCCCGCGTCCGCCGCCTTCTTGATCACCGGCACGAGCGCTTTCGAATCGGCCGGCGCAATGATGAGCGCGTCGACCTTCGAGACGATCATCTGCTCGACGATGCGGATCTGCGCGGCCGTGTCGGTTTCGTCCTTGATGCCGTTGGTGATCAGGTCGAACTGGCTGGCGTTGTGCGCCTGATAGTCCTTCGCGCCGTTTTCCATCGTCAGGAAGAACTCGTTGGCGAGCGACTTCATGACGAGCGCGACCTTCGGCTTGGCCGGCGTTTGCGCGAAAACGGATGACGAGGCGAGCGGCAATGCCGCGCACGCGGCGAGCGCGACGGCGGCCTTGACGACGCGCCGGCGAATGGTTCGGTTCATGCGGATCTCCAGTGCTTTGTTCTGGTTTGTTGGTCATGCGAGATGCAGCGAACGTGAGCCGTGCGTCGAGCCGCGCGGACGGCCAGGGCAAGCGATCAGCGCGCGCCCTGTCGCGCGCGCTCCATTACACTTCGCTTGCCTTCGGTCGCCCTGTGGGCGTGGTTTCAACGTTTGCTCGCCGTCGATTCTCGTTGGAGAGTCGCGTGAGGTCAATCGGGCTAACGTGTAGAGCTTTGAGACGTTCAAAGATCTTCGACCGACTGCCCTTCCACCTTGTTGTCGATGATGTCGCGCGCGTAGTCGATGCCCGCGCGCGTTGCATCGATCGGACTGTCGAAGGGTTCCTGTTCGGGCACGCCGAACATGACCGAGCGGCCGCTGTCGCCGTGCGCGCTTCTCGCGATCGTCACGACGATATCGAAGTGACGCGGACCGTCATCCGGTTCGTCGCGCTCCTTCGCGCGCCGCAATGCCTGCACCTTGATTTCGAAGCCTTTGTAATGGTCGGACAGCGGCGTGGACATGAACCGTCTCCTTGAGCGTTGGACATGCGTCGCACGATCATACGTCGGCAGCCGGCTTCGTGCGGATCGGCTGCGATGCACGGAAGAGCATCGTTGATGCTGATCATGAAAGCTTCCTGCAAGCCTCATTCCCGCCCTCCCGATTTCACCCTATGCCGCACACCGTTCATATTGGGTTTGCCATAATGCCTCGGGCGGCATGCCGCTACGGACACCCGCCTCGAAAAATAACCGTCTATCAAATCAGGGAGCGTCACATGACCATTCGAGCCACCGCCCTCATCGCCGTGCTGAGCCTGACGCTCGGTGCGAATGCAGCCTTTGCCGCCAACAGCCAGCAAAACAAGATGTCGGACTGCAACAAACAGGCGGGCGACAAAAAAGGCGACGACCGCAAGGCGTTCATGAAGAGCTGTCTGTCGGCAGCGCCGGCCGCCGCCTCCGCGCCGATGACGCAACAGCAGAAGATGACCGCATGCAACAGCCAGGCGGCAGACAAGAAAGGCGACGACCGCAAGGCGTTCATGAAGAGCTGCCTCAGCAACAAGGGCTGATCGCTGGCGGCGACTGCCTTACCGCAGCGCCGTTCGCGCGCGGCGTATCTCGTATTCAACCGTTTTTGCCGCCGTTATTGCACTGCACCCAAGCAATTGATTCGCACCGTCGTCTTTTTCTCATAAGATGGTGCGGAGGCGGCCCCCTCACCAATACAAGAAACACGCCATCGGCCGCCGCCGTTTCGAGCGAGGCGACACGCCGCGCATGGAGGCATTGGATGGCATGGAGACACAAGAACCGCTGGTTCAGGCGGTGGCTCGTGGTGATCACGTTCTGGTTCGTGCCGGTGCTGATCGTCGCGGTCAATGAAGTGCGCGAGGAGATGGCGTACAACAACGTCGATCTCCAGAAGTCGCTGTCGACCTGGGAGCTGACCGACGCGCAGCGCGCCGCCGGCGCTGCCGGGCGTTGCCACGGGTCGCCCGACGAGGCACGCGCTGCCGGCTGCCCCGCCGATATCCTCGCGGCCAACGCGGTCAGACATCAGGAGGCGCTCGACGAGTTCGCGCATCGCAAGGCGACGCTCGCGGATTACCTCTGGCACGCGTTTGTCGGCTACTGGGTCGTGCCCGCCGCGTTTCTGCTCGTGCTCGGCATGTTGATCGGCGGAATCAGGCGCGCGCTGCGGCGTCCGCAGCATGCGCCGTCCCCCTCGCACGCCGAAGTAAAAACGACGACTCATCCCTGAACAATGGCCGGGTACGGTCGTTGCTACTTGCCTTTGCGGTTTTCGCAATGCCAAAGGGCAAGGCGCACGAAAATTATGCCTGCCTCGAGGTGGCGCGTTCGGGCGAAAACGCCGTTTCTCTTCGGTTTAGTCGAAGCTTCGTCTACCCTGATATGAGACGGATCAAACAATCGAAAGTTTTATGTAATTTACCGTCCCGGCCAGCGGTTAGAGGCCGGGTTCGGAGTAAGCTTCAAGTTCGATTGATCGAGCCCGAAATGTTGCGAAACCTGACAACCCAAGCGTGACAAGGCTGTGGGCGCATGGGACGAGGCTCGTGTTTCACTTTGCTGTGCTATAACTTTGCGTGCCTCACCCTCCCGCTCTTATGGGGTTTCCTAAATTCCACGATGGAGAACAATGATGCAAAGACGAAACTTCATGCTCAAGTCGACCGCCGTTCTGGCACTGGGAGGCCTCGCGCTTGCCGGCTGCACGGCCAATAAGAATACCGGCGCCGAAGCGGCCGCGGGCGCCTCCGATGACCGCCGTGCCATCGACGCCGATGTCGACAGCACCATGCAGCGTCTCTACTCCACCGTAGGCGGCTCGCGCGAACTGGTCGCGAAGGCGCGCGGCGTGCTGGTGTTCCCATCGGTGCTGCAGGCGGGTTTCATCGTCGGCGCGCAGTACGGCAAGGGCGCGTTGCGCGTGGGCGGCGGCACCGTCGGCTATTACAGCACGACGTCCGGCTCGTTCGGTCTGCAGGCGGGTGCGCAATCGAAGGCGCTGATCTTCCTGTTCATGACGCAGGACGCCCTCGACAAATTCCGCAATTCCGACGGCTGGTCGGCGGGTGCGGATGCCTCCGTGGCGCTCGTGAAGATGGGCGCGAACGGCGTGATCGACACGACCACGGCCACGAAGCCGGTCGAAGCCATCGTGCTGACCAACGCCGGTCTGATGGCCGATGTCTCGCTGCAAGGCACGAAGGTGTCGCGCATCAAGTACTGAGCGCGCGCCGTTTCGCGGCGAATGCAAAACCGCCGTGTGACGCGACCTTCGGGTCGCGGGCACACGGCGGTTTTTTTCTGTTTTTTTCGACCGGTCAGGACGTTGTCGCGCGATCGATCAGCTTGAAGCGCGCACGCTTTTGCGCGCGCACGACCGCCTGATAGGCGTCGATATATTGCCTCGCCATGCGATGTGACGTGAAGCGTTCCTCGAAGCGCGCGCGCACGCGCTCACGCGGCAACGTGTGCAGCCGGTTCACCGCGGCCACCGCGCCGATTTCATCCTCGACGATAAAGCCCGAGACGCCCTCATCCAGCACTTCCGGCACCGAGCCGCGATTGAATGCGATGACCGGCGTACCGCACGCCATCGCTTCGATCATCACGAGCCCGAAGGGCTCCGGCCAGTCGATCGGGAACAGCAGCGCATGCGCGCCCGACAGGAATTCCGCCTTCTGGCTGTCGTTGATCTCGCCGACGTAATCGACGTACGGCAACTCCAGCAACGGCGCGATCTCGCGCTCGAAGTACTCGTGATCGGCGGCATCGACCTTGGCGGCGATCCTGATCGGCAGGCCGCAACGGCCCGCGATGCGGATCGCGGTATCGACACGCTTTTCCGGCGAAATGCGCCCGAGGAACGCGAGATACTTCTGCTCCACCGGCTGCGGCGTGTAGAGCATTTCAGGCAAGCCGTGATAGACCGTGGTGATCCACTTCGCCTGCGGCAGCGGATGCCGTTGCGAATCTGAAATGGAGACGACGGGCGCCGTGTTGAAGGTATCGAATACCGGCTGCTGCTCGGGCAGATCGAGGCGGCCGTGCATGGTCGTGAGAAACGGCGTCTCCTGACGCTTGAAGAGCGAAAAAGAGTAATAGTCCATATGGAAGTGCAGGACGTCGAACTCCTCGGCGCGCCGGCGCACCAGTTCCATCAACAGCATGTGAGGTGCGATGCGGTCGCGGATCGCCGGATCGAGCCGCAACGCGCGCGGCCACACGGCTTCCAGGTTGGCGCTGGTCTGCGAATCGCCGGTTGCGAAGAGCGTCACCTCGTGACCGAGCTCGACGAGCGCCTCGGTGAGGTACGACACGACGCGCTCGGTCCCGCCATAAAGCTTCGGCGGCACCGATTCGGTCAGCGGAGCAATCTGGGCAATTCTCATCGTTCTCGTCTCCATGCGGATATCGACGTGCGGCGGCAGGTTTCGCGAGCCGGCCGCGACGCGCATCGAGTATGACAGCGGGCCGTAAGGCGGGGCAACGAGGTTTGCCCTTACGCGTTATTCCGTCTCGCGCTGTCCGTCGATGAGTGTCGTGTTGAACGCATTATCGGCGGCCGATGTGCACATCGCGGGCGATTCTTGCACTTTCATCGCTCTGTTACAGGGGCGAAACACTCGTTTCGCGCGGTGGTTACGCTTTCGGCGCGCCGCGCAGATCCGCGAGAAAGTCGTCGCGCCACACGCCGAGATCGTGCTTGCGCAGCGCCGTCATGTTGGTTTCGTAGCGTTGCTTGCGCTCGGCGAGCGGCATCGCGAGCGCGCGCCCGATCGCCTCGCTGGTGCCGACGATATCGTGCGGATTGACCATCACCGCGCCGGTCATTTCATCAGCCGCGCCCGCGAATTGCGACAGCACGAGCACGCCGGGATCATCGGGATTCTGCGCGGCGACGTATTCCTTCGCGACGAGGTTCATGCCGTCGCGCAGCGGCGTGACGAGCCCGATCTGCGATTCGCGAAACAGCGACATCAGCTTCCAGCGGTCGTAGCGCTGGTTGAGATAGCGGATCGGCGTGTAGTCGAGCCCGGAGTAACGGCCGTTGATGCGCCCCGCTTCGTACTCCAGGTTCTGGCGGATCTGCTGATAGGTTTCGACGTCCGAGCGCGTCGGCGGCGCGATCTGCACGAGCGTGACGTTACCGCGCCACTCCGGCGACTTCTCCAGGAAATGCTCGAACGCGCGAAAGCGCTCGACGAGCCCCTTCGAGTAATCGAGCCGGTCCACGCTCATGATGAGCTTGCGGCCTTCGAGACTCTGCTTCAGGTCCATCACGTCCTGACGCGCTTCGCCGCGCTCGGCCTGCTCGGCGATCTCGTCCGGAAACACGCCGATGCGATAGACGTTCGTCCTGAGCTTCCTGCCGAACGCTTCCACGTGGCCGTCGGGTGTCGCGGTGCCGTGCGCGTGCCGCACGATGTAATCATGAAACGCGATGCGATCGCGCTCGGTCTGAAAGCCGACGACGTCATAGCAGCACAGCGACTTCACGAGCTCCTCATGCGGCGGGATGTACAGGAGAATCTGCGGCGACGGAAACGGAATGTGCAGAAAGAACCCGATGCGATTGGCGATGCCCGCCGAGCGCAGCGCCTCGGCGAACGGGATCAGGTGATAGTCGTGAACCCAGATGATGTCGTCGGGTTCGAGCAGCTTGATGAGCTTGTGCGCGAGCCACGCGTTCACGCGCCGGTAGCCGGTGTATTCGTCGCGCTCATAGACGGCGAGATCGTTGCGATAGTGGAAGACTGGCCACAGCATCGCGTTGGAAAAGCCGCGGTAATACTGGTCGTAGTCCTTCTTCGGCAGGCCGACGGTCGCGAACGTCACCGCGCCGTCCTGTTCGAGCTTCGGCCCCTGGTTCGCGACGGTTTCGCTCACCACATCGCCGCTCCAGCCGAACCAGACGCCGCCGCTGTCCTTCAGCGCGCCGAAGACGCCGACGGCGAGCCCGCCCGCGGAGCCCTTGGTTTCGGTCGGTGTGGCGACCCGGTTGGATACGACGACGAGACGGCTCATATGCTTTCCTTTTCCTCTTCGAACGTTATTTTTCAGGATAAACCCGAAATTTTCGACTGGAGAATGCTGTGCGGGTTCAGGTCTTCCCGGTTGATGCCATCGAATGTGCGCGCGGGTCCGGTCCACTCGGCTCGCCGCGGCTCGCGACCGGATCGGCGGGTGTGTTCGCCGTGCTGGCCGCCTGCGCCGTGCCCGGGCGCTCCAGCGGCGGCGCGAAATCGACGTGGCGGTCCTTGTCCGTCGACAGATCCGCGCGCGCACGCGGCAGATACTGCGGATACGCCGCCTGCACGAAGTTCACGAGCCCTTCGCGCACGCGGCAGCGCAAATCCCAGTTGAGCGCCGAATCGAAGGAACTGACGAGCACGCGCAACTGCATGGCGCGATCGGTGGCGTCGGTGACTTGCAGCACCTGCACGCGTCCGTCCCATTCCGGCGCGTGCGCGAGTATGCGCTCCAGTTCTTCGCGCAGCGGCGCGATCGGCATGCGGTAATCGACATACAGAAACACCGTGCCGATGATCTGCGAGCTGTTGCGCGTCCAGTTCGTGAACGGATTCTCGATGAACCACTGCAACGGCACGATGAGCCGCCGCTGGTCCCAGATGCGGATCGAAACATACGTGCCCGTGATCTCCTCGACGCGCCCCCACTCGCCCTGAATCACGACGACATCGTCGAGGCGGATCGGCTGCGACAGCGCGATCTGCAAGCCCGCGATCAGATTGCCGAGCACGGGCCGCGCCGCGATCCCGGCGACGAGTCCGGCGACCCCCGCCGAAGCCAGCAGGCTCGCGCCGATCTGCCTGACGCTCGGAAACGCCATCAGCGCCGCGCCGAAGCCGATGATCACGATCACCACCATCACCGAGCGCGCGAGCACGCGCGCCTGCGTGTGGATGCGGCGCGCGTTGAGATTGTCGTCGGTGTCGAGCGGATGCGCCTGCACGATCGCCTCGCCCACCGCGCTGGCTGAACGCGCCGCGAGGAACGTGAGCGCGGCGATCAGCGCGACCGTTTCGATATCGCGCAGCACGCCGATCAAAGGCAGCGCATCGGGCGCCTCGAAGATCACGAAGCCGATGCCGAGGATGATGAGCAGGATGAGCGCGGGCGTGTCGATGTAGCGCAACACGACGCTCATCAGCGGATAAGGCCGCGCGATGCGCGTCAGGATGCGCGCGCCGATACGATGCACGCCCACCGCGACGGCCACGGCGATGACGGCGACGACCAGCGCGCCGGGCCAGGTGCCGAGCGGCCGTTCGGCGAGATTCAGGAAGTGATCGAGTGGGAGCATGAGCGTCGCGAAGATCAGCTTCGTGAAAGTGGAGGCGGCGAAGTGAATACGAAGGCCGCATCGCACGGATGCGGATCGCCGCGCGATGCAGCGCGACGCCAGGACGCCCGATGGCGCCCCGGCGTCAAAAGACGATCAGCGTTCCGCCTTGCAGGGAAACGCCTTGCCGAGACCGAGCGAGACCATCGTCGTCGCGTTGAAATCGGCCTTGTCGGGATTATTGGCGATGTACTTGCGCACCGCGTCCGTGAGCTGCTGCGGCTTCACGTCCGCCGGCAGGCAGAAATACTGGCCGATCTGCGGCCCGGAGGTTCCGCCGATCGCCTCGATCGTGTTGTAGATGCCGTCCGCCGCGCCTTCGATGTAGGCCGCGCAGGCGGTTCGCGAATTGGGATCCGTTTTGGTGCAGAGCTTGTTCAGATCGTTGCCGGTAAACGCGAACGCACACACGGGCGTCGCGAGAGCACAGGCGATGACGAATTCCCGCAGCATGATCTTCCTTTTATGTTGAGCGGCGGCTCGTGTTGGGGCGACGGGTTCGGGGCAATCGGGGCGATTGGGACGATCGGCGGCTGCGCCTGACCGCCCTCGCCCCGTTCGAATTTCGCGCTGCGCTATTTTGCACCGTTTGAGCCGCTTTGCGGAGCGCCGCCGCCACCGCCTGCGCCTTGAGGCATCGAATCCAGGCGTGCCTGCAGACCTTCTGCGACGTCCCGCGCCTCGTACTTGCGCGCGAAGTCCACCGCCGTCATGCCGAGCTGGTTCTTCACGCGCAGATCCGCGCCTTCGTCGAGCAGCAGCTTGCAGGTCGAAAGATGATTGCCGCGCGCCGCCATCATCAGCGGCGTCGTGCCGTTCGGCGAGCCTGCGTCGATGTACGCCGAATGATCGACCAAAATCTTCACGATGTCGTCGTGACCGTTGGTTGCCGCGTAGTGCAGCGGCGTCCAGCCCTTCTTGTTCACTTCGGCGTCCTTCGCGATCAGCAGATTCACGAAGGTGGCGTCGCCGTTGAGCGCGGCGAGCATCATCGCGTTTTCGCCGGCGGGGTCGGTTTTTTCCAGATCGGTCTTCGGATTGTCGGCGAGCAACTGGCCTACCTTGTCGGACTTCTCGCGCGCCGCGATCACGATGATCGGCGTGCCGGTGTTGTCGACCGTATTCGGGTCCGCGCCCTGCGCGAGCTGTTTCTTGACGGCCGAGATGTCGTCGAACTTGACCGCCTTGATGAGCGAGTCCACGGACGCGGCCCAGACCGGCTGCGCGATCGCGCACGCCGCGAGCAGCGTGCCGGCGACCAGACCGCGCACGGCACGGCGCGCAGCGCGTGCGCGGGAAACGTCAGGCGCGCTCGACGCGGACAGGATGGAAACCATCGGGGAATTGTTCATAAGTGACCTTCGGATTGCCTTGAAACAGTTTTTTTGCGCGCGGTCCGGCCGCCCTCAGGCTGGCTGCGCGATCTTGAAGAGCCGGAAGAAGTTGGCGGTGGTGGCTTGCGCGACGGCCTCTTCCGGCTGCTCGCGCAACTGCGCGATGAAACGTCCGACATAACTCACATACGCAGGTTCATTCGGCTTGCCCCGATACGGCACCGGCGCGAGATACGGCGAGTCGGTTTCGATCAGCAGCCGCTCGATCGGCACGCGCCGCGCGACTTCCTGTACATCCTTCGCGTTCTTGAACGTGACGATGCCCGACAGCGAGACATGGAAGTTCTGCGCGAGCGCCTTTTCGGCGACGTCCCACGGCTCGGTGAAACAATGCATGACGCCGCCGGGCACGTCGGCGCGCTCTTCGGCCATGATGCGCAGCGTGTCTTCCGACGACGAACGCGTATGGACGATGAGCGGCTTGCCAGTCTCGCGCGCGGCACGAATGTGCGTACGAAAGCGTTCGCGCTGCCATTCCATCTCGTCGATGCTGCGCCCTTCCAGCCGATAGTAATCGAGCCCCGTCTCGCCGATCGCGCATACCTTCGGGTGCGCAGCCAGTTCGACCAGCTCGGCGACGCCCGGCTCCTTCGCGTCCTCGTGATCCGGATGCACGCCGACGGAGGCATACACGTTCTCGTACCGTTCGGCGATGTCGAGCACCGAAGGCAGCGTTTCCAGATCGACCGACACGCAGAGCGCATGCGTGACCGCGTGCGCGCGCATCTTGTCGAGCACGTCGGGCAGACGGTCGGCGAGCCCTTCGAAGTTGATATGACAGTGTGAATCGACGAACATCCGGTGCTCCTTGATGCAATTCTTTCGCTACGGCGCGGCGCGAACGCGTCAGGCCGTATAAATCCCGCGATACCCGATGAACAGTTCCTCGAACACGAGGCGCGCGTTGAGCGGATGGTTCTCGACCGCGCGCTGACGCGTGACGGTCTTCATGTAACGAGCGAGCGCGGCGGAATCGGCGCTGTGCGCGCAGCGGGCGAGCGCTTTCGCGGCGCCGGGAAAATAGCGCGGCCGGCCCGCCGTGCGCTCCGCAAGCAAGTCGTAAAGCCAGCGCTGCAGCCAGCCGAGCACGAGCGGCACGGGCACTTTCTGCAGATTCTCCCCGCACGCGAAGGCGTCGCAATTCGGTCCGGCGGCCAGTTGCGCGAGCGCGAAGTCGCGCAAGGCGCGGTGCTCGTCGTTCGCCAGCGCAAGCGCGGCAAGCGGCGCGCCGCCTGCCTGCGCGAGCAGCCCCGCCGGATCGTCGACGCCCTGCGATGCGAGCCACGCGCTCGCTTCCGTCTGCGGCGGCACGCTCATCGGCCACTGCCGGCAGCGGCTGATGATGGTCGGCAACAGCCGGTCGACGCGCGCCGACACCAGCAGGAACACCACGCCCGAAGGCGGTTCCTCGAGCGTCTTCAGGAGCGCATTGGCCGCCGCGACATTGAGCGCCTCGGCCGGATACAGCAGCACGACCCGCAGGCCGCCCCGATGCGAGCCGACGCCGCAGAAATCCAGCAGCGCGCGCACCTGCTCG
>Ga0160459_100555_pt1 | contig 13828 bp, 9 predicted proteins | sample HID1973K_E6MG_FD_108208 | JGI IMG/M metagenome (GOLD analysis project Ga0160459, IMG submission 108208) | Enriched mosquito-associated microbial communities from UW Madison campus, WI, USA - HID1973K_E6 MG | ecosystem: Host-associated > Arthropoda: Insects > Digestive system > Unclassified ... | reverse complement strand
GGCGAAATCCAGAAGGGCACCCTGAAAGCCCTGATCACCGCCGCCGTGGCCGAGTAGCGGCGGCACGCTCCCGTGAACAGCCCCTTCGCCGAAACCATCCTGAACGGATCGCTCCTGCTCGCCATCCCCGTGGCGCTGCTGGCCGGCCTGGTCTCCTTCCTCTCTCCCTGCGTGCTGCCCCTGGTCCCGGGTTACCTGGGCTACGTCACCGGGCTCAGCGGCGTGGACCTGCAAAAGCAGCGGCGGGGCCGGATGTTCGTGGGCATCGGTCTGTTCGTGCTGGGTTTCTCCGTGATTTTCGTCCTGCTGGGCGGGGCCTTCGGGCAGTTGGGCACCCTGATCACCGGATCCCAGAACGCCTGGATCACCCAGGTCCTCGGCGTGCTGGTCATCATCATGGGAGTGGTCTTCATGGGCGGCCTGGGCTGGCTGCAGCGCGACGCCAAGATCCACGCCAAGCCGCCCGCTGGCCTGTGGGGTGCGCCACTGCTCGGCCTGACCTTCGGGCTGGGCTGGGCACCATGCATCGGACCCACCTACTCCGCTGTCCAGCTGCTCAGCCTTTCCGGCGGCTCGTCAGCAGCCAAGGGCGCCTTCCTGGCGTTTGTCTATAGCCTTGGCCTGGGCATCCCGTTCCTGCTGATCGCGCTCGCCGTGCGCCGCGGCATGGGTGTCATGGCATTTTTCCGCAAGCACCGGCTCGCTATCCAGCGGACCGGCGGCGGCATCCTGGTGGTGCTGGGTGTGCTGATGGCCACCGGCGTCTGGGGGACCTGGGTGACCGAGCTGCAGTACTGGTTCCAAACCGACGTGAAGTTGCCGATCTGATGAGCGAGCGTGTGAACGTAAAGAAGAAGTCCCCCGCCCCGGATGCGGACAAGGTGTCAGCGGCAAAGGCCGACGCCGCGCTGCCCGCGTTGGGCGCCAAGGAGATGCTGCGGTTCGCCTGGACCCAGCTGACCAGCATGCGCACCGCGCTGTTCCTGCTGCTGCTCCTGGCCGTGGCCGCGGTTCCGGGATCGCTGTTTCCGCAGCGCCCGGCTAACCCCTCCGTTGTCACTCAATACATCAAAGACCACCCGGACTACGGCAAGCTGCTGGACAGCCTGCAGCTCTACGACGTCTATTCCTCGGTATGGTTCTCCGCCATCTACCTGCTGCTGTTCATCTCCCTGATCGGCTGCGTGGTGCCCCGGGCCATCGCCCATTACAAGGCCATGCGCTCCCAACCGCCCCGGACGCCCAAGCGGCTCTCCCGCCTCCCCGAGTACGGCACGCTGGTCATTCCCGCCGACGCCGGGATCCCGGCGTCGGACGCCATCCACGGTGCCGCGGGGCTGCTGAGGAAGCGCGGCTACCGCGTTGAGGTAAGGGACGCCGACGGCGCGCGGCCGTCTTTGGGCGCAGAACGCGGGCTCTCCAAGGAAGTGGGAAACCTGATTTTCCACACCTCCCTGATCGGGGTCCTGGTGTCAGTGGCCCTCGGCGGCCTCTTCGGCTACAGCGGCCAGCGGATCCTGGTGGAAGGCGACACCTTCGTGAACACCCTGGTGGGCTATGACCAGTTCACGCCGGGCACCAACTTCCAGTCCAGCCAACTGCAGCCCTACTCGGTGCAGCTGGACAAGTTCGACATCACCTTTGACCGCGAATCGCAGGGCAAGTTCGGCCAGCCCATCGACTTCTCGGCAGCTGTCACCACCAAGGAAAACCCCGACGCGCCTGCCAAGAAGGAGACGCTGAAGGTCAACGACCCCATCACCCTGGGCGGCACCAGCATCTACCTCACCGGCAACGGCTACGCCCCGGTGGTGACCATCCGCGACGGCGACGGCAACGTGGCCATGCAGGGCCCCGTGGTGGCCAAGCTGCAGGGCGACAACTACTACTCCTCGGTGGTCATCAAGGTCCCCGACGCCAAGCCGGACCAGCTCGGATTCCAGGGCTTCTTCCTGCCGACGGCCTTCGTTACGGAGCAGGGCGTGTCCTTTAGCGGCGACCCCGCTCTCTTCAACCCGCAGCTGTCCCTGAACTCCTACTACGGCGACCTGGGACTGGACACCGGCTCGCCGCAGAACGTCTTCGAGATTGACGTCAAGGACCTCACGCCGCTGAACGCCCGCAACCTCGACGCCGGCGGCATCACCCTGTCACCCGGCGCCACCTACACGCTGCCGGACGGCAAGGGCTCCATCAGCTTCGACGGCGTCAAGCGGTACGTCGGCGTGGACATCCACCACAACCCCGGCCAGCTGTACGCCCTGATCTTCGCGCTCCTGGCAGTGGCCGGCCTGATCCTCTCCCTGTACGTCAACCGGCGCCGCGCCTGGGTGCGCACCGGCTCGCACGACGACGGCCGGACCATGGTGGAGTACGGCCTCCTGGCCCGCGGCGAGGACCACCGCCTGGCCGGGGAAGCTGCAGCCATACGCACCCTGCTGGCCCAGGAATGGGGCCTCGCGGCCGATCCGCAGCAGGACGGCGACCGGCAGGAAGATTCCACCCAGTCCCAGCAAACTCCCAGCAGCCTCGGCGATAATGGCGCAGGCACCCCCACCCCAGCAAGCCCCGCAGGGCCCGAAAAGGACCAGTAATGCCGTTTGGAATCAACGAAACCATGGGCCAGTACAGCGAGCTCTTCATGCTGCTGGCGGCGGGCACGTACACCGTAGCCTTCATTGCCTTCGCCTGGGACCTGGCCAAGAGCAGCCGGGCACTCCAGGCCATCGACCTCAAGGCCGCACAGGCCGTGGAACCGGCCAAGGTTCCCGCCGCTGTCGGCGCCGGCAACCGTGCCGAGTCCAGCGTTGGCGGGCCGGCCGGCCGGGCCGAGCGTCCGTCGTCGTCCGCGGCATCTGGCACCCCGGTGGGCGGCGGCATCGTCACCGCCGGCGCCGACATGAAATACTCCGCGGCCAGGCGCGCCCCCGCCCGCGTTGCGGTGGCCCTCACCGTCCTGGGCGCCCTGATCCATGGCGCCGGCGTGGTCACCCGGGCACTGGGAGCCGGACGCGTGCCGTGGGGGAACATGTACGAGTTCCTCACCACGGGCGCTTTCGTGGCCATTGCCGTGTTCCTGCTGGTCCTGATCCGCCGCGACCTCCGCTTCCTGGGCACCTTCGTGGTGGGCCTGGCCATCATCATGCTGGTGGCGGCTTCGGTGGCGTACTGGACCCCGGTGGGCCACCTGGTCCCGGCACTGCAGAGCTACTGGCTGATCATCCACGTCTCCATCGCCGTGCTGTCCTCGGCCCTGTTCACCCTCACCTTCGCCATGTCCGCGCTGCAGCTGGTCCAGTCGCACCGGCAGAAGACCGTGGCCGCCGGTGGCGAGGACAAACTGGGCTTCATGCGCCTGGTTCCGTCAGCCCTGAGCCTGGAAAACCTGTCCTACCGGATCAACGCCATCGCCTTCATCGGCTGGACCTTCACACTCATGTTCGGTGCCATCTGGGCCGAGAAGGCATGGGGCCGGTTCTGGGGCTGGGACACCAAGGAAGTCTGGACCTTCGTCATCTGGGTGGTGTACGCCGGCTACCTGCACGCCCGCGCCACCAGGGGCTGGACAGGAACGCGCGCGGCCTGGCTGTCGATCGTGGGCTACCTGTGCGTGGTCTTCAACTTCACCATCGTGAACCAGTTCTTCAACGGCCTGCACTCCTACTCGGGCCTCTGACACCCGTAGGGGCCACGCCTGGCTTCTACGGCCCTGAACAGGGCTTTTGTTCGGGGTCCCGCTGAAACGCGGGGGGCATCCCCGGTAAATAACCATTCGATGTAGCAACAGGGCTGTTCCGGGTCCTGTTGGTGATGCTACTTTGGTGACGTTCGCCTGTGATGAAGCTTGCTGGCGAAACACCAGTTTTCCGAGGTAGCAATGACCTACGTTCTCGCCGTAGACGTCGGGACCAGTTTCACCGCAGCCGCGGTTGTCCGTTTCAACCAAGGAGTTCCACCCGTCCCGGAGTGCCTGCCGCTGGGCCTTCGGGGCACCGCAGTGCCCTCCGTGGTGTACTACCCCGAGCAGGGTCCCGTCCTGGTGGGGGAGGCCGCTGAGCGCCGCGGGCTCGCAACGCCGGAACGCGTTGTGCGGGAGTTCAAGCGCCGCATCGGCGATGCCGTGCCCATTGCCCTTGGCACCCTGTCCGTCCGCCCCGAAGAGGTCTTCGCCACTGTTGCCCGCTGGGTGGCGGACCGGGCGGCCGAGCGCGAGGGGGCAGCGCCGTCGGACATCATCCTCACCCACCCGGCAGCGTGGGGCAGCCACCGCACCTCCGCCGTCCTGGAAGCGCTGGCGGCCAAGGGCCTGCATAATGTGACGCTCCTGGCCGAACCGGAGGCCGCGGCGCTGCACTACGCGTCCCAGGTGCGGGTTGAGGAAGGCAGCACCATCGCCGTCTATGACCTCGGCGGCGGCACGTTCGATACCGCCGTGCTGACCAAGGCGGGCGATGACCGGTTTGCAGCAGTGGGGCGCCCGGAGGGCATTGACGACCTCGGCGGCGCGGACTTCGACGCCGCCGTGTTCCGTTACGTCGCCGAACACACCGGGGGAGCCCTGGCGGACCTGGACCCTGCGGACCCGGACGTCCTGGCCGCCCTGTCCAGGCTGCGGCGCGAATGCGTGGAGGCCAAGGAAGCGCTGTCATCGGACAGCGAGACCACCATCCCGGTGTTGCTGCCGGGCTACCAGCAGCAGGTACGCCTGGTCCGGTCCGAGTTCGAAGCCCTGATCGAGGAACCCGTCCGGGAAACAGTGGATGCGCTGGAGGAATCGCTCGCGCAATTGAAGCTGGCTCCGGCGGACCTGACCGCCGTCCTGCTGATCGGCGGCTCATCGCGGATCCCACTCGTGGCGGAGCTCATCTCCGAGCAGCTGGACCGCCCCATCGCCGTGGACGCCGATCCCAAATCGTCCATCTGCCTTGGTGCAGCGGTATCAGCTGTGCATTCCCGTGCGGCCGCGGAGCGTGCCGCGGCTCCTGCTTCTGAGGACGCGAAGCTGCCGGCACCGGCGTCCGGCGATGAGCCGCTGGACACCGGTGGACACGTTCCCGCGCGGCTGGCCAGCTGGTCCCGGAAGAGTACGACGGCGGCCGGCGCCTTTGCAGCGCTGGGGCACGGCCCGGGCCACAGCCACGGCGGGGCGCACGCGCCGAAGCCGACGGTGCGGCTCACCGCCATCGCGGCTGCGGCCGCCCTGTTCACCGTGCTGTCCGCCACCGCTGCCCAGAGCCCGGGCGGCTTCAGCGACCTCACATCGGTGTTTGTTCCCCAGGCCGGCGCCGACAGCGGTCCGCCGGCCCAGGCGGGGACCGGATCGGTGACCGGTGGCGGAGGTGCCGCGGCCGCCGGCGCTGCCGGTGACGCCCAGCCGCTGGCAGGCATCGACGCCGGTGTACAGAAAAGGAAGTCCGACGCCGGTCCCGGCCTGAACGTTGAGGCCTCACCAACCAGCAAGCCATCCGCAGCGGCTACCAAGGCTCCGGACGGCTCGCCGGGTCCCGCAGCGGGCGGACCGGCCCCGGCCGCGGGAACAGGCACTGTACCCGGGACCACCGGAGGCGGCACGGGCTCCGGAACCGGCTCCGGAACCGGCACGGTTCCTGCCGTGACGCCCACCACGGGAGCCGGGACAGTGGATCCGGCCCCGGGTACGCCGGCACCTGTTCCCACCGACCCCGCCACCGTGGTGCCCGTCCCCGGCCCGACGACGAATCCGCCGCTGCCGGATCCGACCACGAATCCGCCGTTGCCGGACCCGACGACCAACCCGCCGGCGCCGGATCCCACCACGAATCCGCCGGTGCCGGACCCGACGACGAACCCGCCTGCGCCCGAGACACCGGCACCCAGCAGCGCTCCCGTGCCGGACCCCACACCTGTTCCGGATCCCGCACCTACCCCTGCCCCCGGGTCCGAGCCTCCGATCACGGATCCGGCGGCCTAGGATGGCAAGCTTCCAGTCGCGGCCCCAGGATGCGGCGCAACTCCTGGACACCCGGCTCAACCATTCGGGACTTAACCACGGCGAACCCTCGCCCCACGCTGCCGAGGCCATGGCCCGGCAACTCAAAGGTGAGAACGCCGCCGTCCGGGAACTGCTCCTTGCCTTGTCAGTGGGCTTCGTCCTGCCCGGACCCCTGCCCGCAGACCTGGAGCGCAGGATCGGCGCCGGAGAGGTGGAAAGCCTTGATGTGCTGATCGGCCAAGCCGAGAAGGCAGGATTGTTGACGGACGGAACGGTAGCCGGGCCCGCCAGCAACGCCTTGCTGGCGGCAGCGCCCACGTCCAAGGTGCATGCACTCCAGCGTGAACTGGTCACCCACTACGCCGCGGACGGCCAGCCGCTGGGCGACTTGGCCCGGGAGTTTGCCCGCGGCGGCCTGGCTGACCAGCGCGTGGCCGCGGAACTTGAACATACTGCGGACAAGGCCCTCGAACACGACCCGGCCCTGGCCTGCAGGCTCTACGACGAAGCCCTGCTGGCGGGAGCGGACGAAACCGCAACCGCTGCCCGCCGTGCCCAGGCGGCTGCCGCCAATGGCGACCTGGACTCGGCCACCCGGATCATCGACACCCTATTGGTGAGCGTCGACCCGCCTGACGTCCGCCGGGGGGTGGACGTGGCGGCCGCGGTCTGGGCGCACAGGGGAATGCTGGCGCGGAGTGCCGATGCCTACAGCTGGCTGGGCGCTCCCAGGCTGGGGTCCTCGGCGCCGCTGGCCGCAGTCGCGATGGTGGGTTGCGGCAACCGCGCCGACGCGGATGCACTGTTCCGGGCCGACTCCGCACCGGAATCGCCTACGCTGCTGGCAGCCGCGCTGGCCGGCACGGGCAAGGGGATACTGGAATCCCTCGCCGACGATCCGCAACAGGCCCTTCCCATCCTGATCCACGCCTCAGACATGCTGAATGCGGCCGGCTCTGCGCTGCCGCTGCCGGACACCCCTGCTGCCCTGGCCGCGCTCCTGGCCCTCCACAGCGGGGAACCTTACCTGGCGGAGACTGTGTGCCGGGCAGCGGCCGCTGCGGGGCAGGGCGGGAACGCGGCGAAACCGAGGCTCTTCCTGCTCCAGGCGTGGTCTGCCATGCAGCAGGACAAACTGGAGGACGCACGGCTCTCCGTCAACGAAGCGTCCAAAGCCAACCATTGGCCCCTCGTTCCGCGTGACGAGTTCCTGCGCGCTGCGCTGGAAGTGGGGCTGGCCAGGCGCAACGGCGAAATTGCGGAACTGGTGCTGGCCTGGGAACGCGCCCGTGAGGCAATGCTGCACATCTCGGTTGACCTCTACAGCCTGCTGCCGTGGGGTGAACTGGTAATCACCGCTGCCCGGCTCCGGGAGACCAGGCGGATCGCCCACTACTTCGACGAGGCAAACCAGTTGCTCGAACGGCTGGGAAGCCCGCCGCTGTGGGCCGTGCCGTTCCACTGGGCCGCGGTGCAGGCTGCGCTCCTCAGCGAAAACCCCGCCGCACTTGCGCCCCATGCGACGGCCCTGGCCCGGGCTGCCAGAAACAGCCACCTTGCCACCGTGCTGGCCGGCGCCGGTAAAGCCTGGGTTTCCGTCCTTGCCGGTTCTTTCCAGCCCGCCGATGTGGAAGCGGCGGCACGGGGCCTGGGCCGGATGGGCATGCCCTGGGAAGGTGCCAGGCTCGCCGGCCACGCGGCCGCGCGCGCTGTGGAACGCAAGGACATGGTCCGCCTGCTGTCCTGTGCGAGGGACCTCCACCCGCAGGGAAACGCACCCGGCAACGGGAGCGCCGGAACGGGCGAACCGCGGGCAGCGGCCACAGCCGAGTCCGGCAATGGCCTGCACCCGGACGGCTCGGGCCTGAGCGAGCGGGAAAAAGAGGTGGCACGGCTGGTCCTTGAGGGCAAGACCTACCGCGAGATCGGCGAGGCCATCTACATTTCTCCGCGCACCGCCGAGCACCACATTGCCCGGATGCGGCGCCGGCTGGGGGCGGAGAACCGGTCGGACCTCCTGGCCCGGCTGCGGCTCGCCCTGGCCGCCGAGAATCCCCCGCAGGAGTAAACCCCTAATGCCCCTAACGGACGGCAGCGCTGTTCCCCGGCGGTGCACCGGCCGGTAGGGGGAACCGGCCCGATGCCCGGGCCGGTATGGGGCCCGTACGTTGGTTCCAACCCGGCAACGATGCCCGGTGATCCGCAATACAGAGAAGATTGAGGACCACGAAATGACACTCGCAAATGATCTCGTCCAGTTCCTGATGAGCCTCTTCGGCGACCGCCAGGCGGCCCAGGAATTCCTGGACGATCCGGAGCGCGTCCTGGAAGACCACGGCCTGGGCGGCGTGTGCTCAGCTGACGTGGATGCCGCAATGCCCGTAGTGCTGGACTACGCCCCCATCACGGTCAACGCTTCCCGCTTCGACCGCGAGTACAGCACCGGCGGCAACAGCGCCGACACCGGACACAACGGCGGTGGCGGCGGCGCAGTAACCCCGCCCCCGGCCGGCGGCGATGACGGCGGACACCACGACCATGACCACGATGACCACGGGCACGCGATCCAGCAGCTGCACCACATCGTGAACAACTACTCGTACACCTCCACGGTGGACGACCGGGACAACATCGTTGACCAGTCCGTGAACCAGAACATCTGGGCCGACGGCGACGTCAAGCAGTGGTTCGACAACGATTCCGTGATCGCCTCCGGCGACCGTTCCATCGCTGCCGGTGACGACGCCGACGTGGACGATTCCAACAACATCGAGGACTCCTACAACGACAACTCGGACAACTCGACGGATAACTCCACCGACAACTCCATCCGAGCCGGCGGCGACGTCAACATCGGCAACGAAGAGACGGACATCGACGACTCCTTCAACACCGACGTGGACCTCGACGTGGACGACTCGTTCAACGACAACTCGGATAATTCCGACAACTCGGACAACTCCACCAACGGCTCGTACAACGACAATTCGGACAACTCGGATAACTCCACAGACATCGACGTCGACCTGGACAACGTGGGGAACACCACCAGCACCGACAATTCGGACAACTCGATCAACACGGACGTGGACATCGCCGATTCCTTCCAGGACAACTCGGACAACTCCACCAACCTGGATGTCGACCTGGACAACGTGGCCAACACCACTACCACCGACAATTCGGACAACTCCAGCAGCACCACCGATAACTCGGACAACTCGATCAACACGGATGTGGACGTTGAGGATTCGTTCCAGGACAACTCGGTGGAGGTTGAGGATTCCTTCCAGGACAACTCGCTGCAGGTCGAGGACTCCTTCCAGGACAACTCCGAGATCAACACCGACATCGAAGTAGAGGACAACACCGTGATCCTCTAGGCCCGGTCCGGGCAGAAAGCCCGGCAGGAGGGGAAACCCTCCTGCCGGGCTATCCCCGGCTTAGCCCGCCTTCCAACCCGGAGCCCGACGCAAAGGACACACTGTGGCAGAAGCAGGACTGGCAAAACCAACACCAATGACAGCGGGACAGCTGATCAAGCTGGTGGAGCACGGCCTCCAGTTGGCCCAGACGGCAGACCGCGCCGACCTCCGCAAGCGCCTGGAGCAGGCCGCGGGACGGCTGCGGGACCCGAGTGTCCGCGTCATCGTGGTGGGGGAGTTCAAACAGGGCAAGAGCAAGCTGATCAACGCCCTGGTGAACGCGCCGGTGTGCCCGGTGGACGATGACATTGCCACCTCGGTGCCCACGGTGGTCCGCCACGGCGAACCGGCCTCGGCCACCATCCTTGTTCCCAAGGCGGATTCCGACGGCGGCGAAGAGGGAAGCGTTGAACGCCAGCCGATCCCCATCGAGGACATCGCCGCGTACGTTTCCGAGCAGGGCAATCCCGGCAACAGCAAGAAACTGGTGGCCGCCGAGGTGTACCTGCCGCGGAAGATCCTCACCGGCGGGCTGACGGTCATCGACTCACCGGGTGTGGGCGGCATGGGATCCTCGCACACGCTCACCACCTTGACGGCTCTCCCAACGGCCGATGCCATGCTGCTGGTTTCCGATGCCTCGCAGGAATACACCGAACCCGAGCTTCGCTTCCTCCGCCAGGCAATGCGGATCACCCCCAGCGTGGTGGGTGTCCTGTCCAAGACTGACCTCTACCCGGAGTGGCGGCGTGTGGCGGACATGGACCGGTCCCGCCTGGACACCGTTGCACCGGACATCCCGCTCTTCCCGTTGTCCTCGGACCTCCGGCTCGAGGCCAGCCGGCTGCAGGACGCCGAGCTGAACGGCGAGTCCGGGTTCCCGGCACTGGTCCGGCACCTGCGCAACGAAATCGTAGGCAAATCGGAGCGGCTCCAGCGCCGGCACGTCAGCCAGGACCTGCTCTCGGTCACCGAAAACCTGCGGCTGTCCCTGCAGTCCGAACTCGATGCCCTCGAGAACCCCGCCGGCACACCCCGGATGATCGCGGGCCTGGAACTGGCCAAAACCGAAGCCGATGATCTTCGGAAGCGTTCGGCCCGCTGGCAGGTCACACTCAGCGACGGCATCAGCGACCTCATTGCGGACATGGAGTACGACCTCCGCGACCGGCTCCGCCGGATCCAGAGGGAAGCCGAGGCCGCCATTGACCAGGGCGATCCCGGGCCCACGTGGAACGAATTCTCCAAGTGGCTGGAGGAATGCTCCGCCGCAGCCATCTCGGACACCTTCGTGTGGACCAGCGAGCGGGCGCACTGGCTGGCCTCGCAGGTGGCCGAGCACTTTGCCGCCGACGAGGTGAGGATCCCGGCCCTGAGGGTTTCCGACACCGGCGACGCCCTGGACCCCGTGGAGGAGATGCCGGCCCTTGACCCTGGCCGCATCAATCCCATGCAGAAAGTCCTGATCGGCATGCGCGGTTCGTACGGCGGTGTGCTGATGTTTGGCCTGCTGACCGGCATCTTCGGCATGGCGCTGATCAATCCGCTGTCCGTGGGCGCCGGCCTGCTGCTGGGACGCAAGGCCTACCGGGAGGACCGGGAAGCCCGGCTCAAGCGGCGGCAGGGCGAGGCCAAAGCTTTGGTCCGGCGCCAAATCGACGACGTGACATTCCAAGTGGGCAAGCAGCTCAAGGACCGCCTGCGGCTGGTGCAGCGGTCCATCCGGGACCACTTCACCGAGATCGCAGAGGAGCACCACAGGTCGCTGTCCGACTCCGTGGCCGTGGCGCAGAAAGCAGCCACCACGTTCACCTTGCAAAAGGACGTCCGGATCAGGGACATCAAGGCCGAACTCAAGAAGGTGGACGCCCTGCACGCCGCAGCGGCCGCGGTGGCGGCTGAAGTGGCCGCGTCCCGGCCCCTCGCGCCGGTAGCGGCCGGATGACTGCGGATACCGTTGCCGGGGCCGCGGGCCTGGTCCGGGACGCCCTGGACGTCTACGCTGACGACGCCGCTGCCGTGGCCCTGCTGCAGGGGTACGGGCAGCGGCTGGCAGAGCCGCTCCGCATTGCCATCGCCGGCATGGTCAAGGCCGGCAAGTCAACGCTGCTGAACGCCATCATCGGCGAGGAAATCGCGCCCACGGACACCGGCGAGTGCACCCGGATCGTCACGTGGTACCGGTATGGCCGGACACCCAGGATCATGCTTCACCTGCGGGACGGCGAACCGCGTCCGCTGCCGCTGAAACGCGTGGATGGGCGGCTGGTCTTCGTCCTGGGTGATGTCCGCGCCGAAGACGCCGAGCGGCTGGACGTCGAGTGGCCCTCGCCCACGCTCCGGGCCATGACACTGATCGACACCCCCGGCATCGCGTCGCTTTCCGAGGATGTGTCAGCCGTGGCGACCGGATTCCTTACTCCTGCGGATACGCCATCGCAGGCCGACGCAATCGTATACCTGATGCGGCATATGCATGCTTCGGACCTGCGGTTCCTGGAATCATTCAAGGACACCGAGTCAGGCAGGTCCGGCACCGTCAACGCACTGGCCGTGCTGTCCCGGGCCGATGAGGTGGGCGCCGGCCGCATTGACTCGCTGCTCTCAGCCGGAGATATCGCCGAACGGTACCGGCGCGACCACAACCTCCGGAAGCTCGCGCTGGGGGTGGTTCCGGTGGCGGGCCTGCTCGCCCAGACCGCCCGCAGCCTCCGGCAACAGGACTTCGCCTCACTTCAGCTGCTGGCGGGGCTGGACCGTGCGGCCCGCGAAAAGATGATGCTCTCGGCGGACCGGTTCCTCCGCGGCTCCGAACCCGAACGGCTGACATCCGAGGCCAGGGCTACGCTGCTTGCCAGGTTCGGTCTGTTCGGCATCCGGCTTGCCGTGGTCCTTATCCGCAACGGGTTCAATGAACCCACCCCCCTGGCCCACGAACTTGCCCGGCGCAGCGGCCTGGATCCGTTGCTGGAACTGCTGGAACGGCAGTTCCAGGCCCGCGCCGGGGCCCTCAAGGCGCGTACGGCGCTGGTGGGGGTCGAGGCGCTCCTGCGGTCCAGTCCGCGCGAAGGGACGGAAGAACTCGCCGGCTCCCTTGAACGCCTTCAGGCCAATGCCCATGAATTCCGCGAACTGCGGCTGCTGGCAACACTGCGGACCACCGGTGTGTCCCTGAAATCCGATCTTGCCTCCGACGCCGAACGCCTCGTCGGCGGACTGGGTGCCGCCACCCACGTGCGGTTGGGCCTGCAGGCGGACGCCACGCCGGATGAGCTTTCCGACGAGGCCCGGCGGTGCCTGCTGCGGTGGCGGGCCCTTGCCGAGAATCCGCTCACGGAACGCTCGGCCATCGACGCCTGCCGTGTGGTGATCCGCAGCTGCGAGGGCGTGCTGGCGGAGTCAGCAGCTCTTCAGCGGCAGCGCACCGCCTAGCGGCGGACTGTTCGGCGGCTCTTCAGCCAGGCGTTGGAGGCCGGGAGGAACAGCAGGACCAGCCCCACCAGCGTGAGGAGCAGTTGGGCTCCCCAGAGCAACATGACGTAGTTGGCACTGTCACCTTCCGGCATCAGGAACGCCGTGGCGAGCAGCGTTGCCACGGCATGCACCGCCAGCAGCGGGACCAGCGCCCAGCGTGCCCAGTTGTGCCGTGCCAGGACCGCGCCGAGGAGGGCGGCCTCGAGAAGGATCACCAACAGGAGTGCCCCCACGCTGCCCCAAAAAACGATTCCGCTGGCGGTGCTGACGGCCTCCGCATCCCCGCCGGGGGCCATCCCGTCCACCACCGAGCGCAGGCGCTCCAGATGCCCGTCGCGGCTGAGGAAAGACCCCACCAGGACGGTCAGCCCCGCTACGAAACTGAGGAGCCACAGGGCCCGGGCAAGCCGCACGGCACCGGGGACGGGAGGGACGACGGCGATGGGCGCCGGGGCCGCGTAGGACAGTCCTGGCCGGGGCGGCGGCGAAGGTTGGGCTGGCCCTGACGGCGGGGCTGTACCGGTGGGCGTGGTGCGCAGCCGTTCTTCTCCGCCAGGGTCATAAGCCATGGGCCCTACTTCAGTCCGTCGGTGTCGTGGTCGTTTTCGTGCTTGCCCTTGTTACCGTCGGATTCCTTGGCCTTGGCCTCGAGATCGTCCTTGAGCTTCTTCAGCCGCGCGGCTTCTGCCTCGTTGCGGCGGCGGACCTCGAGATTGCGGAGGAACTCCGGATCATCGTCCGGTGCGGTGGGGTGGCGGTAACCCTGCTGCTGCGGTGCGGCGGCACGGGGACGGCCAATGAGAAGCCAAAGAATCGCGCCCAGCACCGGCAGGATGATCATGACCACGATCCAGGCGGGTTTGGAAATTCCGCGGGTGAGACGGCCATCGGTGCGGATCACGTCCACGAGGCCATACACAAAAATGACGAGGACTGCCACGGCCAAAGCCACACGGAG
>Ga0160459_100553_pt1 | contig 13852 bp, 10 predicted proteins | sample HID1973K_E6MG_FD_108208 | JGI IMG/M metagenome (GOLD analysis project Ga0160459, IMG submission 108208) | Enriched mosquito-associated microbial communities from UW Madison campus, WI, USA - HID1973K_E6 MG | ecosystem: Host-associated > Arthropoda: Insects > Digestive system > Unclassified ... | reverse complement strand
TATGCGGGCTCTTGGCTTTCTGAGATGGCATTTGTGCATCCTCGGACGAACCGTCCGCAACAAACAACTGTTCTTGTGTGACTGGAACGGCCGGTGCCGGCACCGTCAGCGTCGTCGAGTCGTCATCCAGGTCGTCGTCCGTTCGAACAAACTCGAGGGGCGTTTTCAAGCGAGCAATGAGTTCGGGCGAAAGGGCAGGGTAGGGCTGATCGAAAAACCCATGAGGCAGACCGAGCGTGGTCTCCATGTGGAAGGCAGTCTCGGGCGTGAATCTTTCGCCCTTCGTAAGCTCCGCGACACGTGACAGAGTGGAATCCAGCGCCAACGCAATATTCTCGGGGCCGACCGCATTCACCAAAAACTGAAACGACCGCGTCTTGATGATCGAGGCCGTCGGAGCGGGCTCCCTGGAAGGCGACTGCGAGGACGGACGGCTACGGGACGAGAGATTGGCTTTAGACAGGTGTTGAGGCTGGCGGCTGCTCGCCTTTTCTCGGTACCCCGCATTTCGCCCGCGGGTCTGACTCATAGCTTAAGCTCCAGTGCGGTGCATTGACCTTTCACTCCAAATTATAAGCGAGGGATCGTCGGCCGCCGCTATGCGAAAACCTCCTGAATCCCATCTCAACATCCGTTAGCGCGGCGTCATGATAGGTGGGAACGGTCGCGTCCTCGGCCCGAACTGGCATTCGACCAGCGCCCAATGCAGACGTTCGAGAGGCTCTTGATATCTGAACAACTGTCATGTGCCCATCGACGTGCCTGCGTATTGACTCACGTTTCGAGAAATCGGTGGAACGGTGACACTCTGAAGAACACCCTCCCGGCCGGGAGGGTGTTTTGTTTTGGTTCTCCGAATTCAACTGGAACCTTGAAATGAAAGCACCCCCTGGGATCCGTCGGGAATCGGACGACGATCTGGTTCAGCGTGCGCAGGCGTCAAGGTTCGTTGCACTTCCCATCCCTTCAGCCACAGCTCAAGCTTTGCAGGCGGCAGCGGTCGGCTCAGATGATAGCCCTGCGCCAGATCGCAGCGTAGCGCCTTGAGCCGCTGCATTAACGCTTCGTCCTCGACGCCTTCAGCCACCACCTTCAGGCCCATGTTATGCCCGAGGTCGATCGTCGAACGCACAATGGTCTCGTCGTCCTTGTGATGCGTCATTCCAATCACGAAGGACTTGTCGATCTTGAGCTCGTCCACCGGCATGCGCTTCAAATATGACAGCGACGAATATCCCGTGCCGAAGTCATCGATCGACAAGCGAATTCCCATTGCATGTAGACGATCGAGCGTTTCTATCGCGTGATTCGGGTCATCCATGATCGCGCTCTCGGTAATCTCGATCCAGATCCGCTCGGGAGCGACATCGTGCTTGTCGAGCAACGCCTGGAAGGTTTCCGGTAACGTCGACTGAATGAGTTCGCGCGCCGACACGTTCACGGACACGGCCAGATCGATGCCGTGAGCATGCCATTCGGCACACTGTGCGATGGCCTTGTCCGCGACCCAGCGCGAAATGGCCTTGATGTAACCCGTCTGCTCCGCGAACGGAATGAACTGGTCGGGCGCCACGAAGCCGCGCGTCGGATGATCCCACCGCACCAGCGCCTCGACATACTTCACGCGATGCGTCGCGAGATCGACCTTCGGCTGATAGTACAGCGTGAGCTGATCGTGTTCGACGGCCTGACGCAACTCGCTCATCAGCGAGAGACGCTCGGCGCTGTTCTGGTCGTGCTTCTCGTCATAGAGCGCGAAACCGAGGTTCGATCGCTTGGCCACGTACATCGCTATATCCGCGCGACGCAACAGCACATTCATGTCGGTGCCATTGTCCGGGAACGTGACGATGCCGATGCTCGCGCCCACATCGACGAGCTGGCCTTCGATCATGATCGGCTGCTCGAGCGCGCGCAGCATGCGCGTTGCAATGAGGCACGCCCCGTCGAGATCGTCAGCAGGAAGGAGCACGGCGAATTCGTCGCCGCCCAGCCGCGCGACCGTATCGGTCTGCCGCTGCAACACCGAACGCAGACGCTGTGCGACCTCGCACAGCAGCATGTCCCCGATCGGGTGCCCGAGCGTGTCGTTCACGTATTTGAAGCGGTCGAGATCCATCATCATCACGGCGAGCGGCGTGTCGCCGCGCTGCGCCGATGCGATGGCCTGCTGCAGGCGATCGCTGAAGAGCGCGCGGTTCGGCAGACCCGTCAGGCGATCCATGTACGCGAGTTCGGTGATGCGATGTTCGCGCTCCTGAATCCCTTCCTGCATCTGGTTGAATGCCTGCGCGAGCTGCCCGATTTCGTCATGCTGGCGAATCTCGATCGGCTCCGCATAGTCGCCCTGGCCGATGCGTTTCGAAAACTGCGCGAGCGCCGCAATGGGCCGCGTGACCGAGCGCGCGGTCAGCACGCTGCCGATCGCGGACACGATTACGCCGAGAATCGTGATGAGCAGCAGCGCCGACTGTAACCGGCGATACGGCTCGAGCGCCTCGTTCAGCGATCGTTCGAGCAGGACCGCGACCGTGCGCCCTTCCGAATGCAGCCGCACGACACGCGTAACGAAGCCCGCATCGGCGAGCGGGCCCTGATCGCTCAGCGAGGCACGCTGTACCTCGGGAAGCGAGCTTGCGAGCACGCCACGATTACCGTCGCCGTCGAACGTGAGGAAGGACACATCGAGCGACGTGAGCGTGCTCATCTCGCGTGCGAGCGCGTCGTCGATGACGAAGCCCATCACGACCCACGCGATCGTGATCGGCGCCTTCACCGGCACCGCGACGAGCTGATAGGCGCGTCCGCCGATCATGCCGAACGACGACGCGTCGCCCTTGCGCGCGACGGTCCTGATGAGATTCGGGAATGGAAACTCGCTGCCTTCATGGCCGGCGTCGTGGCTGTCCGCGATCAGCTTGCCATCGAGATCGACGAGCATGACGATATCGGCGTGAATGCGGTCGCCGTGATTTTCGAGCGCGGACACGACCGTCTTGCTGTCATGCGTGGCGACCGCCTGCCGGAAGCCGTAGTCCGCCGCCGCGACGCTCGCCGCCTGCGTCAGTTGTTCGCTGTTGCCGCGCAGCACCTGTCCGAACACACGTTCGGCAACGGTGAGCTGCTCCTCGGCTCCGCGATGCGCGTTCTTCACGATCACCGAATTGATGACCAGATAGGCGGCAGCCTGCGCGACGAGCATCAGAACAACGAACACGAGCGCGATGCGCGCGCGCAGGCTGTGAAGCAACATGGGCCGGGTCCGAATGAGTGCCGCGTTGAGTTCCTATTCCGCTGCTTTCAGTTGAAGCTCGAATTTCGCGGCGCTGTCTGCGTTCACGGCGATCTTCTGCGTCGGCTGTGCGTTGGGGTCCGTCAGGCGAAAATGCCATGTGACGACCTTGTACGCATCGACCGGCAGGTTCCCGATCGTCGCCGCGCCGTTGGCATCGGTCTTCGCGAAGTACGGCGTATCCACGATCAGCAGGTACGCGACCATGGTGTCGTGAATGTTGCAGCCCATCACGACCAGTCCCGGTTTATCGAAGATCACCGGATTCGCGGGAATGCCGTGGTAAAGGTTCAACTCGAAGCGCTTGGCCGGCGAGAACGAGTAGACGTCGTGCTCGATGTTGTCCTTGTTCGGGAAGGTCACCGACGCGCCCGTCTGCACGGCGGACACCATCGGCACGAAACGGCGCTTGATCTGGTCGATCACCGCGGGCAAGGGCTTCGTCGCGGGCGGCTTGCCGCTCACCGGCACGGCGTAGACGATCGCGTCCTGCACGGGTGCGCCCGCCTGATCGACGACCTGCACCCTGAGGCTGGCCGCATGCGCGAGCGTCGCCATCAGCGCGAAGGCTGCGAGGAAAAAATAAAGAAAACGCATGGCTGTTGGCTTCTTCTTGTGGATTCTCACGGGCGATCCTGCACGTCGCGGTACAACGGCGCGAGCTTCGCAAGGAGCTTGTTCTGCGCATGGAACGGCACCCCGTTCTTGTCCATCGCGAGTTGCAGGTCTTCGACGAGCGCGTTGAACGCGGCCCGGTCGATGGCGTGGCCTTCGTGCGCGCGTTTCATCGAGCGTCCGGTGTAGGTGCACGGGCCGTCGAGCGCGACGCAGAACTGCTCGACCAGCAGCGGCTTGATACGCTTGACCGGCGCGTCTTCGAAATACGGCGCGGTACGCGGGTCGGCGAGCACGTTGTCGTACATATCGTCGACGATCCTCGTCAGGCCTTCCTTCTCGCCGAACTGCCTGTAGAGCGTTTCGTCGGCATGGGCCGCGATGCTCGCGCACGACGCAAGCGTGAGGACCGCGATTGCGGCATAACGGATTTTCATTTCAGAATCCTGCCTGCAGCGAGGCGTAGATGCCCCGCTGATTCTTGATGGTCGCGATGTCGCCGAGCGAGACATACGCGAGCGTGAGCGAGACATGCTTGTTCGGCGCCCAGGCGACGAACGCGTCGTACGCGTCCTGCTCGCGAGCGAAGGACAGGTTGTTCGGCTTCATGCGGTATTCGGCGCCGATCGCGACACTCTTCGATAACAGATACGCCACCGACGATTCGAACTCCGGTTTGTACGCGTTGGATCTGTCGCCGCCGAACCCGAGAATGCCGAACTGATTTGCCTTGGTGAAACGCAGCGTGCCGTTCAGCAGGAGACTTTGCGCAAGCAGCAATTTGGTCGCGGAAATATAGAAATCAGTGCCGGAGTTGCTGGTCGCACCGATCGCTTTCACGATGTCACCCTGTTCGTTGTGCTTGAACTGGATGCCCACGGCGAGTTGGGGAATCCAGGTATCCTGATCGAGCACGGCGTCCCCGAGCACGCGCACCTTCACGCCGAAGATGTCCTGATTGAACTTGAAGTTCTCGCCAAGTCCGAGCTGCGCGCCGGCATCGCGCGTATCGAAAGTCTGACGCGCGAGGGACAGTTCGACGCGATTTGCGACCCCCACCGTCACGCCGTAGGTGCCGAGTGCATAGTCCTGCGTGTGGATGTAGGTGGCATGGGCATTCGCGCCCATTTGCTGCGCGGTGCCGTAGCCACCGATCACGGCCCACGGTGTGAGGCCGCCGCCGGCCGCGCCTTCAACTTCGGATACGCCGCCTGTGAGCAGCAGTTTGCCGCCCGTGAGCGGCACGACGGGTGGTTCGTCGGCGGATGCGCCGGGCGAGAAGGTAACGAGCGCGGCCGAGACAATACCGGCAAGGCTCCCGGACAGGCGATTTAAACGCATTGCAGTGAACAATCTCAGGTAATGGTTACTGCGGTCATGGTCCGATGGGGCACCATGGGAGTGCTCGAGCGCATAAACGCGGCGAACCTCGCGCCGGGACTGCGACATGCCTGCAGGGTCCGCACTTGCGTTTGTAAACGGCCGTTTCGGAAATAACTTGACGGTGGTTAGCATCGAAACGATGACGAAGGTTCGACATTCCAATCGGCGCTTGAGCGGTGCCTAAGATGGCTAATGGCAGATAACTCGCGCTGATCCCTACATGCGCGAAATGCCGAACTTTTGCCGCAGGGCTTCCTGAGCGGATCGTCGGCCTCGTTCGCAAAGAGCATCGGCAGTCTCACACGGCGTAAGGCAAATAAAGATCGTGAACAAACGTTTGCCGCCCCGCGTCCACCTTCCGTCCATCTAAAGGCTACCCCGGGCTAGCCGTTAGCAAGAGAGAACAAGGATTCAAGCAACCTGCGCCGTCGCGCTGACTTCGCAGATCGGACCAATCAGGAAACAGCGGAAGGGGCAGATGAACTTTCAGGGAATGCGAGTAAAAAATAAGCTCGCGATCGGATTCGGCATGCTCACAGGTGCCCTGCTGATTGTCGCGGCGCTCTCCATCGAGGCGTTGCGGGAGTCTAATCAGCGCTTCACGTCGTTTGTAGACGGCATTAACGCGCGGGCCAGTCTCGCCGCCAGTGTGCGTACGGCCGTGGACCGCCGCGCCATCGCCGCGCGCAACCTCGTGCTTGTCACGAAACCAGCTGATCTTGAACTCGAAAAAGCCGCCGTCGTGCAGGCGCACGAAGACGTGCAACGCGACCTGCGCAAGTTCAACGAGCTGGTCGCGAGCGCAACCGACGTCACGTCCGAAGTGCGAGCGCGCGTCGCGGAGATCAACCGCGTCGAATCGCTGTATGGGCCCGTCGCTCTCGACATCGTCGATCTTGCGCTGAAAGGCAAGCACGACGAAGCCATCGCCCACATGAACGACGAGTGCCGTCCACTGCTCGCCTCGCTCGTCAAGGCGACGCAGGATTACTCGAACATGACCCATACGCGCGAAGCCCAGCTCGTCGCGGAATCGGGGTCGCATTACGCGTTCTCGCGCATGCTGCTGATCGCCGTGTGCGTGCTCGCAGTGCTCTCGGCGGTTGTCGCGGGTCTCGGCATTACGCGCAGCATCCTGCGGGCGCTCGGCGCGGAGCCGGACACGCTCAGCGAAGTCGCGAGACGCGTCGCGAGCGGCGACCTAAGTCCAGTCGCGGATGCGCATGGCGCACCCGCCAACAGCGTGCTCGCCTCGATGAGCACGATGCAGACGAACTTGGTCGAGCTTATCGGCAATGTACGTGCGTCCGCCGACAGCATCGCGACGGGTTCGAGCCAGATTGCGACGGGCAACGTGGACCTATCAACGCGAACTGAGCAGCAAGCCGCATCGTTAGAGGAAACCGCGGCGAGCGTGGAAGAGTTGACTTCTACGGTGCGCCAGAACGCCGAGCACGCGCGGCTGGCGAACACGTTGTCCGCGGATGCCTCGACTGTCGCGCAGCAAGGCAACTCCGCCGTCAGCCGCATGGTCGAAACAATGTCGGAGATCAGCTCGCGCTCGGAGAAGATCGCTGACATCACCGGCATGATCGAAGGCATTGCCTTCCAGACCAACATCCTCGCATTGAACGCAGCCGTAGAGGCCGCGCGCGCAGGCGAGGAAGGACGCGGTTTCGCGGTCGTCGCGTCAGAGGTGCGCAGCCTCGCGCAGCGCTCGTCGAGCGCGGCAAAGGAGATCAAAGAGTTGATTGGCGCCTCGGTAGAGCGCGTCTTCGAAGGCTCGGCGCTCGCCGGCGAAGCAGGCACGACGATGGGGGAAGTCCTGCACGCGGTGTCGAAAGTCCGCGACATCATGAACGAAATCGCGGCGGCGTCCGGCGAACAGAGTCACGGGATCGAGCAGCTGAGCCAGGCGATTGCGCAGATGGATCGTGTTACGCAGCAGAATGCGGCGCTGGTCGAGGAAGCGGCCGCGGCATCGCAATCGCTCGATGAGCAAGGGCGCCGACTGACCAAGGCAGTGTCGTTCTTCCGTGTCGCGAGTTGAGCGACGAATACGACATCTTTCGCACGGATGGCGGCGGCAAGGGCAAGATCGCGCGGCACATCGGGCGACGAGGGCGGGTCGCTCTGCGAGTCATCGGAAGTGAGGGGAAAAGAATTAGCCGGGCGGTCCTGGAGCGATCTTTCCGGCGGTCCGGACGGCAACGTTACGTAGTAGCGGTGAGCGTCATCTGGGGCAATCGTCCTTTTCGTGGATGTATAGCCCCGACGCCTTTTGCAAGCTTCTTGTTCGTGACGTCGAAACGGTCTGCATGCATGTATCCGGCTTGCCAGATGGGCAGATGCCGAAGCGCATAACGCAAAATAGCTCGAGCGCCATGAATGAGCAAGGCCCGCAAGTATGTGTCGCCGCGTCGGCTGATGCCGTGCAAGCGGCGCTTACCGCCGGAGGAATACTGTCGAGGCACGAGGCCCAGCCAGGCGGACAAATGCCGGCCGTTGCGAAACTGCTTGGCGTCGCCGACCGCAACGACAACGGCCGCGGCGGTGAGCGGGCCAATACCAGGGATCTCTGCGATCTTCCTGCACAGCGCTGATCCCTTCACGAACCACTGGATAGATGCTCAATGAGATGAATGCGTTCTTCTATGGTGCGCAGGTGCTGCAGGAGTTCGGTGAGCAGCGTCTGGCAAAACGAGGTCAGTTCATCTGCGCTCGTGCGCAGCAATTCCGGTATGACGTGCTTGAAGGCTTCCGGTGAGCGCGAAATAGCCAGCCCGCGCTCGCCGAGCACGGCGCGTATCTGATTGATCAGCGCCGTTCGGTGGCGCAAAAAATAGCGCGCATGCGGTGTGCCGCCTGGATGTCCTGTTGCTCGACCGATTTGATCGTCACAAAGCACATCGTGGGTCGACTGGCAGCCTCGACAATCGCTTCGCATCGTTGCGATCGTTCTTGTTCGTCTTGAAGAACGGTGCGACATATTGCGGGCTGATCAGTCGGTCTTCGATACCGATCGACTGGAAACATCTCGCCCAGTGGTGGGCAGTACTGCATGCTTCCATGACGACCACTTTCGGATTCAAGGTGCGCACGGAATCGATTAACGAACTCCGCGAGACCTTGACCGATGTACGACACGGCCGCGACGATCTGCGCCGTGGTGCTGGAAGATCTGCTTCGCGAGATCAATGCCGAGAACGTCGATTTGCATGATATCAGTCGGAGACTGAAGAAGCGGTGCTCGCTGTCTCGCTCGAGTTCGCGGCCACGATATGGAAGGTCGCGCTCTACGATGGCCGGCGCGAGCGGCCCGCCGTTCATGCCGTCGAGCAGCCGCAGGCCGCAGCGCGCGTCCAAGCCGTGCTGGCCTTGATCGACCAGCATAAGGATAGGTGCTCGCTACCGGCCGACGTGCGGGTGGTCGTGTGCTACGAGGCCGGCCAGGACGCGTTCTGGATTTGGCGTGCGCTTCAGGCCCACGGCATTGAATGTTACGTCGTGGATCCCGCGAGCATCCCAGTAGAGCGTCGCATACGGCGGGCGAAGACTGACCGGCTTGATGCCATCAAGCTCGTCACCAACCTGCGTGCATGGCTGCGCGGTGAATGCGACCGCATGCACGTGGTTCACGTGCCGTCCGCGCAGGATGAAGCGTCGGGCCACCTGATGCGCGAACGCGGGCAACTGCAGAAGGAAGTGCTACAGCAGGGAGGATCCTGTCTCATTGATGATCAGCAGTTAACGGCGTGTGCCTTGCTGCCAGGCTCTGGCCTGTCCCTGAGCCAACTACGGCTTCCGTATGCAGGCGGGGGCACTCTTGCGGCCGTTCGCCAGCCAGACGTAAATTCAAAGCAATCGTTGGCAATTTGACGCTCGTAGAAGGGCGGGCGTGAGCCCGGCGCAGCGAACTTTCCTTAACGCCAGTCCGAGAGTTTGCAACCCGTCCGCTATATCATTAACTGTAAGCGACTTTTCGCGGCGCGCCACCGTTACGACTTAATGTGTAATGAGGCTGGCTTAACGAACGTCCTCGGAAAACACTAAACTTCTATACGCCAGCTGAGCGATTTAACCAGATCGTTGCATCAACCGGCTGAATCCGCCACGAGTATCAGCCATTGCAAGCAATTCATAGGTCGTAACGACGCGGTTTTTCGCATTTGACGGCGCCACACCCGATCGAAACGCTCGCTTCTGGCGTAGTGGTCCATGCCATTTCCAGATCAAGTGCTTTAAGAATCTATCCGCACTGCCGCTTGACTTGAATTCCCGCGAAAGGGAGCTTCGGGGACAATGGCCGTCTGCGGGATGAGACAGCAACGACCGTCCTGAATGATGTGAAGGTTTGCGCTACGTAACAATTTACTGCAATGCCGAAAGAAACTGGCCGAGCCGCTGGATTAGCGGATGACAATCGGCTTGAAAAGGATTATCTAATAAGCGTAGAGAATTGCGATACCGCTCCGTATTCGCTTCGCGCTCCCGCTTTGCCGAGTGCGCGCTCCGGAACTGGTCGGGACAACGCGGCGCATGAGAACGATATGATGAGCACGATCCAGGCGATGCGTGTCTTCGTGCGCCCAGCGGAGACGGAGAGTTTCTGCTGCGTTGCTCGCGAACTCAACGTCTCAAATACGCTGGTTAGTCGGGCTGTTGCCTTACTAGGAACGCACTTTGGAACGCGTCTGATCACCCATCCCGACGGGATATTAAGGATGCACCAGCAGGTTGCCGCGGCGGACCGAGAATATAACCGGGGAGGTCGCCACGGGGAAAAAGGTCTATGACCATAAGAAAGTAGAAGCGAATAAAAAGCGGGAGTTTGTGGTCGCGGCAGCTCATCAGCGCGTAGGCAAGTAAAAGATGTGTTTCACAACGTCCGATCGCAGTCGTGTCTCGACCTAAACCTATCGCGTCAACATAAGTCGTGGCTTCCCTGATGCCGTTACCGCGCCGCGTGGCCGTCTGTCAAGGTCGAATTCGCTATCGCGTCGCGTTGAACATGGTGGAACCGATTAAGCGACAGGACTAGATGGACAAGGTGACAGCGCCTTACATCGCCAATTGCCGTGCTTGACGAGCGTCTCCAGGCAGGTTCAGCTCAAGGGCTCTGGCGCGCTGGTAGTCAGCCATGTCGCCGCGTTGTCACACAATCCTCATTCAGGCCGGTTTCGAGGAACGATCTTACGTAGCCTTATGAACCTCTCCAGATCACATGCACCAACCCGGTCGCTGGCAGCACGTACAAGGTGAACATCATGGAATTCGTTCTGTTGCTTGCAATTTTCCTGACGTCGAGCGGGTTTCTCGTCAAGGCCTCAATAACGCCATCTCCCCCCGCCGCAGTGGCGGCGCTTCCGCCGCTGGCGGATGCGCCGGTCGCCGGTGACCTCGCTGTAATTAGGACGCCAGGCCCTTAGCGAAGCGCTGCAAGCACATCTACGTGCGTTGAGGCCAAGGTGATCAGCTTTGAAGAGGGATTGTTCGACCTCTGACTCTTATGTCGTATGTCTTGAGTCCGCTGCCGTCAGTAGTGTAAGCAGGGGCATTCTGGACCAAGACGGATCTATGAGCCGGCAGTGGAACTGTGTGGGCGGGGATATGCAGCTCGCTTTCGACGTTCGATCGCATCAGGAGAGACTTTTAGACCAAATAGGCTTTGTTCTCACCGTAACGCTGCTACGAGCATTGTCTCTGCTTCCTTACGGGCTGGTCCGGCTCGGCAGCGCGATCGGACAATTTTGTACGTGCTTCCAAGTCGACGCGAAAACATCGTCTTGGTCAATCTGCGTCTCTGTTTCCCCGAGAAGACAGAACGCGAATACGATGAGCTTGCGAGGAACCACTTCCCGCCACGTAGTGCGGAGCTATCTCGAGCGAGGCATTCAGTCGTTCGGTAGCGCGCAATCGCTGAACAAGCACGTCGAGGTCGACAGCAAAATTGATCTTCACGACAAGGATGCTCCGCCTTCCATTTTATGGGTTTCGCATGAATGCGTTTCTTGAGGAACAGATTTTGAACTGCCCGGAACAGAATTACTGGGTACATCGACGCTTTAAGCATCGACCACCAGGGGCGGTGGCGGGGTATTTAAAACGTCGTCGTTTGGACATTTTGACAATGGTCGGCGACGATATCATGGTGCCGCCACTAAAGAGAGTTAGAAGCGATGCCTCATGCTTACGGTCGTCTCAACCTGATCGGACGTGGAGGACGGGCGGAGACACCGTTAATTCATGCGACGCCCCGGTGAGCGCTCTGCCATGAAACATAAGCACCAGCGCCAAGCCTATGCTCAGCGCCGTGTAACGGCGGCGATAGGGCGTTTGATCCTTGCTACGACTCCTTCGGAAAAGGCGCGGACGGGCCGGTGGGCGCGGCTTTGGGGTAAAGTTGCGGCTACGCGCTTTTGAACCATGCGTGTAAGGGCCGCCGCCCCCTTTTCACGGTTAGATGCGCTCGGCGCGCTCCGTGCGTCAGTCCGCCCCTTTCACCGTGAATCAACTGTCGGCTCCGCACGGCGGATTCAACCGGTCGATGCAATAGTTTGCTGGAACCGTTCGGCTGGCGTTTCGTATCCGAGCGTCTTTCTCGGACGCTCGTTCAGCCGTCGCGCCACGGCATTAAGCTTAGCCTGCGAATACATGGACAGATCTGTGCCTTTGGGGAAGTACTGCCGTAGAAGTCCGTTTGTATTCTCGTTTGATCCTCGCTGCCACGGATGCTGGGGGTCGCAGAAGTAGACCTGGATATCAGTGGCCACGGTGAATCGTTTGTGCCCGGCCATCTCTGTTCCCCGATCCCAGGTTAGTGATTTATAGAGCTCCTGTGGCAACTTGGTAGCATGTTTGATGAGGGCATTGATTACCGTTTCGCTATCCTTGCTGGGAATCCTGACCAGCATCACGTAGCGTGTCTGGCGCTCAACGAGCGTTGCTATCTGGCTGTTCGCGCTGCCGCACAAGAGATCGCCCTCCCAGTGGCCCGGTACGGCGCGATCTTCAACTGTTGCCGGACGTTCGCTGATCGACACCGTCTCGCGGATCCGGCCGTGATCGTCAGTCTTTTGCGTATGGTGGCGCGATCGCCGCATCGCTCGTGTGCGACGCAGATGTTCCAGCAACTCCTTCTTAAGGGCACCACGGGCCTGGATGAAGAGGCTGCGGTAGATCGTCTCGTGAGACACGTGGTAGTCCTCGTCTGAATACGAGCGCCTGAGCCATCCTGCAATTTGCTGCGGTGACCACTGCAACTGGAGCTTGCCTGCCACGATCTGCGCTAGCGCCCGGGACTCAACCAGCTTGCAGGCTTTGGGACGCTTTGCCCGATCCCAGGCAAGCGCATCGGCATGGCTTGCCCGGTAACCTTCCTTTCCACTGTTGCGTTTGATCTCGCGGCAGATGGTGGAGGGAGCCCTGGAAAGTTGCTTCGCAATCGACTGGATCGAGTCGCCCACAGCGAGCGCCCGCGAGATCTCTTCGCGTTCCGCCAACGTTAGCGTCAGTTGCGCGCGATGTCGCGGCGCTGGCCGGATGCCGCCACTTTCAGCCAGTATCCGTTGGATGGACGAGTGGTTCCGGTCAAACAGTTGCGCGATACGCTGGAGGGACTCCCCCTTCTGCCAGCGCTCCCACATCAACGCTTTCTGAGTTTCAGTGTAGTAAATCCGGCGTCGCTGTTTCATTTGCAACACTCCCACTGCTCACGCAGCTTCTAGTGTGTTGCATCGACCGGTTGAATCCGCCACAGACAGCAGTCCTTCGTTCGCAGGAGATCTCAGTCGCGTTCCAATTAGCCGTCATTGCACGACCATTTTCGCCACGGCTAGCCCGCCGACCCGCGATGGGAATTGTGGAGAAGATCTTCGTGCACTTCACCGCGCCCGCGCAGCAAGGCGCGCTATCATCCGATCAGCCATGTCGCGGTCGATGACTTCGAATGAGCGGCTCCTGCGCTCATAGGCGTACATGTCACCACTCGCAATATTGAACCACCAACCGCTCAACACGAGTGCGCCCGCGGCGACTTGCTGGTGGACGATCGGGTAAGTCATCAGATGCTCAAGCTGCACAAGTACGTTGAGTTGCGACAATTGATCGTGCGGTTTCAGCCTTTCATCGAGCGGACCTTCGTGTTCCAGGCGAAACGCTGCGTTGTTGGCGTGATACAGCCATTTATCTAAGTTCGGCGCTTTCAGCTTGGCGTTGCGTGTATACACGGCTTTCATCGCACCGCACTCGGAATGCCCGCACACAACAATATTCGAGACTTTCAACACCAGCACTGCGTACTCAATCGCGCTTGCCTCGGAAAGGTCGCCGGTAGAGATTCCTTCCGCAGTCGCCGGCGGTATCAGGTTGCCAACGTTGCGCATCGTGAACAGATCGCCCGGATGGGTCGAGGCAAGCAGGTCCGGGACAACCCGACTGTCCGAGCACGTGATGAAGAGGGCATCAGGTGTCTGCGCGAGCGCCAGTTTGGTAAACTGTTCCGCGTATTGCGGCAGCAGTTTCTCGCGGAATTCAACGATGCCCATTATGAGTTTGTCCATG
>Ga0160459_100552_pt1 | contig 13861 bp, 10 predicted proteins | sample HID1973K_E6MG_FD_108208 | JGI IMG/M metagenome (GOLD analysis project Ga0160459, IMG submission 108208) | Enriched mosquito-associated microbial communities from UW Madison campus, WI, USA - HID1973K_E6 MG | ecosystem: Host-associated > Arthropoda: Insects > Digestive system > Unclassified ... | reverse complement strand
TCCGGCCTTCATCGTCACGCTGGCGGGCATGCTGATTTTCCGGGGGCTGACCCTCATCACCCTGAGGAACCAGCAGATCACCCCCTTTCCCGCGGAGCTGCGGGCCCTCGGCGGAGGCTTCCTTCCGGACATCTCCGGAGGCACCTCCGTGCTGGAATGGCTCACCGTCATCCTGGGCGTCGGCGCCACCGCTGCCCTGCTGATCCAGGCCTTCAAAGAGCGCAGGATCCGCCGGAAGTTCGATCTTGAAAGCGAACCCCTGGTCTGGTTCATCATCAAGACCGCGTTCACTTCGCTGCTCATGCTCATCATCACCTTCCTGCTGGCGTCCTACCGGGGCACGCCGATCGTCTTGGTGGTCCTGGCCGCACTGGTGATCGCCTACACCGCCCTCATGAACAACAGTGTCTTCGGGCGGCACACCTACGCCATTGGCGGGAACCTCCACGCGGCTGAGCTTTCCGGCATTAAGACCAAGGCCGTCACGTTCCGCCTGTTCGTGAACATGGGTGTTCTTGCCGCACTGGCCGGCCTCGTCTTCACTGCCCGCCTCAACTCGGCACAGCCGGCCGGCGGAACCGGCTTCGAACTCGACTCCATCGCCGCAGCATTCATTGGCGGCGCCGCTGTCACCGGCGGCATCGGAACCGTGGCCGGAGCAATGATCGGTGGCCTGATCATGGGCGTCCTCAACAACGGCATGTCCATCCTGGGCCTTGGCACCGACTACCAGCAGCTCATCAAGGGCCTGGTGCTCCTTGTCGCCGTCGGGTTCGACATCTTCAACAAGAACCGCAGCGGTGGCGGCGGCGGGATTGGAAAGCGCTTCAAACTGAAGACCAGTCCGCCGCCCGCGGAGGAGAAGCCCGCTCCGGCTTCCAACGAAACGGTGGAGGCCGGCCGCAAGTAGTACTTTCTGCAACCCGTACGAAACGAAGGCCCCTGCTGCGTGGACCACGTCCAGGCAGCAGGGGCCTTTCCGTGCGGCACCGGTTCACCCCGTCAATTCCTCGGGGGCAGCCAGCTCCGTGGCGGTGTCCGCCGGCGAGCGCTGGCGCCGGCTCATCAGGATGAAGGGTGCGGCCAGCAGTTGCACGGCCCCGCTGACGGCAAGGGAGGCCGGGTAGCCGTAAAGGTCCGCGGCCCGTCCCAGCAATGGCTGTACCACCACTCCACCGCTGGAACCCATGAGGGAGTCGAAGCTGAGCACCGTCGCCCGCTGCTTGGAGGGGATCATGTCATTCAGGTACGCCTGGCGGACCGGGACCCCGGCCGAACCCACCATCCCCCACAACATGAGCAGCACCAGGGCCAGCCAGAACGTGGTGGTAAACAGGAGCGCCACAAGGATCAGTGCGCTGGCCACGTTGCTGACGATCAGCACAGTGGTCCGCCGGTGGACCAGTTTCCTGACCCGCGGAGCCATCCACCCGCCCACCACGTCGGCACCGGCCACGATGGCGGCGGCAAGGCCGGCCACTGCGTAGGCACGGGGATCCCCGAAGAGCTGCAGGAGGTAGGGCTGCAGGGCGTAGAAGACGTAAATACCCACGCCCTGCGTGAACGGGGCGGCCAGCATGATGTACCGGACGGGCGGATGCCGGAGCCCGCCGTCCACGGAGGCCTTGAGGACGGCGCGGGTGGCGGCGAGCGGGCGGGCCGAACGCTCGGGGGTGAATCCGACGTCGTGCATGAGCAGGAAGGCGACAACGAACATGGCCATCAGCACTGCCACCCGCAGCAGGAAGGGAACGCCCAGGTTGGTGGCCTGCGCGATGACGCCGCCGGCAACGGATCCCGCCAGCATGGCGATGCCGGACACCATCTGGCCCCGGCCCAGCACGGTTTCGAGGGTGCCGTCGTAGCCGGAGTACTGCAGGGCATCCACCAGCCAGGCTTCCACCGCGCCGGAGAAGAAGGTGAATCCCAGGCCGAGCAGCACGGAGACCGCGGCCCACCACCAGAAGGGCGCCGAGTACTGCCACAGCAGGTAATAGAGGAAGGTGGAGCCGGCGAGGGTCACGGTTCCCAGGAGGAACGAAGCGCGGCGGCCCCAGCTGTCCGCCACCACCCCGGTGGGGACCTCGAACAGCACCATGCCCGCGGTGAAGAAGGCGTTGGCGGCGAAGGCTTCCAGGTTGCTCAGGCCGGCGTCGAGCAGGAACAGCGTGTTGATCCCCCAGATGAAGGACGCTGCAAGGGTGTTGCCGAGCGTCAGCACCAGGTAGGCGCTCTGGATCTTGCGGGCGGCCGGATTCATCAGGGCCCGGTTCAGGTGGGGCTGAAGCCGGGCGGCACGGGGTCGTGGCGCAGGTAGCTGCGGCTGAAACGGCCCGTACCGGCTGTGAGGGCGCGGAGTTCGACGGCGTAGCGCAGCAGTTCCTGGTCCGGCACCTCGGCGCTGATGTCCGTGAGTCCCCCGCCCGACGACGTCGTTCCGGTCAGCCGGCCCCGGCGGCCCGAGAGGTCGCTCATGACGGGTCCCACGTGCTCGTCCGCAACGGTGATGCTGACTGCTGAGACCGGCTCAAGGAGCTGGATCCGTCCGGCAGCAGCCGCCTCCCGCAGGGCCAGGGCGCCGGCAGCCTGGAAGGCGGCGTCGGACGAATCGACGCTGTGGGCCTTGCCGCCCACCAGCCGCACGCGGACGTCCACCACGGGGAACCCGGCGGATACTCCTTTCTCCATCTGTGTACGGACCCCCTTCTCCACGGAAGGGATGAACGTCCCCGGGATGACCCCGCCCACCGTCTTGTCCACGAATTCGAAGCCGCCGCCCCGGTCCAGCGGCTCCACTTCGATGTCGCACACGGCGTACTGCCCGTGCCCCCCGGATTGTTTGACGTGGCGTCCGTGCCCGGTGGCCGGGCCCGCGAAGGTTTCCCGCAGCGGTGTCACCACGTCCACGGCGTGCAGCTTCACGCCCTGCTCACGGAGCCTGTCCATCACGACGTCGGCATGCGCCTCCCCCATGCACCACAGGACCAACTGGTGCGTTTCAGAGTTCCGTTCCACGCGCATGGTTGGGTCGCCGGCGGCGATTTTCCCCAGGCTCCGGGCCAGGGCATCCTCGTCGCTGCGGGAATCGGCTTCCACGGCCACGGGAAGGAGCGGTTCGGGCATCTCCCACGTGGCGAGCATGAGCGGATCCTCCCGGGACGAGATGGTGTCACCGGTTTCGGCGCTTCCCAGCTTGGCCAGGGCGCACAGGTCCCCCGCCACGCAGTAGGGTACAGGCCGCAGGGTGGCTCCCAACGGCGAGTACAGGTGCGTGACGCGTTCGTCGGTGTCGTGGTCCTGGTGCCCCCGGTCCGCCAGGCCGTGCCCGCCAACGTGCACCGGCGAGTCCTCGCGCAGGGTTCCCGAGAACACGCGGACCAGGCAGATCCGGCCCAGGAAGGGATCGTTGGAGGTTCTCACCACTTCCGCGGCCAACGGCCCCGACGGGTCGCAGCCCAGGGACCGGCCGTGCCGGCCCTCCAGGTCCGTCGCCTCCGGAACGCCCGCCTCCGTGGGCGGTGGGAACGCGCGCACCAGCATGTCCAGCAGTTCTGATGTTCCCAGGCCGGTGACCGCGGACGTGGGGATAACCGGATGGAACGAACCACGGGCTACGGCGGTCTCCAGGTCTTCGATCAGGACGCCGGTATCGATTTCCTCGCCGGACAGATAGCGCTCCATCAGGGTTTCGTCTTCGCTTTCGGCGATGATCCCCTCGATGAGCTCTCCGCGGGCCCCGGCCGCAGCCGCCGCGTCGTTGGCTGCGGCGTCCCGGGTGGCAGGGCTTTCCCCCGGGGTGTAATCCGTGACCGTTCCGGACAGCAGTCCCAGCAATCCGGTGCGTCCGCCGCCGGAGCCGACCGGGACGTAGAGCGGGAGGACGCCGTCGCCGAACGCCTTCCGGCACTCCGCGAGGACGCCGTCGTAATCCGCCCTCGGGTGGTCCAGCCGGGTGATCACCACTGCGCGCGGGAGCCGCCGGTGCGCGCACTCCGCCCACAACGCGGTGGTGGTGGCATCAATTCCGTCGACGGCGGAAACAACAAAAAGGGCGGCGTCCGCTGCGCGGAGGCCGGCCCGCATTTCCCCGATGAAGTCGGGATAACCGGGTGTGTCCAGCAGGTTAACCTTGGTTTCGTCCAGCATGAGGGGCACCAGGGAAAGAGTGACGGACCGTTGCTGGTGGATCGCAGCGGGATCGGAATCGCCTACAGTGGTCCCCTCAGCTATGGATCCTTTGCGGGTGATCATTCCGTTGGCAGCCAGAAGTGCTTCAATCAGCAGGGTCTTGCCGGCTCCGGAGTGTCCGATCAGCGCGATGTTCCGGATGCTGGCCGGTTCCAGTGCCGCGATGCGGGCGGCAGAATCGGCTCGGCGTGGTTCGGCCCCATTCCGGCCACTTGCAGCCCTGGCCGTGTCTTTGGCACTCTTCACCGACATGGGAACCTCCTGGCATCTTTGCCGTGCAACCCGTCCTAGCGTGTCCTCAAATTCGACACCCTGGGAGGCGTTAGGGCAAGGGCCAGGACGGCGCCGCGGCCAGGGACGCCGTCCGCTTTCCCTCGCATGCCGGAGGGACTAGGACCTGGCCTTGCGCGTGGCGGCGTCGTTGGCTTTCTGCACCGCCTGGACAAGCTGATTCTTGTCCATCCTGGAGCGGCCCTTGACGTCCAGTTTCCGGGCCAGTTCGTAGAGATGTTCCTTCGAGGCATTGGCGTCCACGCCTCCCGCCGTGGGCGTGGATGAACCGGGGCCCTTCTCTTCCGCCCGCTTGTCCGACGGCCCCTTTTTGTCCTTGGCTTCCCAGTGGTCGCCCACCTTCTCGTAGCTGTGCTTCAGGGATGCGTAGGCGGTCCGCGCTGCCCGGCGTTCGTCGTCGTAGGACTCGATGGCGGAGTCGTACGTCTTGGCGAAGGTGTCCTGGGCCTTTTGGTCGGAACGCTGCAGGGTCGAGGGAAGTTCGTTCTTGCGGGCATGGTCGTTCTTGCCGGTCTTGGGCATGGCAGCCATCCTCCATTCATCAGCAGGCTGATCATTCGGATGGCACCAGCTTAACCCTGGAACGGCGGCGCGGGGAATGACGAAACGGACGGGTACCGGCATCCCGGGCATGAGTGGAGCCCCCTGTCGGATTCGAACCGACGACCCCCGCTTTACAAGAGCGGTGCTCTGGCCAACTGAGCTAAGGAGGCGTGCCCATACGGGCGGCGCCTGACGGCGCCAGATAAGCGTAGCCCAAGTGCTGCCGGTGGTAAAAACGGCAGGCTCGCGGGTTGGGGACCTTGGCCCACGGCCGGGAAGGAAGCCGGACTCCGGCCCTTAACGCAGTCAGCCCGCTCCCGGAAGTTCCGGAAACGGGCCGCCTGGAGGCTAAAGGGGTCTTAGCCCTTCGCTGCAATGGCCGCCTGGATCTCGGCGTTGAGGTCGGAGCTGCCGTCCCACTGCTTGCCATCCACGAAGATGGTGGGCGTACCGGTAATACCGATGTTGGATGCGAGCTGGGTGGAGTACTTGACGTACGGGCGGAACGTTTTATCGTCAACGCAGCTGTTGATGTCTGCACCGATATCGCCGGCCAATGACTTGAGCTTGTCATCGGAGAGGCCGGCGCTGCCTTCAGCGGGCTGGTTGGCGAAGAGTGTGTCGACATATTCGGCGTACTTCTCCGGCGCCTTGTCTGCTACACACGCTGCCGCGTTGGCTGCGCGGGACGAGTAGTTGGTGCTTGACTGGCGGTCAAGGAAGCCCAGCGGCCGGTATTCCAGGCTGATCTTTCCTTCGTTGCGCAGGCCGGTGAGGGCCTCGTTGTAGGTGCTCTCGAACCGCTTGCAGACCGGGCAGATGAAGTCGATGTACGCCACAACCTTCACGGGCTGGCCGGCCTCGGCTTCCGCGCCCGGGGCAACAACGGGGTTCGGCTGCGTGTCCGGCTTGGCCGGCACCTTGGCCATGTCCACCGTCGCGGAGTCCGTTGATTTCACACCGGTGTTGGCGACCAGCGTCACGCCGCCGTTGGCGTTACCGTTCGCGGGGACGGGTCCCTGGTCCGCGATGGGGGTGTTCTGCTTGATGCTGGTGGTGACCACCAGCCCCACGACCACCAGGATGGCGACGACAGCCGCCACAATGCCCCAGCCGATCAGAAGCTTGTTGCGCTTGTCCTTCTTCAGCTGGGCCTCACGGATCTGGCGCGCTTTTTCCCGCGCCTCCGCGGTTCGCTCAGCTTTCGACTTACGTACTTCGTTTCCGGGGCTCATGTGTTCCTTGGGTCGGTCGACGTGGAGGGACCACTTCGTGGCACTTCCACCATTTTAGGGGAGAAACCTGAGAGCTTGCTTCTTCAACTATCCACCCGGGTTGACCAACGGACGAATAGCACGGACGATTCCGCACGGCTAGGGTGGCTTAGAGGCACAAGCAACCCCAGGGGGCCGCAATGCAAACACCCGTCCAGGAAAAACCCGCCACAGCAAAGCCGTCAGGAAAGGCCGCATCCGGCCACGGCCAGGCCACGAAGTACGACTTCATGGTGGTCTCCAACAGGCTGCCGGTCGACCGGGTCGCCCCCGGCGACAGCGGGGACGACGGGTCCGGCTGGCGCCGCTCCCCGGGCGGCCTGGTGACCGCACTTGCTCCGATGATGACCAAGACCGACGGCGCCTGGGTGGGCTGGCACGGCGCTCCCGACGAGACGGTGCAGCCGTTCAGCCACGGCGGCATGGACCTGGTTCCGGTCCAGCTCAGCACAGACGACGTCGAGCTGTACTACGAAGGCTTCTCGAACGCGACGCTGTGGCCGCTGTACCACGACGTCATCGCACCGCCCGAGTTCCACCGCACCTGGTGGGATTCCTACCGCAAGGTCAACCAAAGGTTCGCGGACGCCGTCGTGCACCATGCGGACCACGGCGCCACCGTCTGGGTCCAGGACTACCAGTTGCAGCTTGTTCCGCGCATGCTCCGCCAGGCACGGCCGGACCTCCGCATCGGGTTCTTCAACCACATCCCGTTTCCCCCGCCGGAGATCTTCGCCCAGCTGCCCTGGCGGCACGCCATCATCGACGGACTGCTTGGCGCCGACCTGGTGGGCTTCCAGCGGGTCAGCGACGCCGGCAACTTCATGCGCTCGGCCCGGCGCTTCCTTGGCGCCAGCGTCAAGCAGCAACAGGTGCACGTCAAGGGCCACGACGGCCAGATCACCCATATCGCCCGTGCGCAGGCGTTTCCCATCTCCATCGACGTTAAGCAGATCACCGAACTTGCGGCCAGGCCGGACATCATCGAGCGGGCCCGGCAGATCCGCCAGGACCTGGGCAACCCGAAAACCATCCTCCTGGGCGTGGACCGGCTGGATTACACCAAGGGCATCCGGCACCGGCTGAAGGCCTTCGAGGAACTCCTGGCGGACGGCCGGCTGTCCGTGGGAGATGCGACGCTGATCCAGGTGGCCTCCCCCAGCCGGGAACGGGTTGAACAGTACCGCCTGCTCCGCGAGGAAGTGGAAGGCACCGTGGGCCACATCAACGGCACCTACGACACCATCCAGAACACCGCCGTCCGCTACCTGCACCACAGCTACCCGGTGGAGGAAATGGTGGCCCTGTACCTGGCGGCAGACGTCATGCTGGTCACGGCCCTCAGGGACGGCATGAACCTGGTCGCCAAGGAATACGTCACCGCGCGCAACAATAACGACGGCGCCCTGGTCCTCAGCGAATTCGCCGGCGCGGCTGACCAGCTCAAGCAGGCCCTGCTGATCAACCCGCACGACATCGCCGGCCTGAAGAACACCATCATGAATGCCGTTGAGATGGCTCCGCGCGAAGCCGGGCGCCGCATGCGGTCCATGCGCAAGCAGATCCTGGAACACGACGTGGATCTTTGGTCCGCCGACTTCCTGCGGGCGCTGAACGAGAAGGTGGTCCGCGATGACTCCTGAACCAGGTACGGCAGCGCCGCTCGCCCTGACACCGGAACTGAGGGAAGCCGTCCGGACCATCGCCAGCACTGACCAGTTGCTGGTGGCGATGGACTTCGATGGCACCATGGCACCGATCGTTCCGCATGCGGACGATGCCCGGCCGCTCCCTCGCGCGGCCGCCGCCTTTGCCGGGCTGGCGGCGCTTCCACGCACGACGACGGCACTGATCTCAGGACGCGCCCTCGCCTCGCTGCGCGGCGTGGCCTCGCCGCCGGCCGAGTCGCTGCTCATCGGCAGCCACGGCGCGGAAGCCTGGCTGGGCCCGGGGTCGGCAGGGCTCGAGCTGGACGAAGACCAGCGGACGCTGCTGGCCGAGGTCAGGGGCGTCCTCGCCGAGATCGCCGGGGAAGCCCCTGGAACAATGCTCGAGGACAAGCCGGCAGGCGTGGTGCTGCACACTCGGCAGGCTGCGGACGATGTCGCCGAGGACGCCGTCGCCGCCGCGCGCTCACTGCTGGAGGACCGCAAGGGCGTGTTCCTGAAGAACGGCAAGCGGGTTCTGGAAACCTCCGTGGTGCACGCCTCCAAGGGCGAGGCAGTCGCGTTCCTTCGCCAGGCAGCGGGAGCTACCGCCGTGCTGTTCGCGGGGGATGACACCACCGACGAAGATGCTTTCGCCCGCCTTGGGCCGGGGGATGTGGGGGTCAAGGTAGGCCTCGACTTCACCCAGGCGCAGTACCGGGTGGAAGCTCCGGTCCATGTGGCAGAGCTGCTTGAAGCGCTGCTTGCGGCGCGGAGCTCTGCCGTGGGCGGAGGGGACGGGACGCCTGCCGGGTAAACGGCCGGCAACGCCCCCGGTGTGACGTTCGTAACATTTGCGATAAAAAGCGAAGGTTCTGCCATACTCTTTCTTGTGATGTGGCGCACAAGAACCGTGCGGCGTCACTCGATGCGCTCCGGCCCTGCCGGAACGCATATGCAACACAAAACTGAACAAACATGAACCATTCACAACGGATCGTCCGGCACGTACCTGCCGGTGAAGGGATTGATAACTGTGGCTACAGTTACTTTTGATAACGCTACGCGTCTGTACCCGGGCACAGATAAGCCCGCCGTCGATAAGCTCAACATCGACATCGCCGATGGCGAATTCCTGGTCCTCGTTGGACCCTCCGGTTGCGGTAAGTCCACCTCCCTGCGCATGCTCGCAGGCCTCGAGGACGTCAACGCAGGCCGCATCCTGATCGGTGACCGCGACGTCACCGACGTCCCCCCGAAGGACCGCGACATCGCAATGGTCTTCCAGAACTACGCCCTGTACCCGCACATGACTGTGGCGGACAACATGGGCTTCGCACTGAAGATCGCCGGCATCTCCAAGGAGGAGCGCGCAGAGCGTGTCCGCGAAGCCGCCAAGCTCCTTGACCTCGAGCAGTACCTGGACCGCAAGCCGAAGGCACTTTCCGGCGGCCAGCGCCAGCGTGTTGCCATGGGCCGCGCCATCGTGCGTAACCCGCAGGTCTTCCTCATGGATGAGCCGCTGTCCAACCTTGACGCCAAGCTCCGCGTCCAGACCCGCACGCAGATCGCCTCCCTGACCCGACGCCTGGGCGTTACCACGGTTTACGTGACCCACGACCAGGTCGAGGCCATGACCATGGGTGACCGCGTTGCAGTCCTCAAGGACGGCCTGCTGCAGCAGGTGGACACCCCGCGCAACCTGTACGACCGCCCGAAGAACGTCTTCGTTGCCGGCTTCATTGGCTCCCCCGCCATGAACCTGCTGGAACTTCCCGTGGTCGACGGCGGCGTACAGTTCGGTGGCACCGTCTACCCCGTGCCGCGCGACGTCCTCGAGGAAGCACACGGCTCCACGGTCACCGTCGGAAGCCGCCCTGAGGACCTGGAGAACGCTCCCCACGGTGAGGGCCTTAAGGTCGAGGTCGATGTCGTCGAAGAGCTCGGTGCCGACGCCTACGTCTACGGCCACACCACCCTCGACGGCAAGGACCACGACATCGTGGCACGCGTCGACGGCCGCCGTCCTCCGATGAAGGGCGAATCCATCTACGTCCGTCCGCAGTCGGGCCACGTGCACCTGTTCGACACCAAGACCGGCCTGCGCCTGGGCGACTAGTCCCCACCGGCGCCGTGGGCCCACCACCGGCGCCCTAACTAACAGACGGCGGCCCGCACCACTTCGCAATGGTGCGGGCCGCCGTCGGCCGTTAACCGTCCCGCGGAAGAATTAGCCGGGCACGCCCTTGTACGGAAGAATTGAGTCCATGACCGAGGAACACAGCGCCCAGTGGCACGACGAACCCACCGACTACGGGCAGATCGGAAAACTGCCGCGGTTCACCGCCGCCAGCGCCGATGACAACAAGGCCGCCTCGGTCTCAAGCTCGCTGAACATTACCGCGGCGGCCGCCGATCCCGAACTGCTGGACCTGCCGTGGCACATCGCACTGGAGGACTGGCCGGCAGAGAACCTTGCCGCCCTCCCCCGCGGCATTTCCCGCCACATCGTGCGCTTTGCACACCTGGGCGGATCGGTGATTGCCATCAAGGAAACCTCCGAGCACGTTGCGCGCCACGAGTACCACATGCTGCGGAAGCTGGCCCGGCTGGATGTGCCCTGCGTTGAGCCCGTTGCGGTCATCACTGGCCGGACCACCCTGGATGGTCGTCCGCTTAACCCTGTGCTGGTCACCCGGCACCTGAAGTTTTCGATGCCGTACCGTGCACTGTTCTCACAGATGCTGCGCAAGGACACGCTGACGCGCCTCATTGATGCCCAGGCGCTGCTGCTGGTCAGGCTGCACCTCATCGGCTTCTACTGGGGCGACGTTTCACTGTCCAACACCCTGTTCCGGCGCGATGCGGGAGCCTTTGCCGCCTACCTGGTCGACGCCGAGACCGGCGAACTGTACCCGGACCTGTCCCTCGGGCAGCGGGAATACGATCTCGAAATTGCCCGGGTCAACATCGCCGGCGAACTCATGGACCTGCTGGACGGCGGCCTGATCGAGGAGAAGGTGGACCCCGTGGCCACCAGCGAACTGATCATGGACAGTTACCGGCGGTTGTGGGCAGAGCTGACCGAAAAGGAATCCTTCGAACTCGGGGAACGCTGGCGGGTGGGCGCGCGCATCCGCAGGCTCAACGAACTCGGCTTCGACGTCGAAGAATATGCCATCAAGACCACGCAGAACGGTTCCACCATCCAGCTGCAGCCCAAGGTGGTGGACGCGGGGCACCATCAGCGCAGGCTCCTGCGGCTGACCGGCCTGGATGCCCAGGAAAACCAGGCCCGCCGCCTCCTGAACGACATGGATTCGTTCCGGGCGGACAACAACCCGGAGATGGATGAGGAGTACAGCGCACACCTCTGGGTGAGCCAGATCTTCGAACCGATCGTCCGGTCCATCCCGCGCGACCTGTCCGGGAAGCTGGAACCGGCAGAAGCCGTGCATGAAGTACTGGAGCACCGCTGGTACATGTCAGAGAAGCAGGAACGCCATATCCCCCTGGCCGAGGCCGTCCAGTCGTACATCGACTCGATCCTCCGGCACCGCCGTGACGAGGCAGCCATCATGCTGAACCCGGACACCGAGCTCCTGAAGATCCTTGAGGTGGAAACCGAAGAATCCCGTTACGGCAGCGACGAGACCGCTGACGAGTACCCGGATTCGGACGACTAGCCCCTAGATTGCCTTCCCGGGGTTCAGGATCGCGGCCGGGTCGAAGAGGTCCTTGATCCGGCGCTGAAGCTCCCGGACAGGTTCCGGCTGTTCCTGGCCGAGCCACCGCAGTTTGTACTGGCCCACCCCGTGCTCGCCGGTGATGGTGCCGCCCATGGAAAGTGCCACGGTGATGGAGTCATCCAGGGCGCGCTGGAGCCGTTCCATGGCCGCCGGGTCAACGCCGGTACCTTGGCGGTCGATCCAGAAGGTGGGGTGGAGGTTGCCGTCCCCGGCGTGGGCCACCACCTTCAGCTTGACCTGATGTTCGGCTGCCATGGCCTCCAGCGCGGCAACATAATCGACCAGGCGCGAGCGGGGCACGGCCACGTCCTCGCCCACCCGGTACTCATCATCAACTTCGGCGCCCCGGCTGTGCCGGCGCAGCTCCACCAGCCGCTCCGCCTCGGCGCTGGCTTCCGTCGTGACGGTGGCTCCGCCGGCACGGAGCACGCCGCGCACCACCTCCGCTTCCGCGGCGGCACCAAAGCCATCAGTCTGCACCAGGAGGAGCGAGCGTCCCCTGGCAGTAAGGTCGGAGCCGTGCAGCTCGTCCAGCTGCGCCAGCGTCCCGCCGTCAAGCAGTTCCATGATGGCCGGCTGGACCCTGGCCCTGCCCACCTCCAGGACGCCCGCAGCGGCTGCGCGGAAGCCGGGGTAGAACGCGGCGATGGTGTGAACGTCGCGGGGAAGGTATTTCAACCGTACGGTGATGCCTACAACGATGCCCAGGGTGCCTTCGGAACCGACGAACAGCCCGGTGAGGTCATAGCCCGCAACACCCTTGAAGGTCTGGTGGCCCGTGTGGATCAGGGATCCGTCAGCGAGCACCACGTCCAGGGCGAGGACCGAGTCCCTGGTGACCCCGTACTTGGCGCAGCGCAGGCCACCCGCATTGGTGGCTACGTTGCCGCCTATGGTTGAGCTGCGGAAACTGGCGGGATCGGGGGCGTACATGAGTCCGTGCAGGGCGACGGCGTCATTTAGGTCTGCGTTCACCACCCCGGGTTCCACGACGGCCGTCTCATCGTCGGGATTGACGGACAGGATGCGGTCCATGCGTTCGAGGGAGAGGACAACGCTGTTCCGGGTGGCATGGGCACCTCCGGAGACTCCGGTCCCGGCACCACGCGGCACCACCGTAATGCCGGCAGCGGCACAGGCTCGCATCACCGACTGTACTTCGGCCACAGACTCGGGGAACACCACCGCCAGCGGCAGTTGGAAGTCGGTAACCGGTGCCTGGTCCACTGCGTACCGGTGGAGATCCGCGTCGGCCGTGACAACTTGCCCGGCTCCGACGCTTTCCGTCAGTGCGTCCAGTACGTTTACCATCAAACCTCCAGCTGTCGCCGCCTATTGCTTCTCCAGTCTAGGGGCGCTGCAACACGCGGTTATTCCGCTCCCATGAAGCGGGCAAAGCGCGCGAGGATGCCGGGCCAGTCAGAGGCGTACTGGGCACGGGCGCCGGCAGGATCCTCGGCGCCCTCCCACCCGTCGTGGAGAACGCGTACCTCGGTGACCGCATCAACCGGCTGGAACACCACGCGGAGTTCCGTGGACCAGAGTGCCGTCGTACCCGGGTGCCACGTGGCGTGGAAGGAGAACGGGGGCTGCCAGTCGTCGAGAGTCCCCCAGATGCTCGTCCGGCCGTCATCCGCCGTTTCAAGGATCAGGTTCTCTTCGAACTCCACATAGGAGCCGGCGCCATAGATACCGTGCTCCTCAAGTGGCCACCACAGGTGCGTGTGGTCGGTAAAGCCGGCGAAGGCATGGGCCACGCCACCGGGAACCACAACCGAACTGACCACTGCATCGAGTACCTCAGAAGCGGTTTCCCGGCTGTTCCCGGACGGTTCCTGGCTGTGGCTGAAGAGGCTGCTCATGCTGATCAACTTTACGCTGAACAGCGGCCCGCTTCCCCAACGGCCATTCCCCTCCGCCTGTGATGCGAGCTCAGCTGTGCGGGTTCCCCGGGCCTGATTGCTGTATCAGGTGGGGTTCCTGACCCGGGGTGGTGGGTGCCCCGTCTGATGGGGCAACAGGGGGTTCCTGACCCGGGGTGGGGTGCCACTTCGGGTGGGCTGGGGGTTTGTGGTGGTGGTTAAAGTGGTAGGGCCCTGACAGTTGTGTCAGGGCCCTACTCAAATGATGTCCGGCGGTGTCCTACTCTCCCACACCCTCCCGGGTGCAG
>Ga0160459_100551_pt1 | contig 13872 bp, 14 predicted proteins | sample HID1973K_E6MG_FD_108208 | JGI IMG/M metagenome (GOLD analysis project Ga0160459, IMG submission 108208) | Enriched mosquito-associated microbial communities from UW Madison campus, WI, USA - HID1973K_E6 MG | ecosystem: Host-associated > Arthropoda: Insects > Digestive system > Unclassified ... | reverse complement strand
GCAGCGAGGCGGGTCGGTAATGCCATTGGTCCACACCGACATTGATGCTATTGCGGCTTCCCGCCCAGTTCTGGTGGACATGACCGAAGAGTTGCAAAGCGCCGTGACCAGCGCCGGGGAAGGTCACCATGGGGTAATGACTGAGACTGATCCGTCTCTGGTCGACGACAATTTCGTGGAAATGCGCAACGCTGGTCCAAGGCAGCTCGCGCACCCACCGGCGATCATGATTGCCGATGATCAGATGCTTTCGACCGGGTATCGCAGCGAATTGATCGCGGATCCGGTCGCGCGCATCACCGATATCCTTCGCGTGTGCAAAATCGCCCAGGATCCATATATTGTGGTCGGGTGCGACACGGTCCTGAATGGCGCGCAGCAGATGCGCCTCCATCGCCGCGAGATCCGCGAAGGGACGGCCGCAAATGTCGATGACGGCGGCATGTCCGAGATGCAGATCGGCTGTAAACCAGTGCATGTTATCGCACCTCATCGGTATGGGAGTGGTAATCCGGTGCGTTCCTCACAGTCACGATCCTTTGAAAGAAAGCCGGGCCAGAAGGCATAATAGAGGGCCCGAGTATCAATGCTTGCGCGCCTCGGCGGCGAGAGCGCGCGTCGTCCTGGCCTGTGCGGCAAGGATCGCCTGCACATCCCGCAGATCCGTCAGCGTGATCAGGGTCGGCAGCCGGAACGCGTCCTGTCCGCGACCGGAATGCTGCGCGCCGACACGATACCAGCGGCTGAATGTGCGCGCCCATCCAGCCTGCACATCGAGCCCGAACAGCATCGATGTATGGATGTCTCTGTCGCCTAGGCGCGGATGATTACTTACACGCCCGAACAGCATGATCTGGCCCAACCGGTCCTGCATAGCAGTCCACCGATCCAGTGTTGGCGCGGTGGTTAGGTCGGCTATGGACGGACCGGCATCCACCAGATCGTAGAGAGCGATGCGCTCGTTCAGGTCGTCGATTGGTCGGTCAGATGACATAACAATCCCTATTGCTAAATGGGCTGGCGATCCCCGCGTCGTCGCGGGAGCGAGTGGATTCTTCGAGAAATAAAGCGATTGCGCTAAGACGCTAGGTCGCGGCTGACGGGTCAGTGGTGTCAGAGACTGGCTTCACCGCGCGATCGATCCGGGCAAGCGCCGAGGTAATGCGCCCCAGGCGAGATCGATCCAGGGAAGGCCCGACATCCGGGAAGCGAAGGCATATCCCGGCCGTCCCGATGCCACGATCGGGCTGCTGCAGTGCTCACACTTGGCATGGTCGACCGCGCTGGAGGAGCAACCGCAGAAGTCCCGCGGGCTTTTGTTCCCAGACGAAGCCAGACCCCTGCAGCTGGCACGGTATTGTCGGCCAGCCCCAAGCCCGCGTGCGCATCTGTCATGTCTCACGCCCCTGTTCAAGCCTGCACCATCTCTTGATATAGCGCTCTCTGCAGCAGATGTTATATAAATCCATCCGATATCCGATCCTGAGCTGAAATGGAAACACCCTCGCAGCCTATTTGACGATTCGACCTTGAAATTATTCTTGAGATGCCGCGGTCGTCAAGCGATTAGAGCAAATGGAACGAACCACCATCACAGCGTCACAGTCATAGCAACATCATGTAAATAATGTGAATTTGCGACTTCTAATTCGACATGAATTAACAGTCTTCACGGACTCATATTATTGAACAGAGCTTCTATTTTTCGCAAATTCTTCCTCCATTTATATTCAGCTTCGAAGGTTTCATTATTCGCATAATGAAGGATGATAAATCCCACGTTCCGAAACTGGAGCGACGCCTCATTTCAGGAAGATGCGCGTCTTGGATCTCGAGCAGGCCGGCTGGTTTTACCTTGGAAAATCAGATCGCTCGTGAAGTGTGGACTGTGCGCACGAATGCAGAAACCGAATGCGGTTCTCGCCTTTGCACGGAGGACGTTACCGCCCAAATGGCTCCCAGCGGCGTGCGGGCGGACTCGCTCTGAAAGAGACGATCGATCGATATTCGCATCGGGTCGGTGACGACGACGGTGTCAGGCGCCCTACCCTTGCCGGCCCTAGATTTCAGGCGCCGGAGGGGGCAATCGCGGGGTCTTTCCCGGGATTCCTGAAGGTGTAACAACAGGCGCGTTACACGTAAGTACATGAAATTTATTGTTTAATCTGAAATGTTACGCTGTTACGGCCGTAACGCCCGGGGGAAAGTGTTAGTGTGCGTGTGTGTGTATATGTGTGCGTGTACGTATATATAAATCTATCTATATCTTGTAACATAGAAACAAACACCTCTTTCCGTATAAGAATCAAGCACTTGCGGCGTAACGCCGGACGTTACGCACGCGTTACATCCGTTACAGCGTTGTTTTTGCGGCAACTTGCGCCACGGGCTTTCCGAGAGGCAAGCATCTATCCCTGGTTCTGGGCAATGCGCGGCAGCATGTCCATCGGATGATCGGTTTTTCGCATTCAGGTGGCGGGCACCCTGCCCCGGCCCTCGACTGGACCGCTGGACCAGTCCGGATCAGCGGCGCACGGCACTTGCAAGGGCAATTCTTCAATGTTGTGAAAATAGGTTATTGACTTACAGCGGGTTGAGCGACTAATCTTGCTATTGACGCGGTCCTCTTCTGGACCTCGGGCCCCGACATTGTGTCAGAGCGGGTCGCCTTAAAGGTCATCCAAACATGCAATCGACGAGCGAAGCTGGCTCTCAGTGACAGCTCGGGCATGTCTCCGCCAGACGGGACACGCGCGCATTCATTCGGCCGATCCGTGTCTGTCGTCTGCATGCCGCACTCCTATCCCTCTGTGCGGACTGACCGATGACCAACTTCCTTGCCGACCCTGGTTTTGCCCAGACCGATGCGCCCCTCTGCGCGCCTGCTCCCGCTGTCCACAGCCGGGCAAAGGCTGTGCTCCATGACAAATTCTATACCCCGAACGACGTTGCGGCGCGCTGCGTCTCCCGCCTTATGGGCGTGATCGGTATGCGGCCGGATGACCTTTACATCGAGCCGTCTGCGGGCGCTGGTGCGTTTTGCGCCCACCTGCCGGCCGAGCGCCTGATCGCTCTCGACGTTGCCCCCGAGGCCCCCGGCATCGAAACCCAGGACTTCCTGCGGTTTCAATTCCCCGAACACGATGCCAGACTGATTTTGATCGGCAATCCGCCATTCGGCCACAATGGGGCCCTCGCCCGCCAGTTTCTGCGTAAAGCGATGGAGCGTGCCGACATCGTTGCGTTCATCTTGCCCGGCTCGTATGCCAAGCGCTCGATGCAGCGCGGCATCAACAGGTTCTTCCATCTCGCCTTTGAAGAGGTTCTTGCCGACCAGGCCTTCGAAACTCCGGCTGGCGAGCACAAGGTAAGAACGGTCTATCAGATCTGGGTGCGGCGGGCGGAGGCGCGGGACCTGCGTCCAGAACAGATGCCTGAGGCTGATTTCATCTTTGTTCGGGATATTTCCGACGCAAACCTGGTGATCCGTCGGGTCGGTGCCCGCGCCGGCGCCGTGTTCGGCGTGCCTGATGTTGCGGCCAACCCGGCCAGCCCCAAAGGCTATTCCAGGAATTCCAATTATTTCATCCGCGCCGAGGGTTGCGATCCCGTTGTCTTGATGATCCGGCTTCAGGGGCTTGACCTGTCGGCGTTGGCCCAGGATGGGATCATGCCGTCGTTGTCCAAGCCTGACATTCTTGCGGCCTATAACGATGCGTGGGCCGGCCGAGGGCTTGTGAGCACCATCCAGGAGCGCTGCCTCGACCCGGACGCGAAGGATGTCGCCAAACGCCACACCTACGGGCAGAAGGCTGCTTCGCACGGTACCGACCGGCCAGACCTTCCTGCTACGAACTGCAGTGCCGTAGCTTCCACACCCGCGATCCGCGATGTCGCATTTGAGATTTCGCATTCTGGAAAAGCATGTCACCCGCACGACCACAGGCCGTTGATTGATGCCCCCCCGGCGGAACGGTCCGCCCATGACGGGATGCGTGCGCAGGTCGAAATGTCGCAGCGGTCATCCGCTCCCCTCCGATCGCTGAGTCTCGTGTCACAACCGGAACCGCCGGGAATCTCCACCCCGCCGCAGAGTCGGTGCGCCTCGCCCGCCCAGCGTGAGATCGTCCCGCCGATCCGGGCATCGGGACGGACTTTGCCCACGTCCTTGGCCGACCGCGGGAGTGGCCCGCAGACATCAACCGGGCACACTCCGCTGCAGCGCCTCTGGGCCGAGGATGGGGCTTGCGCGGGCCGCGCTGCCCGGGGACCTCCGGCACCGGGCCGTCGCACGGGCGGGTGGGGCGTAAAGCCCGCCCGTGCGTTCAGCCGGTCTGGTCTGGCTGCCTGTTCCTGGGTTTCAACGGCGCAACGTAAGCCATGAGCGCGGACGCCATCCGCATCCCCGGTCGCAAACTGAGCCGCCGCCAATTAGCAACGCCATCTGGCGCCTGGAAGAAACGGGAGCCATTGCTTGCCGCTGAACGACCCGCCTCCCTATCTCCAGATATGCGAATTTCGAACGCGCGTTTCTCGCGGTGCTGAGCGGGTGGCGGGCACTCCGCCCAGGCAGGATTGCCGGGTCGCCTTCCAGCGCACGGAAATTCGCATAAGGAATAAAACTCGCTATTATTTCAAATTATATCATGCACTTAATCTATGGACTCTGCTGATTGCAGATGCCATATATGGCCATGGCGCAGGCCTCGGGTACCTGCCCATTCCCACCTGCGGACGTTCCGGCCAGACCGTCATCGAACGCCCCTGATGTCACCCGCCTTGCCGCCGTTGCCCGTTTGCGAACCCTGGCTGCGCCCTATCGATTTCGCCCACCGCCTCAACGGCGGGCGTCGGAGTAGAATTGCCGATGATCAGGATCCGATTTGCCAACATCCGCGTCTTCGATGCGAAGGATACCGTGTCCGTGATGGAACGGCGGTTCCTGCATTTTCTACGAATACCGCGCATGGCCAAACTGGCTGCCCTGCGCCGACCAGGCGATCCCCCGGCCGAGAGCCGTGACACCAATGGCGCGAAAGAGCCGCAGTATTCGGCCTTCATCCTCCAGCCGGACATCGACAAGGCGCACGGCCAATGAGAGTTCTGATCATGGCCGATCTGCACCTCGATCACTGGGCCGACGCCGGGCGTGACCCATTCGTCGGAATCCTGCCGGTCTTGCGCCATCTCGACGCACTGATCATCGCCGGCGATCTCGCCGATAATCCGCAGCGGAACTGGCCCCCAATGCTATCCCGTATCACCCGGCTTGTTTCCCCCGCACAGATCTGGGTTATTCCCGGCAACCATGACTATTACGGTGCTGCCCTCGACGACGACGTTCTGGCCCGCATAGCAATGGAGGCTGGCGTAAACCTTGCGCAGGAGCGGGTGCTGACCTTCGGCAGCTGCCGCCTGCTGTGCTGCACGCTCTGGACCGACTTTGCGCTGACGGGCGATCCGGAGGCGGCCATGAGCCGGGCTGGCATGGGAATGCTGGACTACACTCGGATCCGTCGGACCGGTGGAGAGCTTATCCGGCCCGAGGATACGTTCAAGCTTCACCGCGATCATCTCGACTGGCTCACGCGGGAGGTGGCCCGTCCCTGGCACGGACAGACCATCATCGTGACACATCATGCGCCAAGCGCAGCAGTCGCGGGGCCTATGTCTGCGCTCAGCCCGGCCTTTGCCTCAGAATTGGAAAGCTGGATCGACGCGCACCGGCCCGACCATTGGTTCTTCGGGCATACGCATCGACCGCTGTCAGTGCGCACTTGTGGCACGCCGATCGTCAACGTCTCGCTCGGCTATCCCGACGAGGTGGCCGAGAATGATGAGGCCGAACTTTTGCTGCGCGGTCTGATCTTTCCCGGCGACTGACCGCCATCCCCTGATCCTTTTTTGCGCCGGCCGGGTCTCTCTTGGCCGACGGTCCCCCCTCACGCCCCGGAGTAATCCCATGTCCACCATTCCCTTCATCGAAGCACGATTCTTTGCCGCAAACCAAGGCCGCCTTGAGCTTGAAACCCATTCAAACAGCATTTGCGCGGGCTGCGACGCAGAAGGTTTCCCCCAGGGTTTCCAGATCCGATCCAAAAACGCAGGTGATTCGGAGAACCGTCCGGATGCGATGGATATGCGAATTTCGAACGCGGGTTTTCGCGGTGCGGAGCCGGTCGTGGGCACTTCGCCCAAGCAGGATTGCAGGATCGTTTCCCAACACACAGAAATTCGCATAAGGAATAGAAATAGCTATTATTTCACATTATATCATGCACTTAGCCTATAGACTCCGCTTATCGCTGATGTCATACATGGCCATGGCGCAGCGCTCGCGTGCCCGCCCACACCCACCTGCGGACGTTCCGGTCAGACCTGCCTCGACCGCCTCTGATGTCACCCGCCTTGCCGTGGTCGCCCGTCTGCGATCCCTGGTCGCGCCCTATCGATTGCGCCCCCTTCGCGGCGGGCGTCGGAGAAGAATTGCCGATGACGAGGATCCGATTTGCCGACATCAGGTTCTTTGATCCGAAGGACACCGTATCCGTGCTGGAACGGCGGTTCCTGCAATTTTTACGCCAGCGGCGCATGGCCAAATTGGACGCATTGCGCGGACCGGACGATCCTACGGCCGAGAGCCGGGACCGAAACGGCGCGAAAGAACCGCAGTATTCGGCCTTCATCCTCCAGCCGGATGTCGACAAGGCGCGGGCGCGGGCCATCGCGATCGTTGAGGGCCGGAAACGGGCGTCGGGCATGGCGCATCTCAACAAGGAGGATGCCAGTCGCCTGGCAGCCATCAAGGAAGGCGCACGTCTGGTTCCGCCGCCGAGCGTGCATCGAACCGACGAGATCGCGGCCGAGATGCACGCGGAATTCCCTTGGCTGAATGACGTGTCCACGCGGTTCAGGCAGGATCTTCGCTGCTGTGCGGAGGATCGCAGCCCCGGCATCCGGCTGCCCCCGATCATCCTCGACGGTGCGCCTGGCGTCGCCAAGACCGCTTTTACCTATTTTCTGGGTGGGTTGCTCGGCATGCCGGTGGTGGCAGTCAATGCCGGCACTGAAAACGCCGGCTTCGGCCTTTCGGGATCCCAGCGCACCTGGAGCACGGCGCAGCCGGGCAGGCTGATCAATTCGATTCTCGACACCGGCTGCGCCAGTCAGTTGGTGCTTGTCGACGAGGTGGAGAAGGCCGGAGATGTCCGATCGGACAAAGGGATTGCTTATAATCTTGAAACCAATTTGCTGCCGCTGCTCGAACCGACCACAGCTGCGCGCTGGACGAGTCCCTATTTCGAGATTCAATCCGACTTGAGCTGGGTCAGTTGGGTGCTGACCAGCAACAATGCTGCGCAACTTCATCCGGCGCTGCGCAGCCGGTGTCATATCCTCCGTGTGCGCGATCTGACCGCCGAGGAAATGTCGTCCTTCGTGGCGCGAGAAGGCCTGCGGAGGGATTTGAACGATGCCGCCATCGCCGCCGCAATTGAGGCCGTCAAGAGACTGAGGACGCTCAAGCCCCGCGTCGATCTGCGCGATGCCATCCGCATCATCAATCAGGGATTGGCGATTCAGCGCCGTCCGCCGCTTCACTGAAATAGGAGCCATCATGTCAGAACGAAGCTATCTTATCGCCCGCATCAAGGTGGCGATTGCGGCACTCGAGCGCGGCCCGACCGCCGACGATCTCGCCTGCGCCCCGCATGCCGATCTGTGGCGCGTGATGCTGATCGACGGCACCGCCGCGCCTGTGCTCTGGGCCAAGGTTACGGACCATCCCGATCTCGGTCGCGACGATGTCATTACTTCGCGCCTGATCGGCCTCGACCGGTCTGCCGGATGGGCCCGGACGGTCAGCCGCTGGTATCGGCTTGGACGGCCCTTCGCCGATCTGGACGGCGAGCTTGCCACCAGCATGGGGCGCCCGGGTGTATCTGTGATCTCATTCTCGCTTCCGGGCCATTCGCCCCTGGACGACGCCTTGCTGCTCAAGCGGCTCATGGCGGCCTATCTCGAGCGCATGCGCCGCGCAGAACCATGACGTCCGGCCCAAGCCTGTCGGAATCGACACCGGACCCATTGAAGGAGGAGCACATGACGTTGGAACATGCGGCTGTGATTGACCGAATGGCATCCATCCTCGCGCTGCTGGCCCGCGGCCCCACTGCGGACGACATCGCCTCAGCGCCCCGGATCGACCGCTGGGAGGTCATGGTCAGCCCCGGCGGCGCGCCGGTGCTCTGGGGGTATGTGACCGGCCATCCCCGCTTGGGCGACTGTAAGCTGCGCACTTCCCGCGTCATCGGCATGGATCGTTCTGCAGCATGGGCGCGGACGTATGGCCGCTGGTATGCCCTTGGCATGTCGCGTGCAGCGTCCGAACCCGACGCTGCGCCGATCTCCGCCACCATCGATCTGCACGGGTTCCGTCCGCTGCGGGACAATGCGGGGCTGGCGCGGCTGATGGCGACGTTCATCGCCCGGGCGCAAGAGGAAATTCAGGAACACGGGGCATGACACCGATTACACGCAGCTGGCGGCTCGAAGGGGCTGAGCGATGAGCAACATTGGCCATATCCGCGCCATCGCCTTCGATGTTTTCGGAACCCTGCTGCGCATCCACGACCCGCGAAATCATTGGCGGCAGCTTCTTACCGCAGCGCGACGCCAACGCGGGGTCGCGATTCTGGATCCACGCCGCGAACCTATCGAAACGATGGCGGCGTTTGCAGCGGCCAGCGGCGTGCGTTTCCAACCCGGATGGCAAGCCGATCTCGAGGCCGAGATCGCCTCGATCCGCATGGCACCGGGCGCAGGCGCGATCCTCGCCGATCTGCGCGCTGCAGAATACAGGATTGCGCTGGCAAGCAATCTTGCTCCGGCTTACATCCCGACCGTCGACCGACTGCTGGGCGATCTCGTCGATGTGCGGTGTTATTCCTGCGCCGCGGATGTGCAGGCGGTCAAACCCGAACCTGCGTTTTTCCGTGCTCTGACCGAGAGACTGGATTTGGCCGCAGCACACATCCTGATGGTCGGCGACAGCCTTGCCTCGGATATCGCCGGTGCTGCTGCCGCCGGCATGCCTGCCCTGCACCTCCAACCTCAGATCGACGATCCCGGCGAGAACCAGATCCGGAACCTGTTCGAGGTGCCCATGGCCCTCGGCCAGATGGGCAATGCATCGGGGCTGAGCCGACGGCACAACCTATCGGCTGAAGAACACCGCGCACGCACCCAAGCCCACGCCCTTGCCGCGATCGACATGGTGGATGCCGTCGAAGCCGGGCGGATTCTGGGCCTCTCCTCTGAGATTCCGATCAGCGAATTGCAATCCCTCGAAGCCCAACAGGCGCTGATCCGCATGCAGCGCGGTGGCGCGGCCTGGTATCCCGTCGCGCAATTCGACCGGCGTCATGGCCGCATCTTCCCGGTCATCCAGCGCCTCAAACAAATGCAACCTGCGTATATGTCGAACCTGCGGCTCGCCTATTGGCTCGGTCGGGCACATGTGGATTTCGGGCGCGCGCCAAGCGAGATGCTCGGGCAGGATGACGATGCGGTCATTGCCGCATTTGCAAGGGCGATTGCACCGGAAACGCATGGGTAGGTCTGGGGGCCTTTCATTGTGGCCTGACCGAGAATACCCGCGACGTTGAGCGCGCGGGTGAACTCTTCCGGTATCAAGTAAATCTGATCCTCGGCAATCAATGTGGCCACGGTGACGATGCTGCGGTCGCGCGGGTTCAGGCGGGCGCTGCCAGAGGGCGGGAACTGGTTGTGATATAGGGTCTCTGTTGCCCATTGTGATTGATGGGCGTTTGGTGAGATCTATATAAAGCATACCGTGAAACTTCTAATGGACATTTCGTGATACGACTGATAGGCATCTCGTGAAATGAGCCAAATCGAAGAATACCTTCCACGACATCTGACGCCTGTCCTGCAGGACGCCTTAGCAACTGCACGCGTGGTCAACCTTGTCGGACCCCGGCAGGTCGGCAAGACGACCCTTGTTCGTGATCTGTTCAAGCAGGGTCGCTTCATCACGCTGGACGATGCGGCGATCCTGACGGCGATGGAGGCTGATCCCGAGGGTCAGCTGACCAGCCTTGCGGAAGAACAGCCTGATGCACCGGTTATCATCGACGAGGCTCAGAGGTCTCCGAAGCTTGCTCTTGCCATCAAGAAAATCGTCGATCGCAATCGCCGGAAAGGGCAGTTTGTCCTGACGGGATCATCCAACGTCTTCACGACGGCAGAGGTCGCCGACTCGCTGGCAGGCCGGATGCAGACGCTCAAACTTTGGCCACTGACGAATGCCGAGGTAAATCGGGCGCCAGCCAGCCGACTGATCGATTGGGCGATGCAACCGGCCCCGAAGCTGCCGCAGATCTCGGATCCCGCACATCTGGGTCGCAAAGACTATATCGATCTCATCCTCATGGGCGGATACCCTGAAATCCGGGCGCTGCCACTTCGATCACGGCAGCGGCAATATCGCGACTATATTGATGCGGTGGTGGATCGGGACGTGGCCGATGTCATGCCGGTCCGGAAGCCGGATGCGCTTCGGTTTCTGATCGACCAGATGGCGGCGCGGACAGCACAAGAGATCAACACATCCGAACTTGCAAAACTTGCCAAGCTCAAGCGCGAGACGGTCGATCAATACCTCGATATTCTTATGCGGCTCTCACTGGTGACCAAGCTGAGCGCATGGATGCCGGGGGAAAGTAAACGCGACATCAAGCAACCGAAGTTCCACTTCGTCGATACTGGAATCGCCAGCGCACTTCGCCGATTGAATGACCGATCGTTCGACATCGGCAACAGTCCGGGGGCCTTGGGTGGCCTTTTGGAGAGCTTCGTGGTCGGCGAATTGCAGCGTGTTTTGCCACTGCAGGAAGAAGACTATCGACTCTACCATTGGCGCAGCGCTGACCGTCGGGAGATCGATATTCTGATCGATGGCGGTCATCGGCTGGTGGGGATCGAAATCAAGGCAGCGACCACGGTTTCCGCCGACGATTTCAAGCATCTGAAATGGTTCGCCAGTGATGGACCGGGAAAAGGGCGCAGCACCGCGGGAATCGTGTTTTACCTCGGACAAGAGAAGCTGAGCCTGGGAGAAGGGCACTTCGCCCTGCCGCTCAGCTCGCTTTGGGCACCGGTGACCTTGACCTGAACAGGCCCGGCTCGGGCAAGCGCCGCAAAGATGCTCGTACCTGGTCTGAGCCTCCGGGGTCGGTGGTGAGTTCGGTGTTCGGCATTCCTCCCTCGGTCCAGACCAGCAAGCGGTGCAATCCGGCAACTTGGCCGTATCATCGCAGGTGAAGGTTCGCGGAATGCCGGTTTCCTTGGTGTCTGCCGTCAGGATATCCCGGCCCACGGGCGTCTCCAGGATATGAACTGATGGGGTGGATGCCCCCTTCGCCCGGCGTCGTATGATGCTGTCCGCGCCGGTGTGGCGCTGTCGAAGGAGGAGACCATGTCAGACGTGCATATTCTGGCGATCGACCTCGCCAAGCGGAGCTTCCAGGTCTGTGGCACCGATCGGGGCGGGGCGGTTCTATTCAATCGAACACTGTCGCGCGCAAAGCTGATGCACATGCTGGACGCGCAGGAACCGTGCATCGTGGCGATGGAAGCCTGTGCGACCAGCCACTACTGGGGCCGTGTCGCACAGCAGAGCGGCCACGATGTCCGGTTGGTCCCGCCCATCTATGTGAAGCCGTTCGTCAAGCGGCAGAAGAACGACGCGGCCGACGCAGCGGCGATCGCCGAAGCCGTGCTGCGTCCGAACATGCATTGCGTCGCGGTAAAGAGCGCCGAGCATCAGGCGAGGGCCGTGACATTCCGAACCCACCAGTGCTTCGTCCGTCAGCGTACGCAGTTGATTAACGCGCTGCGTGGCCACCTGGCGGAATTTGGGCTAGTCTTTCCGCAAGGGCCGGCTCATCTCAAGCAGGCGACGACCCTGTTGGAGGACGGCACGATCGAGATTCCCGACACCGTAAGGGAGATCGCCAAACTTTACCTCGATCAGATTGATCTGCTCACAGTGAAAATCGACGATCTGACTCTCCGGCTAAAGGAAGCCACGCACGAGAGCGTCGAGATGCGACGCCTGTGCACGGTGCCTGGGGTTGGACCGGTGACGGCCGGCGCGGTGATGGCGTTTGCACCTGATCTGCGCGCCTTCTCCAGCGGCAGGAACTTTGCCGCCTGGCTCGGCCTCGTGCCTCGGCAGCGATCCACAGGCGGCAAGACCCGGCTCGGCGGGGTCAGCAAGATGGGACAGACCGACATCCGCAAGCTGCTGATCGTCGGCGCCATGAGCCGGATCCGGTGGATCATTCGAAAGGGCGTTCTTCCCGACAACTGGCTCGGGCAGCTCGTGGGGCGCAAGCCTCGAATGGTTGCCGCTGTCGCCTTGGCGAACAAGATGGCCCGGATCATCTGGGCGATCATGACAAGGGAGCAGAATTACCGAATGGCGTGAGCGTCACCTCCTCACGGAGGGAGCGGCAAGCGTCTCGGGGTCATCTGACCCCGGCAAGGAGATCGACTGACGACCTATGCGGCAAGGACTTCAATGTTCAGGACGGGTAAACCAGTCCCGGGGCTCGAGCACAAAGCTCTCTGAACCGATGTGGACCCTGTTCTTCGAACTGCATACCGGCCCCGTGGCGCTGGCCACGACCAGAGGCCTGACACACGACCGATAGAAGCCACCATGCTGCAGAAGAAGTTGGAAGAAACCCCTTGCAAAGTCGGGGGCATCCACACACGCGCCGGGTTTGCCGGAGGCTCCAACTCTTGAGTAGGATGGAGCATCATGAGCAAGACCACGAACAAGTTTTCCCCTGAAGTGCGCGAGCGCGCCGTGCGGATGGTTCTCGACAATGAGGGCCAGCATGGCTCTCGCTGGCAGGCGATCACGTCGATTGCAGCGAAGATCGGGTGTTCGGCGAACACGTTGAACGACTGGGTCAAAAAGGCCGAGGTCGACAGCGGCAAGCGCGCGGGCGTCTCCAGCGAGATGGCCGAAAGAATGAAGGCGCTGGAGCGGGAGAACCGGGAACTGCGCCAGGCGAACGAGATACTTCGTAAGGCCTCAGCGTATTTTGCGATGGCGGAGCTCGACCGCCGGTCGAAGTGATGGTGGATTTCGTTGAAGCGCATCGTGATGCGCATGGGGTCGAGCCGATCTGCGCGGTGCTGCCGATCGCCCCTTCTACTTTCTATGATCATCTGTCGAAGCGGGCTGACCCGACGCGCCTGTCGGATCGTGCCCGTCGTGATGCCACCCTTCGGCCCGAGATCGAACGTGTCTGGGAGGAGAACTACAAGGTCTACGGCGTCCGCAAGGTATGGCGCCAGCTTGTCCGGGAAGGGTTCGACGTCGCTCGTTGCACTGTGGCGAGGCTTATGGCGGACATGGGTATTCAAGGCATTATCCGCGGCAAGCCGCACAGGACAACGATCCCGGACAAGAAAGCGCCGTGTCCCTTGGACAAGGTGAACCGCGAGTTCCGGGTTCCGGCGCCCAACATGCTCTGGGTGAGCGACTTCACCTACGTCGCTACTTGGAAGGGCTTCGTGTATGTCGCCTTTGTCATCGACGCCTACGCACGCAAGATCGTCGGTTGGCGGGTGAGCACATCGGCCCAGACGGGCTTCGTCCTGGATGCCCTCGAGCAGGCTGTCCATGACCGGAAGCCGACGAAGGCCATGGGCCTGGTCCATCACAGCGATCGCGGCTCGCAAGGCGGATTCAACCGGTCGTCGCAACACCCCACTTCAGGAGGTGTCGATGCCGACAGGAAGACGGAGATCCGAGAAATCCACGCGGAAGAAGTT
>Ga0160459_100549_pt1 | contig 13910 bp, 13 predicted proteins | sample HID1973K_E6MG_FD_108208 | JGI IMG/M metagenome (GOLD analysis project Ga0160459, IMG submission 108208) | Enriched mosquito-associated microbial communities from UW Madison campus, WI, USA - HID1973K_E6 MG | ecosystem: Host-associated > Arthropoda: Insects > Digestive system > Unclassified ... | reverse complement strand
GTAGCCGAACAGCAGGCCGCCGAACGTAGAGATGATGGTGACTGTCCGGAGCGCCTTCTTGTGGTTCCCGGGCTTGGTTTCCGTATGCGCAGGCACACTCATACGCTGACCTTCTGGACGTACTGCTGGATGGTGTCCAGTTGGTACCGGGACACCTCGTCTGCGTTGTCGTCCTCGGCGAAGACGCTGGAAACCATCACGGTGTCCTCGCGGTCCAGGAAGCCGATTTCCTTCAGTCCGCCGAAGAACTCGTCCCAGTTCACGTCGCCGTCGCCAACCTTCAGGTGCTGGTGGACGCGGACCGGGTTGCCCGGCGGGTTGGTGATGTAGCGCAGGCCGTGCGAGGCGTGGTGGTCCATGGTGTCGGCCACGTGGACCAGGCGCAGCTTGTCCCCCGCCGCGCGCATGATCTCAAGCGGCTGGTTCTTCATGTGGAAGCTGTGCGAGGCCACGTAGACCATGCCCACGTTCTTCGAGTTCACGCCCCGGATCACGCGGATGGCCGCCAGGCCCTCTTCCACGAAGTCGTCGGGGTGGGGGTCGATCAGCAGGTCGATGCCCTCACGTTCGATGATGGGCAGCAGTTCCTCCATGGACCGGTAGAAAGCCCGCTCGGATTCCTCGGCCTTTTCGGGCCGGCCGCTGAACTCCGTGTTCATGGTGCTGACGCCCAGGTCCACAGCAATCTGGATGGCTCGCTTCCAGTACCGGACCGCCGCTTCACGGGCGTCCTCGTCCGGTCCGGACCAGCGGAGCACCGGGAGAATGGACGCGATTTCGATCCCGGCGTCCTTGCAGGCCTTGCCCAGCTGGCCAACGAGCTCATCGTCGGCCTTGGGGTGGTTGTAGAACGGGATAAAGTCCGCGTGCGGGGTCATCTGCATGTACTTGTAGCCAAGGTCCGCCACCACCCGCGGAAACTCCAGGAGACTGTGCGAGTGGTGGTACGGGGTGGGGTCAAGTGCGATTTTCACGTAAACACTCCATTGTGGATCAGGAAGGCCGGAAAGGTGGAACTAGCTGTAGAGGTCCGGCTTGGCGGCCAGCTTCACTGCCACCTTCTCGCCGTTCTTCTGCGCTTCGACGCCGGCTTCGCAGCACGCTGCGGTGGCGTACCCGTCCCAGGCGGAGGGGCCGCCGATTTCGCCCCTAAGTGCCGCGTCCACCCAAGACTGGATTTCGACGTCGTACGCCGCACCGAAGCGCTCCTCGAACCCGGGCGTGACGTTGCCGCCCCAGCGGCCGGCGCTGCGGGTGTAGGGGCCCTTGTCACCGCCGATGCTGACGACGCCCTCCTCGAAGGACGCCTGGGTAGCCACTTCGTAGCCGTACTTTGCGTTGACGTAGATTTCGACGTCGGCCAGGACACCGGACTCCGTTTCGATCAGGACGTGCTGGGGGTCGTGCTGGCCGGCCGGGGCGTTCTTCGTGGCCTTGCCGAGGCGGACCTGGACAGAGGTGATTTCCTCGCCGGTGAAGAACCGGATGGCGTCAAACTCGTGGACCACGGAGTCATTGATCAGCATCTCGTTGGTGAAGCCTGCCGGGGTGGTGGGGTTGCGGTGCTGATGGTGGAGCATCAGCAGTTCGCCGAGTTCCTGGTTCCGGATGATGGAGCCAAGGGCGGCGTACTCGGCGTCGAAGCGGCGCATGAAGCCCACCTGGATGCGCTTGCGGCCCAAGGCCACCTCAGCCTCGACGATCTTCAGCGAGGACTCTGCATCCGGGGTCAGCGGCTTTTCGCAGAGGATGGGGATGTCCTTGGCGATGGCCTTGAAAAGGATGTCCTCGTGCAGGAAGCCGGGGGTGGCGATGAGGACGGCGTTGACATCGCCGTTGTTGAGCGCTTCCTCGGCGTCAGCGAGGGCCACAGCGCCCGGGATGCCTTCGATGGCGGCCTCGGCACGGGCGAGGTCAACGTCGACGACGGCGGCCACTTCGGCGCCGTGGATTCGCTGGTGGAGCCGCTGGATGTGGTCGGCGCCCATGCGCCCGGCACCGATGACGGCGACGCGGAGGGTTTCAGTCATTGTTCTGTCCTTTGGGATCTGGAGGGAGTGGGCTGTGCTGGTCCGTCAGCTGACGGCGGTGCGGGAACCGCAGGACAGCAGGTAGTTACGGGTGCGCTTGGCGATCGGCATGGGGACGTCGAAGGCCACCGGGTACATGTCCTGCTCCACGATCCCGAAGATGGGGCGGTTCAGTGCCTCCACTGCTTCGATGACGGCGCGCAGGTCGGGCAGCCCGTTCGGCGGCTCGGTCATCACGCCGGCGAGGTTGGCTGCGGCCCAGGTCATGTTTTCCTCGTTGACCTTCTTGAGGATGTCCGGGTTGATCTGCTTCAGGTGCAGGTAGCCGATGCGGTCCGGGTAGTTCTTGATCAGTTCCAAGCTGGAAGCACCGCAGTATTCGGCGTGGCCGGTGTCCAGGCACAGGTTCAGGTACTTCGAATCCGTTGCGGCGAGCAAGGTTTCGATGTCCGCTTGTGCGCCCACGTGCGAGTCTGCGTGCGAGTGGAACTGCTGCTGCAGGCCGAAGTCCTCCAACAGGGTCTTGCCCAGCCGGTTGTGCCCTGCGAACAAGTCGCTCCAGGCCTTCTCTGTGAGCTGGCCGCTTTCCACGGCTTCGCCGGTGACGTCGTCCCGCCACATGGCCGGAATGACCACGATGTGCTCGCCACCCATTGCGGCGGTGAGTTCGGCCACTTTGCGGGCCGGTTCCCAGGCGGTCTCCCACTGGTCAAGGCCGCGGTGGAAGGCCGTGAACACCGTGCCGGCGGTGACCTTGAGGTCGCGCTGCTTCAGTTCCTCGGCCAGGCGGGCGGGATGGTTGGGCAGGTAGCCGTAGGGGCCCAGTTCGATCCACTTGTAGCCGGACTCGGCCACCTCGTCGAGGAAGCGCTCCCACGGGGTCTGCTGGGGATCGTCCGCAAACCAGACTCCCCAGGAATCAGGAGCGGTGCCGATGATCAGCTTGTTCTCAGTCATGACAGCGTTGTCTCTCTCTGGTGTCAGTTGGAGGGGAAGTTGTAGGAGGCGCCGGAGGCGTGGTGGGTTTCGGGCCAGCGGGAGGTGATGACCTTGCCGCGGGTGTAGAAGGATACGCCTTCGGGGCCGTAGATGTGCTTGTCGCCGAAGAGGGAAGCCTTCCAGCCGCCGAAGGAGTGGTAAGCCACCGGGACGGGCAGCGGCACGTTGATGCCGATCATGCCGACCGTGACGGAGCGCTGGAACTTGCGGGCGGCGGCGCCGGAGGAGGTGAAGATGGCGGTGCCGTTGCCGTAGGGGTTGGCGTTGATCAGGGCGATGCCGTCTTCGAGGGTGTCGACGCGGACCACGACGAGGACGGGGCCGAAGATTTCCTCCTGGTAGGCGGTCATTTCGGTCTTGACGTGATCCAGGACGGTGGGGCCCACCCAGAAGCCGTCTTCGTGGCCGGGGACCACGAGGTCGCGGCCGTCAACCACCATGGCGGCGCCGGCAGTCTCGGCTTCGGTGACAATCCGCAGGATGCGTTCCTTGGAGGCGGGCGTGATGACCGGGCCCATTTCTGCGTCGGGTTCGGTGCCGTTGTTGACCTTGACGGCTTCGGCACGTTCCTGGACCTTGGCGACGAGGGCATCGGCAGCCTCCCCGACGGCCACGGCAACGGAGATGGCCATGCAGCGTTCGCCGGCGGAACCGAAGGCGGCGGCGGCCAGGTGGTCGGCGGCGTTGTCGAGGTCGGCGTCGGGCAGGATGATGGCGTGGTTCTTCGCCCCGCCCAGGGCCTGGACGCGCTTGCCGTGCTTGGTGGCGGTTTCGTGGACATACTGGGCGATCGGGGTCGAACCAACAAAGCTGATGCCGTCCACGTCCGGGTGGGTCAGCAGCCCGTCCACGGTTTCCTTGTCACCGTGCAGGACCTGGAACACACCGTCCGGGAGGCCGGCTTCCTTCCAGAGTTTGGCGAGCAGCAAGGAGGCGGAGGGGTCGCGTTCGGAGGGCTTGAGGATGAACGCGTTGCCGGTGGCGATGGCCATCGGCGCCATCCACAGCGGCACCATGACGGGGAAGTTGAACGGAGTAATGCCGGCCACCACGCCGAGGGGTTCGCGGAAGGAGAACACATCGATGCCGGTGGAGACCTGGTCGGAGTAGTCGCCCTTGAGGAGGGTGGGGACGCCGCAGGCGTATTCGATAACCTCGAGGCCGCGGCCGATTTCGCCCTTGGCGTCGGAGAGGACCTTGCCGTGCTCGGCGGTGATCAGCTCGGCAAGGTCGTCCACATGGGCGGCGACGAGTTCACGGAACTTGAACAGAACAGCGGTGCGCTTGGCCAGGGAAATATCGCCCCAGGTATCGGCAGCGGCGCGTGCGGCCGCGACGGTGGCGTCCAGGTCGGCGCGGTTGGCCAGGCGCAGCTCAGCGGAGACCTGGCCGGTGGCCGGGTTGTAGACCGGGGTGGTGCGGTCCCCCTCGCCGGCGGTTTCAGCGCCGTTGATGAAGTGGTTGATGACGGTGGTTTCAGTGGTGGTGGCAGTCATGGGACTCTTCCTTGAGTGGTTCGAAGGGGATGGAGGTACAGGGTCAGCCGAGCAGTTTGCGCTGACGGGACTTGTGGTCGGTGTAGGTCTGGAAGGCCTGCTGGGTGGAATCCAGTTCGGACACCTGGGAGACGGGGACATCCCACCACGATTCCGACGACGGCGCGTCCAGCAGGGGGTCGGATTCGACGTGGATCAGGATGGGCCCGGTTCCTTCCGGGGCAGCCTTCGCGTCCCGGACGGCCTGTTCGAGTTCGGCGATGACCTTCTCGCCCGGTTCGATCCGGATGACCTTCACACCAAGGGACTCGGCGTTAAGGGCCAGGTCCACGGGCAGGGTCTCCCCCGCGTCGAAGCTGTGCTGCTCTTCGTTCAGTGCCCGGTACTGGGTGCCGAAGCGCTGCGAACCCAGCGATTCGGAGAGCGAGCCGATCGATGCGTAGCCGTGGTTCTGGATCAGCACCACGATCAGTTTGATGCGTTCGGCGACGGCGGTGACCAGTTCGGTGTGCATCATCAGGTAGGAACCGTCGCCCACCATCACGACGACGTCGCGCACCTCAGCCGCGCCGGTCCCGGCGGGGCCTGCCGCCGTCGTGCTCGCCGCTTCGGCGAGGGCTGCGCGCTTGACTCCGAGGCCGCCGGGGATTTCGTAGCCCATGCAGGAGTAGGCGTATTCGACGTGGTAGCCGAACGGATCGCGGACGCGCCACATCTTGTGCAGGTCTCCGGGCAGGGACCCGGCGGCGCAAATCACGACGTCGCGGGCGTCCATGGCTTTGTTGGTAGCGCCGATGATCGCGTTCTGGCTCACCAGCGGCGCGTAGTCCTGGGCGAAGGCCTCGTCGACCGTGGCGTCCCAGCGCTTCTTCTCGGAGGCAATCTGCTGTTCGAGGTCGGCGCCGATCCGGTATCCGCCCAGGGCCGCGTTGAGCTTGACCAGTGCCTTGCGGGCGTCGGCGACGATCGGCAGCGTAGTGCCGTGCTTGTACGCGTCGATCGGGGCGACGTTGATGTTGACGAAGCGCACGTCCGGGTTCTGGAAAGCTGTCCGGGACGCGGTGGTGAAGTCCTCGTAGCGGGTTCCGATACCGATGATCAGGTCCGCCTCGGCTGCGATGGCGTTCGCCGCCGTCGTGCCGGTGGAACCGATCGCACCGAGGGACTGGGCGTGGTCCCAGGGCAGGACGCCGACGCCGGCCTGCGTGTTGCCCACCGGAATGCCGGTGAGCTCGGCGAACTTCGCCAGTTCGTCGTTGGCGTAGGCGTAGAGGACACCGCCGCCGGCAATGATCAGCGGACGCTTCGCGGAGCGGATCGCTGCGACGGCGCGGGCGATGTCATCAGCATCAGCGTCGGGGCGGCGGATCCGCCACTCCCGTTCGGCCAGGAACTCCCCGGGGACATCGAAGGCCTCAGCCTGGACGTCCTGCGGCAGGGAAATGGTCACCGCGCCGGTCTCGGCCGGGTCGGTGAGGACGCGCAGGCCGTGGTGGAAGGCGGAGAACAGCTGCTCGGGCCGGTTGACCCGGTCGAAGAACTTCGACAACGGCCGGAACGCATCATTGACCGTGATGTCGTACGCGTAGGGCTGCTCCAGTTGCTGGAGGACCGGGTCAGCGGCCCGCGTGGCGAACGTGTCACTGGGCAGCAACAGCACGGGCAGGCGGTTGGTGGTGGCCAACGCGGCACCGGTCAGCAGGTTCGAGGAACCGGGGCCGATGGAGGTGCTGATCGCATAGGTCTGGCGGCGGCGGGTGTGCCGGGCGTAGCCGACGGCCTGGTGGACCTGGGCCTGTTCGTTCCGGCCCTGGTAGTACGGCATGACGGCCGGGTCCAGCTGCTGGTACTGCTTCAGCGCCTGGCCCACACCGGCCACGTTGCCGTGCCCGAAGATCCCGAACGTGCCCGGGATGAGCCGCTCGCGGTACTCCACCCCGTTGATGGAGTCAACGGTGTACTGCTTGGAAAGGTATTCGACGACGGCCTGGGCCACCGTCATCCTGCGCGTAGTTGTGCCCATGGCGGTTTACTCCGGAATTTCTGTGGTGTGGTGCAGGAGCGAGGCTGCGCTGGCGACTGCGCCGGCAACGTCACCGTCCGCGGGGTAGAGCAGCGTCCGGCCTACGGTGAGGCCTTGGACGCCTGGCAGGGACAGGGCAGCTTCCCAGGTGGCGAAGACTTCGTCCTGGGACCCTGCCGGATCCCCGCCCAAGAGGACGGTGGGCATGGTGGTGGCAGCCATGACGCGTTCCATGTCCGCAACGACCGGCAACTTCATCCAGGTGTAGGCGCTGGTGGAGCCGAGGCCTTCTGCGATGCCAATGGACTTGATCACCGCGTTGGTGGACAGGTCGTTGCGGACCCTGCCGTTTTCACGGACGGACAGGAAGGGCTCCACCATGGCGATCAGCTTCCGCTCCGCCAGCGAATCAATGGCTTTGGCGGTGGCTTCGAGGGTGGCGACGGTGTCCGGGTCGCCCAAGCAGATGCGGGTCAGCATCTTGCCGCCGTCGGCACCGAGTACTTCGAGGGCGGCGGCGGTGTGGCCGGTGAACCGATCATCGAACTCATTGACCAGGCCGGCCAGGCCGCCGCGGTTCATTGACCCGAAGACCAGCTTGCCGTCGAGGGCACCCAGCAGGAGCAGGTCATCCATGATGTCCGGGGAGGCCAGGACACCGTCAACGGCCGGGTTGGCCAGCGCGATCTGCAGCCGGTCCAGCAGCTGGCGGCGGTCCGCCATGGCCACGGGGTCCGATCCGACGGCCAGCGCGCCCCGGGCGGGGTGGTCCGCGGCGACAATGAAGTTCTGCCGGCCGGCCTTGAGGCCCGGATGGCGGCGGCGGGACTTCGCTGCGCGGGCAACAGCCCCGGGGTCTTCCAGCCGGGTGGTGCTCAGGTGCTCATACCGGCGGGGATCATCGTCGACGGCAGGGCCGGTGGTTACGGGGGTGAGGGTCACAGTGCTGCTCCTTCGGGGATGGAGGCGCCGGAAACGGCACCCGGCACAGTGCGGCCGCGTTCGGCCAGGAGCGAGGTGACTTCCTCCGGCGTCGGCATCGCGTCGGCGCAGGACAGGCGGGAGGCGACGATGGCACCGGCGGCATTGGCGTAGTCCAGGACCTGTTCGAGCGGCCAGCCGGAGAGCAGGCCGTGGCAGAAGGCGCCGCCGAAGGAATCCCCGGCACCAAGTCCGTTCAGGGTCTCCACCGGGACCGGCGCGGAGACCACGCGTTCGGTGCTGGTCTTGGCCATGACGCCCTCGGCGCCCAGCTTGACGACGGCGATCTCCACGCCGGCGGCCAGCAGGCGGTCCGCCTGCTCGTCCGGGGTTCCCTCCCCCACTGCGACGGCGCATTCCTTGTCGTTGCCGATGGCGACGGTGACGTGCGGCAGGACCTTGGCGACCTCGGCCCGGGCTTCTTCCTCGGAGGCCCAGAACATCGGCCGGTAATCCAGGTCCAGGATGGTGAACTGCCCCTCGGCGAGCCCGGTACGGGGGCGGGCCTCGTGCGCGGCGATGTGGGCACTGCGGCTGGGCTCCTGGCAGAGGCCCGTGACAGTGGACCAGAAGATCCCTGCATCGCGGATCGCGTCCAGATCCAGCTCTTCGGCTTTGATCTGCAGGTCCGGTGCCGTGGGGAAGCGCCCGTAGAAATAGAGCGGGAATTCGTCCGTGGCGGGCTTGATGGCGCAGAAGGTCACAGCGGTGGGCCAGTCCTGAACCGGCGTCACGAAGGTGTCATCGACGTTGAACTTGTGCAGTTCGCGGTGCAGGTAGGTGCCGAACGCGTCATCCCCGGTGCGGGTGATAACGCCGGTCCGGCGGCCGTGCCGGGCGGCGGCAACGGCAACGTTCGAGGGCGAACCACCCAGGTACTTGCCGAAGGAGTTAACGTCCTCCAGGCCAACCCCGACGTCGTTCGGGTAGATATCAACGCTGATGCGCCCGATCGTAAGAAGCTCATGGGTCACGGTGATCGTGGACCTTTCTGGTGTGGAACGTGGCACCTTCGGAAGGCTGGTGGTCCGGGCCGTAAAGGCCGTGGTGTGGGCCACAGGCACTACTTTGCCCTAGATCGAATGTCCTGTCAAAGGTTTGTACTGACATACTTACAACATGGTTAGAGCGCACTAATTATCCGCGCCGTTATTTCTTGGGAACAGCCAGCTCACCCGTGATGTACTGGGCACGTCCGTAACCGAAGGACCAGTCGCCGGCCGTATTTTCCACATAGCCGATGAAGACATCCTCACCGGCGACGCCCGCTTCGGAGAGCTTCCCTGCGACGGCAGCAAACAGCTTCTGCTTGGCCTCCTGGGAGCGGCCCGCCTGCGTAAAGATCTGGATCATGACCACTCCACCCGTGCGCTCGAATCCCAGGCCGGCATCCTGGGCGAAGATCTGGCCCTTGGGGTGCTCGGTGAGGATGTGGAAGTAGTCGCGCTCCGGGATGCCATACTCGGCGAGAATGGCGTCGTGGATGCCGCGGCTCAGGCGCTGCAGTTCATCGGGGGTGCGGCCTTCGTTGACATCAATGCGAACCAATGGCATTCGAGTTCTCCTTCAAAAAGTTTGTACTGACATACTAACAAACTAAGAATTTGGAAAACAAGACCCCTCCCCTTGCAGCCGGCGATTCGCAGGCCTATCCTTAATCAACCGAAAGGTTGATCAATGAAAAGGTTGAACACCAAGCAACCCAGATAAGCAAGGACTCCCGATGATCTCCGACAGCACGGCACTGGACTCGGCCTTCCTGGCCCTGGCCGACCCCGTCCGGCGGAGCATCATCGCCAGGCTGAGCCGTGGCCCGGCCACGGTAAATGAACTGGCGGAACCATTCGAGATCTCCAAGCAGGCGGTCTCGAAGCACATCCAGGTACTCGAGCAGGCGCAATTGGTGACCCGCACCCGGGACGCCCAGCGCAGGCCCGTCCACCTGAACCCTGCACGGCTTGAGGCGCTCACAGCGTGGATCGACCAGTACCGGCTGGTCCGCGAGGGTCAGTTCCGCAGCCTCGATGCCATGCTTCAATCCAGCGCCGGGCAACGCGGCGCCAAGGCAAAGGAACAATGATGAGCAATTCCCTGAAGCTTTCCGTCCCCGAGGGCCTGCCCTTCATCGACTACGAGCGCGAGTTCGACTTCCCTGTGGCGGATGTCTTCCGCGCCCACAAGGAACCAGACCTGATCACCCAGTGGCTGGGCCCGCGCGGCATGAAGATGGAAATGGACCACTATGATTTCCGCAGCGGCGGCACTTACCGTTACGTCCACACCGGGCCGGAGGGGGTCCCCTACGAGTTCCGCGGGATCTTCCACACGGTCCGCGAAAATGAGTTCGCGCTGCAGACCTTCGAGTTCGGCGGCTACCCGGACGTGGTCAGCCTGGAGTTCATGACCTTCGAGGATCTCGGCGGCGGCCGGTGCAGGCTCCGCGGCCACTCCGTCTACCCCAGCCTGGAAGCCCGGGACGGCATGGCGCAGTCCGGCATGGAGGGCGGCATGACCGAAGGCTATGAGCGGCTGGACGAGCTGCTGAGCGCCGCCAAGGTCTGACGGGCACCGACGAACGGGCGCGACGGCGGGCCCGCACCTTCGGGCCGCCAACGTTGCCACCCGTCGTCGTCCTTAAACAAAAAAGCGGCGCCGCCTGCCATCCCGGAGGACAGCAGGCGGCGCCGCTTTTGCGTACTGGTGCAGCCTAGAGGGTTGCGAAGACCTCGCGCAGCAGCTTGGCGGTCTCGGACGGCGTCTTGCCAACCTTCACGCCTGCAGCTTCGAGGGCTTCCTTCTTGGCCTGTGCGGTGCCCGCGGAGCCGGAGACGATGGCGCCTGCGTGGCCCATGGTCTTGCCCTCGGGGGCGGTGAAGCCTGCAACGTAGCCAACAACCGGCTTGGTGACGTTGGCCTTGATGAAGTCGGCTGCGCGCTCTTCAGCGTCACCGCCGATTTCACCGATCATGACGATGGCCTTGGTCTCGGGGTCGGCCTCGAACGCGGCCAGGGCGTCGATGTGGGTGGTGCCGATGACGGGGTCGCCGCCGATGCCGATGGCGGTGGAGAAGCCGAGGTCACGCAGTTCGTACATCATCTGGTAAGTCAGGGTGCCTGACTTGGAGACGAGGCCGATGGGGCCCTTGCCGGTGATGTTGGCGGGGGTGATGCCCACCAGTGCTTCGCCGGGGGTGATGATGCCGGGGCAGTTCGGTCCGATGATGCGGGTGACCTGGTTGCCGTCAGCGTCAACCGTGGCCTGGGCCAGGGCCCAGAATTCGGCGGAGTCCTGGACCGGCACGCCTTCGGTGATGACGACGACCAGGCCGATGCCTGCTTCGATGGCTTCAACGACGGCAGCCTTGGTGAATGCCGGCGGCACGAAGACGATCGAGACGTCAGCGCCGGTCTCCGCAATGGCTTCCTTGACGGTGCCGAAAACGGTGATTTCCTTCTCGCCGTGCAGCACAGTGGTGCCGGCCTTGCGGGCGTTGACGCCACCGACGATGTTGGTGCCGGCCTTGAGCATCAGGGCGGTGTGCTTGGTGCCTTCGCCGCCGGTGATGCCCTGGACGATGACCTTGGAGTCCTTGTTGAGGTAGATAGACATGGTGCGTCCCTTTACTTAGCTGCGTTGGCGAGCTCGGCGGCCTTGTCGGCGCCCTCGTCCATGGTGGCGGCCAGGGTAACCAGCGGGTGGTTGGCCTCGTTGAGGATGCGGCGGCCTTCCTCGACGTTGTTGCCGTCGAGGCGGACTACCAGCGGCTTGTTGGCGGTGTGGCCCAGTTCGGCCAGCGCACCCACGATGCCCTTGGCGACGGCGTCGCAGGCGGTGATGCCACCGAAGACGTTGACGAACACGGACTTGACCTGCTCGTCGCCCAGGATGACGTCCAGGCCTGCGGCCATGACCTCGGCCGAGGCGCCGCCGCCGATGTCCAGGAAGTTGGCGGGCTTGACGTTGCCGTGGTTTTCACCGGCGTAGGCAACGACGTCCAGGGTGGACATGACCAGGCCTGCACCGTTGCCGATGATGCCCACTTCGCCATCGAGCTTGACGTAGTTGAGGTCCTGCGCCTTTGCCTTGGCCTCGAGGGGATCAGCGGCGTCCTTGTCCTCCAGCTGCGCGTGCTTGGCGTGGCGGAACTCGGCGTTCTCATCCAGGGAGACCTTGCCGTCAAGGGCCACGATGTCACCGGCGCCGGTCTTGACCAGCGGGTTGACCTCCACCAGGGTGGCGTCTTCCTTCTTGAAGACGTCCCAGAGCTTGAGGATGACATCGGCGACCTTGCCGCGCAGTTCCTCAGCAAAGCCTGCGGCTGCGACGATTTCGTCAGCCTTGGCCTGGTCGATGCCGACGGCGGGGTCGATGGCGATCTTCGCCAGGGCCTCGGGGCGTTCGACGGCGAGCTGTTCGATTTCCATGCCGCCTTCAACCGAGCACATGGCCAGGTAGTTGCGGTTGGCCCGGTCCAGCAGGACGGAGAAGTAGTATTCCTCGGCAATGTCCGCACCCTGGGCGATCATCACCTTGTTGACGGTGTGGCCCTTGATGTCCATGCCCAGGATGTTGGTGGAGTGCTCAAGTGCTTCGTCTGCGGACTTTGCAACCTTGACGCCGCCGGCCTTGCCGCGGCCGCCAACCTTGACCTGTGCCTTGACGACGGTTACGCCGCCAATCTTTTCGGCAGCTGCTTTTGCTTCTTCAGGGGTGTACGCCACGATGCCGGCCAGCACGGGTACACCGTGCGCCTCGAACATATCGCGCGCCTGGTATTCAAACAGGTCCACGGTTTAGTGTCCTTCTACGTCGAAGTAGTTTCTATACAGCCGGACACCATCGAAAGACGATGACCGGGCTGCGGAATGCACGCACGGGCGGCCTGTTGGAAACGAGCCACGCGGCGTTGTTGCTCCATGGGGAACTCTAGTCCTTTGGAAGGACGGAGCCGTCCCAGAGTACCGCTTATGTGAGTAACGACACTATTCTATGGGGCGTAGAAAAACCGCGGAATTACGGGGTTTTTGGGGCATCTGCGGGCGCCGTTGCGGTGCCGGGCGCGGGGGCGGAAATCAATTCATACTTCTGCGGGGAGACAAAGAAACCCACGCCGGCCGAGACGTTTCCGCATGCCACGCCACCGTTGTAGGCCGAGCAGCGCAGGCCGTTGCGTTCCAGGTTCTGCCCGTTGGCCAAAGCGCGTACCTGGAGCAGGGGCCCGTCCTTGCTGCCGCCCGGCCCGTAAGTGGCTTCGGTCTGTGTGACGCCGGAACGGCATCCCCCGTAGCGGGCAGCGTCCGGCGTCAGCAGTGCCACGCCGCCCAGGTAGCCGAGGTTGGTTCCCGCGCAGTCATCCTTGACGTCCTCGCGGGCTGGCTCGGCGTAGGTGGCGAGCTCGCAGTGGGCCACGGGGACAGTTGCGAGTTTGTTGTTGGCGGTGTCGCTGAAGCTGTTTTCTTCGTAGGGAAGATTGACGTGCTCCCCTCGCGCCGAGGTGAGCGAGCAGACGATGCTCCGGTCTTCAGTGGCAAAGGACAGGACGTCCTCCCCGCCGCCGGAAAAGTCCTCGGGGTTGGCCAGCGGGGCCTGTTCGAGCTGCGCCATGGGTGCCAGCGGCGCCGGCGGGACGTAGTCAGGATCCTCAGTGGTGACGCTGCACGCCGTGGCGGTGAGCAGGAGTGTCACAAGGGGCAGGGCGGCGAGCATCCCCAAAGCAGTCCGTCGCATGGGCTCCATTATGCTCCATGGCGGAATCAGGCGGACGACGGCGGGAGCACACCTTCCTCGACGTCGGCGGCAGCCGCTGCGGGGGTCGGCGGACATCGCCCGGGCTACTGGACCTCGACCTTGGTCAGCGGAGCGTAACGCAGCAGCAGGCGTTTCTCGCCGACGTCGAACTTCACCTTCGCCACGGTCTTGTCACCGGCACCCTCAAGCGCCAGGACGGTTCCATTGCCGAAGCTGGTGTGGTTGACCTTGTCCCCCACGTTGACCGCGATGATTTCCTTCTGCGGCTGGACCCTGTTCCGGGCGATGGCCGCGGGAACGTCGGCGTTGAATCCTGCCGAAGGATCGGCGGCGGCGCCGCGGGAAGTGCCCGCACCCCAGAAGGAGCCGCTGTAGCGGCCGGAACTGATCGATCCCCCGCCCCAGGCAGCCTGCCGGCTGGTACCCTCGCGCTTCCACTCCAGCAGTTCCGATGGGATTTCCTCAAGGAACTGGCTTGCCGGGTTGTATTGGCTCTGGCCCCACATGTTGCGGACTTCGGAGCGCGTTACGTAGAGGCGTTTGCGGGCCCGGGTCAGTCCCACGTAGGCCAGCCGGCGTTCTTCGGCCAGTTCCTTCGGATCAGTGGCGGACCGCTGGTGCGGGAACAGGCC
>Ga0160459_100548_pt1 | contig 13949 bp, 14 predicted proteins | sample HID1973K_E6MG_FD_108208 | JGI IMG/M metagenome (GOLD analysis project Ga0160459, IMG submission 108208) | Enriched mosquito-associated microbial communities from UW Madison campus, WI, USA - HID1973K_E6 MG | ecosystem: Host-associated > Arthropoda: Insects > Digestive system > Unclassified ... | reverse complement strand
GGACTTCTGCACGGCGGCCCCGTCCCCGCCGTCCTGCCCTCCGGTGCCGTGGGTATCGGCTGCCGGGTCCGCGACAGCGTGGGTGGCCTTGTTTCCGAAAATGTTGTTTCCGAAGATACTCATGCTGTGGTCAACGCCTAGGAGTCGCCGATAAATCCCGATCCTGCGTACAGGTGCAGGACGGGAATGCCGAGCTGGTCCTGGGCCTTGTTCGCCCAGTCGGTGTGGAAGGTATCGGACACCGCGTGCGGCCGCGTGATCACCACTGCCTGCGCGGCGCCGGTGTCCCTGACCTTGGCCACCAGTCCGTTGACCGCACCGCCGTCCACCACCTCGCCGTCGACTCCGGCCCCCAGTCCTTCCAGGGCGGCAAGTGAGGCAGACAGGGTTTCCGTGGCGTGGGCGCGTTCCTCTGCGGGGTCCGGCGCGCGGGACGTGAGTTCGCGGAAAGCCGCGGCAATTTCCAGCAGGGAGAGGTGTTCGAGGAAATCCACCAGCAGGTGCCGCTCGGTATTGGCTGGAACAAGGACCAGCAGCCGGGAGTCTGCTCCGTCCACCAGGCGTTCGATGTTCAGGCGGTCGTCCGCCCCCAGTGGCTCTTCGGTCAGGATGACGATGGGTTCACTCATGGCCTTAGCCTAGCCCTGTAGGTGGGGCGCCGCACCAACCCGTACACGGGCCTGCCACGGTGCACAGGCGCCGTTCCACACAGGACCCGCCCGGGCCGGAATGCGGTGATCCTTGAGCTGACGGTAAGAATAGGAGCATGGCTTCTTATCTGCGGACGCGCCCCGAGCACACTGCCCACACCCCGGAAACAGGGGGCATGTCGCTGGGGACCCGATGGGCTATCGCCGGTGCCATCGCGGGAAGTTCCCTGACCGGGCTCCTGGCTGCGGGTTCGTCCGCGCTCGCCGTGTATTTCGCCCGCCGCGTCATTACGCCGGCACGGCAGCGGACGTCGGACCAGGAGGTCCTCGCAGTCATCCGCGACGGGCAAATGCAGCAGGTGATCCTGGCCGCCACGGACGACACCACGGTGGACGGCCGGTACGGCTTCTATTTCGACGGCGGCAGGGGGCACGCCAGGATAGGCCGCATCGTCTCGTACTCGCCGGCGGAGCGGACGGTGCTGCGAGAAGTCGAAGCGGTCTATGCCGGAGACCTCTCCGCCGCCCGCTGGGGCTGGTGGAGCGGCGCACTCTACCCTGACCCAGCCGCCGCCGGCTATTCAGCCGAAGAGGTGGCCATCCCCGTGGAACGCGGCGAGGCGCCGGCCTGGCTGGTCCGCGCCGGCGGGACCGCCCGGACCTGGGCTCTCATGGTCCACGGGCGCGGCGCAACCCGGCAGGAAGCGCTGCGCGCGGTGGGTCCGGCGCTGGAGCTGGGGCTGACCAGCCTGCTGCTCTCCTACCGCAATGACGGCCTGGCACCGTCGGCGGATGACGGCCGGTACGGACTGGGTTCCACGGAATGGCAGGACATTGAGGCGGCCATCGGGTATGCACTGGACAACGGTGCCGAGGAGATTGTGCTCTTTGGCTGGTCCATGGGCGGGGCCATCTGCCTGCAGGCAGCGGACCTGTCCCGGTACCGGCACCTGATCCGGGCCATGGTCCTTGACGCGCCGGTCATCGATTGGGTCAACGTCCTCGCCCACCATGCGCAGCTGAACCGGATTCCCTCGCTGGTGGGCCGGTACGGGCAGCTCATGCTGGGGCATCCGCTGGGGCGCAGGCTGACGGGATTGTCCGCGCCCGTGGACCTCAAGGCCATGGACTGGGTCTCACGCGCCGTCGAACTCCGGACCCCCACCCTGATCCTGCACAGCGTCGATGACGAGTACGTGCCCTATAAGCCGTCCGCGCTGCTGGCCGAGCGGAACCCCGAAATGGTGACCTTCGAAGCCTTCAACCACGCACGGCACACCAAGGAATGGAACGTGGACCCCGAGCGCTGGGAGCGGCTGGTGAAGGCGTGGCTGCGGCAGCAGCTCGCGCCGCGCCTCAACCCGGGTACCCGGCCGGGAGAGCAGCCGAGCTGATCAACCTGGCTGGCAAGCCTGGCCAGGCAGCGACGCGTTGCTGCCGATCGGCGCGGTGACTGCGTCGGTCAGCCGGACAAGGTCCAGCGGTGCGAGTTCGATATCCAGGCCGCGCCGGCCGCCGGACACGAGCATGGTGTCCAGCTCCAGGGCGGAGGAATCGAGCACTGTGGGGGAGGGGAGCCGTTGGCCAAGCGGTGAGATACCGCCCAGCACGTAGCCGGTCCGGCGCTGCGCGGCGGCCGGATCTGCCATGGCGGCCTTCTTTGCCCCCATCGCTGCAGCGAAGGCCTTCAGGTCCAGGGTCCCGCTGACGGGGACGATGCCCACGGCCAGCCTGCCTTCAACCTCCACCATCAGGGTCTTGAACACCCGTGCCGGATCGATCCCCAGGACTGCGGCCGCCTCCGCTCCGTAGCTGTCCGCGGCCGGATCATGAGAATAGGGGTGCAGCACGAAGGGAACCCCGGCGGCGGCAAGTGCCGCCGTGGCCGGGGTTCCCTGTCCAGTGCTTTTGCGTGCCACGTGGTGGTGGCGTCAGGCGCTGGCGCCGGACGCTGCAGCTACCTTGCGCTTGATCCTGCCCAGCATCGCCGTCATGCCCCTCATCCGGAGCGGGGTGATGGCCCGCGTGAGGCCCAGCAGTTCGGGCATATCATCCGGTACCGCAAGGATTTCCGCCGCCGAGAGCCCGTCCAGGCCTTCGTGCAGCACTCCGGCGAAGCCACGCGTGGTGGGCGCTTCGGCGGGGGCTTTGAAAAAGAGCCGGACGGCGGTGCCGGTACCGGCAGTGCCGTCCTTTTCCGTTTCGATGGTCAGGAACAGCGGCGACTGGCACTCCACTACCTGCTCCAGGAGTTCGGGATGGTTGGTGAGCCGTTCGGGAAGTTCCGGAAGCCCCTCCGAGAATTCGAGCAGCAGCTGCAGCCGCTCGGGCTCGGACAGGGCCTGGAAGTCGTCCACAATCGCCGCGAGGGCGGAAGGCAAGGCTTGAGTAGTCATCAGGGCAAGTTTACGCGGGAGCCTTCGTCAGACTCCAACGGCGACCGGGAAGGAGCCGCGCTCGGCGCCCTTGACAATGGGAACGCGGACGGCGTTGCCCCACTCGGTCCAGGAACCGTCATAGTTACGGACGGACTCGAAGCCCAGCAGGAACTTCAGTGCGAACCAGGTGTGGCTGGAACGCTCGCCGATGCGGCAGTAGGCCACCACGTCGTCGCCCGCGGCAAGGCCGGCCTCGCCGAGGTAAATGGCGTCAAGTTCTTCCCGGCTGCGGAACGTGCCGTCTTCGGCCGCTGCGCGGGCCCACGGCACAGAGGCAGCAGTGGGGATATGGCCGCCGCGCAGTGCGCCCTCTTCCGGGTACGCCGGCATGTGCGTGCGCTGGCCGGTGTACTCCTCGGCGGAGCGGACGTCGATCAGGGGCTTGCCCAGGTGGGCCAGCACGTCGTCCTTGAAGGCGCGGATGGGGGCGTCGTCGCGCTCCACCACGGGGTAGTCGCCCGTGGCGGGCGCAGGCTTGTCCCTGGTCAGGTCCCGGCCTTCGGCGATCCACTTGTCCCGGCCGCCGTCGAGCAGGCGCACGTCCTGGTGGCCGAACAGGGTGAAGACCCACAGGGCGTAGGCGGCCCACCAGTTGGATTTGTCGCCGTAGATCACCACGGTGGTGTCGCGGGAGATGCCCTTCGAGGCGGCCAGCTCAGCGAAGGCTGCGCCGTCAACGTAGTCGCGGGTGACGTCGTCGTTCAGATCGGTGTGCCAGTCGATCTTCACTGCGCCGGGGATGTGGCCGGTCTCGTACAGCAGCACGTCCTCGTCCGATTCCACGACCACCAGCTCACCGTTGGCAACGGCGCCGCTCTCCAGGGCGGAGGCAAGCCACTCGGTGGAAACCAGCCGCTCCGGGTGGGCATAGGCGGCGAACTTTTCATTCTGTTCAACGGGGTAGGGCATGGTGTTGGCCTTTCATCGAGGACACGGGAGGGCCGCGCAGTGCGGAAAACGGCTCCTGCATGGGGACCTTTCCCCACACTATCCAGCGGCAGATGCGTTGTCCGTATTCCGTTAACAGGACGAAATGTTGGCTTCATCACCCCTGGTGGTCCCGCCGACGCTGCGCCCGGACGGGGACCGCGAAACCGGTATCCTTTCTGGGGACCACCTACCAGCAGAACGGACCACCTTGGTACAGATCGAACAGCTTGCGGCGCGCACTCCTGCAGTGTCGGTGAACGAACTCCTTAAGGGTTTCTATCCATCGCCGCGGTTTGGCCAGGTGTCCTTCGCCAGCTACCGTCCGGACCCGAAGCAGCCCAGCCAGGCTGCTGCCGTCCAGGCCCTGGAGGGGTTCGCCGGCAACGTGGCACCGTCTGACGGCGGCGGGCTCTTCAAAAAACTGTTCGGCAAGAAGGACAGTTCGCGTGCCGGTATCTACCTGGACGGCGGATTCGGCGTGGGCAAGACCCACCTCCTTGCTTCGCTCTGGCACGCCGCCCCCGGACCGAAGGCCTTCGGCACCTTCGTTGAGTACACCAACCTTGTGGGCGCCCTGTCTTTCCGCAAAACAGTTGACGCACTCAGCAGCTACAAGCTGGTGTGCATCGACGAATTCGAACTCGACGACCCGGGCGACACAGTCCTGATGTCCCGGCTGATGCGTGAACTGGCCGACGCCGGCGTAAAGCTGGCTGCCACCTCCAACACCCTGCCCGGCTCGCTGGGTGACGGCCGCTTTGCCGCTGTGGATTTCCAGCGCGAGATCCAGGTCCTGGCGGACCAGTTCGACGTCATCCGCATTGACGGCGAAGACTTCCGCCACCGCGGCTTGCCGGCAGCCCCGGCCCCGCTGAAGAACAGTGAACTGTCATCCCACATGAAGGCCGAGTTCAACGGCAAGACGGTGGCCCAGGACGAGTTCAGCACCCTGATCCACCACCTCGCCGGAGTGCACCCCAGCCGGTACCGCCAACTCATCGACGGGATCGACGGTGTGGTGTGGCGCAACGTGGAGACCATCACCGAGCAGGCCGTGGCGCTGCGGTTCGTGGTCCTTGCGGACCGACTCTACGACAAGGACGTCCCCATCCTTGCCAGCGGCGTGCCGTTCGACAAGCTCTTCACAGAGGAAATGATGGCCGGCGGCTACATGAAGAAGTACTTCCGCGCGGTGTCCAGGCTTACCGCACTGGCCCGCGAAGGCCAGAACCACGAACCGTCCTAGTCAGTTCGGCGGGGCGGCGACGGCCCGCGCAGTGCCCCTCACCGTCAGTTCCTAGGCGCTGTCCTTAGAGCCTGCGTGCCCTTCCTCCAGCAGTTCCCGCTCCCGGCGGGGGACCAGCAGCGTCCTTACCAGCAGGCCGGCAAGGAGCGCCCAAAAAGCCGATCCGATCCCGCCGAACGCGAGCCCTGAAGCGGCCATCAGGAACGTGACGGCCGGGGCGATGCGGTCCTCGGCATCAGCCAGGGCCGAAGAGACCGACGCCGCCAGCGTGCCCAGGAGCGCCAGCCCTGCCACCGCTTCCAGCATGCCCGCCGGTGCCGCGCTGACCAGGGTGACCAGCGCTGCCGAGAATGCGGCTAGGACCAGGTAGGCCAGCCCGGAGGTAAATCCTGCAACCCAGCGCCTGTTCCGGTTGCTGCCGGCCTCCTGGCCGGCAGCAAGGGCCGCGCTCAGTGCGGCAAGGTTGATGGCATGGCCGCCGAACGGCGCGCCCAGGACGGTGCCGGCACCGGTCACCAGCATCGATGCCCGCCATGGTGTCGCAAATCCGAACGACCGCAACACCGCCACACCCGGAACGTTCTGGGAGGCCATGGTGACCACAAACAACGGCAGGGCAATGCCCGCCATGGCCTGCAGGCTGAAAGACGGCGTGGTCCACACGAGTTCCGGCAGCACCCCGCCCGTTCCGAACGCACTGCCGGTGCCAGCCAGGGAGAAGGTGATTACTCCCAGCGCCACCACAAGTGCCGCAGGCACAGCCCAACGCGGGGCGAACTTCATCATGAGCAGCCAGCAGGCAATGACCGGGGCCACAAAGAGCGGAACAGTGCCCAGTGCAGTGAACGGCGCAAGGCATAACTGCAGCAGGACGCCGGCCAGCATTGCCTGGGCGAGCGATGCGGGGATCCGCGCCATCAGCCGGCCGAGGGCAGGGACCAGCCCGGTCAGGGCTATCAGCACGCCGGCGGCAAGGAAGGCTCCGACGGCGGCCGGCCAGCCGCCGTCGGGCGTGCCGGACGTGGCCAGCAGCGCTGCGCCCGGTGTGGACCAGGCAAGCGTGACCGGAACTTTGGACCGCCATGCAAGCAGCAGGACGCCGACGCCGACGGCCAGGGTCAGAGCCAGCAGTCCGGAGGCAGCCTGGGCCGGGTTGGCCCCCACGGCCTTGAGCCCGGCGAGGACGACCGCGAAGGACGACGTAAAGCCCACCAGGGCCGTGACAATACCGGCAACCACGGGCCGGGAATCGAAGGTGGAGGGCCTGGCCGTCCGGCCGGGGCGGATGGGTGCGGAAGACTTCGCCATACCGGCAGGTTATCCGTGGTTGCGGTTCGGGTGGCAATTGCGGACTGTGCTGCCGCCACTGGGCGACCTGTCAGCCGGTCAGGCCATCGCCGGTGAGAGCCCGGCGGCCGGCAGCCACGGGGCATTTAAACGCCAAAGGCGCGGGTGCCGCCTCCCGGCGGGACCCGCGCCCCGTTGACGTGCTGGGGCAATGCCCCGGCCGAGATCCTTACGGAGTCCGGTCAGCCGGCGGTGCCGGGTTGACGGGATTGACCGGGGGGACCTGCTCTGCGGCAGGTGCCTCGCCAGGGGTCCCATTCTTGTCCACGAGCTTGGAAGCGCCATCCTGGATCTTGTCGACGTGGCCGGTGTACTTGCCACCGGTCTTCTGGTCGACGAAATCGCCGGCTTTGGTGATGCCGTCCTTGATGGTCTGCTCGTTTCCGCGGATAAGACCCTGTGCCTTGCCCTTTAGATCGTCAATCAGTCCCACGAGCACCTCCCTTCGGTCGCGGAGCCAGGTCGCTCCTTGCGCAATCGATCCTAGACCTGCGGGAGGGCAGTTCCAAGGACATTGGGAAGATTCGGCGTTCGCCCGCAGCGGATGGGGCCTAAAAGGGCAACAAAAAAGCAGCTCTTTACGAGCTGCTTTGAGGGTGGGCGATACTGGGATCGAACCAGTGACCTCTTCCGTGTCAGGGAAGCGCGCTACCGCTGCGCCAATCGCCCGGAACCGGAGGACCGGCCAATGGGTTTTAAAAAGAGAGCGGACGACGAGATTCGAACTCGCGACATCCACCTTGGCAAGGTGGTGCTCTACCAGCTGAGCTACGTCCGCAATTGCGTTCCGGCCGGGGCCGGACTGCTGTTGGCAAGTTACCTTGCCGAGTGGGCGATACTGGGATCGAACCAGTGACCTCTTCCGTGTCAGGGAAGCGCGCTACCGCTGCGCCAATCGCCCATGCTGATTCGGAACAGATCCGAAAAACCATGGTTTTCACCGAGGTGGGTACGGGATTCGAACCCGTGTATACGGCTTTGCAGGCCGCTGCCTCGCCTCTCGGCCAACCCACCGTGTAAGCCCCGGTTTAGCAACCGTTGCCGTGACAGTGTCCTGCGAGCGGACGACGAGATTCGAACTCGCGACATCCACCTTGGCAAGGTGGTGCTCTACCAGCTGAGCTACGTCCGCAGTTTGGGGTTTGATTCCTTGCCGTTTGGGCATTTCCTCGCTTCCAACGAGTAAAAACAATATAGGAGGTTCCGGGAAAGTCCAAATCGGCTGTTCCGGCCGCTTTACATATGGCCCTGCATCCCAGCAATGGCGCGGAAAGATGCAACTTACAAGCATGTAATTTGTGCATCCCCTGCCGTCCCTGCCGCCGCGGGATGCACAAAACTGGAGTGTATTTCCAGGGGGCGGGCCGCGGGAATGGGGCATTCCGCGGGGCTGCATTCGGCAGCCGGAGGCCGATTTTTGAAATGGCCGCCGGGTGGGCTAGCATTCAAATGCATCGGGGCGATTGGCGCAGTGGTAGCGCGCTTCGTTCACACCGAAGAGGTCACTGGTTCGAACCCAGTATCGCCCACCGCAGAAGGTCCGTTTCCGCTCATCAGCAGCGGAGGCGGACCTTTTTTATGCCCGGGCCTGGCTCCCGGAGATTTTGTCGGCCCCCTGTGAAAGAGTCTTTTCCATGACTGATCCGCTCCTCGCCCATGCCACCGAATACGGCCGGATGTACGCCCGGTCCACCTCGGAACAGTTCTCCGTGCCGTCCATCACCACAGTCATCAGCCAGCAGCCGCACGGCCTGGACGGGTGGTTTGGCTACATGGGGGCAAGCAGCCTGGCCAAGGACCCGCTGCTGTCCGATTGCCTGGGCAGCCCGGCGAAGATCAAGCAGGCCATCAACCGGGCGGCCAGGGCCGCTGAGACTTATCGGGACGATGCCGCGCGCCGTGGGGACCGTGTCCACACGTACTGCGAGCAGGTCGCCCTGCGCGCACTGGGACGCCCGCATGCCATGAAGGAAGCGCGGGAAGCGCTGGCTGCCAACGGAGAGGAAGCCTTCGCCGTGCGGTTCGATGAATGGTGGGAGCTTTTCCGCGTGGAGCCCCTTGCTCCGGAAATCACCGTCTGGAACAAAGCGGTGGGGTACGCCGGCACCCTGGACCTGGTGGCGCGGATCAATGGCCGCATCTGCCTCATCGACTACAAAACCAAAGGCACCACCCGGGACGGCCAGGTCAAGTCCCTCGACGACAAAGTGGTGATGCAGCTGGTGGCCGGCATGAAAGCCGAGGAGAGCCTGGTGGACCCGGTGGCAGGTACCTGGGAACCGTGGAAGTACGGGGAAGACCCGGTCCTGCTGGCGGTAGCCATTGGGGAAACGGAGGTCCGCCCGGTGCGGGCCAACCCCGAGGTCCTCAAGCACCACTGGTGGAAGTTCTGCGCACTCCGGCGCGTGTGGGAGCTCTCGGCCGACACCATCAGTGCCGGCACGGCCCTGCTTCCTATCGCCCCGCCGCCGCTGGCCCAGGCCCGCACCGCCTAGCGCCTAAACTGGATTGGTCCCATTGCCGCCAACCGTGAGGAAAATCCGCGCATGGCTATTCTGAATATCCGCATCATCGGCGATCCCGTGCTCCGCACTGTGGCCGATCCTGTGACGGAATTCGGGCCTGAACTTGCCAAGCTGGTCGCCGACATGACCGAAACCATGGAAGACGTGGATGGCGCCGGCCTCGCCGCGCCCCAGATCGGTGTCAGCAAGCGTGTCTTCACCTACCGGATTGACGGCGTTGAAGGGCACATCATCAACCCCGTGCTGGATAACAGTGACGACTACCAGCCGGACCATGTGGAGGGCTGCCTGTCCATACCGGGCCTGGGCTTCCCCGTCCGCCGCTTCCGCGCCACCCGCGTTACCGGCGTAGACATGCATGGCAACCCCGTCTCCATCGACGGCGAGGGCATGCTGGCCCGCTGCTTCCAACACGAGAACGACCACTTGGACGGGATCCTCTACACAGACCGGCTGGAGGGCGAGGACCGGAAGGCCGCCCTGCGCTCCATCCGCAACGCCAATTACGACTCCGTAACGGAGCGCACCACGGCCAAGCGCGCCAAGACAGTGGGATCCAGCTTCGGCGGGTCCGGTACGGCCGGCTCCAGTTTTGGTAACGCCGGGTGAGGGTCCTTTTCGCGGGGACTCCCGCCGTCGCGGTTCCCTCGCTGGATGCCCTCGTCGAGGCCGGATTCGACGTGGTTGCCGTCCTGACCCGCCCGGACGCTCCGATCGGGCGCAAACGCGTCCTCACGCCCTCCCCGGTCGCTGCGCGGGCCGCTGAACTCGGTTTGGACGTCATCTACGCTGCCAAGGTTGACGCCGCCGCCGTCGAACAGATCTCGGCCGCTGCCCCCGATGTCGCAGCCATCGTTGCCTACGGCGGGCTGGTTCCCCCCGCCGCCCTGGCCATTCCACGCCACGGCTGGATCAACCTGCATTTTTCGCTGCTGCCCGCTTGGCGCGGTGCCGCACCCGTGCAACGGTCGGTGATGGCCGGCGACGACGTCACCGGCGCGGTGACCTTCCAGCTGGAGAAGGGACTCGACACGGGACCGGTGTTCGGCACCCTCACCGAGTCCGTTGGCCCGGAAGACACCGCCGGCCAGCTCCTGGAGCGGCTCTCGCACAGCGGCGCCGTCCTCCTGGCACAGACCTTGTCCGCGATCGAAACGGGCAAGGCATCTGCGGTGCCCCAGGCCGGAGACGTATCGCTGGCGCCAAAACTAACCCTGGAAGACGGGCACTTGAACTGGCACCACCCCGCCCTGGCCATCGGCCGCCAGGCCCGTGGCGCCACCCCCGAGCCCGGAGCCTGGACGCTCCTGGACGGCCAGCGTGTAAAGCTCGATCCTGTGCGGTTGCGTCCGGATGTCGAGGACCTCGCTCCGGGTGCCCTGGCCGTTCACGGCAAGAGCGTGCTGGTGGGCACCGGTTCCCACGCTGTGGAGCTGACGCGCATCCAGCCCGCCGGAAAAAAGATGATGGCCGCGCCCGATTGGGCCCGCGGTATTGGTTCGCTGGAAGGCGTGGTATTCGAATGAGTGGGTCCGGTACAAATTCCGGTGGTGCACAGCAGGGCCGCCCGTCAGGCCGGGGGCGTGGCGCAAGCCAAAGCGGCCGCGGCCAGGGCGGCCCGCGGGACAACAGCCGCCGCGACGCCCAGGGCCGGGAGCGGAACCGTGGCCCGCAGCGGAACTTCACCGAGAACGCGCCCGCCCAACGCACGCGCCGGGCGGACCCTGCACGGCTGGTGGCATTCGAAGTACTCCGCGCCGTTGCGCAGGAGGATGCCTATGCCAACCTCGTCCTGCCGGCCCGGATCCGGCAGCACCGGCTGGACAAGCGCGACGCCGGGTTCGCCACGGAGCTGAGCTACGGCGCGCTGAGGGGACAGGGAACCTATGACGCCGTCCTGGCGCGCTGCGTCGACCGGCCGCTGGACCAGCTGGACCCTGCAGTCCTGGATGCGCTGCGCATCGGTGTCCACCAGCTCCTTGCCATGCGCGTGCCCGCCCATGCGGCACTGGACCAGACAGTTGGTCTCGCCCGCGCCGTCATCGGTGCAGGACCTTCCGCCCTGATTAACGCGGTCCTCCGCAAGGTCAGCGCCCACAGCCTCGATGAATGGCTGGACCTGCTGGTAGCGGACGAAACCGATGAGACCCGCATCGCGTCACTCCGTCATGCCCACCCCGAATGGATCGTCCGGGCCATGCGCCAGGCCCTGGTTGCCCACGGCCGCCCCGTCGGGGAAATCAACGCCCTGCTCGAAGCGGACAACGCAGCCCCGGTGGTCAACCTGGTGGCCCTTCCCGGACTGGGGAACCTCGACGAAGCGCTTGAAGACGGCGCTACCCCGGGTGAACTTGTTGAAGGGTCCGCCCTGTCCAGCGGTGGGGACCTGGGCCGGTTGTCCTCCGTACGCGCGGGCACCACCCGGGTACAGGACGTCGGCTCGCAACTGGTGGCCCGTGCGATGGCTGCGGTGCAGCTGGGACCTGCCGCATCCGATGCCGCAGCGCCTGAAGCCTGGCTCGACCTCTGCGCCGGACCGGGTGGGAAAGCGGCCCTGCTCGGCGCCCTCGCCCGGGAACGCGGCGCCACGTTGCTGGCCAACGAGCCCGCGCCGCACCGCGCCAAATTGGTCAAACAGGCATTATCGGCCGTCCCGGACGACACCTGGCAGGTCCGCACCGGTGACGGCCGCGAGGTCGGCGCAGAGCAGCCCGGGTCCTTCGACCGCGTCCTGGTGGATGTGCCCTGCAGCGGTCTGGGGGCATTGCGCCGCCGGCCTGAATCCCGCTGGCGCCGCTCGCCCAAGGACCTGGCGGACCTGGGACCGCTGCAGCGCGAACTGCTGGCCTCAGCCCTGGCAGCTGTCCGGCCCGGGGGAGTCGTCGCCTACGTGACGTGCTCGCCGCATCCCGCCGAAACCACCGCTGTGGTGGCGGACGCCCTACGGAAACGTGATGACCTGGAACTCCTTGACGCCGGGGCCGCGCTCGACGCCGTCAGCCTCACCGGAAACCTGGGTGCAGGGCATGAATTAACCGCGCAACTGTGGCCCCATGTCCACAGCACCGACGCCATGTTCCTGGCACTCATCCGCAAAAAGGCCTGACGCCACCGTTCGGCACACGCACCCAGCCACCCTTCGAAAGGCATCCCCGTGACGCAATGCTGCATCAACCCGAGCATCCTCTCGGCCGACTTCGTCAACCTTGAGGCCGAGCTGAAGCGCATCAGCAACGCCGACGCCGTGCACGTGGACGTCATGGACAACCACTTCGTCCCCAACCTCACCATCGGACTGCCGGTGGTCCAGCGGATCCAGGCGGTCAGCCCGGTTCCCCTGGACGCCCACCTGATGATCGCCGACGCCGACCGCTGGGCGCCTGGTTTCGCGGACGCGGGCCTGGCCTCCGTCACGTTCCATGCAGAGGCTTCCATCGCGCCCATCAAGCTGGCCCGTGAACTCCGCAGCAGAGGTGCGAAAGCCGGAATGGCATTGCGGCCATCGACACCCGTGGAGCCGTACCTGGACATGCTGTCCGAACTGGACATGCTGCTCATCATGACCGTGGAACCCGGTTTCGGCGGCCAGGCCTTCCTCGACGTCACCCTCCCCAAGATCCGCCGCGCCCGCACCGCCATCGACGGTTCCGGCATCGGCGTGGCCATCCAGGTTGACGGCGGCATCACTGAGGAAACCATCACCCGCGCCGCGGAAGCGGGGGCCAACGTGTTCGTAGCCGGCTCCGCTGTCTACGGCGCCGACGACCCCGCCGCCGCCATCGACCGGCTCCGTGAAGAAGGCAGCCGTTCGTTACGGAAGGCGACGGCGGAATAAGAAGAAGCCACATCCGGTTGTGGCACAATAACAACACACATACGTGCTCCGGGGTCGGTGTAAGTCCGAACCGGCGGTGATAGTCCGCGACCCGCGAACCGATGGTTTTTCCTGGCTGACCAGGCGAAGCCCCGGTGAACGGTTGAACCGGTGAAATTCCGGTACCGACAGTTAAAGTCTGGATGAGAGAAGCACGTACAGCTGTATCTTCGGTGCCCGTGGGCTCCGAAGCGTTCTGCTGTCGTATACCCCCGGAGCCATCGCGGTTCTGACAGGGAAGGAACGACACACAGACATGGACCTCCTGCGATGGCTCTTTGACGCTCAGATCCCCGTGGGGGGATCTGTCCTGATATTGAGAGAAGTGCTGGGCAACATTTTTGGCCTGGCAAGTGCATTCGGCGGCATGCGCCGCAAAGTTTGGGCCTGGCCCGTGGGCATTGCAGGCAACCTGTTGCTGCTGACGGTATTCCTGGGCAACGTCTTCGGCTCCGCCACACCGGCCACCCTGTGGGGGCAGGCCGGCCGCCAGGTGATGTTCATTGCCGTGGCTGCCTATGGCTGGCAACGCTGGAAGCAGGGCCGGAGCGCCGGTGGCGGGAACACCGCCGTCGTACCCCAATGGGCCAGCAACCGGACCCGGCTCATCCTCGCGGCAACGCTGGTGGCCGGCACCGTTGCCCTGACGCCGCTGTTCGACTCCCTCGGGTCCTACCCGCCGGTGTGGGCTGACGCCTGGACCTTCGTGGGATCGCTCCTGGCCACCTACGGCATGGCGCGGGGCTGGACCGAGTTCTGGCTGATGTGGGTGGCCGTGGACATCGTGGGCGTCCCGCTCCTGTTCAGCGCCGGCTACTATGCCAGCGCCTTCATGTACCTCTTCTACGGCTTCTTCACCCTCGCCGGGTTCTTCGTCTGGTGGAAGGCTTCCCGCCGGGCTGGCACAGCAACCGGGGGCAAGGAACAGCCGGCCTCGGT
>Ga0160459_100543_pt1 | contig 14034 bp, 17 predicted proteins | sample HID1973K_E6MG_FD_108208 | JGI IMG/M metagenome (GOLD analysis project Ga0160459, IMG submission 108208) | Enriched mosquito-associated microbial communities from UW Madison campus, WI, USA - HID1973K_E6 MG | ecosystem: Host-associated > Arthropoda: Insects > Digestive system > Unclassified ... | reverse complement strand
GCCCAACGATCACATCGGCCTCGACCAGCGCGCGCGCGTGATGGTCGAGATCCGCGACGGCAAGTGGATATACCAGCCGCGCTAACCCTTCAGTGAACAGAACCATGAGCGATCTCTCTCTTTACGCGAGCTACAAATCGCTGGAGTTGCGCCGCCATCCGCACGGCGTGCTCGAAGTGGTGATGCCCGGCGCGGGCGCGAACAAGAGCGGCCTGTCCACCGCCGACGCCAACATGCATCGCGAGCTCGCGGACATCTGGCGCGACATCGATCGCGATCCCGATACGCGCGTCGCGCTGATCCGCGGCGAAGGCAAGGGTTTTTCGGCGGGCGGCGATCTCGGCCTCGTCGAGGAGATGGCGAACGACTTCGACGTGCGCGCGCGCGTGTGGCGCGAGGCACGCGATCTCGTCTATAACGTGATCAACTGCGGCAAGCCGATCGTCTCCGCGATGCACGGCCCGGCAGTCGGCGCGGGGCTGGTCGCGGGCCTGCTCGCCGATATTTCGATCGCATCGAAGTCGGCGCGCATCATCGACGGGCACACGCGGCTCGGCGTCGCGGCGGGCGATCACGCGGCAATCGTATGGCCGCTGCTGTGCGGCATGGCGAAGGCCAAGTACTATCTGCTGCTGTGCGAGCCGGTGAGCGGCGAGGAGGCGGAGCGCATCGGGCTGGTGTCGCTCGCCGTCGAAGAGAACGAACTGATGCCGAAGGCGATCGAAGTGGCGAACCGTCTCGCACAAGGCTCGCAGACTGCGATCCGCTGGACCAAGTACGCGCTCAACAACTGGCTGCGCTCGGCCGGGCCGACCTTCGATACGTCGCTCGCGCTGGAATTCATGGGCTTCGCGGGCCCGGACGTGCACGAAGGCATGCGCTCGTTGCGCGAGCGGCGCGCGCCGGATTTTCCGGGCGGCGCGCCGTTCTGAGCGGCGCGAATCTCACACGCAAGAAAACAAGGAGAGTCGAATGACCGACAACACTGGCGGTACGCCGCCCTACACGATTCCCGGTTTTCCCGGATTCGGCCAGGCCGACATGATGGGCAAGATGTGGGAACTGATGCGTCTGAATCCGTTCGCCGCCGCGATGCCGGGTGGCGGGCAGGGCATGGGTCCCTCACTCTCGATGATGTCGGACATGCTCGCTCCGCTCACCAACATCGAAGAACTCGACAAGCGCGTGACGGACATGCGCGCCGTCGAGCACTGGCTGAAGCTCAATCTCAACATGCTGCAATCGGCGATCCAGGCGCTCGAAGTGCAGCGCGCGACGCTCGCGACGCTGCGCGCTTTCGGCGCGTTTGCGCAGACATCGGTAGAAAGCGCGCACAACGCCGCGACGGAGAACGCGAAAGCGGCGAGCGCGGGCTGGCCGATGAGCGGTGCGGCGAAGCCGGAAGCGCCGAAGCAGGCGGCGGCAAGCGTTGCGCCCGCGAGCGAGACATCGGCTGAAGGCGAGGAAGCCAGCGAGACGGCGTCCGCGCCGCCGCCCGGTTTCGATCCGACCGGCTGGTGGAACGTGCTGCAATCGCAGTTCAATCAGCTTGCGCATCTCGCGATGCTTCAGCCCGGCATGACCGGCCCGCTCGACCCGACGGGCGCTGGTCAGCCTGCCGCCGCTGCCGGCGAGAACAGCGCCGGGCAGCCGGCGGACGGCGCCGAGGATAAAACCGACGCCGCCTCCGCGGCTGCGAAGAAAGCGGCAGCACGCAAGGCCGCGCCGCGCAAGAAACCCGTCTGACTCCCTTTCTTCAGGGATTCCCTCCCTGAAACTACGCTCGGCGGCGCACCACGTTCCGCCGAGCCTGCCGATTCCCTTCGATGCGCGAAGCGTCATCGAACCGCGTCATTGGTGTCCGTTTGTCTCGACGAAACGCATCTCAGCACCGACGACCGTTGCAATTTTGTCTATGATGAAACATCGACGACGCTCGAATTTGTCCACCTTCGGCGTCGGGCATGCAATCTGCATCGTACATGGTGTCTATGATTCCAATCGATCTGTCCATGACAAACTCATCAGAACAAGACTTCGATTCCGAACCGTTCTCGGCTGACGCGGAAACGCCGGAGCCCGCGCCACGGGCTGCCGCGGCATCGGGCACGACGGGAATCGGAATTGGTGCGATCGCTCAGGAAATTGGTCTGACGAAGGACACATTGCGCGTCTGGGAACGCCGCTACGGTTTTCCGCAGCCGATGCGTACGGCGGGCGGCGAGCGGCTGTATCCGCAGGAACAGGTGACGAAGCTGCGGCTGGTCAAGCGCCTGCTCGATGCGGGACATCGCCCGAGCAAGGTGCTCGCGCAACCGATCGACCTGCTGCAGCAACTGGCCGAAAGCTCCGGCGTCGGACAGGATGCGCCGGACGTCGAGCTCGATCACCTGATTTCGCTGTTGCGCAAGAGCGCGTACGAAGAGTTTCGCTTCGGACTGTTGAAGCGCGCCACGCGCGACGGGCTCGAACGCTTCGTGCTCGATGTCGCGGCGCCGCTGTCGGCGCGCGTCGGCAATGCATGGGCTGCGGGCACTTTGCAGGTCTATCACGAACATTTATTCAGCGAAGCGATCCAGGCGTCGATGCGTACGCTCATGCGGCCACTCTCCGATGCCGTGCGTGGACGCGGCAGCCGGCCGCGCGTTCTGCTCACCACGCTTTCGGGCGAAGGCCACGGCCTCGGCATCCTGATGGCCGAAGCGATGTTCACGCTCTCCGAATGCGAGTGCGTCCAGCTCGGCTTGCAGACGCCGCTGCACGATATCGTCGATGCCGTGGCGGCGCATAACGTCGATATCGTCGCGCTCTCCTTCACGGCGGTGCTGCCCGCGCAGGCCATCGCAAACGGGCTGACCGATCTGCGCAATCTGTTGCCACCGCACGTGCGGATCTGGGCGGGCGGCAGCAGTCCGGCGCTGCGCCGCAAGTTCAGCGACGGCATACAACACGTCGGCGGCTTGACGCCGATCGACGAAACTGTCGCGGATTGGCGTCAATCGGCCATGTTATGATCGTTTGCGCTCGCTGCGGCGAGCATTGGCGCGAGCTCGCGGCGCATGCATATCGCATTGCTGTCACGCGAGCAGGGCATACTGCGCGGCCGGCGCCGTATCGGCGGCGGTCAAGGCGCCACTTGAACATACCTCAGGCACAGGTTTCGCTCCTCACCCACGGTAGAACAAGACGCACAACACGCAACATTTGCACGGGGAGTGCAGTGTTTCAGCGGGACGCGAGGCCATGCCGCCGCGCCCTATTTGCGCGCTCGTTGTCGTTTTTCGTCTTTGGCCGACCGAATCCCGCGTAAAATTGAAAGCTTGGCTGCTTGCATGCAAGCACTTACGCACGCGCCGGCCGAAAGTCAACACAGATATAACGTCGCATAAGTGGCATCAGGGGTGGACTATGAACACCATGCTTTATCCGGAACTTTATAAATCGCTGGAATCCGTCCGCTGGGATATGGAGAAGGATATCCCGTGGGACAAATTCGATGTTTCCCTGCTCACCGACGAGCAGGCCAAGACCATCAAGATGAACGCGATCACCGAATGGTCCGCTCTTCCCGCAACCGAGATGTTCCTGCGTGACAACCACCATGACAGCGATTTCTCCGCTTTCATGAGCGTGTGGTTCTTCGAGGAGCAGAAGCATTCGCTCGTGCTGATGGAGTATCTGCGGCGCTTCAAGCCCGACATGGTGCCGTCGGAAGAGGAATTGCACGCGGTGCGCTTCGAATTCGATCCCGCGCCGCCGCTGGAAACACTGATGCTGCACTTCTGCGGCGAGATCCGTCTGAACCACTGGTATCGCCGCGCGGCCGAGTGGCACACCGAACCGGTGATCAAGCACATCTACGAAACGATTTCGCGCGACGAAGCCCGCCACGGCGGCGCGTATCTGCGCTACATGAAGAAGGCGCTCACGAATGCAGGCGACACCGCGCGCGCGGCGTTCGCTAAGATCGGCGTGCTGATGGCGTCCGCGCGCCGCACGGAAAAACCGCTGCATCCGACCAACCTGCACGTGAATCAGGCGCTGTTTCCGCGCGACACCGTGCAGTCGCGCCTGCCCGATCCGGAATGGCTCGAACGCTGGCTGGACGACCAGATCCGCTTCGACGACAGTTGGGAAAAGAAGGTCGTCGAGCGCATTCTGCATAACCTGTCGATTCTGTTCGAGCGTTCGTTCGCGACCGCGCAGGAATTGAACCGCTATCGCAAGGAAGTGACGCAACGTCTGCAAGCGGCGCCGGGCGGAGCGGCCGAGCAGCCGGCCTGAGCTTTCAGGCCTTAGCGTTTCGCCAATCAAACGGCCCGCCGGGTAAAACCGGCGGGCCATTTGCATTTCATCGCTACCGATTCGCGTGCAGGGTGTCGTGGCACAATGCGCGCTTTCAGCACATCGCAACGAGCGCCGTCATGCCCGCCATTTTCGAACGCAAGATCATCACGCGCGAAGCGCTCGCCGCGCGCCGCTCCATGCTCGCCGGTCCGGTCGTATTCACGAACGGCGTCTTCGACATTCTTCATCGTGGCCACGTGAGTTATCTCGCGGATGCGAAAGCGCTTGGCGCCACGCTCATCATCGGCGTGAACAGTGATGCGTCCGTGCGTACGCTCGGCAAGGGCGACGACCGGCCGATCAATCGCGAGGACGACCGCATGGCGCTGCTCGCGGCGCTGGAAAGCGTCGACTGGGTCGTGAAGTTCGAGGAATCGACGCCGCTGCAACTGATCGACGCCGTGCATCCCGATGTGCTCGTGAAGGGCGGCGACTACGACATGGACAAGCTCGCCGAATCGGCGCTCGTGCGCAGTTGGGGCGGCAAGGCGCTTGCCATCGCGTTCGAGCACGACCGGTCGACGACCGCGCTGCTCAGAAAGGTTCGCGCGCAGTCCTGACTGATCTGCGCCGGCTCACTGCCCGAGCGGCGCAGTCTGCACGTTGGCGGCCGGCGCCGGTCCGCCGACGCGCGGCTGATCGAACGATTCCTCCGGCCGGAGCGGACGCGTTGCAAGCGCTTCGGGATGCACTTGCTGCAAGAGATGGTACGGCTCGCGTGCGCCCGCCGCGGGCAGCGGACCGAACATGCCGCGCATGACCGCGAACATCAGCAAGTTGGCGAGAATCAGGAGGGCGATCAGCCAGCGCAGCATTCCTGGGCTCCGTCAATCAGATAAGGGAATCAGGATGAATGGCGCGCTGTCGCGTCGCGCGCGATGAGCGCGAGGCCGGACAGCACGAGGGAATCGTGCCGAGTATGCGGCACGTCGAGCGCGCCCGCGATTTCATTCGCGGCGCCGCCGCCGAGCACGAGCCGGACGTCGGCATGCAAGTCCGCTTGCAGATCGTGCCACGCGCGCTCGATCAGACTCGCCTGTGCGAGCAGGCATCCGGACGACAGCGCGGCGGCCGTGTCGGTGGCGAAGAGGCTGCGCGTCTGACTCAGCGCTTCGCGTGCGGATGCGGCGTCGAGCGTCGGCAGTTGTGCGGTGTGGCTGCCGAGCGATTCCATCATCAGCGACCAGCCCGGCGCGATCAAACCGCCGATGAAGACGCCGTCGGCGCGCAGCGCTTCGAGCGTCGTCGCGGTGCCGAAGGTCGCGACGAGCAGATGCTCGCCCGGATAGGCAGCGCGCGCCGCGATCATGCCGGCCCAGCGATCGCTGCCGAGGCGCGTCGGATCGGCGTAGGTGTTGACCACACCGCACTGTTCGGCGCGCGCGCGCACGACGTTACGCGGCAACGATGGCCAGCGCGCGTCGATCAGTCGCTGGATGCGGTTCTGCACCGGCATGCCCGCGACGTTCGAAATCCACGCGCTCGCGGGCACGGGCAAAGCGGACCAGTCGCCGAGCGCGGCGTCGTCGGCGGCGGTCGAGTGATGCGCGTGCTCGAATGCGCCGTTCGTCAGCGACTCGCCGCGGGCATCGACGAGCGACCACTTGATGCGGCTGTTGCCCGCGTCGATGAGCAGATACGGCGCTTCATCGCCGGACGTTTTCACGGGCGTTCCCTTGCGAGGCGCAGCGTGAGTTCGCCGGTCGCGACGGCGCGCGGGCCTTCGGGTGCGTCGATCAGCAACTGGCCGCTGTCATCGACGCCCGCTGCGATGCCGCGCGTCACTTCCATGCCTTGATCGATCAACGCGACTTCGCGTCCTGCCCAGGCGTGCGCGTCGAGCCAGCGCTGGCGAAACGGCTTGAAACCCTCGGCTTCGAAACGCGGCAGCGCGGCGTCGAGCGCGTTGAGGAGCGCGGCGAGAGCCTCGGTGAGATTGGCGTCGGGCCAGGCGCGTGCGAGCGCGGCCGGCGCGGCGCCGGGCGCGGATGACGCGGCGAGCCGATTCGCGTCGTCGACCTGCGCGGCGAGTTGGTCAGCACCGTGCAGGTTCAGGCCGATGCCGATCACGACCGCCGTCGCGTCCGGCGTGTTCCACGCGGTTTCGATGAGAATGCCGGCGAGCTTGCCGTCGTCGAGCAGGACGTCGTTCGGCCATTTCAACGCAGGTCGCGCCGATGGCGCGAGCGGCAGACGCGCGAGCGCATCGAGCACGGCGGTGCCGATGGCGAGACTCAGGCCCGACAGTCCTTCGATCGGCCGCTTCAGCACGCAGCCGACCGACATCAGCAGCGCATTGCCCGGTTCGGCGAGCCACGCGCGGCCGCGCCGTCCGCGTCCTGCTGTTTGCGAATACACGATGCGCGCGACGGGCGCGGGCGTGCCGTCGCGCCGTGACGTGCGCAGTTGCGCCATCAGGTCCGCGTTCGTAGAGCCCGTTTCGTCGACGATGTCGATGGTCCAGTCGCGAACGGGTCGCTCGGCGAGTGCCGCGAGCCGGGTGCGATCGATGCGCCAGGGCGCGTCGGGGGCGAAGGGGGAGGAGGTCATGGCGGGTATTGTAGCCGTGGGATGGGCGAGCTACGCCTGCCGGCGAGTCACACGAACGAGATCCGCAACGTCTGCTGCGTATTTGCGCAATGCGTCGAGCGTTGGCGAGTGTTTCTTGCTGACGATCGACGCTTCGAGCCGCACAACAGTGGAAGCGGTCGTGCCCATGCGTTCGGCGATTGGGCATACGTCAGACCGGCGTCCGTGCGCGCCTGACGGAACGCGTTTTGCAGTTGGGCGAGGCCATCGCCGTTCGGCGGCGAGCGATGCCCTTGTTCCAATTCGGATTGAGCTTGGGTCATTCAGTTATTTTCATCCGTGGGATACCGAAGGCGCGCGTGCAGTACATTCAGAACGGTGATGCGATCCGATACGCGATAAATCACGAGGTAGTTCGGGTGGACGACCATTTCCCGCGTATTCGATACGCGTCCGCGCCGATAGATGTATGGATTTTCAGCTAGCGCGGTGACGGCATTCCTGATTGATTCAACCAGACTCTCGGCTGCCTGTGGATCACGTTCTTCAATGTACTCATAAATTTCCTTGAGCCGCCTACGTGCGCGTGGCCGCCAGTCAACGAGCATTCCGCGCCTTCCGTTTTGCCGCGATCAAAGCATCCATTTCCGCGAACACCTGATCATGCGGGATCGATGGAGCCGGCTCCGACAGCGAGGCTTCGACCTCGGCGCGGAACCATTTGTCGTAAAGTTCGGCATCTTCAAGCGTTTCAAACTCGGAAATGAGCGGGTCCAGTCTTCCATCCATTTTGTTTGCTCCGGAACTGTTCAAACCATGATAGCGCAATGACTCAAGCGCACCGCAACCCGGAAATTCCGATCTTGTCGCTTCCGAACCGCATCCCATCGCACCACCATCCCCGCGCCCCCGCTACACACTTCGCTACAATGTCCTCTCCCCATTAACCGCGTCTCATCGCGCCATCGATCCTTGGACTTCGACACGCCGCCGCGCCTACGGGTGGAAGCTGGTCAGCAGGGCAAGGTGGTCCGGCTCTCGGGCCAGTGGACCGCGCTTGCGCTCGCCCGCGACCGCGCGAAAAGCGGCGTCACGCGGCGGCTGCGCGCCATCGGGCGCGAAGCGATCAGCCAGTGGGATCTGTTGTCCGTCGAGCGGCTCGATCACGTCGGCGGGCAGGCGCTCTGGCGCGTCTGGGGCCGCAAGATGCCCGCGACCATCGCGCTGTCCGACACTCAGCGCGAAATCTTCGAGCGCGTCGCGCTGCTCGATGCCGAGCGCGAGGAACCCGAGCCCGTCGATCGCGTCGATCCGGTCACCCGCCTCGGTCAGCTGATCTTCACGTTCTTCGATCATCTCTACGGCGGCCTCGCACTGTTCGGCGGCTTCATGCTCGATCTCTTCGGGCTCGTTCGGCGTCCGCAGCGAATCCCGTGGACGGAAATCTCCGCGAACATCTATAGCGCCGGCGCGCAGGCGCTCGCGATCACCGCGCTCGTCGCGTTCCTGATCGGCATCGTGCTGAGCTATCTTTCCGCGCAACAGTTGCAGGCGTTCGGCGCGAACCAGTACATCGTGAACATTCTCGGGCTGTCCGTGATCCGCGAACTCGGGCCGGTGCTCTCCGCGATTCTCGTCGCCGGGCGCTCCGGCTCCGCGATCACCGCGCAGATCGGCGTGATGCGCGTCACCGAGGAACTCGACGCGATGCAGGTCATGGGCATTCCGCACGGCCTGCGGCTCGTGCTGCCGCGCGTGATCGCGCTCGGCATCGCGATGCCGCTGCTCGTCATGTGGACCAACATCGTCGCGTTGACGGGCGGAGCGCTCGCGGCGAAGCTCGTGCTGTCCATCGACATGAACTTCTTCATTCGCTCGCTGCCGTCGGTCGTGCCGATCGCGAATCTGTGGATCGGGCTCGGCAAGGGCGTCGTGTTCGGTATGCTGATCGCGCTCGCCGCGTGTCATTTCGGCTTTCGCATCAAGGCGAATTCGCAGAGTCTCGGTGAAGGCACGACGACCTCCGTCGTCACGTCGATCACCATCGTCATTCTCGCGGACGCCGTGTTCGCGATCCTGTTCCAGAACGTCGGGCTCTGACCGCCATGTCGACCACGCTCGCCACCGCCGTGCGCCACCAGCCGCCGCCCGTCATCGCGGAACCGGTGATCGAAGTGCGTGATCTCACCAAGCGCTACGGACGCACGGTGATCCACGAGCATCTGAATCTGGACGTGCGGCGAGGCGAAATCGTCGCGCTCCTGGGCGGTTCCGGCTCGGGCAAGACCACGCTCGTGCGGCAGATGCTCGGGCTGGAATCGCCGAGCTCAGGCACCATCCGCGTGCTCGGCGAGGAGTGGGCGAACATGGACGAAGAAACCGCGAAGATGCTGCGCACGCGCTCCGGCATGATGTTCCAGCAGGGCGCGCTGTTCTCGTCGCTGACCGTGTACGACAACATCGCGCAGCCGTTTCGCGAACTCGGCAAGATTCCCGAGGATCTGATCCGCGAGTTCGTGATGCTGAAGCTCGAAATGGTCGGGCTGTCGTGCAAGCACGCGAGCAAGATGCCGTCCGCGCTGTCGGGCGGGATGGTCAAGCGCGTGGGCATCGCGCGGGCGATCGCGCTCGAACCGGAACTGCTGTTTCTCGACGAACCCACCGCCGGTCTCGATCCCAAGGCGTCGGACGAATTCGTCGATCTGATCGCGACGCTGCATCGCGCGCTCGGCCTGACCGTCGTGCTGGTCACGCACGATCTCGATACGATGGTCGCGCTTTCCACGCGCGTCGCCGTGCTGGCGGAGCGGCGCGTGCTGGTCGCCGCGCCCGTCGAGGAAGCGTGCGCGGTGGACCATCCGTTCATCCGCGAGTATTTTCTCGGACGGCGCGGGCGGCGCGCGTTGCAGGCCCTGCCGCCCGAGCGTCGCGCGAAGCTGCCGCCGGCCGCGCTCGAGGACGCGCCGATCACCGTCAACAAATAGCCGCACGACGCGCCGCCGACGCCGCCAGGAAGTCAAAGGAACCCGCCGATGGAAAACAAATCACATGCGTTCTGGACTGGGCTTTTCACGATCGCCCTCGTGCTGGCCATCGCGTTCGCCGTGTTCTTCTTCAACGTGGATCGCACCGTGCGCGTGCCGTACGATCTGATCGCCCGCACCAATGTCACCGGGCTGTTCACGGACGCGGCCGTGCGCTATCGCGGCCTGGGCGTCGGCAAGGTGCAGTCGATCAGTTTCGACAAGTCGCATCCGGGGCAGATCCGCATCCGCATTCTGGTCGATAAAAACGCGCCCATGACGCACTCCACCTATGCGACGCTCGGCTTTCAGGGCGTGACGGGCATCGCGTTCGTGCAGCTCGACGACACGGGCAAGGACACGGAAGCGCTGGCGTCGTCGCCGCAGCACATCGCCGAAGTGCCGATGCGCCCGGGCCTGTTCGAGCAGTTGCAGCAGCGCGGCGACGTGATCCTGCGCAAGTTCGAGCGCCTCGCGGACGACGCCGACAAGTTCCTCTCCGACGACGTGCGCGATCAGCTCCTGGCGACCACGAAGAGCCTGCAGGGCGCGGCAGACGGCATCGCGACGCTCGCGAGCCAGGTCCAGCCCGCCACGGCGCAGTTGCCGCAGACGCTCAAGCAGATCAACACCACGCTCGCGTCCACCAATCAACTCGTGCAGAACCTGAATCGTCCGGACGGCCCGTTGTTCACCAATCTGAACAAGGCGGGCAAGGCCGCGGAAGACGCGGGCGCGGCGCTCGCCGACATGAACGAGTCGCTGCGCTTCGTGACCGCGCGCGTCGGCTTCGAGGCGCTGCCGCGCTTCTACTCGTTCAGCGACGACGTGAGCGCGGCTGCCCGCTCCGTCGATCGCGCCGCCTACACCTTCAGCACCAATCCGCGCAGCGTGCTCTTCGGCGCGCCGCAGAAGGAGCCGGGGCCGGGCGAGCCGGGCTTCACGTGGCCCGCGAAAGCCGCGCATTGATCGAATCGAGAGAACGACATGGCAAAGATCGACATGAAAGGAGCGGCCGCGGCGTTGGCACTCGCCTGCGTCACGATGCTCGCGGGCTGCGGGTCGACCTCGACCGCGATGCCGGACGCGCATTACGACCTCGGCGCGACGCCTGTGACCAGCGCTGCCAACGGGTTGCCGATGCCGCCGGTGAAGGTGCTCGCGGTGGGCGCGCCGCGCAATCTCGAAACCGATGCGTTCGTGTATCGCCTGAGCTATGTCGATGCGCAGCGCACCGGCAGCTATTCGAACAGCCACTGGACGATGCCGCCCGCGCAACTCCTGACGCAGCGTCTGCGCGAAGCGCTCGCGGCGCGCGGCCCGATTCTCTCGGGCGCCGATCCGGTGCGCGCCGTGCCGCTGCTCGAAGTCGAGCTGACGGGTTTCGAACAGGTCTTCGACGCGCCCGAGCAAAGCCACGGCCTCGTCTCGGTGCGCGCGACGCTCACGCAGCAGGGCCGCGTGGTCGGCCAGCGCAGCTTCACCGCGAGCGCGCCTGCGGCGAGCGCCGACGCGTCCGGCGGCGCGCGGGCGCTCGCTGCCGCATCGGACGATGTGATCGGGCAACTTTCCGCGTGGCTCGCCGCACAACCGCTGACCGCATCGCGATGACCTTCGGCAGTTTCATTAACCGCCCAGCAAGGAGGCGCCCGGGCGGCTCATGACGATCAAGCAATGGCAGCGCCGCCCGTCGGCGTTTTCCCGGCAGGCGCTCGCCGCGTACGCGGCGCTCGTCGTGTATGGCTCGCTCTATCCGTTCTCCGGCTGGCGTTCGCTGGGTCTGAGCCCGTTCGCGTATCTCCTCGATCCGCTGCCGCAATACCTGACCGCCTTCGATGTCGTCACCAACGTGCTCGGCTACATGCCGCTCGGCGTGTTGATCGTGCTCGCGCTGTATCCGCGCTTTCGCGGCACGCTCGCCGTCGGTGCGGCGCTCTTCGGCGGCGCGCTGCTCTCCGGCACGATGGAGGCGATTCAGACGTATTTGCCTACACGCGTCGCCTCTAATCTCGATCTCGCCGCCAATGCGTTCGGCGCGCTTCTGGGCGGCGTGCTGATCGCGCCCGCGACGAGCGCGCTGCTCGACCGGGGCGTGCTGCGGCGCATCCGCTTCACGTGGTTCGAGCGCGATGCGGCGTATGTCATAGGACTGTCGGCGCTGTGGCCGTTCGCGGCGATGTTCCCCGCGCCCTATCTGTTCGGCGGCGGCGATCTGCCGCGCGTGCTGTGGGACGAGCTCGACCCGTCGATGCAGGATGCGATTCTCGCGTGGACGCCCGCGCCATGGGATGTCGAAAGCTGGCCGGACCGGCTCGGCGCGCTCTTGCCCGACGACGCGTGGGAAGCGCTCATCACCTCGACGGCGCTCTTTGCGGCGCTCGTGCTCGCGACGCTGCTCACGCGCAAGCGCGCGCCGCGCATGCGGCTGATGCTCGGTCTCATCGCGATCACGCTCTTCGCGAAAGCGGGCGCGACCTTCCTGCAATCGCGCGCGGGCCTGACCTTCGACTGGGCGACCGACGGCGCGCTCGAAGGCATCGCGCTCGCGACGATCGCGGGCGTGCTGTCGGTGTCCCTGCCGCGCGGCTTGCGGGCGGCGCTCGCGGGCGCGGCGCTGGTCCTCTCGCTCGCGCTCGTCAATCTGCTGCCGGTGAATCCGTATTTCGACATCGTGCTCGCCGACTGGCGGCAAGGGCGCTATCTGCATTTCAACGGGCTTGCGCACTGGCTCGCGTGGGTGTGGCCGTACGCGGCGCTCGGCTGGCTCGCATCGGCGGCGGAGCGCGCGTGGCTCGCGCGGCGGCGCGCGAGACGGGCCAGCGGCGCGGGGTGAGGGCGGGCACGAACATCGCTCGCTATAATCGACCGACACTTCTCATCGCACCCGCTCATGGATTCCTTCTACAAGTACCACGTGTTTTTCTGCCTGAATCAGCGCGACGCCGACGCGCCGCGCCCGAGCTGCGCGAACTGCAACGCGCAGGCCATGCAGGAGCACGCGAAGAAGCGCGTGAAGCAACTGGGCCTCGCGGGCGACGGCAAGGTGCGAATCAACAAGGCGGGGTGTCTGGACCGCTGCGAGCTGGGGCCCGTCGTCGTCGTGTATCCGGAAGGCACCTGGTACACGTATATCGATGAAACCGACATCGACGAAATCGTCGATTCGCATCTGGCCAACGGCAAAATCGTCGAACGTCTTCTGATCGATCAACCGGCATGAACGCGCAAACCGAAAAATTCCTGATCGACGGGCCGGTCGGCAAGATCGAATGCGCGCTCGACCGTCCTGAAGCAACGCCGCGCGGCATCGCGCTGGTGGCGCATCCGCATCCGCTCTTCGGCGGGACGATGGACAACAAGGTCGCGCAGACGCTCGCGCGCACCATGGTCCAGCTGGGCTACGTGACGTACCGCTCGAATTTTCGCGGCGTCGGCGAGACGGGCGGCGAGCATGACAACGGCATCGGCGAACAGGACGACCTGCTCGCGCTGATCGACCACATGCGCGCGCAACCCGGCCAGGCCAATGTGCCGATCGTGCTCGCGGGATTTTCGTTCGGCACCTTCGTGCTGTCGCACGTCGCGAAGCGCATGCTTGATGCGGGCAAGGACATCGAGCGCATGGTGTTCGTCGGCACGGCGGCGAGCCGCTGGGAAGTCGCGCCCGTGCCCGACACCACGCTCGTGATCCACGGCGAAGTGGACGAGACCGTGCCGATTCAATCCGTGTACGGCTGGGCGCGGCCGCAGGAATTGCCTGTGGTCGTGATTCCGGGCGGCGAGCACTTCTTCCATCGCAAGCTGCATATTCTCAAGCGCGTGATCGTCGACGCGTGGCGCTGAGCCGCTTCTCGAATCGATCGGTAAAACCGGCTAAGCGTCGCCTGAAAAACGTTAAAACGGGCGTGAACCACGCAGATACAAAGGAAATCGGACGCGGCCCACGCGTATAATGGCGCAGAATTTTTTTGCTGCTTCAGACCGCGCGAAGCTGTAGTCGAGCGTCTCGCGGTCATCGAAACCCGGCTTCCGAGAACCGTTTTCGCGTCCGTCTGTCGAACGAGCGCTTTTTGCCGCGGCGCCGCGCGCGCCGCTGTCATGGCGAAAAGCCCGACCAGCAGCGACGGTCTGCCCG
>Ga0160459_100542_pt1 | contig 14035 bp, 8 predicted proteins | sample HID1973K_E6MG_FD_108208 | JGI IMG/M metagenome (GOLD analysis project Ga0160459, IMG submission 108208) | Enriched mosquito-associated microbial communities from UW Madison campus, WI, USA - HID1973K_E6 MG | ecosystem: Host-associated > Arthropoda: Insects > Digestive system > Unclassified ... | reverse complement strand
CGGGGGCGGCGTCCGGCGCACCGATGCCCTGCTGCGCGAGCACCGGGTCGCCGCCGCCTGGAGACGTCGGCGCGCTGTCGGCGTCGAAGCAGGAGTCGACGAGCTCACGAGCCCGCACGGCGTAGGCGACGTCACCGGTGGCGACGGCGAGCGCCGCCAGCCCGCCCGCGAACTGACCGTAGTCGGCGAGGGTGCCCGCCGAGCGTGACGGGACCTCGTCTAGCGAGGCCCGCAGGAGCCGCCCGTCGGCGGCGACGTTCGTCTCCAGCACGGCGTCGGCGGCCCACTGCGCGGCCTCGATCCACGCAGGCTCGCCCAGCCGTGCGCCCGCACGGGCGAGCGCGCCGATCGCGAGCCCGTTCCAGCCGGTCACGACCTTGCCGTCGACAGCCGGGGACTCCAGCTCGGCACGGCCGCCGGCATCCCTCGTGTAATACCCGCCCTCGCTGCGCGCCCCGTCGATCCACGACTCGGAGTCCTGCGCGGCGCCGAAGCCGCCGCCGGGCTGCTGCAGCACATCGATCAGGAACCCCGCGATCCCCCGGACGACATCGGGCCGCACCGGAGACGCGTCGAGCGCTACATCGAGCAGCTGCGCGTTGTCGGTGAGCATGCGCTCGTAGTGCGGCACCGTCCAGTCCGGGCGCGTCGCGTAGCGGAAGAACCCGCCCTCGACGGGGTCACGCAGCGGGGAGTCCGCCATCGCCGCGAGCGCGCGATCGGCGACGGCGGATGCCGCGGCCGCCCGTTCACGGACGACCGGTGCCTGCAGGAACCGCAGCGCCGTGGCGACGGGGAACTTCGGCGCCCCGGCGGCCGGATCGCCGAACCCGCCGTGGCGCGGGTCCTCGCGTGCAGCGAGCGCCTCGGCGGCGGCGATCAGGTCGTCAGCGGAGAGCGCACGCGTCGCGCGGTCGCCGACGGACGAGCGCGCCTCGGCCAGGGCGTCGACGATCGCGTCGGCGGTGCGGTCGATCTCGTCGCGCCGCTCGGTCCACGCCTCGACCACGGCGGCCAGCACCTGACGGAACGCCGGCATCCCGGCACGGGGCAGCGGCGGGAAGTACGTGCCGGCGTAGAACGGGCGCCCCCGGGGGGTCACGAAGACCGTGAGGGGCCAGCCGAGGTTCGGCGTGAAGGCGGCCGCCGCGGCCATGTACGCGGCGTCGACCTCGGGGTGCTCCTCGCGGTCGACCTTGACGGCCACGAACCCCGCGTCGAGGTCGGCGGCGGTGGCGGCATCCTCGAACGACTCCCGTGCCATGACATGGCACCAGTGGCACGTCGAGTAGCCGATCGACACCATGACGGGCACGTCGCGGCGTCGCGCCTCGGCGAACGCCTCCTCGCCCCACGGATACCACGCCACCGGATTGCCCGCGTGGGCTCTCAGGTACGGGCTCGTGGCATCCGCGAGGCGAGGGTTCACGGCATCCGCTCCGGGAGTGGGGAGGAGGTCAGTTGACCTCGTCGGGGTGCGAGCTGACGCGACCCGAGCCGTCGCCCGGATCCATGGCGTCGATCGCGGCGATCTCGTCGGCGCTCAGCTCGAAGTCGAAGACGTCGAGGTTCTCTTCGAGACGCTCGCGGCGCACCGACTTCGGGAAGACGATGAAGCCCTTCTGCAGGTGCCACCGCAGCACAGCCTGGGCGGGCGTCTTGCCGTGCGCCTCGGCGGCCGCGGCGATGGGGCCGGCGGAGAACAGGTCGTACTTGCCCTGGCCGAGCGGACCCCACGACTCGATCCGCACATCGTGCGCGGCTGCCCAGTCGGTGATGTCGCGCTGCTGGTACGCGGGGTGCAGCTCGATCTGGTTCACGGCCGGCACGACGCCGGTCGCAGCGACGATGCGCTCCAGGTGCGCAACGAGGTGGTTCGAGACGCCGATGCTGCGGGCCAGGCCCTGACCGCGCAGCTCGACGAGCTTCTCCCACGCGTGCACGTAGTTGTCGTGGGCCGGCGCGGGCCAGTGCACGAGGTACAGGTCGACCTGGTCGAGACGGAGCTTCTCGAGACTCTCGGCGAGCGCGGCGTTCGGCTCGTCGCCGGCCTGACGGTCGTTCCACAGCTTGGTGGTGACGAACAGCTCGTCGCGGGCGATGCCGCTCGCCGCGATGGCGGCGCCGACGCCCGCTTCGTTGCCGTAGATCGCCGCCGTGTCGATGTGACGGTAGCCGACCTCGAGGGCCTCGATCACGGCCCGCTCGGTGTCGGCCGGCGGCACCCGGAACACGCCGTAGCCGAGCTGCGGGATCTGATTGCCGTCGTTGAAGGTCACGGTGGGAACTGTCATGCATCCAGCCTAGGCTCCTGCGACGAGGCGCGGACGGGCCCCGTGCGTCGCGATACGATCGAAGGCTATGTCCGCGCCCGCACCCGTCATCTCGTATCCACCCGAGCTTCCTGTCAGCGCGGCGCGCGACGAGATCGCACAGGCGATCCGCGACCACCAGGTCGTGATCGTGGCCGGCGCGACCGGCTCCGGCAAGACCACGCAGCTGCCCAAGATCGCGCTCGAACTCGGCCGCACGCGCATCGCGCACACGCAGCCGCGCCGCCTCGCAGCGCGCACGATCGCCGAACGTGTGGCCGAGGAGCTGAAGGTTCCGCTGGGCACGACCGTCGGCTACAAGGTGCGCTTCACCGACAAGGTGTCGGCCGACACGAGCATCGCGCTGATGACCGACGGCATCCTGCTCAACGAGATCCACCGCGACCGCCTGCTGCGCCGCTACGACACGATCATCGTCGACGAGGCGCACGAGCGGTCGCTCAACGTGGACTTCCTGCTGGGGTACCTGCGACGCATCCTCACGAAGCGCCCGGACCTCAAGGTCATCATCACGAGCGCCACGATCGACCCCGAGAGCTTCGCGAAGCACTTCGCCGAGCCCGACGGGACGCCCGCGCCGATCATCGAGGTGTCGGGCCGCACCTACCCCGTCGAGATCCGCTACCGCCCGCCGGCCAAGCCCGCCAAGGGCGAGGACGAGTCCGACGACGTCGACGGCATCACGTCGGCCCTGCGCGAGCTCGACCGCGAGTCCGCCGGCGACGTGCTGGTGTTCCTCCCCGGCGAAGCGGAGATCCGGGATGCCGCCGACGCCGTCCGCGGCCTGTACGCGCGGGATGCCGCCCCGACCGAGGTGCTGCCGCTCTACGGACGGCTGTCGGCGGCCGAGCAGCACCGCGTGTTCGAGCCGTCGCAGGTCGCCGGCGTCCGCCGGCGTGTCATCCTGGCGACCAACGTCGCCGAGACGAGTCTCACGGTGCCCGGCATCCGCTACGTCGTAGACACCGGCACCGCGCGCATCTCGCGCTACAGCAACCGCAGCAAGGTGCAGCGCCTGCCCATCGAGCCGGTGTCGCAGGCATCCGCGCAGCAGCGGTCGGGTCGTGCCGGACGCACGAGCCCCGGCATCGCGATCCGCCTGTATGCGGAGGACGACTTCACGGCGCGGCCGGAGTTCACCGAACCGGAGATCCTGCGCACGAGCCTGGCGTCGGTGATCCTGCAGATGCTGTCGCTCGGCTTCGGCGACATCTCGTCGTTCCCGTTCCTCACTCCCCCGGACTCGCGCGGGGTGAAGGCCGCGTTCGACCTGCTGGTGGAGCTCGGCTGCGTTTCGTCTCGCTCCGCCCGCTCAACGACCGACTGGAGACTCACCGACCTGGGCCGCGAGATCTCGCGTCTGCCGATCGACCCGCGGTTCGCGCGCATGCTGATCGAGGCGCGGCGCACGGGGGTGCTGCGCGACGTGCTCGCGATCGTCGCCGGCCTGTCGATCCAGGATGTGCGCGAGCGGCCGGAGGAGCGGCGCGAGGAGGCCGACCGGCTGCACGCCCGGTTCGCCGACCCCACCAGCGACTTCCTCAGCCTCCTGAACCTGTGGAACCACCTGCAGGAGAAGCAGTCCGAGCTCGGCTCCAGCGCGTTCCGGCGGCTCTGCCGCGCCGAGCACCTCAACTACGTGCGCGTGCGGGAGTGGGCGGACGTGCACCGCCAGCTCAGCGCGCTCCTCGGGGCGCCCCGCCGCGGGCATGACGACGCGGGCGCCGCCGACCCCGACGAGGTGCACAAGGCGATCCTCTCCGGTCTGCTGTCACAGCTGGGCGTGCTCGATGAGCGCTCCACGACGCGCCCCGCGGGCCGCGGGCAGTCCGGCGGCGACGCCAAGCGCCGCACACCACCCGCCGAGTACCTCGGCTCGCGCGGCACCCGGTTCGCGATCTTCCCCGGGTCGGGGCTGCGCAAGCAGCGCCCGCAGGCGGTCATGGCCGCCGAGGTCGTCGAGACGAGCCGCCTGTTCGCGCGCACCGTCGCCGCGATCGACCCGGAGTGGGCCGAGCCGCTGGCCGGCGACCTCGCCAAGCGCTCGCTGAGCGAGCCGCACTGGTCGAAGGCGTCGGGCGCGGCATCCGCGTACGAGAAGGTCACCCTGTTCGGCCTGGAGATCGTGCCCAAGCGGCGGGTGCAGCTCGCCCGGTTCGACCGGCCGTTCGCGCGGGAGCTGTTCGTGCGCCACGCGCTCGTCGAGGGCGAATGGGATTCTTCGCACCTCGACAAGCGCCTGACCGCGTTCGAACGCCGCAACCTCGAGCTGCGCCGGCGGCTGGAGAAGATCGAGGAGCGCGAGCGCCGGCGCGACATCCTGGTGGGCGACGAAGCGGTGTTCCGGTTCTACGACGCGCGCCTGCCGCAGGACGTCTTCGACGCGCGCTCGTTCGAGACGTGGTGGAGGGATGCCGCCACCCGCACCCCGCGGCTGCTGGACATGACCGAGGCCGACCTCGTGGACGAGGCCTCGCGCGGCGACGAACGGGACTTCCCCGCTCGCTGGCACCAGGGCGACCAGGTGCTCTCGCTCGCGTACCGGTTCGAACCCGGCACCGCCGACGACGGCGTCACCGCGGTGGTCCCGCTGGCGCTGCTCGCACAGCTGCGTCCCGACGGCTTCGACTGGCAGGTGCCGGGCATGCGCGACGAGCTCATCACGGCGCTGCTGCGGGCACTTCCCAAGGCGATCCGCCGGCACGTGGTGCCCGCAGCCGACTGGGCGGCGACCTTCGCCGCCGACCTGGCCGGCCTCGGTCCCGAAGCGCACGAGGGGCTGCCGCCGAAGCCGCTGCGCGATGCGCTCGCCGCCCGCATCCAGCGCGTGGCCAACCAGCCCGTCACCGCGGCCGACTTCGAGCTCGAACGCGTGCCCGGCCACCTGCAGGTGTCGTTCCGCGCCGTCGACGAGCGCGGCCGCACGGTCGGCTCGGACCGCGACCTCGCGACGCTGCAGGCCCGGCTCGCCGACCGGGCCCGCGCCTCCGTATCGCGTTCCCTGAACGCGCCGGCGCGGCCCTCGAACCGCCCTGCCGGTCCGGCGCGCCCTGCCCCTGCCGACGCTCCGGCCGGCCCGGCGTTCGCCGAGCGCACGGGCGTGACCGAGTGGACGTTCGGCGACCTGCCGGAGGTCGTCGACACGAAGGTGGCCGGCGGCGTCGTGCGCGGCTATCCCGCGATCATCGACGAGGGCCCGTCGGTCGCCCTGCGCATCGCGGCGACCCCCGAGGCGGCGGCGCGTGCCACCCGCGCGGGGGTGCGCAGGCTCGTGCTGCTCGCAGTGCCCTCGCCTGTCGCGTACGTGCTCGACCACCTCACCTCGCCCGAGAAGCTCGCGCTGGCGGCATCCCCGTATCCGTCCGCGAAGGCGCTGGTCGAGGACTGCCGGGTTGCGGTGGCGGATGCCGTCATCGCCCGGGTGGCGCCTGCCGCGGCGGTACGCACGCAGGCGGGCTTCGAGGAGGTGCGCGACGCGCTGTCGGCGGTGATCGTCGACGAGCTGTTCCAGACGGTGTCGCTCACCGCCCGCATCCTCACCGCCGCACGCGAGGTCGAGCGCCGCATGCGCGACGCGAACTCGCTGACGCTCCTGGGCGCGCTGGGCGACCTCAAGTCGCAGCTGGCCGGTCTCGTCTTCTCCGGCTTCGTGTCGCGCACCGGAACCGCCCGGCTCGTGCACCTTCCGCGCTACCTGCGCGGCGCGCTCGACCGCGTCACGGCGCTGCCCGACAATCCCGGCCGCGACCGCCAGCGCATGACCGAGTTCGAGCGCGCGGCGGCCGTGTACGCCGAGGCGGGCGGGACGATCCCGCCCCCGGCCGACGCGCCGACGGCGATCGAGCACGCGCGCTGGCTGCTCGAGGAGTATCGGGTGAGCCTGTTCGCGCAGGCGCTCGGGACGGCCGAGCCGGTGTCGCTGCAGCGCATCGGCAGAGCCCTGCGCGAGTAACCCAGAGAAATGCGGGAATGACCCGCGACCCCGGAGGGATTCACACGACATGACCAGAGCGATCGCCTACACCGAGTTCGGGGGCCCGGAGGTCCTGCACGAGATCGAGGCACCGGACGTCGTGCCCGCGCCCGGAGAGGTCGCGATCCGCGTCGAGGCGGCGGGCGTCAACCCGATCGACGCGAAGCTGCGGGCAGGTCTGCGCGCATCGTCGGCGATCGTCGAGCCGCGCCGGGTCGGCGCGGACGGCGCGGGTGTGGTCACCGCGGTCGGCGACGGTGTCGACGGCTTCCGGGTGGGCGAGGCCGTCGTGTTCGGCGGAGCGCACGGCGCATACGCGGACGCCGTCGCGGTGCGCGCCGAGCACGTCCACCCGCGGCCGGCGAACGTGAGCGCCCCCGAGGGCGCGGCACTGGGCATCCCGGTCGGCACCGCCTACCAGACGCTGCGCTCGCTCGCCGTCGGCACCGGCGACACCCTGCTCGTCCAGGGCGGATCGGGCGCCGTCGGTCAGGCGATCGTCCAGTTCGCGGTGCTGTGGGGCGCGACGGTGGTCGCCACCGCGTCGCCCGCCCGGTTCGAGCGGCTGCGCGCGCTCGGGGCGATCCCCGTCGCCTACGGCGATGGGCTCGCGGACCGCGTGCGCGCCGCGGCACCGCAGGGCGTGACCGTCGCGATCGACGCGGCGGGCACCGACGAGGCGCTGGGCACGTCGCTCGAGCTCGTGCCCGACCACCGGCGGATCGCCACGATCGTGCGGGGAGCGGATGCCGCGGGCCTGGGCATCCGCGCCTTCTCGGGCGGATCCCCCCAACCGCTGACGGCACAGCAGCAGACCTGGCGCGCCGAGGCGGTGCCGGTGACGCTGGCCCTTCTCGCGGCAGGTGCGTTCTCGGTCGAGCTCGGCCCCGAGTTCCCGCTCTCGGACGCCGCCGGGGCGCACCGCGCGGTGGCGGCAGGCGCGACGGGCAAGATCACGCTCGTCCCCTGAGGCCCACGGGTGCGGGCCCGCCGCCGGTCAGACCGTCCTGGTGACCTCCGCCGGGGCGGCACCGGTGGCGACCGGGCGACCGGGCGTGTTCGACCACTGGCTCCACGAGCCGGGGTACAGCGAGAGCTCCAGCCCGGCGAGCTCCGCGGCGAACGCCGCCTGCGCGGCGGTGACCCCCGAGCCGCAGTACGCCGCCGCCGCCACGCCGGGCACGATGCCCACGCCGGCGAAGAGGCCGGCCAGGGTCGCGGCATCCCGGAACCGCTCGCCGTCCATGTAGTGCGTCGTGGGAAGATTCACGGCGCCCGGGATGTGCCCGGCGATCGGGTCGACCGGCTCGACCTCGCCACGGTAGCGCTCGGCCGCGCGCACGTCGACGAGCACGCCGGCGGACGGGTACGCGGCGGCGTCGTCGATCGACAGCACCGGCTCGGTGATGTCGTGCACCATCGCGTCGCCGGGCTCGGGCCGCACCTCGCCGGACTCCAGCGCGAAGCCGGCGTCGATCCAGCCGCGCAGTCCGCCGTCGAGCAGGCGCACGTCGGCGATCCCGGATCGCGTGAGCACCCACCAGGCGCGCGACGCGCCGAGGGAGCGCGCGTCGTCGTACACCACGACGGTGTCGCCCGCCCGCAGACCCCAGCGGCGCGCTGCCGCCTGCAGGTCGTCCCGTGCGGGAAGCGGATGCCGTCCCCCCGTCGCCGCCCCGTGACCGGAGAGCTCGGACTCCAGGTCGACGTAGACCGCGCCCGGCACGTGGCCCGCCGCGTGGTCGGCGCTGCCGTCGGGCTTGTCGAGGCGATAGCGGACGTCGAGGACGCGCACGGGCGCGCCGGCGCCGAGGAGGAGGTCGAGTTCTGCCGGGGTGATGAGCTGCGCCATCCGACCATTGTGTCCCGCGCGCGACTACTACCCGCACGCCGCGGGTAGGCCGGAGGCTGCAACAGAACGACACACGAACGGGATCCACACGGGCGCGGGCCCGAGAATGGTTCCCATGCCTGAAGCGATTCGTCCCGCCGTCCCCCGCTCCTTCGCGACGGCGCAGGTGCAGGCCGGATACGTGTCGGGCCTCGCCGAGAACACCGCCGTCCCGTCGATCCACCAGTCCAACGGCTTCGAGTTCGCCTCGCTGAGCGAGGCACGCGACCTGTTCGCCCTCCGCAAGGACGGCAACATCTACAGCCGCGCCGCCAACCCGACCGTGCTCGTGTTCGAGCGCCGGGTCGCGGAGCTGGAGGGCGGCATCGGCGCGGCGGGCGTGGCATCCGGTCAGGCGGCCGTCGCGATCGCGCTGCTGGCCCTCGCCAAGCAGGGCGAGCACATCGTCGCGGCACGCCAGCTGTACGGCGGCACCGTCGACCTGCTGCAGGACACGTTCGCAGACTGGGGCATCGAGGTCACCTTCGTCGACCAGGACGACCTCGCAGCCTGGGAGGCCGCCGTGCGGCCCACGACGCGGGCGCTGTTCGCCGAGTCGATCTCGAACCCGATCGCCCAGGTGCTCGACCTCGGCGCGGTGGCCGCGGTCGCCCGGCGCGCGGGCGTGCCGCTCGTGATCGACAACACCGTGGCCTCGCCGTACCTGCAGCGCGCGAAGGACTTCGGCGCCGACATCGTCGTGCACTCGGCGACCAAGTTCCTCGGCGGGCACGGCACGTCGCTCGGCGGCGTCGTGGTCGATCTCGGCACGTTCGACTTCACGGCGCAGCCCGAACGCTGGCCGCAGCTCACGCAGACGTACCCGCGCGTGCCCGACGGCAGCCTCGTCGAGCGCTTCGGCGAGACCGGCTCGCCCTACATCGCTCTGGTGAAGACCAAGTACGTGCACGACCTCGGACCGTCGCTGTCGGCGTTCAACGCCTTCCAGCTGCTGCAGGGCCTGGAGACCCTCGACCTGCGCATGGAGCGCCACACGGCGAGCGCGCTCGCGGTGGCCCAGTACCTTCAGACGCACCCCGCGGTCGCGCGCGTGCACCACCCGGGCCTGGAGTCGAGCCCCTGGCACGCGAATGCGCAGACGTACCTGCCTGACGGCGCCAGCTCGGTGTTCGCGTTCGACCTGCACGCCACCGGCGACGCCGAGGCCGACTTCCGTCTCGTCGAAGACGTGATCTCGCGCCTGCAGGTGATCCGTCTGGTCGCCAACATCGGCGACGCGCGCAGCCTCGTGGCGCACCCGGCGTCGATGACGCACAGCCACATGTCGGCGGCGCAGCTCGCCGAGGCGTACATCACGCCGACGACGGTGCGTCTGTCGATCGGGCTGGAGGACCCGCGCGACATCGTCGACGACCTCCGCCGCGCGCTCGACGGGGTGTCCGCGGCCGTGGGCGAGACCGACGCCGACCGTCAGCTGGCCGAGACCGGCTCGCGGTAGAACCCGACGGGACAACTCACGCGACGAGCATACGCAGGCGGCGAGCGCCCACTAGCCTCGGAATCATGACTTCACAGGCATCCCTCCGCTGGGGCATCCTCGGCCCCGGCGGCATCGCGCGCGCCTTCACCGGCGACCTGCGCACCGCCGGCCTCGACGTCGTCGCGGTCGGTTCACGCCGCCTCGAATCGGCCCAGGCGTTCGCCGCCGACTTCGGCATCCCGCGGGCCCACGGCTCGTACGAGGACCTCGTCGCCGATCCCGACGTCGACATCGTCTACATCGCGACGCCCCACCCCCTGCACGCCGCGAACGCGCTGCTCGCCCTGGAGGCCGGCAAGCACGTGCTCGTCGAGAAGCCGTTCACGCTGACCGGCGCGGAGGCCGAAGCCGTGCGCGACGCGGCCGCCGCCGGCGGCCTCCTCGCGATGGAGGCCATGTGGACGCGGTACCTGCCCCATATGATCCGCATCCGCGAGATCGTCGCCTCCGGGGTGCTCGGTGAGCTGCGGGCCCTGACCGCCGACCACACGCAGCTCATCACGAGCGACCCCGCCCACCGCCTGAACGCCCTCGAGCTCGGTGGCGGTGCCCTGCTCGACCTCGGCGTGTACCCGGTGTCGTTCGCGTGGGACATCCTGGGCGAGCCGCTGTCGATCGTCGCCTCGGCGCGCCTGGGCGAGACGGGCGCCGACACCGAGGTCGCCACGATCATGGCGCACGCCTCCGGTGCACTGTCGACCACGCTGTCGGCATCCCGCGCCGCCGGCCCCAACACCGCCTCGATCATCGGCACCGAGGCGCGCATCGACATCGATCGCGTCTGGTACTCGCCGACCTCGTTCCGCGTGGTGGCCCCCGACGGCCGGGTGCTCGAGGAGTACCGCTCCGAGATCGAGGGCCGCGGCATGCAGTACCAGGCGCTCGCGGCCGAACGCATCATCGCCGCGGGCCGCACCGACTCCGACGAGCTGCCGATCGACGAGAGCGTCGCGATCATGGCGACGCTCGACGAGATCCGGGCCCTCGTGGGCGTCCGCTACCCCGGGGAGGACTGACATGGCCGATCTGCAGAGCGCGCGCGTCGCCGTCTACCTCGACTTCGACAACATCGTCATGTCGTGGTACGACCGCGTGCACGGCAAGAACTCGTACTCGCGCGACCGGCAGCGCATCGCCGAGAACCCGAACGACCCCGAGATCGCCGATCGGCTCTCCGCCGCCACGATCGATGTGGGGGCGATCATCGACTTCGCGGCATCGTTCGGCACGCTCGTGCTCACCCGCGCGTACGCCGACTGGTCCTCTCCGGTCAACGCGGTGTACCGATCGCAGCTGGTGGCCCGCGCGGTCGATCTGGTGCAGCTGTTCCCGGCCGCCGCCTACGCCAAGAACGGCGCCGACATCCGGCTCGCCGTGGATGCCGTCGAAGACATGTTCCGCCTGCCGGATCTCACCCACGTGGTGATCGTGGCCGGCGACTCCGACTACGTCCCGCTTGCGCAGCGGTGCAAGCGGCTGGGCCGTTACGTCGTCGGCGTGGGCGTCGCCGGCTCGACGGCGAAGTCGCTCGCGGCCGCGTGCGACGAGTTCGAGGCGTACGACTCCCTGCCCGGCGTTCCGCGCGTCGTACGGGAGCCGGCGAGGGCGGTCAAGGCTGCGGAGAAGGTCGCGAAGGCCGACACCGCCGCGAAATCCGAACCGGCCGCGAAGGCCGGGGCCAAGGCCGGGTCGGCCTCACGGGCGAAGGCCACGGACGTCGCCGCCGGCACGGGCGGCGCCTCGCGATCCGGCGGACGACGCAGCGGTGCGAAGGCGCCCGCCGGCGCGGATGCCGCAGCGCCGGCGCCGGCGGATGCCCCGGTCGAGGCTGTCGAGGCTGTCGAGGCGGTCGAGACGGTCGCTGCCGACAGCGTCCCCGCCGCCGAGCCGTCCAGCGCGACCGCCCCGCCCAAGCGCGGCAGTCGTCGAGCCACGTCCAAGAGCGTCGCCTCCACCGCCGAGGCTGCCGCCGCGGAGCCCGCGCAGCAGCCCGAGGAGCCCGCGGAGGACCCGCAGCTGACGGCCACACTGCTGCTCGAGCGCGCGCTGCGGCTCGGGCACGACAAGAACGACGACGCCGAATGGCTGCACAGCTCGGCGGTCAAGACGCACATGCGGCGCATGGACCCGTCGTTCAGTGAGAAGGCCCTGGGCTACCGCTCGTTCAACGACTTCGTGAAGGCGCGCGAGTCGATCGCCGAGCTCGAAGAGACCGGGCACGAGCGCCTGATCCGCCTCCGCGAGTAGCCGCCGTGGTCGGCGCGCTCAGCCGACGCGCGCGAGGAAGTCGAGCAGCCCGGCGTTGAAGGCCCGCGGCTGCTCGATGTTGGCGGCGTGGCCGTCGTGCGCGATCACCGCGGATTCGCCCCGCGTGGCCAGCGCGGCTGAGGCGGCCGCGTGCGCGCTCGGCCAGAACTCGCTCTCGGCACCCGCGACGAACAGCGCGGGCACCTCGGTCGCCGCGATCGCCGGTCGCCAGTCCGCCTTCGCGTGATCGCCCAGCAGCGAGAGCTCGCCGGCCGTGAGTGCTCGCTGCGCACCCTTCATGGCGCGCAGCAGGCGCACCAGCCGCATTCCCCGCCGCCACAGCGGTGTGCCACGGCCGGTGTCCGGGATCCCCTCGGCGAAGTACGTGTCGACGTTCTCCTCGGTGTAGCCGTAGAAGCCATGCGGCCAGTCGGCCGTGTTGAGCATGCGCGGCGTCTGATCGATCGACACGACGCCGGCGACCCGTTCGGCGCCGACCTGCGACAGGTACGACCAGATCGTGTTGGCGCCCATCGAACCGCCCACGAGCACGGCGCCGCGCAGGTCGAGCGCGTCGACGAGGTCGCGCACGTCCTGACCGCGTCGGGCCATGTCGACACCGGCGTCCGGACGGTCGCTCCGGCCGTGACCGCGCAGATCCGCGGCGATCACGCGGTAGCCGGCCTGCGCCAGCGCCGGCACCTGGTAGCACCAGCTCGACGCGGCCGCCTTGAAGCCGGCCAGCAGCACCACCGGGCGCCCGGCAGGGTCGCCGTACTCGCTGTGGTCGAGCATCACACCGTCGTCGGCGCGGATCGTGGGCATCTCATTCTCCGTTCGGAAAGGCTTTGCCGGGGTTGAGGATCCCCGCCGGATCCAGCGCGCGCTTGATGGCGCGATGCATGCCGAGCACGACGGGGCTGAGCTCCTGCGCCGCGCCCGCGAGCTTGAGCAGCCCCACGCCGTGCTCCCCGGTGACGGTGCCGCCCAGCGCGCGGCAGTCGTCGACGATGAGGTCGAAAGCCGTCTTGGCGCGGGACTTCGCCTCGTCGTCCCCCTCCGGGGCGATGATCAGCGGATGCAGGTTGCCGTCGCCCGCGTGCGCGATGTTCGCGATCACGACATCCGCCGCGGCGGCCGTCGCCTCGATGCGGGAGAGCATCTCGGGCACCGCGCCGCGCGGGACGCAGATGTCCTCGGTCAGCACCGGTCCGAGCCTCTCCAGCGCGGGGTAGGCCAGCCGGCGCGCCGCGAACAGGCGGTCGACTTCGTCAGCGTCGACGGCACGCTCCACACGACGGCCGCCGGCGGAGCGGAACAGCGACTCGAGCTGCGCGGCGAGCTCGTCGCCGCGCGCGCCGGGCTCGTCGACCTTCGCCAGCAGCAGCGCGTTCGCCTCGTCGGGCAGATCCCAGCCCTGCCACTGGGCCACCGCATGCAGGCAGGTGCGGTCGATGAGCTCGAGCGCCGACGGCACGATGCCGGCGTCCGAGACCGCGGCGACCGCGCGACCGGCAGCGGTGAGGCTCTCGAAGTACCCGACGACCGCGCGCTCCTCGCGCCCGGAGAGCGGCCGCAGTTTCACCGTGACGTCGACGACGATGCCGAGAGTCCCCTCCGAGCCGACGAACAGTCCGGTGAGGTCGTATCCCGTCACGCCCTTCGCCGTCGTGCGTCCGAGCGTGGCGACGCTGCCGTCGGCCAGGACGACGGTCATGCCGATCACGTAGTCGCGCGTGACCCCGTACTTGACGCAGCAGATGCCGCCGGCGTTGGTCGCGACGTTCCCGCCGATCGTCGAGATGGCCTGGCTCGCCGGGTCGGGCGGGTACCACAGCCCGTGCTCGGCGACGTGGTGACGCAGGTCGTCGTTCAGCACCCCGGCCTCGACGACGGCGAAGCGCTCGGCGGCATCGACCCGCAGCACGCGGGTCATGCGCTCCAACGACAGGACGAGGCATCCACTCGTCGCATTCGCCCCGCCCGACAGCCCGGTCCCCGCGCCGCGGGGGACGATCGGGATGCCGCGGTCCGCGGCGATGCGGACGGCCGCGACGACGTCGTCCACACTCGTGGCGAAGACCACCGCG
>Ga0160459_100541_pt1 | contig 14055 bp, 6 predicted proteins | sample HID1973K_E6MG_FD_108208 | JGI IMG/M metagenome (GOLD analysis project Ga0160459, IMG submission 108208) | Enriched mosquito-associated microbial communities from UW Madison campus, WI, USA - HID1973K_E6 MG | ecosystem: Host-associated > Arthropoda: Insects > Digestive system > Unclassified ... | reverse complement strand
GGCGTCACCGAGACCAGCAGCAGCAGCACCAGGAACCACCACACCCACTTGCCGGGGTGGCGCGCCATCGCGATGCCGGCGAGCGTGCCGAGCACCGACGCGAGCAGCGCCGCGAGGAATCCGGTCTGCACCGAGACGAGCACCGCGTTGCGCACGACCTCGTTCGAGACGATCGCGGCGAACGAATCGAACCCGAAGTGCGTGAACGACGTCAGCAGGCGTCCCACGTTGAACGAGTAGACGACCACCACCGCGATCGGCAGAAACAGGAACACCAGCACCGCGATGCCCCACACCGTGAAGCCGAGGTCGCCGCGGCTGCGCTTGGCCCGCGGCGTCACCGTGCTCTTCGCCGAGAGGATCGTGCGCGTGTCGGTGGCGGTCATGCGGCACCTCCGTTCGGAGAAGTGGATGCCGCCACCGCCGTGGAAGCGGGCACCGGGTCGAGCACCACGCGGTTGCGCAGGCGCATCGGCACGCCGACGAGCCACACGAGCCCGAAGCCGACGGCCGTGGTGAGCAGCACGATGAGGATCAGCATGATCGCCATCGCCGAGCCCAGCGCCCAGTTCTGCGCGGTCTGGAACTGCGTCGCGACCATCTGGCCGATCATGTTGCCCTTCGCCCCGCCGAGGATCGTCGCGGTGATGTAGTCGCCCATGAGCGGGATGAACACGAGCAGCACCCCGGCCAGGACACCGGGCCGGGAGATGGGGAGCGTGACCCGCAGGAACGTGGTCCATCGGCCCGCGCCGAGGTCCTTCGACGCCTCGCGCAGCGCCGGGCCGACCCGATCGAACGCGACGAACAGCGGCAGGATCATGAGCGGCAGGTAGTTGTAGATCACGCCGAGCAGCACCGCTGGGCGCGTGTAGAGGATGTCGAGCGGGCCGAGGCCCATCGCCTGCATGATGCCCGACAGCCAGCCGTTGGGGGCGAGGATGATCTGCCACCCGATGGTGCGCACCAGGAAGTTGGTCCAGAACGGCACCATCACCAGCGCCACCAGCAGCCCGCGCTTGGACGGCGGCGCCTTGACCGCCATCCAGTACGCCACCGGTGCGCCGATCGCCAGGCACGCGAGAGTTCCCACGACGCCGATCCACAGCGTGTTCTGAAACGTCGCGAAGAAGGTCGGAGTGAGCACCTCGAGGTACCGGTCGAACGACAGCACGTCGTTCGCGTGGGTGCCGAAGATGCCCGGCTTGTAGCCGAAGCTGAACCAGACGACGTAGCCGACCGGGATGACGAAGAAGAACAGCAGCCATGCCCAGGCGGGGAACGCGAGGGCGATGCCCGCCTTCTTACGCACCCGCGGCCGCCTTCACCTTGTTGTAGATGTCGACCACGCGCGTGAGGGAGTCGTTGACCTCGCCCTCCTCCATCGTGGCCAGCTGCTCGGGGGTGAAGAACACCATGTCGAGCAGTCCGAGTCCGGCGTCGGCGGCCGCCTGCTCGATGTCGGCGACGCCGGTGTGGTACCCGATGTAGTCGAGCTCCTGCAGCGACGCCGCGGGCTCGAGCACGTAGTCGATGAACGCGTGCGCCGCTTCCGGGTGCGGGGCGCCGACGGGGATGGACCAGTTGTCCATCCAGATCTCTGTCTTGGGGCCGGCGAGCACCCACTGCCAGCGGTCGGGCTCGCTGCTCTCCATGAGCGCGAGGCGCACGTCCCCGTTGTAGGCCTGCATGAGCGCGTGCGAGGCCTGCTGGATCGCGCCGCCGCCGGGGTACGAGTCGAACGCCTCGATGTGCGGGGCCAGCGTGTTCACCAGGAAGTCCTCCGCGGCGTCGAGGTCGCCCTCGTCGGTCGTCGTCCACGGGATGCCGTTGGCCCAGAAGTAGGCGCCGGTCAGCTCACTCGCATCGTCGAGCATCGAGGTCTTGCCGCTGGCCTCGTTCTGCGCCGCGTCGAGGAAGTCGCCCCACGTCGACAGTTCGCGCGTGATGACGGTCTTGTCGTACACGAACCCGGTCGTGCCCCAGGCCTTGCAGATCGAGTACTCGTTGTCGGGGTCCCATGCGCGGCCCACGAACGCAGCGTCGAGGTTCTTGAAGTTGGGGATCAGGTCGAGGTTGAGCTTCTGCAGCAGGCCGTTCTGCACCATCTGCTGGATGTAGACGCCTGTCGGTACCACGATGTCGTACCCGCCGGTGCCCTTGGCCGCGGTGAGCTTCGCGATCATCTCCTCGTTGGAGTTGAACGAGCTGAGCTCGACCGACGGGCCTTTCTCCTTCGTGAACGCGTCGATCACGTCGGGGCTGTCGTAGTCGCCCCACGTGTAGATCGACAGCTTGTTCTCCAGTGCGCCGCCGGTCGCCTTCGGCGCGGCGGACGTGCCGCCGCCCGGCGAGCAGGCGGTGAGGATCGCGGCCGCGCCGGCCGCGGCGGCGATGCCGAGGAAGCCGCGGCGGCTGAGCTCACGGCGGATCGTGGGCACGGCATCGGCGCTGGCGAGGATGCGGATCGGGGATTCGGGCATCTCAGGACTCCTGGGTTTTCGGGTGCGCGGGGCGGATGGCTCGGACGTTCTCACGCAGCGGGCGGCGGGACGTAGCCGCCGTCCACCGCGGCGTCGTCGGCGGGGAAGAGCAGCACGTTCGCGGCATCCCACGAGCACACGACCGCGTCGCCGACCGACAGCGACGGCGCCTCAGGCGTGGGCCGGCGGGCGATGAGGCTCTTGTCGTCGCTCAGCCGCACCAGATACTGCATGGTCTCACCCAGATGCGCGACGCCCAGGAGCGTGCCGCGGACGGAGTTGACGGGGGAGGATGCCGTCGTGCCGGGCTCTGCGGCCTGCGCGGCCTGCTCGGCGGCGATGCGCACGTACTCGGGGCGTATCGCAGCCTGGCCGCGCGCGGCGCCGGCGAGCTCGCGTGCGGTGCCGCGGATCAGACCCTCGGGCGCATCGACGGCTGCGCCGTCCGCGGATACCGGGCCGGCGAAGAAGTTCTGCTGGCCGACGAACGCCGCGACATAGGCCGAGGCGGGACGCGCGTACACGGTGTCGGCGTCGGCGATCTGCTCGATGCGGCCGTGCCGCATGATCGCGATGCGGTCGCTCATCGAGAGCGCCTCGCCCTGGTCGTGCGTCACGAACACGAACGTGATGCCCAGACGTGACTGCAGCAGCTTGAGCTCCAGCTGCATCTCTTCGCGCAGCTGCCGGTCGAGCGCGCCGAGCGGCTCGTCGAGCAGCAGCACCGCGGGCCGGTTGACCAGTGCACGAGACAGCGCGATGCGCTGCTGCTGGCCGCCCGACAGCTGCGTCGGCTTGCGGTCGGCGAACTGCCGCATCTGCACGAGGTCGAGCGCCTCCGATACGCGGGTGCGGATCTCGGCCTTCGGGGTCTTGCGCTGCTGCAGGCCATAGGCGATGTTCTCGGCGACCGACATGTGCGGGAACAGCGCGTACGCCTGGAACACCGTGTTGACGTTGCGCCGGTACGGCGGCTGGCCGAGCACCGACTGGCCCGAGATACGGATGTCGCCGGCATCCGGCTGCTCGAATCCGGCGATCATGCGCAGCGTCGTCGTCTTGCCGCAGCCGGACGGGCCCAGCAGCGAGATGAACTCACCGGGCTGGATCGTCAGCGACAGGTCGTCGACGGCGAGCTGATCGCCGTAGCGCTTGGTGATGCCCGAGAGCAGCACGGCACCGCGCGAACCGTCGCCGTCGGTCGGAACCTGCTGTGCCGGATTCGCCGCGGATGCGGGCGCCGTGCCTGTGGACGTCGTCACTCGTGAGGTCCTTCGTTTCGCGGGCCGCGCGACGGTGCGCGGCCTATCGGGTGTGGGGGTATTCAATATCGGGCCGTCCCGGGGTGCAATCCGAGGAGCCGTGAAACAGGACGATCCGAGCCGTCGAGTGTGTCGGGTGCGACAGATCGTCCGGGCGTGCGTGAACCCGCGGAAACCGCGATGTTTCAACGAGAAGTCGGACCGTGGATGCCGCCGGCCCGACGATCGGACGACAAACCGTCCGTTGCACCATCGTGATCTACGGCGGCGCCGCAGGGCTCGAGGGGGCCCGTGGTGTCGCGTTGGGTGTGGGATGCGGCGGGTGGGGCCCCTTCGGTGTGGGCGGGTTCGGCGGAAGGGGCCGGTGGTGTCGTGTGGGGTGTGGGATGCGGCGGGTGGGGGCCACTCCGGACGATCGCGCAGGGCCGGTCAGCGCTGGCAGGTCGGGCACCAGAAGACGACACGCTCGCGCGTCGGGTCGGCGCCCAGCGCGGTGCGCCGGATGAGGGTGCCGCAGCGACGGCACGGGCGTCCTTCGCGCCCGTACACCCAGGTGGTGCGGCCGCGGCGCGCGTCGCCGGTGAAGGTGCGGTCGACGCGATCGCGGTTGGCGCGGATCATGCGGGCGCCGAGGTCGACGAGGGCCGCGGCATCCACCTCGTCCGCCGGCGTGAGGGGAAGGATGCCGCGCACGAACAGGATCTCGTTCGCGTACTCGTTGCCGAAACCGGCGATGCTGCGCTGGTCCTGGATCGCGACGTGGACGGCGCGCGTGTCGGCGTGGAGGCGTCGCGCCGCCTCGACCGGGTCCCACGCGACGGAGAGCGGGTCGGGGCCGAGATAGCCGACGAGCTCGTCCTCCGCGGCGGTCGGCACAATCTTGATCTCGGCGAGGTCGAAGCCGACCGTCTCCCACTCCGTGCCGTCGGGCGCGGTGGCGCCGATCACCGCACGGGCCCGGAAGCCCGGCGCCCGCCAGCGCTCGCCGCGGCGGTACACGTGCCATTCGCCCTCCATCTTGAGGTGCGAGTGCAGCGTCCACGCGCCGATGCGGTGCAGCAGGTGCTTGCCGCGGCTCACGACGTCGTGCACCGTCTCGCCGCGCAGATCGACCGTGGCCGCCTGCGGCACCCGCAGCTCGAACCGCGTCACCGTAGCGCCCGCGAGCGCCCGGTCGAGGCGACGAGCGGTCTGGAAGACGGTGTCGCCCTCAGGCACGGTCTTCGTTCCCGGTCGCCGGGCGGGCGCCCTTCGGCAGGGTCAGGAACCGCGAGCGGCGAGGCGAAACGCCCCGGGTGCACGGACGGTCCAGGTCGCCCTCAGGCACGTGCGGCCCCGCGCACGGCGTCGCCGGCGGTCACTCGGCGCAAGGTGAGGCCGCGCGGAGACTCGACGAATCCGGCATCGCGCAATGCCCTGCCCACGCCCGTGCCGTAGACGAAGGCGCCGTTGACCTGCTCGATCGTGAGGGTGTCGAGTCGCCGGGCCTTGGCGGTCGCGGCGAGATCCCGGGTCGCCGCGGCGAGCACCGGTTCGTCGCCGGTGAAGGCGAGGGCCGACTTGCCGCCGCGCTCCAGGTAGAGCGCCAGCGCGCCGTCGACGAGCACGACCAGCGCACCCGCCTTGCGGCCCGGCCGGTGGCCGACCCCCTCGAGCGGGGGCCACGCGAGCGCCGCGCCGTACGGATTGGCGGGGTCGGTGGCGGCGAGCGTCACCGCCCGCAGCGGGGGCGGATCGCTGAGCCCCGCGAACTCGCGCAGCCGGTCGACCGTGGCCGACGCGGCGAACTGTGCGGCGCCGAGCTTCTCGATCACGTACCCGCGGCGGCAGTGCCCGGCCTCTTCGAACCCTGCCAGCACGCGATAGGTCTGCGCGAACCCGCCGGGCACGCCCTCGGCCTGCACCGCGCCCCGCGTGACCACGCCGTAGCGGTCGAGCAGCAGGCTCGCGGTGGCAGTGGCGCGCAGCGCCGGGTCGACCTCCGGCGCGGGCAGCAGCGACCAGCGTCCGCCGACGGACGGTGACCGGGCGGGGAGGGATGCCGTCACCGACCGCATCGCCACGCTCATGCTGCCGGGGGTTCCGCGGTAGAGCCGGGCCCGCGGCGTGCGCCTGCTGACACGGTGGGCCTGCGATCCGCCCGAGACGAGCGAGCGCACCGGCGCGAAGGTGTCGTTCGTGACGAGTCCGGCCCATGCCAGCCGCCACAGCGCCTCGATCACGGACTGCTCGTTCTCGGCCCCCGTGATCTGGCGCAGCTGCGCGGCGAAGTACGCACCGCCGCCGTCGAGCGCGGCCACCAGCTGCGCGTCGAGCGAGCCTGATGCGGGAGCGTCGACGTCGTCGGGCGGCGCGAGGGTCAGCGGCACCGCGTCTGCCGGATGCAGCGCGATCCATCCGTCCCGTCCCGGAAGACCGCCGTGCCCCGACCACACCACCTCGCCCGTCGAGGTCAGCTCGTCGAGCATCGCCGGCGTGTAGTCCGACACCCGTGCGGGAAGGACCAGCGACTCCCACGCGCTCGCCGGGATCGGCACGCCCGCGAGCTGCTCGACCACGGCGGCCACGCCGTCGATGCCTTCCAGCGGCCGCGTCACGTGCTGCCACACCGGCAGGAACCGTCCGTAGGCGTGCTGCGGCACGGGCTCGACGCTGCCACGGATCGCCGCGAGCGACCGCATCCGCAGGCGTCGCAGCACTTCGCTGTCGCACCATTCGGCCTCGTCGGCGGCCGCCGTCCGCCCGGCGCCTGAGCCTGTCGAAGAGTCGGGCAGGAAGTACCCCGAGGCGACGCGTCCCTGCGACTCGAGGCGCTGCAGGGTCAGGCGCGCGACCGCGATGCCGACGCCGAAGCGGTCGGCCGCGGCATCCGCCCGGAAAGGGCCGTGCGTTCTGGCGTGGCGCGCGACGAGATCGCCGAGCGGATCGGCCACGGGTTCCAGGAACGCCGTCGGGATGCCGACCGGCAGCGCTACCCCGAGCGCATCGCGCAGGCGCCCGGCGTCTTCGATCGCCGCGAACCGACTGACCCCCGCAACGGTCACCGGGATCGCCCGCCGCGACGCGATGAGCGCCTCGAGATGAGTGGATGCCTCGGCCACGGTGGCCGCGTCGGCTCCGTTCTCCGGTCGCCCCGCGACGGGCGCTCTGGCACCCGAAGACGAAACGCTTTCGTCTTCGGGCGAGCTCGGACCGAGGTCGTCCGTGGGGTCGAGGCGGTTCGTCTCGCCCGCGGTTCCTGAGCCTGTCGAAGGGCGCTCGCTCAACGACCGGGAATCGGGGTCTGCTCCGGTCGCTGAGCGAGCGCCGGCGAGACGAAGCGTGTCATCGGGGTCGGTCTGGTGGGTGGGGTCGGAGCGTTTCGTCTCTGCGTTTCGACTCGCAAGCTCGCTCAACGACCGGGAATCGGGGTCTGCTCCGGTCGCTGAGCTGGTCGGTGCAGCGGGCTCCAGACGGGCGGCGACCTCGGCGGCGTCGAGCGGTCCGAGCTGGCGCAGCAGGTCGGCGACGCCCTCGACGCCGCGGGCGCGGCGCTCGGGGTCGAGGCGCTGCGCCTCACGCTCGAACTGGACGATGATGTCGGGGTCGAGCAGCTCGCGCATCTCGACCTTGCCGAGCAGCTCCGACAGCAGCGCGGGGTCGACCGACAGCGCCGCGGCGCGACGCTCGGCCAGCGGCGAATCGCCCTCGTACATGAACGCGCCGACATACCCGAACAGCAGGTCGCGGGCGAACGGGGAGGGCTGGGCCGGCTCGGTCTCGACGAGGCGGATGCGGCGCTCGCCGATGCCACGCATGAGCCGTAGTAGCGAGGGCACGTCGTAGACGTCCTGCAGCACCTCCCGCAGGGTCTCGAGGATGATCGGGAACGTCGGGTAGCGGCGCGCGACTTCGAGCAGCTGCGCCGATCGCTGGCGCTGCTGCCACAGCGGCGTGCGCTTGCCGGGGTTGCGGCGGGGCATGAGCAGGGCCCGTGCCGCGCACTCGCGGAACCGCGACGCGAACAGCGCCGATCCGCCGACCTCCTCGGTGACGATCTGGTCGAGCTCTTCGGGGTCGAAGACGAAGAGGTCCGCACCCGGTGGCTCGGCGGTGGCATCGGGGATCCGGGCGATGATGCCGTCGTCGCTGGCGACCGCCGAGCCTTCGACGCCGATCCGCTCCCGGATGCGTGCGTTGACGGCCAGCGCCCAGGGCGCGTGCACCTGCATGCCGTACGGGGAATGCAGGATCACGCGCCAGTCGCCGACCTCGTCACGCCCGCGCTCGACGGTCAGCTGGCGATCGGTGGGGAGCGTGCCGGTGGCCTCGCGCTGCTCGGCGAGGTAGGCGAGCAGGTTGTCCTGGGCGAATTCGTCCAGTCCCGCGTCGCGCAGGCGCGCCTCGGCCTTCTCCGGCTTGGCGGTCGAGACCTCGCGCGAGAACCTGCCGAGCGCCTCGCCCAGCTCGGCAGGGCGCCCGATGCCGTCGCCGTGCCAGAACGGCACCTTGCCGGGCTGGCCGAACGCGGGCACGACGTTGACGCGGTCGTGGGTGATCTCGACGATGCGCCAGCTGGTCGTGCCGAGGGTGAACACGTCGTTGACGCGCGACTCGTACACCATCTCTTCGTCGAGCTCGCCGACGCGGGCGTTCTGCGATTCGCCGGCGACGAAGACACCGAACAGGCCGCGGTCGGGAATCGTGCCGCCGCTGGTGACCGCGATGTGCTGTGCGCCGGGACGGCCGGTCAGCACGCCGAGGTCGCGGTCCCACACGACGCGCGGGCGCAGTTCGGCGAACTCGTCGGAGGGGAACTTTCCGGCGATGAGGTCGAGCGTCGCCTCGTACGCCGAGCGGGGGAGCGAGCGGAACGGGGCGCTGCGCTTGAGCGTCTCGTACCAGCCCTCGACGTCGACCGGCCCGACGGCGGCGGCGGCGACGGTGTGCTGGGCGAGGATGTCGAGTGGGTTCTGGGGGATCGCGATGGCCTCGATCTGCCCGGCCAGCATGCGCTCGGTCACGATCGCCGTGTGCAGCACGTCGCCGCGGTGCTTCGGGAAGAGGGCGGCCCGGCTCACCTCGCCCACCTGGTGCCCGGCGCGTCCGATGCGCTGCAGACCCGAGGCCGCGCTCGGCGGGGCCTCGACCTGGATCACCAGGTCCACGGCACCCATGTCGATGCCCAGCTCCAGGCTCGAGGTCGCCACGACACAGCGCAGGACGCCGGACTTCAGCTCTTCTTCGACCTGCGCGCGCTGCTCCTTCGACACCGAGCCGTGGTGCGCCTTGGCGAGCACGGGGTCGGCGCCCGCGGTCGCGCCCGCCTGCGCCATCATGGCTGCGGGGACGGTCGGATCGGGGAGGTCGAGCCCGAGCCGCTCGGAGTAGATCTCGTTGAGCCGCCCGGTCAGCCGCTCGGCCAGACGCCGCGAGTTGCAGAACACGATGGTCGACCGGTGCTGCAGGATGCGGTCGACGATCGCCTCCTCGACGTGCGGCCACACCGAGCCGGTCATCTCGGTCTCGCCGGATCCGGACGCGCGCCCGCCCGCGCCCGCCGAGCCGTCGGCGAACCAGTCCTCGTCGATCGCTTCGACAGGCTCAGCGACCTGTTCCGACGCCGGTCCCTGAGCTTGTCGAAGGGCATCGCCCGAGGTGTACGCGCTCGGCGGAGGCGGCGGGTTGAGCATGTCGCCGATCGGCACCACGACCTTCATGTCGAACGCCTTGGTCGCACGCGGCGCGACGATCTCGACCGGCTCGGCGCCGCCCAGGAACCGGGCCACCTCGTCGATCGGGCGCACCGTGGCCGACAGGCCGATGCGCTGAGCGGGCGGCACGTCGGGGGCGAACGATCGTCGCAGCGCGTCGAGACGTTCCAGGCTGACCGCCAGGTGGGCACCGCGCTTGGTCGCCGCGACGGCATGGACCTCGTCGACGATCACCGTGTGCACGTCGCGCAGCGTCTCGCCGGCGCGGCTGGTGAGCATGAGGTACAGCGACTCGGGCGTCGTGATGAGGATGTCGGGCGGCCTCTGCACGAGCTTGCGCCGGTCGCCCGCCGGTGTGTCGCCCGACCGCACGCCGACGGTCACGTCGGGGACGGTGAGGCCGAGCCGCCGCGCAGACTGGCCGATTCCGACCAGCGGCGACCGCAGGTTGCGCTCGACGTCGACGCCCAGCGCCTTCAGCGGCGAGATGTAGAGGATCCGCGTGGCCGGCGGCGCGGCATCCCCCCGCTTCTTCTTGCGTGAGGGATCGATGGAAGTGCTTCGTCTCGTCGCTTGCGCTCCTCGCTCAGCAACCGCCTCCGTCGCGGCCTTGTCGTGGAACACGCGGTCGATCGCCCACAGGAACGCCGAGAGCGTCTTGCCCGACCCGGTCGGTGCGACGACGAGGGCGTGCTTGCCCGCCGAGATCGCCTCCCAGGCGCCCTTCTGCGCCGCGGTGGGGGCAGGGAAGGCGCCCCGGAACCAGTCCTGCGTGGCAGGACCGAATCTCTCGAGGACGTCGCCCATGCCTCCATCTTCGTCGCCTGCGCCGACATCGGGCCAGGGCGTCGGCTCAGGCCGCGGCATCCACTTTCCGGAGAAGGGATGCCGCGACCCGTGCTCACCGCTCGGTCAGCTGTCCCTCGCGGTCAAGCTCGAGCGTCAGGGTGACGCCGATGCGCCCGAGGAACGCGTCGTCGTGGCTGACGACCAGCACCGCGCCGCGATAGGCGGCGACGGCGTCGACGAGCTGGTCGACCGTGTCGAGGTCGAGGTTGTTCGTCGGCTCGTCGAACACGAGCAGCTGCGGCGGCGGGTCGGCCAGCATGAGCCGCGCCAGGGCGACGCGGAACCGCTCGCCCCCCGACAGCGTCGCGACCGGACGTTCGACGGCGGCACCCCGGATGAGGAACCGGGCGAGCCGGTTGCGCAGCTCGACCATCCCGACCTGCGGTGCCGCCCGCGCCACGTTGTCGAGCACGGAACCCGCCTCGTCCAGCCCGTCGACCCGCTGCGGCAGGTAGCCGACGCGGTCGGTGTGGAGTGTGCCGTGCGCAGAACTCAGGAAGACCGGGCCATCGGCGTGCCGTTGCGGCCCGTCGACCGGCGTGTCTGCTGAATCTTCGACCGGAGCTCCGACCAGACGCTCCAGGAGCGTCGTCTTACCGGCGCCGTTCGGTCCGATGAGGGCGACCCGCTCTGGGCCCTGGATCACCCACGACCGGGAGCCGTCGCCGATGGTGGCGATGCGGCGGCCCGCGGGCACGCCGGGGTCGGGCAGGTCGATCTTCATCGTCGCGTCGTCGCGCACGCGGCGGCCGGCGGCGTCGAGCGCATCGCGGGCGGATGCCTCGCGGTCGGCCTTCTCGCCGCGCAGCTTTCCCGCCGAGACCTCCGCGGCCATGCGCCGTCCGTTGGCCACGATCTTCGGCACGCGTTTCTCCACGAACGCCTTGTCGCCCATGGCTTTGCGGCGCGAGATCGTGGTCTCGGCCTCGATGCGCTGGCGCTTCTCGCGCTTGAGCGACTGCTTCGCGGCGCGCTCGGCGTCGCGGGCGGCGTCCTGCTCGGCATCCAGCCACGCCCGCCATTCCGAGTACGGGCCGCCGAAGACCGACAGCTCGTTCGCGTACAGCTCGGCGGTGTCGTCCATGAGCTCCAGCAGCGCCGTGTCGTGGCTCACCACGACGAGCGCGCCGCGCCACGAGCGCACCATGTCGTGCAGGCGCCCACGAGCCTCGCGGTCGAGGTTGTTCGTCGGCTCGTCCAGCAGCGCGATCGGCGCGCCGCGCAGGCGGATGCCGGCGATCGCCGTCAGCACCGCCTCACCTCCCGACAGCTGCCCGACACGGCGGTCGAGCATGTCGGGGGCGAGCCCCGCCTCGGCGAGAGCCACGTGAGCGCGCGCTTCGACGTCCCAGTCCGACCCGACCGCGTCGAAATGGCGGGGGTCGACGTCGCCGGACTCGATGGCTCGGAGGGCTCGCAGCGTGTCGCCCACCCCGAGCAGATCGGCCACGGGCCGGTCGACGTCGAGGGTCAGCCGTTGAGGCAGGTAGGCGGCATCCGCGGTCCGGGTGACGTGCCCCGCCGAGGGCGTGAGGGCGCCGGCGACGAGCCGCAGCAGCGTGGATTTGCCGGAGCCGTTGCGTCCGACCAGACCCGTACGGCCGGTGCCGAACGAGCCCGAGACGTCTGAGAGAGCGACGGTGCCGTCGGCCCAGGCGAAGGAGACGCGATCGAGGACGATCGCGGGAGTGAGGGTGTTGGTGGGCATGAAGCCTCCTGTGTCAGTCGTGCGCTGACACCGGGGGCCGGCGATCTCGTTCGTCACCGGACATGCCGGAGCGGAACGAGAAGCGGCCGATCGACGGGCCAGCGCGAATTCATCAAGCGCTGGTGCGTCGAGGTACGACGGATCAGCGCGATTACCGCGCGGTCACGTCGAGAAGCTTCAAGGGATTTCCTCACCGAGGGAACAAATGCCTTGGCCACGATAGCGGAAGGTGCTGGATGCCGCCAGTGAGTCATCGTGGGGCTGCCATACGGCCGTTCGTGCTTGACGACGAGTGGTCAACGCGAGCAGGATTGTATCGATTCACTCAGAAAGCGCTTTCCAAGCAGTGAGTGCTTCACCCCCCACACCCGGCCGACGTCGGCGTCGGCTCGATCGAAGGAGATCCCGTGCGTTCCCGATCGCCCCTGTCCCCCTGGCTGCGCCGTCTCGCAGCTCTCACCGGCGGCGCCGTCGTCGTCGGCGTGCTGGCCACGGCTGCACCGGCCACGGCCGCACCGGCCACGGCCGCACCGGCCACGGCCGCACCAGCCGCAGCCGCACCCGTCGACCTCGCGTTCGACTTCGGCGGCCCGTCGACGCCGGTCGTCAACGGCTGGATCGGCGTCGACCCCGGCACCGCCTACTCCGCGACGACCGGCTACGGCTTCACGACCGCACCCGCATCGAATGGATTCCGCGACCGCGGCGGCGACAACGTGGTCGGCCGCGACTTCACGATCGGCAACGGCCAGGCGTTCGCCGTCGACGTGCCCGACGGCACCTATGAGGTGACGACCTGGGCGGGCGACCTCATCGCCAGCAACAACACCAGCTGGGACATCGAAGGCACCGCGTACGCCGGCCCTCGCACCACCACCGGCGTGATCGACGAGCACTACTTCCCAGCGATCACCGTCTCGGACGGCCGGCTCGACATCCGCGTCACGAGTGGCGACGGACGCGTCAACGGCATCCGCGTGCAGTCCCAGCTCGCCGCGCCGGCGGGCCTCGCGGTCACCGGCGTCGACGCGGTGGGCGACCTGGCGGTCGCGCTCTCGTGGGATGCCGTCGACGTCGCGGACGGCTACGTCGTCTACCGGGCGGCTCCGGGGGGCGACCTCGCCGAGATCGGCCGCACCACCGATGCCACGACGTTCACCGACACCGATGTCGCCCTGGGCGAGACGTACGACTACGCCGTCGCCACCGTCGACGGCGACCGCACGTCGCGGCAGGGCGACCGCGTGCAGGCTGCGGTCGTCGACGATTCCGTCGCGAAGCCGGCCACGCCCAGCGGCATCAGCACCGCGTCCATCGAGCGGAACACGCTGACCCTCACGTGGACCGACCCCGGCGACGCCGTGCAGTGGAAGGTGTACCGGTCCACTCGAGCCGACCTGCCGTACGAGCTCGTCGCGACCCTCGACGAGCCGACGTACACCGACGGCGACGTGCTCACCACGCGTCCGTACCTCTACAAGCTCGTCGCGCTCAACGCCGGAGGATCGTCAGCGCAGTCCGAGGTGTACAGCACCGCTGTGGCGACGACGCTCGTGCGTCAGGTCGAGTACCTCGACCGCGCGCCCGTGGCCGTGAAGGTCGAGCAGGGCGTGTACCTCGGCTGGCGTCTGCTCGGCCTTGACGACCGCGACCTCGGCTTCCAGGTCTACCGCGACGGCGTGCGCATCACCGATCAGCCGATCACGGGCTCGACGAACTACGTCGACGCCGACGGCACGGCGGACGACACCTACTTCGTGACCGCGCTCGTCGGCGACCGCGAGGTGACCGTCACCGACGAATTCGGCGTGCAGCCCGACCAGTTCTTCGACATCCCGCTCGACAAGCCCGCGCCGGTCACGCTGCCCGACGGACAGACCGTCACCTACGCGCCGGGCGATGCCAGCGTCGGCGACCTCGACGGCGACGGGCAGTACGAGGTGGTGTTCCTGTGGTCGCCCTCGATCTCGAAGGACAACTCGCAGTCCGGCTACACGGGCCGCGTCTACATGGACGCGGTGAAGCTCGACGGCACGCGTCTGTGGCGCATGGACCTCGGC
>Ga0160459_100538_pt1 | contig 14086 bp, 13 predicted proteins | sample HID1973K_E6MG_FD_108208 | JGI IMG/M metagenome (GOLD analysis project Ga0160459, IMG submission 108208) | Enriched mosquito-associated microbial communities from UW Madison campus, WI, USA - HID1973K_E6 MG | ecosystem: Host-associated > Arthropoda: Insects > Digestive system > Unclassified ... | reverse complement strand
GGGGCCACGTTGGGCCGCCCGCACATCGCCGATGCCTTGGTGGCGGCAGGCGTGGTGGAAGACCGCTCTGAAGCCTTCGCCTCGATCCTGACCTCGCGCTCGCGCTACTTCATCCCGCACTACGCACCCAACCCGGCGGTCGCCGTCGAGCTGGTCTGCGCTGCCGGCGGTGTTCCCGTGTTCGCCCATCCGGTGGCGTCCTCCCGCGGCAGGATCGTGGGGGAGCGGGTCTACCGGGACATGATCGATGCCGGCCTGGCGGGATTGGAGGTCGATCACCGTGACAACCCTGAGGAAGGCCGCAGCTTCCTGCGCCGCCTGGCCGCGGAGAATAGCCTGCTCATCACCGGGTCATCGGACTACCACGGCACGGGCAAGCCGAACCTGCTCGGTGAGAACCTGACCGCACCGGACGTGCTGGCGCGGATCGAGGAACTGGGTTCGGGAACCGCCGTCGTCCGGCCCTGATCCCTGCGCCTTCCCAACTGGGTAGCAGCAGATGTCGTTTTGAGCCGTCAAAACGACATCTGCTGCTACCTACTTGGGTGGGAAGGACGTAAAGGTTGCCTGCGCACCCAGCCGCTTGGCCATGATGTCCACGGCCGGGTGGTTCTGGTCCACGCACACGAACTTGCGGCCCAGCTTGGCCGCCACCGCACCAAGGGTTCCGGAACCGGCGAAGAAATCCAGGCACCAGTCGCCCGGCCGGCTGGACGCTGAGACGACACGGCGGATCAGACCTTCAGGCTTCTGCGTGGGGTATCCCGTCTTCTCCTTGCCGGTGGGCGAAACGATGGTGTGCCACCAGACGTCCGTGGGCAGTTTCCCCAGCTCCCGCTTGGCGGGCGTGACAAGGCCCGGCGCCATGTACGGCTCCCGGTCCACCTCGGCGTTGTCGAAGTGGTACTTGGACGGGTTCTTGACGTACACGAGGATGTTGTCGTGCTTCGTGGGCCAGCGGTTCCTGGCGCGGGCGCCGTAGTCGTAGGCCCAGATGATCTCGTTCAGGAAGCACTCGCGGCCGAAGATGGCGTCCAGCATCACCTTGGCATAGTGCACCTCGCGGTAGTCCAGGTGCAGGTACAGGGTGCCGTCGTCGGCCAGCAGCCGCCAGGCTTCCACCAGGCGCGGTTCCAGGAAGGACCAATAGTCGCTGAAGGCGTCGTCGTAGCGGTGCAACGCGCCCTTGATGGTGTCATAGGAGCGGCCCTTGAAGCCCACGCGGTCACCGCTGCCGCCGGCGTTGGCAACCATGCGGGTTTCCTGCCGGCTCTGCGCCCGGCCCGTGTTGAAGGGCGGGTCCACGTAGATCAGCGTGAAGGCGCCGTCCGGCAGCGTGGGGAGGTACTGCGCGTTATCCGCGTGCACCACCAGGCTGCCGCCGTCCGGCGCCCAAACAGTGTTCGTCATTCCCTCAGGTCAGCCCTCGGTGCTGCCGGGCTGGGTGCCCTTGTCTGCACCGGCAACTACCTCGCCGTTGCGGCGCCGGGTACGCGTGCGGGGGCGGCGCGTACGTGAAGACTTTTCAGCGTCGGAGGCCGCTGCCGCTTCCGGTCCGGCAGCCGGGGTTTCGGCAGCGTCCGGGGAAGTACGACGACGGCGCTCACCTGAGCGGCCTGCTTCCGGGCTGCGTCCGTCTCGTCCGCCCGAACGCGACCGGCCGCGGCCTTCACGGTCCCGGCCATCGTTTCCGCGGCTTTCCCGGCTGTTCTTCTTGCCCGTTTCACCCAGGTCCTCGAGGACCTCGGCGTCGACGCCCGCGAGGGTGCGCTTGTTGCGGGGCAGGCGGCCCTTGGTTCCCTCGGGGATGTCCAGCTCTTCATAGAGGTGCGGTGAGGAGGAGTACGTCTCCACCGGTTCGGGCACGCTCAGGCCGAGGGCCTTGTTGATCAGGCCCCAGCGCGGCATGTCGTCCCAGTCCACGAAGGTCACGGCCGTGCCCTTGTTGCCGGCGCGGCCGGTACGGCCCACCCGGTGCAGGTAGATCTTCTCGTCCTCGACGCACTGGTAGTTGATCACGTGCGTGACGTCATCAACGTCGATGCCACGGGCGGCAACGTCCGTTGCCACCAGGACGTCCACCTTGTTGTTGCGGAACGCGCGCAGGGCCTGCTCGCGGGCACCCTGGCCCAGGTCGCCGTGGATTGCTGCGGCCGCAAAGCCGCGGTCCACCAGTTCCTCTGCCACCTTGGCCGCGGTGCGTTTGGTCTTGGTGAAGATGATGGTCCGGCCGCGGCCGCGGGCCTGCAGGATGCGGGCAACCACTTCGGTCTTGTCCATGGCGTGGGCGCGGTAGATCAGCTGGCGGATGTCCCGCTTGGTCAGGCCCTCGTCATCGGGATCTGCGGCGCGGATGTGGGTGGGTTGGGTCATGTAGCGTCGCGCCATGGCGATGACCGGGCCGGGCATGGTGGCCGAGAACAGCAGCGTCTGGCGGACAGCGGGCGTGCCGGCGATGAGGGTTTCAACGTCCGGCAGGAAGCCAAGGTCCAGCATTTCGTCAGCTTCGTCCAGGATCACGATGCGGACGTTCTTCAGGCTCAGGTGCTTCTGCTTGTAAAGGTCGATCAGGCGGCCGGGGGTGCCCACCACAATTTCGACACCCTTCTGCAGGGCATCAACCTGGGGCTCGTAGGCGCGGCCGCCGTAGATGGTGGCGATACGTGCGTTGCGTTTGCGGGATGCGGTCTCGAGATCGCTGGCCACCTGCACTGCGAGCTCGCGCGTGGGCACGATCACCAGGGCCTGCGGGGCTCCGGGGACGGGCAACTTGTCGAAGCCTGCGTCATCGCGGCCCACCACACGCTGGAGCGCGGGAATGCCGAAGCCCAGGGTTTTGCCGGTGCCGGTCTTGGCCTGGCCAATGATGTCATGGCCTGACAGTGCCACCGGCAGGGTCATAGCCTGGATCGGGAAGGGGTGGGTGATCCCGGCGTCGGCCAGGGACTCCACGATATCTGCCCGGACGTTGTAGTCGGCGAACGACTTTTCCTCAATTTCGTGCGGCTTTTCGTCCGAAATGATGGTTTCTTCGGGCTCGATGGTCTCGGTGCCGGACTCATCGGTCAAAAGCTGGTGCGTATGCAATTCACTCACAGGGAGTTTCCTTATTCATTTGGGCAATCGCGCAGCGTGCTCAACAGGCCGGCCGGTGGGGCCGATCCGGAGCACGAACGAAGCGCGCAAGCAATTCCAGTGGAAGCCGATCGCGGGCTATCTAACGCTGGCACTGGCGACCAGCGGGCAAATCTCAAGATCGCGTAGGGGCGGGCTTGTTGGTTTCAGTTCAAGGAAATCAACGACCGGGCATCCATTTCTACCCCTTCAGTCTAGCCGCATCAGCCCGGAAACCCTGTTTCCGCGCCGTGGGGAACGCCGGGACCGGACGGTCCGGGCTCACTGAACCAGTTCGAAGTGCACTTCCCGGGTAGCGATATCCGACGACACCAGGCGGACCCGGACCTTGGTGCCGGACTCCAGCTCACCGGCGCAGCGGGCCGTCACGGCAGGGTCGGCGATCTGGATGATCCCTGAGGACCCGTTTCCGTTGCCGTTCCCGTTTTTGCCGTTTCCGTTTTTACCGTTCCCGTTGTTGCCGTTCTCTTTCTGCGGCTTCGATCCTGAAATCACAATCGCATCGAACTCCTGGCCGATGTGGTTGACCAGCAGGGCAGCCTCCACCGTATCCAGGGCCATGCGCTCCATGCGGGATGCCAGCTGGTCCGAGCCCGCCATAATCTCCGGGAGGGACGGAAGCGCATCCCGCACCCAGCCGGGGACGGTACCCCCGTTGCTCAGCGCCTCGCAGGTCACCAGCACAAAGCGGTCCACCAGGCGTCGCAGCGGCGCAGTGGTGTGGGCATAGGCATCGCCGATGGCCGCCTGGATCGGGGCAGCCGGAACGTTGCCGTCAAAGGCGGTGTATCCGGCGCCGCGGAAGAGCATGCCGGCCGAGTGCATGATGGCCAGCTGTCGGGGGTCCGTCGGGTCAAGGGTCCGCAGGTATTCGCCGTATCCCACCTCGCCGTCCCAGGCTTTGCCCAGCGCCTCCGTCTGCAGCCGGAAGTGGCGCAGGGAGCGCTCGTCCGGTGGCGGCATGGTGCGCAGGATCCCCACCTTGGCGTCGAGCATGATCTTGGCGGCGGCCATCCCTGTCATCAGGGAAATCTGGGCGTTCCAGTCCTCCACGGGCAGCTGGGGTGCAGCAGCAATGCGGTAGCCGCCATCGGGCAGTTGGACGATCTCCTGGTCCGGCATGTTCAGGCTGGCACCGTTCCGGGCGCGTTCCAGGCGGACACGCTTGAGCCCCACTTCCTTCAGCAGGGCAAGCAGGGGAGAGGCAGTACCGGCGTCCAGGTCAGCCTGTGCACCCTTGTAGCTGAGTTTCGCGCGGCTTCGGACACGGGCCCGGCGGACACCGACGGACGTGACCTCGGCATTGCCGTCGAGCCGGAAATCCCAGACGAAAGCCGAGCAGTCCTGGTCCGGCAGGAGGCTGCCGGCGCCCTCGCTGATGACTTCCGGGTGCAGCGGAATGCGCCCGTCCGGGGCGTAGAAGGTCTGGCCCCGGCGCCGGGTTTCGGCATCCAGGGGTCCGCCGGGCGCCACGAACGCGGGGACATCGGCGATGGCGTACAGGACGTGGTACCCGCCGTCGTCGTCCGTTTCGATGAAGAGGGCCTGGTCCAGGTCCGTGGACGACGCCGGATCGATGGTGACGAACTCCACCGCGGTCAGGTCGTACTCCGGCAGGCGCAGCGCGGCCACCGCGGCCTCGGCGTCCTTGACCGCCTCACCCGGGTATGGGCCCGGAAGTTCCAGCTCCGTCCGCAGCGCGGCCAAGGCCTCTTCCAGGGCATTGGTGCGCTCATGGACGTTGGGAGCCAGCCGATGATGTGACACGAAAATCAGCCTAACCCCAAGTCATCCGATTACGCAGGGAATCGGTCAGCTTCAGGACGCCGCGGCGTCCAGGGCGGAACGAAGCGAGGCAGCGGCGGCAGCAGGATCGGCAGCATCGGTGATGGCGCGGACCACCACGATCCTTGAGGCCCCGGCCGCGACCACCTGGTCCACGTTGGAGTGGTCGATGCCGCCGATGGCGAACCACGGCACATCACTGGGGGCCTTCGCGGCCGCATGCTTCACCAGGTCCAGGCCGACGGCGGCCCGGCCGGGTTTGGTGGGGGTGGCCCAGAGCGGGCCCACGCAGAAGTAGTCGAGGCCGGCAGGTCCTGCGGCGTCGGCCAGGGCGGCATCCACCTGTTCCGGCGTGTGGCTGGACAGGCCGATGGCGGCGTTGCCGTTGAGCAGCGTCCTCGCGGCTGCTACCGGAAGGTCCTTCTGGCCCACGTGGAAGACCGGGGCACCGGAAAGGACCGCAATGTCCGCCCGGTCGTTGACGGCCCACAGCCGCCCGTGCCGCTGGGCCGACTCCTTGAGGACCGCCAGCAGGTCCAGCTCCTCGGCCGCCTCGATGGACTTGTCCCGCAGCTGGATAATGTCCACGCCGCCTTCGAACGCCGCGTCCACGAACCCGGCGAAGTCGCCCCGGCCGCGGCGCGCATCCGTGCAGAGGTAGAGGCGTGCGGCTTTCAGTGCGCCGTTACCGGCCGCAGTGGTGAAGGCATCGGTGCCGGGCGCCGCGGCGGGGGCAGGGGAGTGGGACACATTCATGGCTGCAAGCCTAGTTCCTCTACACTTGCCTCGTACTGCGGGAGCCCGCGGCAGCTGTCACAAAGCGCCGGGCTGAGAGGGCGTCAGAGCCGACCGCTTGACCTGATCCGGTTAATACCGGCGTAGGGAAGGAGACACCATGGGCATCCCCGAAAGCCCTCCGGACACCATCGCAGGGTCCTCCATCGTTCCAACAATTTCTGCCCACGTAGCAGTGATCGGCGGGGGCGTCATTGGCCACGGCATAGCCTGGGAGGCCAGGCGCTCAGGCCGGTCAGTGGTGCTGATAGACGATGCACCGGGCTCCGGAGCCAGCTGGGCGGCGGCAGGCATGCTGGCCCCCGTCAGCGAGCTGCATTACCAGGAGGAAGAGCTCCTGGGCCTCATGCTGGATGCATCGGAGCGCTGGCCGCAGTTCGCCGCGGACCTTACCCGCGTGTCAGGCCGCGGTTCCGGATACCTGGCGACGCCCACGCTCGCCATTGGCGCCGACGCCGGCGACCGGCAGGCACTGATGGACCTGCGCGGCGTGCAGCAGGCCAACGGACTCGCCGTGGAACCCTTGACGGTCCGCGAGGCCCGGCGCCGGGAACCGCTGCTCAGCCCCGCCATCGCCTGCGCACTGGACACTCCTGCGGACCACCAGGTGGATCCCCGGCGACTCGTAGAGTGCTTCCGGGCCGCCCTGGCCAGCCACCTCCCGGCAAGCAGCGGCGTTGCAGACACTGCCGTTGCCGGCGCGCTGGACGGATTCGCGGTGGCGGACAGGGCTGTGTCGCTGGAGTGGGCAGACGGCGCCGTGGCCGGTGTTCGGCTTGCCGGAGGCGGATTGGTGCTCGCCGGCGAAACGGTGGTGGCCAACGGCATGGCGGCGGCATCCCTCGAGAACCTGCCGGCGGGACTCCGGTTACCGTTGCGCCCCGTGCACGGCGACATCCTGCGGCTGGCGGTCCCCCAGCACCTTCAGCCCTTGCTGACGTCCACAGTCCGCGGACTGGTGCGCGGTGTCCCCGTCTACCTGGTTCCACGCGAGGACGGAACCGTGGTCATAGGCGCCACCCAGCGGGAGGATGCTCCGGCGGGGGCCGGCACTGCGTCCGGAGCTGTGCCGCCGAGTACCGGGTCCAGCGCGGTGTCCGCTGGCGGCGTGTACCAGCTGCTTCGCGACGCCCAGGTGCTGGTGCCCGCGGTCGCCGAGTTGGAGTTGCTCGAATGCACCGCGCGGGCCCGCCCGGCCACCCCGGACAATGCCCCGCTACTGGGCAGGGTGCCCGCGGATGGAGGAGACGCCAGCGCAGCCCATATTCCCGGACTGATCGTGGCCACAGGATTCTTCCGCCACGGCGTCCTCCTCACGCCGGCCGCGGCCGCCATTTGCCGCGACCTGATGGAGGGAAAGGCAGACCCCCGGTGGCAGCCGTTCCGTCCGGACCGCTTTTCCGGCCGGATCCCGGCCCCCAGCTTCAACATCAAGGAGACAGCATGAACATCACCCTGAACGGGGCACCACGCACCGTGGCGGACGGTGCGTCCATCACGGCATTGGTGAGCGAAGTAACCGGACGCGCGCTTGCGGCCGACGGCCAGGCAACCGACGGACAAAGGCTGGGCGTGGCCGTGGCGCACAATTCCGAAGTGGTGCCCCGCAGCCAATGGCACGGCACCGCGCTCGCGGACGGCGACGACGTCGAACTCGTCACCGCAGTACAGGGAGGCTGACACGATGACCGAATCGACCACCCTTACCCCAGCGGCACCCAGCAGGCCTGACTCCCTCGTTATTGACGGCGTCGCCCTGGAGTCGAGGCTCATCATGGGGACGGGGGGCGCGCCCAGCCTGGACGGCCTGGGCGCAGCTCTGGTGGCCTCCGGAACGTCCCTCACCACGGTGGCCATGCGGCGCTACTCACCCGCAGAATCGGGCTCCCTGTTCCAACTGCTGGTGGACCACGGGATCCGGGTCCTGCCCAACACAGCAGGCTGTTTTACTGCGCGGGACGCCGTCCTGACCGCCGAACTGGCCCGGGAAGCGCTGGAAACCGACTGGGTGAAGCTGGAGGTCATCGCCGACGAGCACACGCTCCTGCCGGACGCCGTTGAGTTGGTGGACGCCACCGAACAGCTGGTCAACCGCGGCTTTAAAGTCTTTGCCTACACCAATGACGACCCCGTCCTGGCCCTCCGGCTGGAAAACCTGGGCGCCACCGCAGTGATGCCGCTGGGATCTCCGATCGGGACCGGACTCGGGATCCTCAACCCGCACAACATCGAACTCATCGTGTCCCGTGCCAACGTGCCCGTGGTCCTGGACGCCGGGATCGGCACGGCATCTGACGCGGCGCTGGCCATGGAACTTGGGTGCGACGCCGTCCTGCTGGCCACTGCGGTGACCCGTGCCCAGAACCCGGCCCGGATGGGTGAGGCATTCAAGCACGCCGTTATCGCCGGCCGGCTGGCGAAGGAGGCCGGGCGGATTCCCCGCCGCGAGCACGCGCTGGCGTCGTCCGCCATGGAGGGCCGGGCCGAGTTCATTTAGCCAGTGATGCTTCAGGGACTGTGACGCTTTAGGACTGAACCGCCTGGGGGATTGCCCCTACTAAACGGCTGTGGCCGCCACCGTTGAAGGTGGCGGCCACAGCCGTTTACGGTAACTAACGCCTCAGGATGGCGGTCAACCGGTGCGTATCGTTCCTTGCGCGGGTGCGGCCCAGGACAAGCACCGTCCCGGCGGATGCCGCTGCGCCCAGCACAATGGGCAGCACCCAGGGAATCCACGTCCGTCCGGGAAGGTAACCGAATCCGGCCGCCATCAGGATGATCCAGCTCAGTGCAGCCACCCCGACGGCCACGCCGGCCGGAAGGCCGGCGCCATACTTGGCATGACGTTTGTCATTGGCCCAGACAATGAAGCCGGCCGCGACGGTGGCCAGCACAACAATGATCAGGGAAAGCATGGGTCTCCTCCGGGAAGCAGGGCAGTTCCGGCCGGTGCTAGAACTGGCCGAATCCTACGCGCCGGACTTCTTCCGCGCCGATTTCCACGTAGCCCAGGGCGTTGCCGGGAACAATGATCAGGCGCCCCTTGTCATCGGTGAGGCGCAGTTCGCCGCCGCCCTTGATGGCTTCTCCCACAACCTTGGCTACGGTCTCCGCATCCTGGTTTGATTCCAGGACGATCTCGCGGCCAACGTTCTGCACGCCGATCTTAATTTCCACAGGGGCCTCCCAGCCGGTCAGGTTCTTTGATGATGCTCTATTTGTAGTCTAGGACTCTTTGGGGAAGCGAGAGATTCCGCGCCAAGCTAAACGGTAGATGAGGTCGCTGGCCACATCGAGATCCAGGTTGCCGTCCGTTTCCAGCCAGTACCGGGCGCTGACCTGCGCCATCCCCGCAAGGCCGCGGCCCAGCAGTTCCGCTTCGAGGTGGGGCAGCTTGGTGTCCCCGGCAATCACCCGCGCAATGGCATCGGCAAAGGTCCGGTTGAAAGTCTCGAGGCGCGAACTGACGTCGGGGTCGTTGACGAGGTCGGACTCGAAGACGAGGCGGTGGGCCTGGTCATCGCTGGCGATGAACCGGAAGTACGCCCGCATGACAGCCTGGACGCGTTCCTTATTGTCCGTGGTGGAGTTCAGCGCCCCCAGCATCAGGTCGGTCAGGGACGCCAGGTGGCTGTCCAGGAGGGCCAGGTACAGCTCGCGTTTGGACGGGAAGTGCTGGTACAGGACCGGCTTGCTGACATGGGCGGTCTCGGCGATCTCATCCATGGCGGCCCCGTGGTAGCCGTTGGCCACGAAGACTTCCTGCGCTGCGGAAAGAAGCTGTGCCCGCCGTTCATCGCGGGGGAGCCGGGCCGACCGTTGTCCTGCGGGTCGCGAGGAAGTTTGCGGTTCGGCTGCCGGCGGGCGGTCAGCCCGTGCTTCATGGACCACAGTTGTCCTTCTTTCCATTGCAGTTACCCCTACTTTACTGCGGGGTAATATGACCCGGCGGTACCCCGGGGCATACATTGAAGTATGGCTTCGTCCTTCACTGCAAATGTTTCAGCAGTTTCCCTTGATCCTTTGGTGGAACCCGCCGCGGAACTCACGTCCGAAGAGGTGGAACGGTATTCCCGGCACCTCATCATTCCGGAAATCGGCTCGACAGGGCAGCGGCGGCTCAAGAACGCGAAAGTACTGGTTATCGGCGCCGGCGGGCTGGGCTCGCCCGCGTTGCTCTACCTCGCAGCCGCGGGGATAGGAACACTGGGGATCATCGACGATGACGCCGTGGACCTGAGCAACCTCCAGCGCCAGGTCATCCACGGTGTGGCAGACGTCGGACGGCCGAAGATCGAATCGGCCCGCGACGCCATCGCTGCCCTGAATCCACTCGTGGACGTCCGGTTGCACCAGGTCCGGCTGGACGCATCCAACGCGCTGGAATTGTTTGCCGATTACGACCTCATCCTGGACGGCGCAGACAATTTCGCCACCCGCTACCTGGTCAACGATGCTGCCGCGATCCTGGGAAAGCCTTATGTGTGGGGCTCAATCTTCCGGTTCGACGGCCAGGTGAGCGTCTTCTGGGAAAAGCACGGACCCACCTACCGCGACCTCTACCCGGAGGCGCCGCCGGCCGGGTCTGTTCCTTCCTGCGGCGAGGGCGGCGTCTTCGGCATGCTGTGCGCGGCGGTGGGATCACTGATGGTGACAGAGGCAGTGAAGCTTATTACCGGCGTCGGGCGCTCCCTGCTGGGACGGGTGGCGCTGTACGACGCCCTGGGCGGCAGCTGGCGTGAGATCCGGGTGTCCAAGGACCCGGCCGCCGCTCCCATCACCGAACTGACCGACTACGAGGCGTTCTGCGGCATCGAGCCCCAGGCGCCGGCGGACACCGAACACACCGTCACCGCCGCCCAGCTCGCCACCATGCTGGCCTCACGGAAGGCCGGGCTCAAGGACTTCGACCTGGTGGACGTCCGCGAGCCGGGTGAGTTTGAGATCGTCCGGATCGAGGGTGCCGTGCTCATTCCGCAGGGAAGGATCCTGGCGGGGGATGCCTGGGGGGAGATTGCCCAGGACCGGGACATCGTGTTCCTGTGCAAGGCGGGCACCCGCTCGGCGAACGTCCTGGCCGCGGCGCAGAAGGCAGGGTACCGGCGCGTGAGCCATCTCGACGGCGGCATTCTCTCCTGGGTGCGTGAGGTGGAGCCGGAAAAGCCCGTCTACTGACCCGCTGCCCTATCAGATATGGCTCCTAAACCGGCGGTTTAGGAGCCATATCTGATACTGCAGAGTTGGGAGGGTCAGGCGCTTTCGAAGCCCTTGTGGTCCACCGGGCATTCCGCCTGGCCGCCTGCGGGAGCTGCTGTCCCCGGCTGTTCCACGGTAATGCCGTAGAGCGCTTCCAGGGCCGCCACATAATCGTCCTGCTGGCCGTTCGCAGCGAGCTCGCGGGCGCGCACCGTGGGTACGTGCAGCAGCTGCTTCACCATCCGGCGCAGGGCAAACTCCACTTCCTCGGCCGCTGCAGTGCAGCCGTGCCGGGCGCGGACCTTTTCCATTTCGGCGTCCAGGACGTCCATGGTGTGCCGACGGAGCGCAACGATGGCCGAGTCCACGGACCGGGCTTCGCGTTCCTGCTCGAACGCCTTGGCAGCGCCCTTGACGATGCCGCTGGCCTGCGCCAGCGATTCGGCCTGCTCCTGCGGCGCCGCGAGGCGCACGGATTCGAGCGTCAGCAGTTCCACGCCATCGAGTTCGCCCACCGCGGGATCGAAGTCGTGGGTGAGGGCAAGGTCGATGGCGATCAGCGGCTGGGCGGAGCCGGCACGGACCTGCGCAAGTTCGTCGGCTTCAACGCGGGTATCGGAACCGCTGCAGCCGATCATGACATCCGCAGCGGCCACGGCCGGGCGGAGTGAGTCAGCGTCCAGGGCTGTGCCTCCCCGGGTTGCGACGAACCCTTCGGCACGGCCGGACGAGGAGAAGACCGACACGTCGGTGCAGCCGCGTTCACGCAGCAGTGCCATGGTGGCGCCGGCGTACGCACCGGTTCCAAAAACGACAACCTTCTTGGCGGACCAGTCAGGATTTTCGGAGAGATCGGTTGCGAGGTCCAGGGCTACGGACACGATGGACAGGCCCCGCGAGCCGAGTGCGGTCTGGGCGCCTACGTCCTTGGCGGTCTTGGAGGCGGCCTGGAAAAGCCGGACCAGCCCGGAGCTGGCGGTGCCTTCATGCTGGGCCGTGATCAGGGCGCGCCGCACCTGGCCGGCGATTTCGCGTTCGCCCACGACGGCGGAATCGAGTCCCGCACTCACGGCGAAGAGGTGCCGGGTCACTTCGGGGCCGGTCCTGGTGCTGAAGGAGCGGGATACGAGTGGTTCGGCGAGCCCGCTCTTGGCACTGATCTGGGCCACGAGGGCAGCACGGGCGGCCTCGACGTCGTCCGTATTCGGAGCCTCGCCGTAGATTTCGTACCTGTTGCAGGTAGCCAGGACCACGGCCCCGGACACTGCCCGCGAGCCGGAGAGCACGGTAGCGGCAATCCCGGAGGAACCGTTGCTCAACTGAGCAACGGTCTCAAGATCGATGTCGGCGTGTGTAGCCACCAATGAAAAAAGAACCACAGCAGACCTATCATAGCTTTTTCGCAGCTCCGTAGAACAACGGGTACGCCGAAGATGGCCCATGAGGGGCTGTGATTCCTGCCACCGGGCGGCGGCAGGGCCCATCCGTGACAGCCTGTCGTTATCTTTTGCGGCTGATTTTGGGCACAATCGAAGGCATGACTCCTAGCCCCGCCGTCTCCGCTGCCGGCACACTCGCTGCAGACCATCCGCTCATGGATGGCCGCACCGCAGACTCCCCGCTGATCACGGCCTACCGGGGCGGCAAGCCGTCCCGCCGTCCCGTCTGGTTCATGCGGCAGGCCGGGCGTTCGCTGCCGGAATACCTGAAGGTCCGCGAAGGCATCGCCATGCTGGATTCCTGCCTCCGGCCCGAACTGGCCTCGGAAATCACCCTCCAGCCCGTCCGCCGGCACGACGTGGACGCAGGCATCTTCTTCTCGGACATCGTGATCCCGCTCAAGCTGGCCGGCGTGGGCGTAGACATTGTCCCCGGGGTCGGCCCCGTGCTGGACAAGCCTGTCCGGACGGCAGCAGATGTGGCCGCCCTCCCGAAGCTGACCTGGGAAGCCCTGGAACCCATCCGCGAAGCCGTCCGGCTCACCGTCGCCGAACTGGGCAAGACGCCCCTGATCGGTTTTGCCGGCGCACCGTTCACCCTGGCCGCCTACATGGTGGAAGGCAAGCCCTCCCGCGACCACCTGGGCCCGCGCACCATGATGCACGCCGATCCGGAAACCTGGAACGCCCTGGCCAACTGGGCTGCCGACGCTTCCGGCCTCTTCCTGCGCGCCCAGCTCGAAGCCGGAGCGTCCGCGGGACAGCTCTTCGATTCATGGGCAGGCTCGCTGGGCCTCGCTGACTATCAGCGGTTCGTGGCGGCGGCATCTTCCCGCGCCCTTGACCACGTCCGCCAACTTGGCGCACCGCTGATCCACTTCGGAACCGGCACCTCAGAACTCCTCGTTGCCATGCGTGACGTCGGGGTGGATGTGGTGGGCGTGGACTACCGCTTGCCGCTCGACGAAGCCAACCGCCGGCTGGGCGGCTCCGTACCGCTCCAGGGAAACATTGACCCCGCTCTTCTGTCCGCTCCGTGGGACGTACTTGAAGCTCACGTCCGCCAAGTCATTGCCGCCGGAGCCGGGGCACCCGGCCACGTCCTCAACCTCGGCCACGGCGTCCCGCCGGAAACCGACCCGGACGTCCTGACCCGCGTGGTCAAACTCATCCATTCCATCTCCCCGGAGTAGCCGCGTGGACAGCTCGCCGGCAGAAGCCAGCCAGGCGCTGGTGGTGGGCGGGGGAATATCCGGCCTGCTCGCCGCCAGGGAACTCTCCGCCGCGGGCTACCGGGTGACGGTGCTCGAGGAAAGCGGCGCCTGGGGCGGCTGCGTCGGCAGCCATACTGTGGCCGGAATCAACTTGGACAGCGGGGCAGAATCGTTCGCCACCAGGTCCGACGCCGTCGCCTCCCTCGCCGCCGAACTCGCGCTGGGCACCAACATCGTGCAGCCCCGGCCGGGCGGCGCGTGGGTGCAGCTGCCCGAAGGCCCCCGCGAACTGCCGAAGACCGGTGTCCTGGGTATCCCGGCCAATCCGTGGGACCCGGAAGTCCGGCGGTCCCTGGGCCTGCTCGGTGCGCTCCGGGCCTCAGCGGACCGCTTCCTTCCGGCGTCGGTGGGTGCCGGAACTGACGTAACAAGCGTGGCTGCGCTGGTCCGCGCGCGGATGGGCAAGCGCGTCCTGGAACGGCTGGTGGCGCCGGTGGTGGGGGGCGTCCATTCAGCGGATCC
>Ga0160459_100537_pt1 | contig 14118 bp, 12 predicted proteins | sample HID1973K_E6MG_FD_108208 | JGI IMG/M metagenome (GOLD analysis project Ga0160459, IMG submission 108208) | Enriched mosquito-associated microbial communities from UW Madison campus, WI, USA - HID1973K_E6 MG | ecosystem: Host-associated > Arthropoda: Insects > Digestive system > Unclassified ... | reverse complement strand
GCGCCCCAGCCGTGCCAGCGCCTGACGGCAAAGAACGTCATGGACGCCTCTTCACTGCCGGTCAGTTCCTGGAGCGTCACAGTGGTCTCGTGCTTGACGCGCGCCAGGACCTCTGGGCCGTTGGTGGCCTCACGGATGGCCGAAGTACAGAAGGCCAGGAGGTCCTCGGCTTTGTGGCGGGCGGCGAACTCCCAGGCTTCCAGGACGAACTCGGTGAGCTCGTGCTGGCCCTCGTCGCTGATGCTGCCGTCCGGTTCCAGGTACTGCACCAGGGACAGCGGCCGTTTGTGCGAAGCGAACGGCAGTGGCCGCGCGCCGGGATGGGCATCCACCAGCAGGAGGTGGACAGTGTTGGACCCGATATCGAGGACGCCTAGCCGCATGGTGACATTATTGCTCGTCAGCGCGCTTGAAGTCGCGCTTGATGTTTGCCACGCCTTCCGGGTTGATCTCGAATCCGTAGGCTGCGCCTGGGTTGATCACCAGGCCAAGTTCCTCGCCAATGTTGGCGATGATGGCCGCGCCCTGGGTTCCCAGGACATTTGGCGCTGCTTCCAGGTACTGCTGGTCAACCCGGGTGGGGTGTGAGAAGACGGCCAGGACGGGGGCGCCCTCAGAATTGGCCAGGACCAGGGGCTCCACCTGTGAGTCCTCGCCCTCGATGCCGTCGGAGCTGATGATGTAGACCTCGCTGTTCAGGAACGACAGGATGACGTCCACTGGGTTCGCGTCAGGCTCGTTGCCCGTGGCGAGCTTCTCCTCGAGGTCGTTGAGCGGCGTGGGATCGGCGATTCCGGTCTGTTCAGTCATTCCCCTAGCCGATCACGATACGGTGGCCGGCGCAAACGCGCCGGCCCCGCTGCTACTTCTTGGCCGTAGCCTTCTTCTTGGCCGGCGCCTTGCGGGTGGCGGTCCGCTTGACCGGTCCCTTGGCGCGTTTCTCGGCGAGCAGTTCCACCGCCTGTTCGCGGGTGAGCTCCTCCAGCGAGGTGGCCCGCGGAACCGTGATGTTGGTGATGCCATCAGTGATGTAGGGGCCGAACCGGCCTTCCTTAACCACGATGTTCTTTTCCGACACCGGATCCGGACCGAACTCGGCCAGCGGCGGCACCGCGGCGCGGGCACCGCGCTGCTTGGGCTGCGAGTAGATCTCCAGCGCCTGTTCGAGCGTGATGGTGAAGATTTCCTCTTCGGTCCCGATCGAGCGGGAGTCCGTCCCCTTCTTCAGGTACGGGCCGAACCGTCCGTTCTGGACGGTGATGAGGTTTCCTTCGGAGTCCTCCCCCAGTGCCCGGGGCAGGCTCATGAGCTGCAGCGCCTCGTCCAGGGTGACGGACTCCACCGTCATCGACTTGAACAGCGATCCGGTGCGCGGCTTGGCCTTGACCGGCTTCTTTGGCGGCTTGGGCTTGCCGTTCTTGTAGTACTCCACCGGCTGGGCGGCGATCTGTTCCTCGGTCATCTCGGGAATGACCTCGGTGACGTAGGCGCCGTAGCGGCCGTTCTTGGCGACGACGGTGTGCCCGGTGTGCGGATCAGCGCCGAGGACGCGTTCCTCCGGCGCGGCGGTCTCCATGAGTTCAACAGCCTTGGCGGCGGTGAGCTCGTCCGGGGCAAGGTCCTCCGGGACGTTGGCGCGCGGGGATTCGACGATCTCGCCGGTCTTGGGATCAACCGTGGCCGCGGAGCTTTCCAGGTAGGGGCCGAACTTGCCCACCCGCAGCGTGATCTGGTCGGTGATGGGGATGGAGTTGATCTCGCGGGCATCGATCTCACCGAGGTTGTTCACGATGCTCAGCAGGCCGGGGTCCGAGTCTTCACCGAAGTAGAAGTGCCGCAGCCAGGAGGTGCCGGCGGCCTGGCCGTTGGCGATCTTATCCAGGTCGCCTTCCATGTCCGCCGTGAACTCATAGTCCACATAATCCGAGAAGTGCTGCTCGAGCAGGCGGATCACGGAGAAGGCGATCCAGCTGGGCACCAGCGCGGAGCCCTGCTTCCGGACATAGCCGCGGTCCTGGATGGTGGAGATGGTGGAGGCGTAGGTGGAGGGGCGGCCGATGCCCTTCTTTTCCAGCTCAGCCGTCAGGGACGCTTCTGTGTAGCGCGGTGGCGGCGAGGTTTCGTGGCCCACTGCCACGATGTCGGAGGCCTTCAGCGAGTCGCCCTTGGCCACGTTGGGCAGGCGGCGGGCTTCGTCGGAGTCGTCGTCGCCGCGGCTTTCGTCCTTGCCCTCCTCGTAGGCGGCCAGGAAGCCGGGGAACGTGATGACCGTACCGGAGGCGCTGAACTCGGCGTCGCGGCCGGCAGCGTCGCCGCTGACAGCCACGGCACCCAGGCGGATGGTCGCCGTCGAGCCCTTGGCGTCCGCCATCTGCGAGGCGACGGTGCGCTTCCAGATCAGCTCGTAGAGGCGGAACTCGTCGCCGCGGAGCTGGGAGGCAACCTGGGCAGGGGTCCGGAAGGAGTCACCGGCGGGGCGGACGGCCTCGTGGGCTTCCTGCGCGTTGGCTGCCTTGTTGGTGTAGACGCGGGGGGAACCGGGAATGTATTCGGGACCGTAAAGCTCGGAGGCCTGGCGGCGGGCCGCCGTGACGGCTTCGTCACTCAGCGCCGACGAGTCGGTACGCATATAGGTGATGTAGCCGTTTTCATACAGCCGCTGGGCGATCTGCATGGTGCTCTTGGAGGAGAAACGCAGCTTACGGCCGGCCTCCTGCTGCAGCGTGGAGGTGGTGAACGGCGCGGCGGGGCGGCGGGTGTACGGCTTCGTCTCAACGGAGCGCACCGTGAAGGCGGCGTCCTGCAGCCCGGCGGCCAGGGACGCGGCCAGCTCCTCGTCCAGGTGCGCCACGTTCTTGGACGTGAGGACGCCGTCGTCGTTGAAATCGCGGCCGGTGGCAACCTTGGCGCCGTCCACGGCGGCCAGCTTTGCTTTGAAGGTGGAAGCAGCGCCGGAATCCGCCCCGAACTGTCCGGTCAGGTCCCAGTAGGACGCGGACTTGAAGGCCATGCGTTCGCGTTCGCGGTCCACCACCATGCGGGTGACCACGGACTGCACGCGGCCGGCCGAGAGGCCGCGGGCCACCTTGCGCCACAGCACGGGGGAAATTTCGTAGCCGTAAAGGCGGTCCAGGATGCGGCGGGTCTCCTGGGCGTCCACCAGGTCCTGGTCCACGTCGCGCAGGTTGCCCATGGCGCGCTGGATGGCTTCCTTGGTGATTTCACCAAACGTCATCCGGTACACGGGGACCTTGGGCTTGAGCACTTCCAGCAGGTGCCACGCGATGGCTTCGCCCTCGCGGTCCCCATCGGTTGCGAGATACAGTTCGTCGGCGTCCTTGAGCGCGGCCTTGAGCTCAGTCACCTTTTTCTTCTTGTCCGGGGACACCACGTAGTAGGGCTTGAAGTCGTGGTCGATGTCCACTGCGAACTTGCCCACCGAGGTCTTCTTCAGTTCGGCGGGGAGCTCGGACGGCTGCGGCAGGTCCCGGATGTGACCGATGGAGGCCTCAACGATGAAGCCCTCGCCGAGGTACTTGGCGATGGTCTTGCTCTTGGCCGGAGACTCCACGATCACGAGTTTCTTGCCGGTTTTGGCCTTGCTTGGCACGGTGCTCCTACAGAAAAAGGTTGCTGGGGCAGATGAGCCCATACTGGCCTAGTTCACCATATTTTGGACAATCCTGCGCATTCATGTGGAAAACGGGGGGTACCAAAAGGGGCGCGGAGACCACAGGTGGCAGGTCAGTTTCCGGCCGGCAGGAGGAAGCCGTCGCGGACCAGGTTTTCGACGTCGGCCAGCAGCCTGCCGCGGAAGGAGCCCTCCCCGGAACCGTCCTCCCCGCTGCCCAGCAGCGCCTCAAGGGCTCCGGCAATCTGGCCGGCAGTCAGGTCGCCGTCGCACGCTGAGACGAACCCGGCGAGTTCGGTGCTGAGGAGGTTGGTGCGCCGCAGCCCGGCACCCTGCCGCAGCAGGATCACGCCCGGGTGCTCGGCGCCGGGCCGCTGGTGGCGTTCCTCCGTGACGTCGCCGGCCACCAGCAGGTACGTGTCAGCCACCGGGTGCGCCGCCAGCCAGTCGCTGCGTTCGACGGCGGCGCCCAGGTGGGGGCCGACAGGCTGCTCGATGGGGTAGCTGATTTCCTCGAACCGGCGCAGGACGGGCTGCCCGTCGGTAGGTTCTGCGGCCGGGCGCCGGAGCCACACCATGCCGAAGCCGATGCCTTCGACGTTCCGGGAGGCGAAGTCCGCAAGGTACGCCCCGTAGGCGTCGCGGTAGTGGTCACGGTCCCGGCCCTCGGAAGCGTCCTGCAGCCAGGTCTCCGCGTACTGTTCGGGGCTGACCTGCTCCCGCTGGATGAACCAGGCGTCGGTGCCGGTCCGCACCCATGACTGCGGCCGTTCGTGCCATTCGGTACCGGCCGCCACTTCCCAGTTCCCAAGCATCTGTGCCGTGCCGCCCGGTGCAAGCACGGTGGGCAGGTCCGCCACGAGGGAGGCGACGATTTCGTCTCCCGGCAGCCCGCCGTCGCGGTAGGTGAACTGGTCCACGGCGGCCTCGCCGGCGTGGCGCGGGGTGATGACGAACGGCGGGTTGGACACCACCAGGCCGAATTCCTCGCCCGCCACCGGCTCCAGGAGAGAGCCGAGCCGCAGGCTGACCCGGTCAGCCAGCCGGCCGGGATCGACCGAGAGGGCCTCGGCGTTGAGCAGGATGTTGAAGCGCGTGAAGGCCAGGGCACGTTCGGAAATGTCGGTGGCCGTGACGTGCTCGCAGTGGTGCAGCAGGTGGAAGGACTGTATTCCGCAGCCGGTTCCCAGGTCCAGGGCCCGTGCAGTGTGCCGGCGGACGGTGGTCTGCACCAGGGTAGTGGAAGCCTGCCCGATGCCCAGGACATGGTCATGCCGCAGGACGCCGGCCTGCTGGTGCGCGGCGAGGTCGCTGGCCACCCACAGCTCGGCGCCGCCGCTGCCGTCTTCATTCTTCTCCCAGCCGTAGGGCCGCAGGTCCGCTTTGGCGGACAGGCGGCCGGTGCCGGGTACGGGCTGCAGCAGCCCCAGCTCTTCCAGGCCTTCCGCGCGGATCCCCGGCAGGGCGGCGTCGAGCGTTGCCTTGTCCTGCGGTTCGGCCAGGAGCCAGAGGCGCACGACGGCGGCCAGGGGCGCTGCGGCGGCGTCCTCCCGGACGGCACGGTCCACGGCCAGCATCGCCGGAATGATCTGGTCCCGGTTCAGCGCGGCGGACGCTGATGGACCCAGGAGGCCCGCGACGCCGTCGAGGGTGTAGTCCAGCCGCCGCAGGTCCGCGGCGAGCGCCCGCATCAGGTGGGGCAGGTCGCTGCGGGGAGCGTCGGGAGTGTTGCCGGCGGTGAACTCAAAGGGGGATTCAGGCACCGGACAAGTTTAGTCCGGGACCGGACAGCGGGTAGCGTTGAGGCATGCCTTCCAGCCTTCCCTTCCTGGCGCGTGCCCGCGTGCGGCCCGCCGCTCACCCTCCGGAACGGTCCGGCGGCCCGAAGCTGAAGGCTGTCACGGCTGCCGCTTCCGCGCTGGCTGCCGTGGCCCTGGCCGGCTGCTCATCCGTTGTTTCAGTGGAAAACGCCGATGTTCCGCAATGGCGTACGACGGCGCTTCCCACGGCCCCGGACTCGGTGCTTGACGACGCCGGCAAGATCCTCAACCGCGACCGCATCGTGCGTGAGGCGGCCGACGTCCCGGCAGGCAACTACACGCTGACGGCCACCTGCGACGGCGGCGGAAAGGCTTTCTTCGCGGTGGCGCTGAACGGGGCCGGGATCACCGAAGCGGGAGCTGCCTGCAACGGCAGCAAGGAGACGTCCAAGGTGGCGCTGCCCGAAGCGGGCCGGCTCGAAATCAGCACATCAAGCGTTGATGCGCCGCTCATTTACGCTTATCAGCTGGCTCCGGCGCCAGCGCGTTAATACGGTGGTTCCTGCTCTGGCAGGCGGGCGCCCGCAGGCATAAAGTCGGGATATGCCCAGTGTGCGGAGATTCTCCGTGCCGCGTCCCTTGGGAGCCCCCTGCGGAGCGACACCACGGGCGGCAGCACGGGCGACGCCAGCGCGGAAGCCGGCGGGCGCCGTCGTTGGCGTTGTGCTGGCCGCCGGCGTGGCGCTGGGCGGCTGCGAATACACGTACGACGACGGTCGGAACTACGCCGCGTCGGCGGAGGCAGAGGCGACCGCCGTCCCGGGTCCCCTGTTCACCAGGGACCCACTGACGCGCGACCCCGTGGGCCAGGATGAGCTGGACGGGTGGGTGGCCCGCACGCTGCCGGAAGCCCCGCAGCCCGCCGTCCACATCGGCGCCGGCGTGCTGGCCGCCGGCGAAGTGCGGTCGGACGCCTCGCCCGCCCTTGAAACAGGGACCTACGCGTTGACCCTGGCTTGCCGGAGCCAGCGCCGCGTTAACTTCACCGTCCGCAGCGACACCCTGACTCTGGTGGATTTGGGCTTGCGGTGCGGCATCAACCGTGAGAACGTCATCTACCTTTCGGCACCTACTCCACTGACAATCATGGTGGAGGCCAGGACCGGTGCGAACTACGCGTTCCGGCTCCGCAAGTTGTGAAAACGCAGGCTGTGGCCGGGGCGGCTGTGGCAGTGCTGGCTGTGACGGCGCAGGTGCAGGGCCCCCGGGCCCCAGCCGGTCAGGCCGCGCAGCCCTCGGGGCAGCGGAGGGTTTCCGGGCTGGCGGCGCAGTCCGCGCAGTACAGTGTGAGGGTGCGGCAACTGGGATTGGAGCAGTTTTCGAACTTGCTGGTGGGTGCCTTGCAGCGGACGCATTCGCCGATGGTTTTGGCTTCGTCGCTGAATTCGAGGTGCATGCGTTTGTCGAAGACGTACAGCGAGCCCTCCCACAGGCCCTGATCCTTGAAGGCCTCGCCGTAACGGACGATTCCGCCGTCCAGCTGGTAGACCTCTTTGAATCCGCGGTTGACCATGAGGCTGGACAGGACTTCGCAGCGGATTCCACCGGTGCAGTAGGTGACCACCGGTTTGTCTTTCAGGGCATCGTATTTGCCGGAATCCAGTTCCTTGATGAAGTCGTGTGTGGTGGCCACATCCGGCACCACGGCGTCCTTGAACCTGCCGATCTGGGCCTCGAAGGCGTTGCGGCCGTCAAAGAAAACCACGTCCTCGCCGGCCTGCTTCCGGGCGTCCACCAGCTGGTGGAGTTCCTCCGGCTTGAGGTGCGTTCCGCCGCCCACCACGCCACTGGCATCGACCCTGAGTTCGCCCGGTGCGCCGAAGGAGACGATCTCGTCGCGGACCTTAACGCTCAGCCGGGGGAAGTCCTCCGCTCCGCCGTCGGACCATTTCACGTCGATGCCGTGGAAGCCCTTGTATTCGCGGGTGGTCTTGACGTACTGCTTGACCGCGCCGATCTCGCCGCCCACGGTGGCGTTGATGCCGTCCTGGGAGATGATGATCCTGCCGGTCAGGCCGAGCTTCTCGCAGAGGGCTCGCTGCCAGAGCCGCACTGCGTCGGGATCCGGGATGGGGGTAAAGCCGTAAAAAAGGACGATTCGGTTCAAAGCCACGTATTTAAGGGTATCTGCCTTTCCACGAACCGTGTCCGCGTCCGCTCCATCACGAATTGCATAAGCTCTGGGGCGTACCCTGTTGCTTGTGATCGGGCTGGCATAGTCTTCATGCCATGAGTCCGGAAACGTTGATTGAAGACATCACTGGCCTTCTTGAAGTGTGGGTGGCGGGCTGGGCCGGCTGCCGCGGGTACCAGACATCCACCGAGGGCCGCTTCCCCGCCGCGCTCCGGTCCGACACCAGCGGGGAATGGGAATACTTCGCCGCCGACCCCACTGACCAGGAGTTCGCTGAGCTGGCCGCCCGAACTGGGGAAGCCGCGCCGCGCGTCCTGACCATCCTCACCAACGACGTTCCCCGGTACACGGCGCTGGCAGCAAGGCACGGGCTGAACGTCACTTCCGGTTCCCAGACCATGATGATCGTGGACATGGAAACGCAGGATGCCGAGGACCCCTGGCTCTCCGACGACGACCTGTCCCTGACCACGTCCACCCACCATGGCGTGCACTATGCCGAGGTCAAGTCCGGTGAGGCGCTTGCCGCCAGCGGCAGGGTCTACGTGGTGGGCGAGACGGCGGTATTCGACAAGATCATCACCGAGCCTGCGTTCCAGCGCCGCGGACTCGGCAGCTTCATCATGCGGGCGCTGGCAGCGCAGGCTTTCGAACACGACGTGCAGACGGGGCTGCTGCTGGCCTCCATCGACGGCCAAAAGCTGTACTCCCACCTGGGGTGGAGCACTGTTTCGCAGGTGCTGATGCTTTCGGCGTCGCACGACGGTTCGGATCTGTCCCTGAGCTGACTTCGCCGCCGATCCGCGCGGAGTTCCTTTACCCCGATGGCGAACCCGGCCGGCGGTGTCCGTGCCGGGTGAAACAATGTTGGGGTGAATCCCCATGACTCCCTGCTCCCTTTACTGGGCCGCGGCCCGGACCCGGAGCAGCTTCGTCATGTCCGCACCATTCCCGCGCGCGCCGCGGTCCACGAGCCCTGGCCTGAGTGGGTACACCCGGACGTGGTGGCGGCGTACGGCTCGCTGGGGATCGGGGAGCCGTACCGGCACCAGGTGGAGGCAGCAGACATCGCCCATGGCGGCGGCCACGTGGTGGTGGCCACCGGAACGGCGTCGGGAAAGTCGCTCGCATACCAACTGCCGGCGCTGGACGCCATCCACCGGGCGGAGCTGCGGGTGCTGGCCGAGCCCGGGAAGATCCACGACGACGGAGCGGTCACCCTGTACCTCTCCCCCACCAAGGCCCTGGCCGCCGACCAGCTGAACGCCATCCGTGCGCTCCGGCTGCCCACTGTCCGGGCCGAAACCTACGACGGCGACACTGACCCCGCGTCCAGGCGGTGGATCCGGGACCACGCCAACTTCATCCTGGCCAACCCTGACATGCTGCATTTCGGTATCCTGCCCAACCATGCGTGGTGGGCAGGATTCTTCCGCCGCCTCCGTTACGTCATCGTGGACGAGGCCCACAGCTACCGCGGCGTTTTCGGCTCCCATGTGGCCAACCTGATGCGGCGGCTCCGCCGGATCTGCGCCTACTACGGAGCCGGCAGTTCCTTCCCTGAGCCGGTGTTCATTGCCGCATCCGCCACAGCGTCTGACCCTGACACGTCCTTCTCCCGGCTCATCGGAGCACCGGTCAAGGCCGTTTCCCGGGACGCCTCACCCCACGGTTCCACCACTGTGGCGTTCTGGGAGCCTGCGCTGACCGAGTTACGCGGTGAAAACGGGGCCAAGGAGCGGCGCACCGCTGTGGCCGAGACCGCGGACCTGCTGGCCAACCTCGTCTCGGCACAGGTGCGGACCATCGCGTTCATCAAGTCGCGGCGCGGAGCCGAAACCATTTCGACCATCACCAAACGCCTGCTGGACGAGGTGGACCCCAGCCTCCCGCAGCGGGTGGCCGCCTACCGGTCGGGCTACCTGCCGGAGGAACGCCGGGAAGTGGAGAAGGCCCTGCGGTCAGGCCAGTTGCTGGGGGTTTCCAGCACGTCGGCACTGGAACTGGGTATCGACATATCCGGGCTGGACGCCGTGCTGGTGGCGGGCTGGCCGGGAACCAGGGCGTCCCTGTTCCAGCAGATTGGGCGTGCCGGCCGGGCCGGACAGGATGCCATCGCGGCCTTTGTTGCCAGCGACGATCCCCTGGACACGTTTTTGGTGAACCACCCCGAGGCTATTTTCGACGTATCGGTGGAAGCCACGGTCTTCGACCCCGCCAACCCCTACGTGCTGGGTCCGCACCTCTGCGCTGCCGCAGCCGAATTGCCCCTCGGTCCGGGCGAGTTGGGCCTGTTCGGCGACACCGCCGAGGGGTTGCTGGACCGGCTGGTAGCGCAGGGTTACCTGCGGCGGCGCCCGGCCGGCTGGTTCTGGACCCACCCCCAGAGCGCCGCGGCCATGGTCAATTTGAGGGCCGACGGCGGCGGTCCCGTCAGCATCGTGGACGCGGACACTGGCTCGCTGCTGGGCACCATGGACTCCCCCCAGACCCACTACCAGGCGCACAACGGGGCCGTGTACATCCACCAGGGAGACAGTTACGTGGTGGAAGACCTGAATGAGGAGGACCACTGCGTGGTGGTGCGCCGGGCCAACCCCGATTACTACACCACGGCCCGGGACGTCACCCAGATCGAGGTGCTGGGAACACAGCGGACCATGCAGTGGGGCGACATCACTGTCCACTTCGGTGACGTGAAGGTCACCACCCAGGTTGTCTCCTTCCAGCGCAAGGCCCTGATCTCCAATGAAATCCTGGGCGAGGAGCCGCTCGAGCTCGGGGCAAGGGACCTGTTCACGAAGGCGGTCTGGTTCGTGGTGGACAACCGTTCCCTCACGGCCGCAGGGCTCATCGAGGCCCAGTTCCCCGGGGCCCTGCATGCTGCCGAACATGCCGCGATAGGCCTGCTGCCGCTGGTGGCGTCCAGCGACCGCTGGGACATCGGTGGTGTCTCGACGGCTCTGCACGCCGACACCGGGGTACCCACCATTTTTGTGTACGACGGGCACCCCGGCGGCGCCGGATTTGCGGAGCGCGGTTTCGAGAAGGCCAAGGTGTGGCTGGCGGCGACGCGGGCTGCCATCGAAGCCTGCGAGTGTGAGTCCGGGTGCCCGTCCTGCGTCCAGTCACCCAAGTGCGGCAACAAGAACAACCCGCTGGACAAGGCAGCCGCCATCACCCTCCTGGGCGTGTTGTTGAAGGATGCCACAGAGTCCGCGCCGGTTGAACAGACGGACTCAGGATCCCGGCTCACCTAGGTTCCGGGCCGTCGCCGCAGGCAGCCTAGGGAGGCGGTCCGGCACGTGCCCGCCCGGTTGCGGCGCCCAGCATCGACCGTTCCTGCAGTTCCGTCCGGACCTCCAGGGTCTGGCCGGGGCCCTCTACGCAGCTGAGGACCCGTGCCGCATGCCGGGATGCAGCATCGTTGGCCACCGTGCAGGGCTCGCCTGCCGAGATTCCGCGCAGGGCATCGGCCCCCGCGAGCGCTGCCAGGTCCGCGGCCGACGCCGCACGGCTGGCCTGCACTGCTGACTGGGCCAGCAGCATCACCAGAACGGCTGCCATCAGGACCACCAACGCCAGCCCGGCCGCGAGGACGGTGCCTGATCCCCGGTCCCGGTTGTCGCCAACTGGCCGGTCCCATGTCACCTGTTTCCCTTTCCGTCAGTGAGGCCGCTGCTCCCTGTTGGCGCACCGGCCGTGCGCTCCGCGCGTGTGGACGCCCGGGCAGTAAGGGTCCACGGGATGGATGTTCCCAAAGGGCCTCCCACACGGTCAGTCACGGTGATGTTGAACCATTCGCCCTCGGCCGCCACCGTGGCGGCCGCCGTTCCACCCGCAAGGGTGCGGACGGTCTGCTCCACGGTGGCGGGGTCTTCACCCCTGGCCAGGGCCCTGGCGCCGGACCGCGCCCCTTCCTCGATCCGCAGCTGGGTGACACCGGCGGCCGCTCCTGCCAGGAGCATGGCCAACAAGGCCACCACGACGGGAAGGGTAACGGCGAACTCGGCTGTGACCGCACCCCTGCACGCGGCTGCAGCACCAGGCCGGCACCGAGCGGCTCCCCGTGCGGCCTGTGCACCTGGCACGGCCGGCGCAGCTGTCACGGCAGTGCCAGCGCCGTACGGATCAGGTTCAGCAGGAAACCCCGGACTTCATCACTGCGGAGGATGAACACCAGCAGGCCCGCGAATCCGACCGCGGCGAGGGTGGCGATGGCGTACTCGGCGGTGGCCATTCCGGCTTCCGCCCCCATTAGCCGGACCGAACGCCGCCGGCGGCGGGATGTACCGGCGCCGGGCCGCAGCTCCACGACGTTGGCCGGCAGGGTGCTGTCCCGTGCGCGGCCGATGGACTGTGGACCACCGGCGCTGCGGCCTGTGGGAGCGGGCCGGGCGGCGAGCGCGGACGTGCCGGTAAAGGAGTGATGGTGGTGGTTCATGGACATGTGGTTCTTCCTTCCGTAGCGCCGGAGGTTCTTCCGGCTGGTGATGACTCTTCCGGCGCGGGCGGCGGCCGGTAAGGTCCCTGTTTCGGTAAGTGGATAAGCTGCGGCTGCCCGCCGCTGTGGAGGACTGGACGGCGTGCTCCGGCCCCCGGAGGGCGGCCGAACCCCGCTGCTGCGGTCAGGAGCCCGAGGGCACCAGGGCCAGCAGTACCGGAACGACGCCGAGGCAGATGAAGGCAGGGAGCGAGCACAGTCCCAGCGGAATGACGAGCTTGACGCCCAGCGACGCGGCACGCTTTTCGGCGGCCCGGAACCGTTCCCGGCGGAGCCTGGCCGCCTGGGCATAGAGGATGGCCGACGACGGCGCGCCGGTCAGCGCAGCGAAGCCCAGTGCATCCCGCAACTCCAGGATGTCGGGCTGCCGGACGGCGGAGCTGCGCCAGGCCGTTTCCCAGTCGGCACCGATGGCCAGGGCTGAGACCACCGGCCGCAGTGATTCGCTGTACTTCGCCGAGGCGGACACGGAGACCAGTTCCAGGGCGCGGCCGATGCTGGAGCCGGCGTCAAGCATGGCCGCCACGAGTTCGAGCATCATGGCGGTGTCTGCAAGACCGGGTCCGGCCCGGTTACGGGGCTCCGGGACCGTGGACGGGTGGACCGGGCCCGGACCATGCAATCCGAAAATGCGGAGTCGTGTCCGGGCCTTGCCGCGTCCGGCGCAGGCCAGGAACGTTGCGGCGGCAAGGACGGCGAACAGCCACAGGGCGGCGATGCCGGGGCCCGTCACAGCTTCCCGGTTCCTGCGGCAGTTGCCACCAGGCGCGAAGACCAGAGCCTGCCTGCAACGGTCAGGACTGCGCCGCCCAGCAAGGCAGCCAAGCCCAGGGGCGTACCCAACAGCATGGCAAGCGGATCAACGCCCAGTGCCATCCCGAGCCCAAGGCCCATCAAGGGCAGCCAGGTCAGCAGCGTGACAGTGGCTTTGGGACCGGCCAGGGCTGTCTGGCGCGCCGCATCTGCGTCGGACTCCACCTCGAGCTGGGCCGCAAAGCGGGTGAGCACATCAGCGAGGGGGCATCCGCTGGCTTCGGCGATATCGAAGCAGGCTGCCAGCTCGGACCAGATCCGTGCTTCCCGGCACCCGCCGGGAAGCACCTCCGGCAGCGCCCGCCTGATGGCCGCCGACACCGGTGTGCCGCGCGCCGCGGCACCCCGTGCTGCGGCCAGGAGGGCAAGGGAACCTTCCGACAACCCTCCCCTGGCCGGACCGGCAACGGCATCCCCCACGGATGGTTGCGGGCCGTCCGTTCCATAAACGGTCCAGAGTTCATCCCACAGCCTGGCGGGTGTCCGGCCCCCTTTGAGCAGCGCAGCCAGTTGCTGCACCAGGAGTGTCAGGGGTGCCCCCACCGTTGCGTTCTTTCCCGATCCCCTTTTTCCCTTGGGGGTAAATCGCCTGCGGGCAGATCCGCCCAACAGATCGGATGTCCGGGCGGGCGGTTGGCCGGCGGCACGGCGCAGCCGTGCGGCAGCACCCCTTGGCGGCTTGAGCAGCAGCAGCACCGCCAGGGACAGGGCAAGCGCCAGCAGCACAATCACCGGTTTTCCTCCGGGTCCATGCCCAGCCGTGCTGCCAGCGCCGGCCACGCGGAGCCCGCGACACCTGCAGCAGTTTCCAGGGCCGGCACCACCGTTAGCCCCTCCGGAGAATCGACGAAAACACCGATGCACGTGACTTCGCGTCCCCGGGGGGTCCGTTCGACGTGGATGGCTACATCCAACGCGCTGGCTGCCTGCAACCGCACACCGTCCGGGCTCATCCCGGCCAGCGCCCCCAGCGCTGTGAGCCTGGCGGGAACCGAGGCTGCCGTGTTGGCGTGGATGGTGCCGCCTCCGCCGCTGTGGCCTGTATTCATGGCGGTAAGGAGCTCACGGACCTCGGCGCCGCGGCACTCACCCACCACCAGCCTGTCGGGGCGCATGCGCAGGGCTTGCCGTACCAGTTCGCCCAGGTCCACCTCGCCGCCGCCTTCCAGGTTCCCGTGCCTGGACTCCAGGGAAACGATGTGCGGGTGGACGGGGT
>Ga0160459_100536_pt1 | contig 14237 bp, 12 predicted proteins | sample HID1973K_E6MG_FD_108208 | JGI IMG/M metagenome (GOLD analysis project Ga0160459, IMG submission 108208) | Enriched mosquito-associated microbial communities from UW Madison campus, WI, USA - HID1973K_E6 MG | ecosystem: Host-associated > Arthropoda: Insects > Digestive system > Unclassified ... | reverse complement strand
TACTGGGGCTCGCCGATCCCGGTGTGGAAGAGCGACGACCCCGAACACCCGCGCATCGACGTCTACGGCTCGCTGGAAGAGCTGGAGCGCGACTTCGGCCGCCTGCCGCGCAACGGCGAGGGAGAAGTCGACCTGCACCGCCCGTACATCGACGACCTGACGCGCCCGAACCCCGACGACCCCACCGGCAAAAGCACGATGCGGCGCATCGAGGACGTCTTCGACGTGTGGTTCGACTCGGGCTCGATGCCCTACGCGCAGGTGCACTACCCGTTCGAGAACCGCGAGTGGTTCGACTCGCACTCGCCGGCGGACTTCATCGTCGAGTACATCGGGCAGACGCGCGGCTGGTTCTATCTCATGCACGTCCTGTCGACCGCGCTGTTCGACCGGCCGGCGTTCACCGCCGTGTCGGCGCACGGCATCGTGCTCGGCTCCGACGGACTCAAGATGTCCAAGTCGCTGCGCAACTACCCGGACGTCAGCGAGGTGTTCGACCGCGACGGATCTGACGCGATGCGCTGGTTCCTGATGTCGAGCTCGGTGCTGCGCGGCGGCAACCTGATCGTCACCGAGGAGGGCATCCGCGCCGGCGTGCGCGAGTTCCTGCTGCCGCTGTGGAACGCGTGGTACTTCTTCGCGACCTATGCCAACGCGGCCGGCGGCGCCGGCGGCGAGGGTTACCAGGCCTCGTGGCGCACCGATTCGACCGACGTGCTCGACCGCTACATCCTGGCGCTCACGGGCGACCTCGTGCGAGATGTCGCGGCCGACCTCGAGGTCCTCGACTCGACGCTCGCGGCGGCCAAGCTGCGCGACTTCACCGAGGCACTGACCAACTGGTACATCCGGCGCTCGCGCGACCGGTTCTGGGTGGGCGTGGACCCGTCCGACCCGAAGACGACCGAGGCGTTCGACACGCTCTACACCGTGCTCGAGACGCTGACCCGCGTCGCTGCGCCGCTCATCCCGCTCGTGGCGGAGAAAGTCTGGCAGGGCCTCACCGGCGGCCGCAGCGTCCACCTGCAGGACTGGCCCGATGCCGAGCTGTTCCCCGAGGCCTCCGACATCCGCACCGCCATGGACGCGGTGCGCGAGGTGTCGAGCGTCGCCAACGCGCTGCGCAAGAAGGAGGGTCGCCGTGTGCGGCTCCCGCTTCCGCGGCTCACGGTGGCCGTTCCGGATGCCGCCGCCCTGGCCCAGTTCGACGGCATCCTGCGGGACGAGCTCAACGTCAAGGCGGTCGAGCTGATCGAGCTGGTCGACGATCTGTCGGCCCGCTACGGCATCAGCAAGCGCCTCAGCGTCAACGCGCGCGCCGCCGGACCCCGCCTCGGCAAGCAGGTGCAGCACGTCATCGCCGGCGCGAAGTCGGGCGTGTGGGAGGAGCGCGACGGCGTCGTGGTCGTCGACGGCGTGGCCTTGGAGGAGGGCGAGTACGAGCTCACCCTCGAGGCGGGCGGCGTCGACGACGGCACGGCGATCGCCCTGCTGGCGGAGGGCGGCTTCGTGCTGCTCGACACAGCCACCACTCCCGAGCTGGAGGCGGAGGGACTCGCGCGCGACGTCATCCGCGCCGTGCAGGACACCCGCAAGGCGGCCGGGTTCGACGTCAGCGACCGCATCCGGCTCACCCTGGTCTTGGACGACGCCGAGGACGGCGCTGCGGTGCAGTCCGCGTTCGACGTCGCCGATGTCGCCGGTGAGACGCTCGCCGTCGAGCACGCCGTGCTGGTCGCGCCGGACGCGCTCGTCGACAGTCACGATCACCAGGCCACCTTCCCCGCGGGGACGTTCGCCAACCGCGGCGAGTTCACGGTGGCCGTCACGAAGGCGGAGGCATCGGCATGAGCGATCGCGACCGGCAGCGGGCGGACGCCGTCTACGAGGCGCTGCTGCAGCGGCAGGGGGAGCAGTGGGTGCAGCCGCGCGTCGAGCGCACGCGGCGCGTGCTCGAGCTGCTCGACGACCCGCAACGCACCTATCGCGTGGTCCACGTCACCGGCACGAACGGCAAGACCTCGACCAGCCGCATGATCGAGAGCCTCGTGCGTGCGCACGGCCTGCGCACCGGCATGTTCACGAGTCCGCACCTGGAGCGCTTCACCGAGCGGATCATGGTCGACGGCGAGCCGATCGACGATGCCGCGGTCGCGGACGCCTGGGACGAGATCGCCCCGTTCGTCGAGATCGTGGATGCCGAGCTCGAGGCCGCCGGCGACGCGGCGCTCACGTTCTTCGAGCTGCTCACGGTGCTCGCGTTCGTCGCGTTCGCCGACGCGCCGATCGACGTCCTGGTGCTCGAGGTGGGCATGGGCGGCGCCTGGGACTCCACGAACACCGCCGACGGCGACGTGGCGGTCTTCGCCCCCATCGACCTCGACCACGCCGACCGGCTCGGCGACACGATCGCAGAGATCGCCACGGTGAAGTCGGGCATCATCAAGGACGGCGCGGCCGTCGTCTCGGCCCGTCAGGATCCCGCCGCCGAGGCCGTGCTGCGCGCCGCGGCCGCCGCGCGCGGCGCGACGATCAGGTTCGAGGGCGCGGAGTTCGCGCTCGCGCAGCAGCGGCTGGCCGTGGGCGGGCAGCAGATCACGGTGCGCGGCCTCGCCGGCACCTATGAGGACGAGTATCTGCCGCTGTACGGCGCGCACCAGGGGTTCAACGCGGCTCTCGCGATCGCCGCCGTCGAGTCGCTCGTCGGCGGCGGCACGCAGCCGGTCGCGGGCGACGTGCTCGTCGAGGGTCTCGGCGGCGTGACCTCGCCCGGCCGCCTGCAGTTGGTCGGCGCGGCTCCGACCGTCCTCGTCGATGCCGCGCACAACCCGCACGGCGCACGCGCGCTGGTGACCGCCCTGCGTGAGTCGTTCGACTTCGACGAGTGGGGCGTGGTGCTCGGTGTGCTCTCCGACAAGGACGCGGCAGGCATCGTCGACGCCGTCGCTCCGGTCGCGGCTCACGTGTTCGCGACCGCGCCGGACTCCGAGCGCGCCGAGGACGCCGATGCGATCGCCGACCTCGCCGAAGCGCACGACCTGCGTGTGTCGGTGCACCGTGATCTTGCGGATGCCGCCGACGCGGCCCGCGCGTGGGCCGCGGCATCCGACCGCCGGGCTGTCGTGATCGCGGGATCCGTCGTGCTCGCCGGTGAGGCGCTCGCGCTCTCGGCCACCGGGGACTGGAAGAGCGGGTGGAGCGCATGACCGACGCGGAATCCGCGGGCACCGGGCCGCAGCCGCGGGTGCGCCGCGCCCGCGGCGCAGAGGAGTCGCTGGCGACCATCGTGCTCGGCTTCGAGTCGATCGTGGCGTTCCTCGGCGGCCTGGTCGTCTACGGGCTGAAGGCACTCCCGAGCGGGATCGCGCCGTGGTGGGGGATCGTGGCCGGCACGGTGGTCGCCCTCCTGATGATCGCCACGACCCGGGTCACGCGCTACCGCTGGGGCATCATCCTCGGCTGGGCGCTGCAGGTCGTCGTCCTGCTCGGAGCGTTCCTGGTGCCGTCGCTCGCGATCGTCGCCGTCATTTTCGGCGTCATGTACGGGTATGCCACCATCAAGGGGGCCGCTCTGGACCGGCGCAACGCCCGGCTCGCGGCCGATTCGCCCGAATAGCCCAGTTCCCCGAAGCAGTCCGAACCGAACGGAGACTCCCATGGCCACCGAAGAGACCCTCGTCCTCGTCAAGCCCGACGGCGTCGCACGCGGCCTCACCGGCACGATCCTCGCCCGCATCGAGGCGAAGGGGTATGCGCTCGTCGACATCCGCCTCGTCGAGCCCGACCGCGAGACCCTCGAGCGCCACTATGCGGAGCACGAGGGCAAGCCGTTCTACGAGCCGCTCGTCGAGTTCATGATGTCGGGACCGTCCGTGGCGATCCGCCTCGCCGGCAACCGGGTGATCGAGGGGTTCCGCTCGCTCGCCGGCACGACCGATCCGACGACTGCCGCACCGGGCACCATCCGCGGCGACTTCGGCCGCGACTGGGGCCTGAAGGTGCAGCAGAACCTGGTGCACGGGTCCGACAGCCCCGAGTCGGCCGCTCGCGAGCTCGACATCTGGTTCTGATCCCGGCTCCGGACCGCCGGGGTGCACTCACCAGGAGTGCACCCCGGCGTTCCGTGTTTCGGCCGCCCGACGGGCGGGTCAGAAGAGCGTCGCGAGGATGTTCAGCTGCAGCTGGGCGGCGCCGAAGATGATGACGTAGCCGGCGATCACGATGAGCGGCACCCATCCCGAGATCGCGTCGCCGACCTTGCGCAGCGTGCTCCCGGCCAGACCGGCGCGAAGGTTGCGCACCGTGACGGCAAGGAACATCGGGATGGTCACGAGGTAGACGAGAGAGCACCACGGGCACAGCGTGCCGATGTCGAAGATGCTCTGGAAGGCCAGCCAGTACACGAACGAGATCGCGAACAGCAGGCCGGCGTTGAAGACCCACCAGAACCACGCTGCGAATCGTGCGCCGGCCACGAGTGCGAAGCCGACGACCACCGGGGCGGGGAACATCATGAGCCCCAGGATCGGGTTGGGGAAGCCGAAGATGCTGCCCTGCCACGACTCGATGTTCTTGCCGCAGTTGACCACGGCGTTGAGGTTGCAGGTCAGCGCCGAGTCGGGGTTCTTCAGCAGGTTGATGTCGTCCATCGTCAGCGCGAAAGACGCCAGCAGACCCAGCAGACCGCCCGCGATCAACACGATGGCGAGGGCGTAGTGCGTCCGCGCCTCCGGGCGTTCGGCGGGGGGAGTGACCATGCTCGGATTATGGCATCGACAACTGCGCGAATGCCCATCGCTGCGCCGTGTGAAACCCTCGGCGCGGCGCGAATGGGCATTCTGCCGGGGGAAGTGCGATAATGGGGGTCGATGACGTGCGGCCGCGCCGCGACGATCATCACCAGAAGACTTCAGGGCGACGCATGCCCTTGGCAGCACGAGCATCCGCCTAGCGCCGGACCTCCGCTGCAGACCGAGTGAGTTCGCGGCACCGCCCCGTCCAGAGGGCATGGGCGGCGCCGCACGAGATTTCGCCGGGCGACGCGCGGTGTCGCCCCGCTAGGAGTACGCCAGTGATGGCTGATGGAACCGATGCAGAATTCACCCCTCAGACCGAATCGGACGCTCCGCTAGACGCGGACACCGCTTCGCAGCCGCCCGCAGAGGCGGCGCCGGTCGACGAGACGGTCGCCGAGTCTGAAGGGACGGATGCCGCGCCGCAGGCCGCGTCCGAGACTCCGGTCGACGATGTCGCACAGGCTGAGACCGATGTCGCCGACGCTCCCGCGCCCGAGTTCGATGCGGCAGACGTCGAGGCCGAGCCCGGCGACGTCGAGCCCGGCGACGTCGAGCCCGTCGACGCCGAGCAGGCCGAGACGCAGGTCGCCCAGGCCGAGTCCGGCGCAGCCCCTGAGCCCGAAGCGCCGGCCGGTCCGGCGACGGCGGTGAGCCTGGGCCTGCTGCCCGAGGTCTTCGTGTCGTCCGTGTCGACCGACCTGCACTTCTACGCGCCTGAGGTCCTGCCGCTGCCCGCTCGCCCCGGTCGCGAGCCGCAGCCCGAGCCCGAGCCCGAGGCCGTGACGAGCAGCACGTCTCGCCGACGCAACCGCCGGCGCGGGGGAGAGGGCCGGGACGAGGCATCCGCTCCGTCCGAGCCGTCACCGCCCCGCCAGCGTGCCGTGGAGCTCATCACCGAGCCGCAGCGCATCAAGGGCTCCACACGGCTGGAGGCGAAGAAGCAGCGCCGTCGCGACGGTCGCGAGGCCGGTCGCCGGCGCGCCGTGGTGACCGAGGCCGAGTTCCTCGCACGCCGCGAGGCCGTCGACCGCGACATGATCGTGCGCTCACGCAACGGACGCATCCAGATCGCCGTGCAGGAAGACAACGTGCTCGTCGAGCACTACGTCGCGCGCAACCAGGACGCGTCGCTCATCGGCAACGTCTATCTCGGTCGCGTGCAGAACGTCCTGCCCAGCATGGAAGCGGCCTTCGTCGACATCGGCCGCGGTCGCAACGCCGTCCTGTACTCGGGCGAGGTGGACTGGGATGCCGTCGAGACGGGCAATCAGCCACGTCGCATCGAACTGGCGCTCAAGACCGGCGACCGCGTGCTCGTGCAGGTCACGAAGGACCCGGTGGGCCACAAGGGCGCGCGTCTGACCAGCCAGATCTCGCTTCCGGGGCGCTACCTCGTGTACGTGCCGGGCGGCAACATGAACGGCATCTCGCGCAAGCTGCCCGACACCGAGCGCGCGCGCCTGAAGAAGATCCTCAAGGAGGTGCTCCCCGAATCGTCGGGCGTGATCGTGCGCACCGCCGCCGAGGGCGCCACCGAGGATCAGCTGACACGCGACGTGCAGCGCCTCACCAACCAGTGGGAGCACATCTCCCAGCAGGTCGAATCGATCCAGGCACCCGCGCTGCTGCACTCCGAGCCGGACCTCCTCGTCAAGATCGTCCGCGACGTCTTCAACGAAGACTTCTCGAAGATGCTGATCCAGGGCGAGGACGCGTACCACACGATCACGAAGTACCTCGAGTCGGTGGCACCCGATCTGCTCGACCGTATCGAGCGCTTCGAGGGCGACCACGACCCGTTCGACGAGTTCCGCGTCACCGAGCAGATCGAGAAGGCGCTGGACCGCAAGGTCTGGCTGCCCTCGGGCGGCTCGCTCGTCATCGACCGCACCGAGGCGATGACGGTCGTCGACGTCAACACCGGCAAGTTCGTCGGTTCGGGCGGCAACCTCGAAGAGACCGTCACGAAGAACAACCTCGAAGCGGCCGAAGAGATCGTCCGTCAGCTCCGCCTGCGCGACATCGGCGGCATCATCGTCGTCGACTTCATCGACATGGTGCTCGAGTCCAACCGCGATCTCGTGCTGCGCCGTCTCGTGGAGTGCCTGAGCCGCGACCGGACCAAGCACCAGGTCGCCGAGGTCACGTCGCTCGGCCTCGTGCAGATGACGCGCAAGAAGCTCGGCCTGGGCCTGCTCGAGACCTTCAGCGAGCCGTGCGAGGTCTGCGCGGGTCGCGGCGTGATCGTCCACCACGACCCGGTCGTGAAGCACCGCGTGCCCAGCGCCGGCGCGGCGCCCTCGGGTGGCCGGCGTCCGCGCGGCGGAGGCAGCACGCCTCCGGCTCAGAACGGAACGACGGGCACCCACGTCATCACCGAGGGCATGAAGTCCGCTCTCGCCCAGATCGCGGCATCCACGATCCACCACGCCGACGAGGCTGCCCCGGTCGCCCCGGTGGCGGAGGAGGTCCCCGCCGAGCGTCCGAAGAAGCGCAAGAAGCGCGCGGAGCCGGCGGCCAAGAAGGAGCCGAAGGCGAAGCCGAAGACCGAGAAGGACATGCTGCTGGACTCGGTGCTCAACGCACTTCCCGAGCCCAAGGCGCCCGGTCAGGGCCGTTCCCGGCGTCGTGTGACGACGGCGGCGCTGACCGGCACCCCGGTGCCGCACACGCCCGCCGAGGACTGAAACCGGACTCGTCTCGTCACACACTGTCGCCTCGGGTCCTCCGGTCGCTAATCTTGGCCGCGGGGATCTGGGGAGGGCGCCATGGCGCGCTTTGTGTTCGTGACGTGGGACGGCGGCGGGAACCGCATGCCCACCATCGCGATCGCGCGCGCCCTCCAGCAGCGTGGTCATGACGTGCTCGTGCTCGGCCACGATTCGCAGGCGGACGCCTATCGAGCGTCGGGGCTGCCGTTCACGGCGTTCGCGAGCGCCCCGGGATTCGTGCTTGTGCCCGGGCCCCGCGGCTTGCTGAACCTGGTGTTCGACCGCCGCATCGCCGACGACACCGTCGCGCTGCTCGTCGAGTATCCGGCCGACCTGGTGGTCGTGGACTGTCTGCTGGTCGGCGTGCTCGACACGCTCGACCGCATGGGGCGCCGCTACGCGGTGCTCGAGCACACGCTGCACGACTTCCTCGCGTCGGGGATGCGTGCGCTGGGCGCGATCGGGTGGATGCGCGGCATGCGGGTCGGTGCGGTGCGGTCGCACGCGATGCCGATCGTGGTGGCATCCGTCCCCGGTTTCGTGCCGCCTTTCGCCACGCAGCCCCCGCTGTCGGCGAGGGCCGGCTCCGTCGTCTACGCGGGCGCGATGACGACGGCGGTCGCGGCGAATCCCTCGGTTCCCACGGTGGTCGTGAGCCTCAGCACCTTCCGGTTCCCCGACCTCGTCGCGACGTGGCAGCGCGCGCTCGACGCCGTCGACGGGCTCGACGTCCGCGTCGTGGCGACCCTCGGGCCTGCCGTCTCGGCCGCCGAACTGCGCGTTCCGCGCGCGGTCGAAGTGAGCGAATGGATGCCGCACCACGAGCTGTTCCCGTCGGCTTCGCTTCTGGTGGGCCACGGCGGGCACGGCACCACGCTCGCCGCACTCGCGCACGGTGTGCCCGTCCTCGCGCTGCCACTCGACGGCGCATCGGACCAGCCCCGCGTCGGGCGTGCGGTGGAGCGCGCAGGCGTCGGGGCGACGATGTCGCGCCGCTCGGATCCTGCCGCGATCAGGGCGGCGATCGTCGCCCTGCTGGCCGACGCTGTGGTTCATGAACGCGCGCAGCGGCTAGGCGAGGCCGTCCGCGCCTTCGACGGACCGGCGCGGGCCGCCGCCGTGCAGGAGATGTCGGCGGGCGCGTGACGCGGCTCAGCGGCGGTCGCGGGCCCGCACTCTCAGGCCGGATGCGATGAGCCGACGCACGAGCTCATGCCCGTCGACGTGCTCGGCGCCTGCGACGATGAGCCGCGCGTGCGCCTCTTCGGGCACGTCGTAGTGGTCCAGGTCGAATCCGCGCCGGGGGATGCCGTTCGCCTGGGCGAACGCGTGCAGCTCGGCGACGGACTCGTCGCTCACGAGATGCGCCCACAGTCGGCCGTGCGCAGGCCAGCGCGGATCGTCGATCAGGATCGTCACGTCCAGATACTATTCATGGTCGAGGCGGCGACACGAGGTCGGGCGCTTTCGCGGACTGTTCCGGCATCTGGTAAAGTGGACCCTTGGTGCGTCGAGATATCCGCACCAGGTCTTTCATGACGTCCTGAGCGCGTGCGCGTGCTCCCAGAAGAAACAGGTGTGAAGTGGTTTACGCAGTTGTGCGCGCCGGCGGCCGGCAGGAGAAGGTGGAGGTCGGCACGATCGTCGTCCTCGACCGTCAGGCCGCGAAGATCGGCGACAAGATCGAGCTCCCCGCGGTGCTCTTCGTCGACGGCGACGCCGTGACGACCGACGCCGAGAAGCTCGCGAAGGTCACCGTGACCGCCGAGGTGCTCGGTGAGGAGCGCGGCCCGAAGATCGTGATCCAGAAGTTCAAGAACAAGACCGGCTACAAGAAGCGCCAGGGGCACCGTCAGGACCTCACGCGCGTCAAGGTCACCGGCATCAAGTAAGCCACAGGAGACGCAGAGATGGCACACAAAAAGGGCGCAAGCTCCACCCGCAACGGTCGTGACTCCAACGCTCAGCGCCTCGGCGTGAAGCGCTTCGGCGGCCAGCAGGTGCTCGCCGGCGAGATCATCGTCCGTCAGCGTGGCACGCACTTCCACCCCGGCGTCAACGTCGGCCGCGGTGGCGACGACACGCTGTTCGCCCTGGCGGCGGGCGCGGTCGAGTTCGGCCAGAAGGGCGGCCGCAAGGTCGTCAACATCGTGGCGGCGGCGGAGTAATCCACCGGGTTTCACACTTCGAGGAGGGGGCGGGCTTCGGCTCGCCCCTTCCCTTTACTCTGGGGAGCACCCAGGCCTGAGGGGGACCCATGGTCACGTTCGTCGATCGCGTGACGCTGCATCTGAGCGCCGGCAAGGGCGGCAACGGCTGCGTGTCGGTCAAGCGCGAGAAGTTCAAGCCGCTTGCAGGTCCGGACGGCGGCAACGGCGGACACGGCGGTGACATCGTCCTCGTGGCCGACCCGCAGGTGACGACCCTGCTCTCGTACCACCACTCGCCGCACCGCTCGGCCGGCAACGGCGGCTTCGGCATGGGCGATCACCGCTCCGGTGCCGCCGGCGAGTCGCTCGAGCTCCTGGTGCCCGTCGGCACCGTGGTCAAGGACGAATCGGGCGAGCCGATCGTCGACATGATCGAACCCGGAATGCGGTTCGTGGCCGCGCCGGGCGGTCTGGGCGGACTGGGCAACGCGGCGCTGGCGACGCCCAAGCGCAAGGCGCCCGGCTTCGCCCTCCTCGGCACCCCGGGGTGGACGGGCGACGTCCTCCTGGAGCTGAAGACCGTCGCGGACGTCGCCCTGGTCGGGTATCCGTCTGCCGGCAAGTCGAGCCTCATCGCCGCGATCTCGGCGGCGCGGCCGAAGATCGCCGACTACCCGTTCACGACCCTCCACCCCAATCTGGGCGTGGTGCAGGCCGGCGACGTGCGTTTCACCGTCGCCGACGTGCCCGGCCTCATCGAGGGCGCGAGCGAAGGCAAGGGACTCGGACTGGAGTTCCTGCGGCACGTGGAGCGCTGCACGGCACTGGTGCACGTGCTCGACTGTGCGACGCTCGAGCCCGGTCGCGACCCCCTGAGCGATCTCGACGTCATCCTCGCGGAGCTCGCCGCCTACCCGGTGCCGGAGGGACAGCTGCCGCTCCTGGAGCGTCCCCAGCTCGTCGCGCTCAACAAGGTCGATGTGCCCGAGGCCAAGGACCTCGCCGATCTCGTCCGCCCCGACCTCGAGGAGCGCGGGTTCCGCGTGTTCGAGATCTCGACGGTGAGCCACGAGGGGCTGCGCCCGCTGACGTTCGCCCTCGGCGACATCGTGGCCACGCATCGTGCGGAGCTGGCCGCCGCGCCCGCGCCCGAGCGGATCGTGATCCGCCCGAAGGGCGCCGACAAGGAGTTCACCATCCGTGTCGAGGGCGGCACCTACGGCAACATCTATCGCATCCTCGGCGACAAGCCGGTCAAGTGGGTGCAGCAGACCGACTTCCAGAACGAGGAGGCCGTCGGCTACCTCGGCGACCGACTGGAGAAGCTGGGCATCGAGAACGAGCTGTATCGCGCAGGTGCCGTGCCGGGTGCCACCGTCGTCATCGGCGAGGGCGACGGCATCGTGTTCGACTGGGAGCCGTCGGTGTCGTCGACCGCCGAGCTGATGACCGCACCGCGTGGCACCGACCCCCGCTTGCTGCGCAACACCCGTCGCACCACGTCCGAGCGCCGTGACATGTATCACGAGATGATGGACGCCAAGGCGGAGGCGCGTGCCGAGCTCGAAGCCGAGCGCATCGCCCAGCGGGGCCCGAGCCCCGAATGGGATGACGAGGACGACGAGTGAGCGCACGCGACCGCGGCGACATCCGCACCGCGCGGCGCGTCGTGGTCAAGGTCGGCTCGTCGTCGATCAGCGGTGACAACGCGCACAAGATCCGTCCGCTCGTCGATGCCCTCGCAGCCGCGCACGGACGCGGCACCGAGGTGGTCCTCGTCTCGTCCGGAGCCATTGCGACGGGCATGCCGTTCCTCCTGCTCGACGAGCGGCCGACGGACCTCGCAACGCAGCAGGCGGCGGCGGCCGTGGGGCAGAACATCCTGATCTATCGCTATCAGGAGGCGCTGCGCCCGTTTCGGATCGTGGCCGGCCAGGTGCTGCTCACCGCCGGCGACCTCGAGAACCCGACGCACCGCGAGAACGCCCGTCGGGCGATGGAGCGGCTGCTCGGTCTGCGCATCCTCCCTGTCGTCAACGAGAACGACACGGTCGCGACGCACGAGATCCGCTTCGGCGACAACGACCGACTCGCGGCCCTCGTCGCGCAGCTGATCGGCGCGGATGCGCTCGTGCTGCTCAGCGACATCGAATGCCTCTACACGCGGCCGCCGGACGAGCCGGGCGCCCTGCCGATCCCACAGGTCGCATACGGCGAAGACCTGCACGGCTTCGAGTTCGGCTCGGTCGTGGTCAACAGCGTCGGCACCGGCGGCGCTGCCACCAAGGTCTCGGCGGCGCGACTGGCTGCGGCATCCGGGATCGGCGTCCTCGTCACGAGCGCCGATCTGGTCGGCGAAGCACTGGCGGGCGAAGAGATCGGCACGTGGTTCGAACCCAACCCCGTGGCGGCCACCTCGCCGATGACCGGCGCGACGCGCATCGGCTGATCCCCACGCTGCCGCGGTCATAAACTGGGCGGATGACCACCACCGCCACGACGGCACGTGAACGGATGCTCCTCGCGAAGGACGCCGCGCGCAGCATCGGCCTGCTCGGCGACGCTGAGAAGCGAGATGCACTGATCGCGATCGCGGATGCGATCGAGGATGCTGCGGCCGACGTCGTCGCGGCGAACGCCGAGGATCTGCAACGGGGGAGCGAGGGCGGACTCTCGGTCGCCCTGCAGGACCGTCTGCGGCTCGACGAGCCGCGGGTCGCGGCTCTCGCGGCCGCCGTGCGCGACATCGCTGCTCTTCCCGACCCCGTCGGCCGGGTGCTCGACGAGCGCACGCTCGACAACGGCGTCTCGCTCACCAAGGTGTCCGTGCCGTTCGGCGTGGTGGGCTCGATTTACGAGGCCCGCCCGAATGTCACGGTCGACATCGCGGCTCTCGCGCTGCGCTCCGGCAACGCCGTCGTGCTGCGCGGCGGCACCGCCGCCGAGCTCACCAACGCCGCTCTCGTGCGCGCCATGCGCGGCGCACTGGCAGCGCGCGGCATCGACCCCGAGGCGATCCAGACGGTCGATGAATTCGGCCGCGAGGGAGCGCGCGAGCTCATGCACGCACGCGGTGTCGTCGACGTGCTGGTGCCCCGCGGCAGCGCCCAGCTCATCGAGACCGTCGTCACCGAATCGTCGGTGCCCGTCATCGAGACCGGCGCCGGCGTCGTGCACATCGTGCTCGACGAGAGCGCACCGCTGGAGTGGGCCCGAGACATCGTCGTCAACGCCAAGACGCAGCGCCCGAGCGTGTGCAACGCGGTGGAGACCGTGCTGGTGCACCGCGCCGCCGCCGAGCGCCTCGTCGGCCCCGTGGTCGCGGCGCTGCAGCAGAGCGGGGTGACTGTCCACGGCGACCCCACCGTGGCGATGCTCGCCTCGGACATCGCGCCCGCGACCGACGAGGACTGGGCGACCGAGTACCTGAGCCTCGATCTCGCGATGCGCGTCGTCGACGACCTCGACGAGGCCCTCGAGCACATCCGCCGGTACTCCACACATCACACCGAGTCCATCGTGACGAGGGATGCCGCGAACGAGGCTCGCTTCCTCGCCGAGGTCGATTCGGCCGTCGTGATGGTCAACACGTCCACCCGTTTCACCGATGGCGGCGAGTTCGGATTCGGCGCGGAGGTCGGCATCTCCACACAGAAGCTGCATGCACGCGGGCCCATGGGGCTGGCCGAGCTCACCAGCTCGAAGTGGCTGGCGCGCGGCGCCGGACAAGTCCGCGCGTGACGGAATAGACTGGATCAGTCCCGCGCCCCTGAGGGCGAACCCGAAACGGAGCCCGAATGACACTCGCCACGATCATCGCCATCGCCGCAGAAGAGACCGAGCACACCGGCAACGTCGCGCTCGAGACGATCGGGTACGGCATCACCGCGGTCGTGGTCTTCGCCGCGCTGGCTCTGGTGACGCTGTCGTACCGCAATGTGGCCAACCGCCACTCGCAGAAGGCCGAGGCGTACGCCAAAGCGCACGCCAACGACGTGCAGCAAGCGGGGCACGGCCACTGAGGCAGCCCGCATGGTCGGTACGACGGCCTCGAGGATCGGGGTCATGGGCGGGACGTTCGACCCCATCCACCACGGTCACCTCGTCGCTGCGAGCGAGGTCGCACAGTGGTTCGATCTCGACGAGGTCGTCTTCGTCCCCACTGGCGAGCCGTGGCAGAAGGCCGACGTCTCGCCGAGCGAGCATCGTTATCTGATGACCGTCATCGCGACGGCATCCAATCCCCGCTTCACCGTGAGTCGGGTCGACATCGACCGTGACGGCCCCACCTACACCATCGACACGCTCCGCGATCTGAAGGCCCAGCGCCCCGACGCGGAGCTGTTCTTCATCACGGGCGCGGACGCCATAGCGCAAATTCTCAGTTGGAGAGACCATGATGAGTTGTGGGACCTCGCCCACTTCGTCGCTGTGTCTCGACCCGGACACGTGCTGAACACGGACGGCCTGCCCAGCGACGACGTCAGTCAGCTCGAGATCCCCGCCCTCGCCATCTCGTCGACGGACTGCCGCGGTCGGGTGCAGCGAGGACACCCGGTGTGGTACCTCGTGCCCGACGG
>Ga0160459_100531_pt1 | contig 14269 bp, 17 predicted proteins | sample HID1973K_E6MG_FD_108208 | JGI IMG/M metagenome (GOLD analysis project Ga0160459, IMG submission 108208) | Enriched mosquito-associated microbial communities from UW Madison campus, WI, USA - HID1973K_E6 MG | ecosystem: Host-associated > Arthropoda: Insects > Digestive system > Unclassified ... | reverse complement strand
CATAGACACGGAGTCGTGGTATGCCGAGTTTGCGTTACGCAGGCGCGTAAGCATGTCTGCGACAGGATCTGTCATTGTCATTTGGGCTCTTGCCCTTCCTCGTAACGGTTTCCGCCGCAAGCTTCAGGAAGCTGTGCGGCCGGACCTTTTACGTAGCTAATTAAGCTTCGGTCTTGAACGGGAAACCAAGCGCCTTGAGCAGCGCGCGGCCTTCGTCATCGGTCTTGGCGGTGGTAACGACCGTGATATCCATACCGCGAACGCGGTCGATCTTGTCCTGGTCGATTTCGTGGAACATAACCTGCTCGGTCAGACCGAAGGTGTAGTTGCCGTTGCCGTCGAACTGCTTGCCACTGAGGCCGCGGAAGTCGCGGATACGGGGCAGGGCCAGCGAAACGAGGCGATCCACGAATTCCCACATACGGTCGCCACGCAGGGTAGCGTGGGCACCGATGGGCATGCCTTCGCGCAGCTTGAACTGTGCGATCGACTTGCGGGCCTTGGTAACCTGCGGCTTCTGGCCGGTGATCTGGGTGAGGTCGCGGACAGCGCCGTCGATCAGCTTGGAGTCCTTGGCGGCATCTCCAACACCCATGTTCACAACAACCTTCACCAGGCGGGGTACCTGGTTCACGTTCTCGTACTTGAATTCATCCTGGAGCGTTGCCTTGATGGATTCGGCGTACTTGGTCTTCAGACGAGGAACGATCTTCGTTGCCGGAGTCTCGAGAGTCTCAGTCATTAGATGTCCTTCCCGGAGCTCTTGGACACGCGGATCCGGACGGTCTTCTTGACACCGTTCTTCTCCACAGTGTCGAGGCGGAAGCCCACACGGGTCGGCTTCTTGGTCGACGGGTCAACCAGGGCCACGTTGGAAATGTGGATCGGGGCCTCTACGACCTCGATGCCGCCGGTCTTGGTGCCGCGCTGCGACTGTCCAACACGGGTGTGCTTGGTGACGCGGTTGATACCTTCAACCAGCACGCGGTTGGTGTCGGTGAAGACGCGCAGAACCTTGCCCTGCTTGCCGCGGTCGCCGCCGCGCTCAGCCTTGGCGCCAGTGATGACCTGAACCAGGTCACCCTTCTTGATCTTTGCAGCCATGGACTAGAGCACCTCCGGAGCCAGAGAAACGATCTTCATGAACTTCTTGTCACGGAGTTCACGACCAACCGGTCCGAAGATACGGGTACCGCGGGGGTCACCGTCGTTCTTCAGGATCACAGCTGCGTTCTCGTCAAACTTGATGTAGGAACCATCCGCACGGCGGCGTTCCTTCTTGGTACGGACGATGACTGCCTTGACAACATCGCCCTTCTTTACGTTGCCGCCCGGGATTGCATCCTTGACGGTGGCGACGATGACGTCACCGATGCCTGCGTAGCGACGTCCGGATCCACCGAGAACGCGAATGGTAAGGATTTCCTTAGCACCCGTGTTGTCGGCGACCTTGAGTCGCGACTCCTGCTGAATCACTATTTACTCCTTGCGTCGCGCCGGTTCTCAGGCCGTGGTCTTGCTACGGAATGAGCCTTGCGGAACGGTTGATCGGGGTGTCTCTTGACCCGCCTGGATTTTGCCAGACCAGGCCTAAACGCCTGTGCCAGAAGCAGTTGCTCCCATCCGGTCCGGGACGGATCCCGGGCGCACAGGGGCACTGTGCTGTGGCACGCTTGTTTACGAGGTTGATGACGGCGCACAGAAGGCGCCATACAAACTCAATATCCTAGCATGCTTTCCGCCAGTTCCCATATCACCAGGAAGCACCGCCCCGCAAGCAGCGCAGGACGTACGACGACGCCACGCACGGCAGCCGTTCGCCCCACCCGGGGTGCCGCTCCCCCTCGCCGCCGGCCCGCCGTCGTCGTCCCCCACCCCGGTGGTTAAACGAGGAAGCCCCCGCTCCCGCAAAGGGAACAGGGGCTTCCAGCGAAGCAGCATGTGCTACTTGGCCTTTTCGAGAATTTCCACGAGCCGCCAGTTCTTGGTGGCGGAAAGCGGACGGGTCTCGGCGATGACAACGAGGTCGCCGATGCCGGCGGTGTTCTCTTCGTCGTGTGCCTTGACCTTGGAAGTGCGGCGGATGACCTTGCCGTACAGTGCGTGCTTCACGCGGTCTTCAACCTCGACGACGATGGTCTTTTCCATCTTGTCGGAGACCACGTAGCCGCGACGGGTCTTGCGGTAACCGCGCTGCTCAGCCGTGGCTGCAGTAGCAGATTCGGTCACGTTCTGGTCCTTTTCACTCACTTGGCGTCCTCCTCGGACTCAGCCGTTTCAGCCTTCTCGGCCTTCTTGGTTGCAGCCTTCTTGGACTTCTTTTCTTCCTTGGCTTCCACAACCGGTGCGGCAACCTCGGCACGAATGCCCAGCTCGCGTTCGCGGAGAACGGTGTAGATGCGTGCAATGTCCTTCTTTACTGCACGCAGGCGACCGTGGTTCTCCAGCTGACCGGTGGCGGACTGGAAACGCAGGTTGAACAGCTCTTCCTTAGCCTTACGGAGTTCTTCTACGAGACGCTCGTTGTCGAAACCGTCCAGCTGCGCGGGAGCCAGATCCTTGGATCCTACTGCCATTTCTACTCACCACCTTCGCGACGCACAATGCGTGCCTTCAACGGCAGCTTGTGGATTGCCAGGCGCAGGGCCTCGCGAGCTACCTCTTCATTGACACCGGAGAGTTCGAAGAGAACCCGTCCCGGCTTGACGTTGGCGACCCACCATTCCGGTGAACCCTTACCGGAACCCATGCGGGTTTCGGCAGGCTTCTTGGTCAGGGGACGGTCCGGGTAGATGTTGATCCAGACCTTACCGCCACGCTTGATGTGGCGGGTCATCGCAATACGGGCAGATTCGATCTGACGGTTGGTGACGTATGCCGGGCTCAGAGCCTGGATACCCCACTCGCCGAACGAGACCTCGGTGCCGCCCGTAGCAGCGCCGGAACGACCCGGGTGGTGCTGCTTACGGTGCTTGACTCGACGTGGGATAAGCATTTAAGCCTGTCCTCCTTCTGCTGCTGCAGGTGCAGCCTCAACTGCCGGAGCCTCTGCAGCAGGAGCTGCGTCAGCGGCCGGGCGGTCGTTGCGACGACGGCGGTCACCACGGTCAGCGCCACCCGGGCGTCCGCCACGGTCGGAGCGGGGTCCGCGGGACGGTGCCGAAGCAGCCTGTGCGGCCAGTTCCTTGGCGGTGACGTCGCCCTTGTAGATCCAGACCTTCACGCCGATGCGGCCGAAGGTGGTCTTGGCTTCGTAGAAGCCGTAGTCGATGTTCGCGCGGAGGGTGTGCAGGGGCACACGGCCTTCGCGGTAGAACTCCGAGCGGGACATTTCAGCGCCACCCAGGCGGCCCGAGCAAGCGATACGGATACCCTTGGCACCGGCACGCTGTGCGGACTGCATGGCCTTCTTCATCGCGCGGCGGAAAGCCACACGTGAGGTCAGCTGCTCTGCAACACCCTGGGCAACCAGCTGTGCTTCCATCTCGGGGTTCTTGACCTCGAGGATGTTCAGCTGGACCTGCTTGCCGGTGAGCTTTTCGAGCTCGCCGCGGATGCGGTCTGCTTCTGCTCCACGGCGGCCGATGACGATACCCGGGCGGGCCGTGTGGATGTCCACGCGGACACGGTCACGGGTGCGCTCGATTTCGACCTTGGCGATGCCGGCGCGCTCCATGCCCGTGGACATGAGCTGGCGGATGCGGATGTCTTCGCGAACGAAGTCCTTGTACCGCTGTCCGGCCTTGGTGCTGTCAGCGAACCAGTGCGATACGTGATCGGTGGTGATGCCGAGTCGGAACCCGTGCGGGTTTACTTTCTGTCCCACTTAGCGAGCCTCCTCTTTCTCCGGGGTAGCGACTACCACGGTGATGTGGCTGGTGCGCTTCTTGATCTGAAATGCACGACCCTGGGCACGCGGCTGGAACCGCTTCATGGTCGGGCCTTCATCAACAAACGCTTCGCTGATGATGAGGTCGCCTTCGTCAAACGCAACGCCGTCGCGGTCCGCGAGGACCCGGGCGTTGGAGATTGCCGACTGAACTACCTTGAATACCGGCTCCGAAGCTGCCTGGGGGGCAAACTTCAGAATTGCCAGAGCCTCATTCGCTTGCAAACCACGAACAAGGTTGACGACGCGCCGGGCCTTCATAGGCGTTACGCGGATGTGGCGCGCAGTTGCCTTGGCTTCCATTGCTTTCCTTCTCTCGTCTTTGACGTAAGTGCAGGCGCCTAGCGGCGCTTGCCCTTACGGTCGTCCTTGACATGGCCGCGGAATGTCCGCGTGGGAGCGAATTCGCCGAGCTTGTGCCCGACCATCGACTCGGTGACAAACACCGGAATGTGCTTGCGTCCGTCGTGTACGGCGATCGTGTGTCCGAGCATGTCGGGGATGATCATCGAACGGCGGGACCAGGTCTTGATGACGTTCTTGGTGCCCTTTTCGTTTTCCCTGGCTACCTTCACAAAGAGGTGCTGGTCAACGAAAGGACCTTTTTTCAGGCTGCGTGGCATGTGTCCAGGCTCCTATCGCTTGTTCTTGCCAGTACGACGGCGACGAACAATAAGCTTGTCGCTCTCTTTGTTGGGGCGGCGCGTGCGGCCTTCACGCTGACCGTTCGGGTTGACGGGGTTACGTCCACCGGACGTCTTACCCTCGCCACCACCGTGCGGGTGGTCAACCGGGTTCATGGCTACACCACGGACGGTCGGGCGGACGCCCTTCCAGCGCATGCGGCCGGCCTTGCCCCAGTTGATGTTCGACTGCTCGGCGTTGCCGACCTCGCCGACGGTTGCGCGGCAGCGCACGTCAACGTTGCGGATTTCGCCGGAGGGCAGTCGCAGCTGGGCGAAACGGCCTTCCCTGGCAACGAGCTGGATGGATGCACCGGCAGAACGGCCCATCTTGGCACCGCCGCCCGGACGCAGCTCCACTGCGTGCACAACGGTACCCACGGGGATGTTGCGCAGGGGCAGGTTGTTGCCCGGCTTGATGTCAGCGTTGGGGCCGGCCTCTACGAAGTCGCCCTGGGACAGCTTGTTCGGGGCGATGATGTAACGCTTGGTGCCATCAACGTAGTGCAGGAGGGCGATGCGAGCCGTACGGTTCGGATCGTACTCGATTTCGGCAACGCGGGCGTCAACGCCGTCCTTGTCGTGGCGACGGAAGTCGATCAGACGGTACTGGCGCTTGTGTCCGCCACCCTTGTGACGGGTGGTGATCTTACCGGTGTTGTTACGGCCGCCCTTTTTGGGCAGCGGACGTACCAACGACTTTTCCGGCGTTGACCGCGTGATTTCGGTGAAGTCCGCTACGCTCGAGCCACGACGGCCCGGGGTAGTCGGCTTGTATTTACGGATTCCCATAATTTATTTCCTCGTTAAAGTGGTCTCCGCTACGCGAGCGGACCGCCGAAGATGTCGATGGTGCCTTCTTTGAGGCTCACAATTGCACGCTTGGTGCTCTTGCGGGTGCCCCATCCGAATTTGGTGCGCTTGCGCTTACCGGCACGGTTGATGGTGTTGATCGATTCGACCTTGACGGAGAAAATCTTCTCCACGGCCAGCTTGATCTCAGCCTTGTTCGAGCGGGGGTCCACCAGGAAGGTGTACTTGCCCTCGTCGATCAGGCCATAGCTCTTTTCCGACACGACGGGTGCAAGCACGACGTCGCGGGGATCCTTGATGGTGGCTGCACTCACTTGGCATCCTCCTCGTTCTTAGCTGCCTTAGCGGCAACGAATGCTTCGTAAGCAGCCTTGGTGAAGACAACGTCATCAGAGACGAGAACGTCGTAGGTGTTCAGCTGGTCTGCGTACAGAACGTGGACACCGGTGAGGTTGCGCACGGACAGTGCAGCAACATCGTTGGCGCGCTCGATGACGACCAGCAGGTTCTTGCGGTCGGAAACGCCGCGCAGCGTTGCCAGTGCGGTCTTGGCGGAGGGCTTGGTGCCTTCAACCAGGTCAGCGACAACGTGGATACGACCGTTGCGGGCCCGGTCAGACAGTGCGCCGCGCAGTGCAGCAGCAATCATCTTCTTGGGGGTCCGCTGGCTGTAGTCACGCGGGGTGGGACCGTGGACAACGCCACCGCCGGTCATGTGCGGAGCACGGATTGAACCCTGACGGGCGCGGCCGGTGCCCTTCTGCTTGAACGGCTTGCGTCCTGCACCGGAAACTTCAGCGCGGGTCTTGGTCTTGTGGGTACCCTGGCGAGCAGCAGCGAGCTGGGCAACGACAACCTGGTGCAGCAGCGGCACGTTGGTCTGGACGTCGAAGATCTCGGCAGGCAGGTCAACCTGGACAGTGTTAGCCATTGAACTAGGCTCCCTTCACGGCGGTACGTACGAAGACGACCTGGCCGCGGGCGCCGGGGACGGCACCCTTGATCAGGAGCAGCGACTTCTCGGCGTCAACCGCGTGGACCGTGAGGTTCAGCGTGGTGTGACGCACGGCGCCCATGCGGCCGGCCATTTTCATGCCCTTGAAGACGCGGCTCGGGGTGGATGCGCCACCGATTGAACCGGGCTTACGGTGGTTCTTGTGGGCACCGTGGGAAGCTCCAACACCGTGGAAGCCGTGACGCTTCATAACACCGGCGAAGCCCTTACCCTTGGTGGTGCCGATGACGTCGATCTTCTGGCCGGCAGCGAAGAGCTCAACGGACAGCTCCTGGCCCAGCTCGTACTCGGCAGCATCTGCGGTACGGAGTTCGACGACGTGGCGGCGAGGCGTGACGCCTGCCTTTTCAAAGTGACCAGCCAGCGGCTTGGTGACCTTGCGGGGATCGATCTGGCCGTAGCCGATCTGAACGGCGACGTAGCCATCTACCTCTGCGTTGCGCAGCTGGGTGATGACGTTCGAGTCTGCCTGGACCACAGTGACGGGGATGAGCTTGTTGTTCTCGTCCCAGACCTGGGTCATGCCGAGCTTCGTGCCCAGCAGGCCCTTTACGTTACGGGTTGCGGTCATAGTTTCTCAGCACCTCCCTACAGCTTGATTTCGATGTTCACGTCGGCCGGCAGGTCGAGGCGCATGAGCGAGTCGACAGCCTTGGGCGTGGGATCGATGATGTCGATAAGACGCTTGTGCGTGCGCATTTCAAAGTGCTCGCGGCTGTCTTTGTACTTGTGCGGAGAGCGGATAACGCAGTAAACGTTCTTCTCCGTGGGCAGCGGCACGGGGCCAACTACCGTTGCGCCTGCGCGCGTGACCGTCTCAACGATCTTCCGTGCTGAAACGTCAATGACCTCGTGGTCGTATGACTTCAGCCGGATGCGGATTTTTTGTCCCGCCATGTCGCCTGACTCTCTTTCAGTCTGTGCTTCCCCGGGTTAGGGCTGCCCTGTTCACTTACCTGTTGTATGGCTGCCGAAGCAATTGAGGTCGTAACCACCATCCGCCGCACAAACTGAATCCGGATGAATCCGGGTTCCTCACCTTGCCGGCGCAACCGACCCCCGCGGTCGGGCGTGTCGCGCTGTACACGCAAACAAATCCGCATTTTCCATTGGGGTGGGTTATGTTTGGGCTTCCACTTGGACCCTGACACCCGGCATTATCCGGATCGGGACACGAAGAAGCGCTTGAACAACTCATCTAGTATGCCGGATATCTGCGGCAGAAGCCAATCGCCTGAATCGGCCCTGGCGCATCGCCTGGCGGGCACTCTTCGATACTCCTGCAAGCCCACCCATTGCCCCGGCTGCCCGGCGAATGGATGATGGGGACATGACGCTGGAGAGCACCGAATCCGTCACCGAGCTGGCCACCCGCATGCCCCCGTCGTTCACCCTCGGCGTGGCTGCGGCGGCATTCCAGATCGAAGGCGCGCTGGCCGACGGCGGCCGCGGCCCGTCCGGGTGGGACGCGTTTGCCCAAAAGCCCGGCGCCATCATCGACGGCCACTCCCCCGCCATCGCGTGCGACCACTACAACCGGCTGCCAGAGGACGTCGCGCTGCTGAAGGAGCTCGGCGTCGACTCCTACCGGTTCTCCCTCGCCTGGCCCCGCATCCAACCCGATGGCCGCGGCAGGCTCAACCCGGAGGGCCTCGACTTCTACGACCGGCTGATCGACCAGCTGCTGGAAGCCGGCATCGCCCCCATGGCCACCTTGTACCACTGGGACACTCCGCTGCCGCTGGAACACCGCGGCGGCTGGCTCAACAGGGAAACCGCGGAACGCTTTGGCGAGTACGCTGCTGCCGCCGGGGAACGGTACGGCGACCGCGTCTCGCAGTGGGTCACGCTCAACGAACCAGTCTCCGTGACGCTCAACGGCTACGCCCTCGGCGTCCATGCCCCTGGCAGGGCCCTGATGTTCGACGCGCTCCCCTCCATCCACCACCAGCTCCTGGCCCACGGACTGGGCGCCCAGGCACTCCGCGCAGCAGGCGTCCAGGGCGGGATTGGAGTCACGAACCTGCACGCCCCCATCCGTCCGGCATCCCGAAAGATCGGAGACCGGCTGGTGGCCCACCTGTACGACCTGTTGATGAACAGGATCTATGCAGACCCGGTGCTGCTGGGCCGCTATCCCAACCTTCCGGTATATGCCCGGCCGTGGCTGCGCTCGATCGGGCGCATCTCTGATTCCGACCTGCGCACCATCCACCAGCCACTCGATTTCTACGGGCTGAACTACTACTTCCCGGTCAAGGTGGCCCTGGGGCGGGGCGTCGCCCCCATCCCTGCGGACATGCACAAGGCCGTGGCACGGCTGCCCTTCCACGAGGTGGGCTACCCGGAGTTCAGCAACACGGGCTTCGGCTGGCCTGTGGCCCCCGGGCACCTGGGTGTCCTGCTGCAGGAACTGAGGGACCGGTACGGTGCGGCGCTCCCGCCGGTCTACATCACAGAAGGCGGTGCCAGCTTCCCCGAACCGGACACAGTATCCGGAACCCTGCAGGACGGTGAGCGCGTCAGCTATCTGGCCTCGCACCTGGGAGCCGCCCTGGAAGCGACGGCCCCGGGCGGGATCGCCTCCGGAGTGGACCTGCGCGGCTACTTCGTCTGGACCCTCATGGACAATTTCGAGTGGGCCGCCGGGTACTCGCAGCGGTTCGGCCTGGTCCACGTCGACTTCAGCAGCCAGGAGCGTACGCCGAAACAATCGTTCTACTGGTATCAGGCCCTCTCCCGGGCCCGCAGGGGGCAGTCCGCCGGGTAAGCAGCCGTGGCCTTGGCAGAGTCACCCCGCAGGGCGTGGAGCATCTGCCGGTGCCGTTTACTGGTTTTTGTTGGCCCTGTTAATCCGCTTTGCCCGGTCGATCTCGTGGCGGAAGTGTTTCTTCGCCCAGAAGACCCCGGCCACCACGGCAGCGGCTACGATCAGGAAAATAAGCCATCCCATGATGAGCTCCTCTCAATGCTGCAACAGTATCAGGGCACTTTCCCGGCCGGAGCGTCGCTGCCGGCATCTGATGGTGCTGAAGGCGCTGAAGGCGCTGAAGGCCGCACAGGTTCCGCGGCCTCCGGGCCGGCGCTCCGGTTCAGCCGCCATACGGCAAAAGCAATCAGGCCGGCGGCGATGAGCGCCAGGAGTACGAACGTGTAGCCGCGCATCGCCCAAAGAATGCAGGCGGCAACACCGGCTGCGCCCCACCTGACGAAGATCTTCTCGCCAGCCAGGAGTCCGCCGACCAGCAGCACAGCGAGCAGCACCAAAAGCCACAGCTGCTGCCCTGCAGTGCCGCCAAAAACGGTTCCTGCCCCGGTCAGGGAGAGCAGGACGGCTGCCGCCACAGCGATACCGCGCCCGGCTTTGGACTGTCCGGAGCGGTACCGAAGGAACGCAAGGGCGGCCCCAAGCACCACATACCACTGCGCCGCCCAGAAGGGATCCGGGAAGCCGGTCCCAAAACTCCGGCGGCCGTCCAGTTCGAAGATCGCCGCGCGTTGAACTCCGGCCATCACCACCACAGCACCCGCCTCGAAGGCCACACGGCGCAGTCCTGCCGGGGCTTCCGCGATGCCGACAGCTGCCGCGCCCGCTAGTGCCGCGGCGGCAACCCAGGCCGTGGTGTCTGCCGGGAGACCCGCAACTGTGGCCAGGGCGAGCCCGGCCAACGCGGCGCCGGCCAGGGACCAGCGGCGCAAGGGGTCAGCTGCCAGCCGGGCGGACCTTGCCACTCGCACACCATATAGTGCGGCACCGGCCGCGCCGGCACCGAGCCAGGGCGCATAGGCGGCCCAGACGTCCGGGTTTCCGCCTGCCGCCTCCCGGACCACCATGAAGGTGCCGACCAGGACAGCGGCCGACGCTGGCGCGTACAGCACCGCGGCCCGCTCAACGTGGGAGGCGCAGAAGAGGACAGCGGCGAGCACCAGGACGGCGAACCCGGCGATCCAATCATCGGCCTGCGGAGCGAGGACCAGCGCGCTGAGGGTGTATCCCAGTGCGGCTGCGAGCCACAGCCAACGCTCAGTTCCGGAGGGGACCGGCATCCGCCGGAACCACGATACGCCGGCCACCGCTGCCGCAAGCGCCAGCGCCAGCAGGAGAAGTGCCACTCCGGTGTAGCCCAGCACCGGGGACGCTGCAGGCGCCACGAGCGGGCTCAGTGCCAGCATCCCGCCCAGCACGGCAAAGACCGCGAAGTAGAGTGCACCGCGCGCCGCGAACAGGGCCCTGGCGACGACGGCCGAAACAAGAACCAGCCCGAACTCCACCAGGAGGATCCAGCGTTCGCCACCGGTGCCGGCTGCTCCGAATCGGCTGAAGTAGGCCAGCGGAAGGGCGGCCTGGCCTGCGAGGGTGACCCATACCGCCGCCTGCTGGAAAGGAACCATCTGAAGACGGAAGCGCATCAGCCACCTGACGACGTGCTGCGCGGCAAGAACGCCGGCAAAGGTCAGCGACACAAGATCCGGGGAGGCCGATACGTCGTAACTGAGAACCACGGCCAGGGCCGCCGTCAGTACCCTCGCCGCAATAAAGTACCCTCCCTTCTCCACAGCCCGGGCAGCTGCCGCCACCATCACCGCGGCGAAGGCAGCAAAGATGCCCAGCAACACCTCGATCAGGGTGAGGTTACCGGCGGACAGCCCTACCAGCACCACGAATGACGCCGGCGCGAACCACCCGGAGCCCCGTTGACCGCGCAGCAACAGCCCGGCAGCAGCTGACGACAGCGCCGTGGCGCCCGGGATGACCAGATGCTGCCAGCTCCCCTCCGATAACGGCCACAGCATCGTGCACCCAATGAGCTGAACCGCCAGAACCACACCCGCATCCACGGCCGCGCCACGCGGAGAACGCCCAAGCCGGAAAGACACCAGCACCACGGCCATCTGGAGGGCCAACACCGCAACCAGCAGCGTGGCGGGGTCGACAGCTTCGCCGCCTACAACTGGCGCGCCCGCGGAGCCGACCAGCCTGTCGAACAGCGTCAGCGCCAACAATGTGGCGGCGATGCGGCAAAGCCACCAATATCCCCAACGGTGCAGCCGGGACCGCAGCCGACCCCCTGTGACGGCGAGGTATGCCACCACTACAGCCAGTGCGATGTTCCCGGCATCCGGTGTAATCCATCTGAAGGCGAACTCCACCATCACGCTTGCCAGCACCAGCGGCACCACTTCCCCTGCACGGGGACTCCAGGGGCGCTCCCCGCCCGGCCGGGGTACCAGGAGCAGACCCATGGCAACCGCTGCAGCGAGCTGCAGCAGAATCCCGCTCAACGTCAGCGAGTGTCCCGGCGAAGAGTCCACGGCGGCGAGAACAGCGACTCCCACCGTCCCAAGAACGGAGAAGCCAATCAGGGTGGCTTGGGATGCAAATTCCTTGCGACTCCCCCGCTGCAGCCACGCAGACAACAACTGCTGTACCACGGATGCTGCGACAACACTGAAGCAGACCGCCTGCCCCTGCATGCGCCCCTCCGTCAAGGCGGCCGTCACGGCGGGAACGGCAACTGTGCCTGCGATCCTGGTGTTGAAGAGGAGGATCTGCCGTTGCATACCGCTTTCACGGAGCCCCCGCACCAGCCAGAAGAACGCGGTGAGGAGCACCATAAGGGCGAATTCCCACTCCCCCATCACCCTGCTGACAACCCCCGCCAGGGCAATGCCCGCGAACGGAAGGAACTCAGCGGCCCGGCGCAGCCGGGCCGCCAGGACAAAGCTCGTGAGGAGAAGCAGCAGTACCGGGACCCACAGCGGAACTGCACCGTCGTCAGGCACCCATGCACCGGCAAAACTGCGCAGCACAGTGCTGCCCGCAAAGGCTGCCGTCAACGCCCAGTGCACCACGTGGGTCACCATGACGTCAGCACGCCAGCGCGGCGCCAATGCTTCGCTCAGGGAACTAGTGGGCACGGTGGCAGCCAACGGTTCCGTTTCCCCATCAGTCCGGCGCGGAGGGAACCAGGCCTCTAGACGGCCGCCGCCTACGGCAACGCCGATGGCCTGCACGGCAAGCAGGACGCCGGCGGCCAGCAGGGCGCCCCTCGCAGTGTCGGTGAGCTCCAGGACAGCCACGGCGCCGGCAACTGTCAGCGCAACACGGGCCGCATAGAAATTGCGGAGCCTGAAGCTTGATCCCGGTACGGCGGCCATCGTGGCGAAGTATGCACCGCTGAGCCCGAGGATCAGTGCGTACTCGGCAAGGCTGGTGCGCACGAGGAACGTTGCAGCCACGGCAACGGCGGGTACCACGACAGGGTGGACGGTGACCAGGGGCCGCAGGAATAGCGGGGGAAGCCAGCCCGGCCTGGCCAGGCTCAGCAGGGTGAACAGGACTGCCACGGCGATGAGCATCACGAAGTACCAGACAAGGGCGGCTCCGAGGACTGCCATACCCGACCAAGCGGTGGAAACAAGGAAAGTCAGCGACAGATACGCCAGCACGCGGCTTTCGAGCCGGAGGGCGGCCGCAATGTAGGCAAGGGTTCCAATGAGCGAAGTGGCGAGCCACGCCGCAGGCCCGTTTTGCCAGACAAAGCTGTAAAGGGCCAGGCCGATGACAGGAACGAGCGCCAGCCCGGTGCCAGTGAAGGCCACGGCAGCAGGCTTCAGGCGCGGTACACGGTGGTGCAGGATGAATCCCGAGCCGTAGAACAGGGCAGCCACAGAGCAGACGCCGGCGAACTTCATCATGGGCGGCAGCGCCGTTCCCACAAACAGGGCCGCTGCGGCAACGAGCAGGAGGCTCGCCACATACAGCGTGACGTTGATGTTCTGGCGGTCACGCCGTTCCCGCCGTGCTGCCAGCTCTTCGGCTGATTCTGCCGGCCGGGGCGGAGCATCCGCGTATCCGCGGTATGGAACTGGCTGGGTGGTGGGCTTTGGCCGCGGTGTCGCAACGGCCCCCACGGGCACTGGCTGCGCGCGTGCCGCAGGGCGGCTTGGCAGTCCGGGAGCAGGCTGAGGTGCAGAAGCCGTGACCACCGGCGGGGCGAACGTCGGCGGCACTGCCGAAGCCGGTGCCGGGGCGGGTGCCTGGACCTGGGCCTGCACCCGTTCCGGCGGCGAGGTGGTGGATTTCGTCGCCTGGCCCTCAGCCACTTTGGCCATGGCATCCAGCCAGCCCTGCAAGTGACCGGCCCGGTAGCCTTCCTCGTACGAATCGTCCGGCATGAGATGGCCTTTCAGGGAGGGCGTGGCATTAGTCCTGCGATTTATCCAGTGACTGGATTAACGGTAGCAAAAGAAAGCCCCGCTGCACACAGCAGCGGGGCCTTCTGTGGATTACCGGGACATAATCCCGGCTATCCGGTGATCAGCAAGAGTTACTTGATGATCTTGGTGACGCGTCCCGAACCAACGGTGCGGCCGCCTTCGCGGATAGCGAAGCCGAGGCCGTCTTCCATAGCGATCGGCTGGATGAGCGCAACGGTCATCTCAGTGTTGTCGCCGGGCATAACCATTTCCGTGCCCTCGGGCAGGGTGATAACGCCGGTAACGTCCGTCGTACGGAAGTAGAACTGCGGGCGGTAGTTCGAGTAGAACGGGTTGTGGCGTCCGCCTTCGTCCTTGGACAGGATGTAGACGTTTGCCTCGAAGTCGGTGTGCGGGGTGATGGAACCCGGCTTGACGACAACCTGGCCACGCTCGACATCGTCGCGCTTCAGGCCACGGAGCAGCAGGCCACAGTTCTCGCCGGCCCATGCTTCATCGAGCTGCTTGTGGAACATCTCGATACCGGTAACCGTGGTCTTCTGGACCGGGCGGATGCCAACGATCTCGACCTCGGAGTTGATGGCGAGGGTGCCACGCTCGGCGCGGCCCGTAACAACGGTGCCACGGCCGGTGATGGTGAAGACGTCT
>Ga0160459_100526_pt1 | contig 14369 bp, 14 predicted proteins | sample HID1973K_E6MG_FD_108208 | JGI IMG/M metagenome (GOLD analysis project Ga0160459, IMG submission 108208) | Enriched mosquito-associated microbial communities from UW Madison campus, WI, USA - HID1973K_E6 MG | ecosystem: Host-associated > Arthropoda: Insects > Digestive system > Unclassified ... | reverse complement strand
GCGACACGTAACTGACTCGATCGCAACGCTGCGCTGGCGAATTGCTGCTCACATCTCTAGGCGACTTCAGAGATGTCCGTACTGCTGCGTTACCTCAAATATTTTATGACACAGTAGTATTAGTGCGGTACCTGAGATCGTTCCAACGAAGCTGGAGGGCCTCGAGCATGTTGCGCGTTCGGAAGTGCTAGTGACATGCTGCTTCAACCGCATTCCGATCGATGTATCACTGCCATGCGCAACAAGCATAGCAGGGTAGCGTCAACTTGTACGGGGGCGATACTTATCCCGCTCTCGAGATTGCGGAATCGCGATCTTGCATTTGAATCTTCTCTCGACGGTATCGCCTGCATACTGCGCGTTCGCTGACCCGCGGGCTTTCCAGCTATCTACGAGGGACCATTATTTCCTGATTCGATCCACTCAAGCTGGAGGTTCAATGTCTGAAACCGAAGCGGGATCCAATTCGCCTCACCTCAACAAGGGTGAGCAGGAGCAGGCCGCGGACCACTCGACGCTCGCCGCGCTTGTCATCCACGAGATTGTGCGGGAAGAGGGTGAGGCCGCCATGGAACGAACGGTTTCAGCGCTCACCTGGTCGGCGCTCGCAGCCGGACTGTCGATGGGCTTCTCGTTCCTCATGCAGGCGGTTCTCGAGAGCGGACTACCCGACAGCCAGTGGCGTGCGCTCGTTTCGAGTTTCGGCTACACCATTGGCTTTGTGATCGTCATTCTTGGTCGTCAACAGCTGTTCACGGAGAGCACGCTCAGCGTTGTTCTTCCAGTGCTCACGCGCCGTGATCTGAAGACAGCTATGAAGGCGCTTCGCCTCTGGGGGATCGTACTCACGTCGAACTTGATTGGGACAGCCTGCTTCGCGGCGATGCTCCAATTGCCTGGTGTATTTTCTGCAGATGTTCGAGAATCGCTCGACCGCATCGCCGAAGCGCCGTTCTCTGGCGCTTTTGGCGTGACCGTCGTACGCGCTGTATTGGCGGGGTGGTTGATCGCGCTCATGGTATGGCTGTTACCCAGCGCGCGCTCAGCGCGCCTCCTGACGGTCTTGTTGATTACCTATGTCGTTGCCGCTTGCAAGCTGTCCCATGTAATTGCCGGATCCGTGGAGGGCCTTTATGGGGTTTTCCGCGGCGCTGCCGGGATGAGCGACTACTTTTTGGTGTTCCTTATCCCGACCTTGATCGGTAATGTAATTGGGGGCATGTCGCTCGTTGCGCTGATTAACCACGCAGCGATCGCGCCAGAAATTACAGGCGGCGATCCAGTCTAAGTGCACAACTGAACTGAATTAGGAGGGCTCGCGGGTCACCGGGCGCCGCGGGTATAACAATTGCGGTCCAGTAAAAGGACGCTTAGCGTTCCAAACTACCCAGGAGAAATATATGACCGCCACCACCCTAAATGACCTGTTCATTCACGCCCTATCGGACGTCTACAGCGCCGAAAAGCAACTGACGAAGGCGCTTCCGAAGATGGCGCGAGCCGCGACAAATCCTGAGCTCGCAGCGGCATTTACGACCCACCTTGAGGAAACCAGGGGGCAGGTCGAGCGCATCGACCGAGTGGTCGAAGTTTCTGAACTCAAGCTTAAGCGCATCAAGTGCGTAGCGATGGAAGGTCTGGTCGAAGAAGGGCAAGAGCAGATCGATGAAATTGAAAAAGGGCCCATCCTCGACGCGGCGCTTATCGCGGCGGCTCAGAAGGTCGAGCACTATGAGATTGCGTCTTACGGAACGCTCGCCACGCTCGCAAAGAAGCTTGGATATAACGACGGCATGAAGCTCCTCCTCGCGACTCTGGAAGAAGAAAAGGCAACCGACGAAAAGCTCACGTTGCTCGCAACGCAGGAGCTTTCGGAGGCCGAAGTCGGAAAGTGATTCCACGCGAAGATTTCGTCAGAGGACGGTTGGCCGTGCCGCCGACGTCCGACTGACGCCAATCACCAGACTCTCGGTTCGATTTGTCCACACGAGAGGAACGTGTCGTGCGGACTACGGGTGCGACACGACAGCACAGCGGGCGCAGACACCCCAACGACGCGACCCTCACCTGTTGCAGAGGCCGGGCAATCAACGAGCATTCTCGCTCATACATTGTGGGCGGGAGAAAAAGAATGAAGGCACTAATCTGGCAAGGCGAGAAAGACATTCGCTATGAAACGGTTCCCGACCCGCAGATTGAACATCCGCGCGATGCGGTTATAAAGGTGTCGAGTTGCGCCATCTGCGGGTCGGACCTACATCTGTTCGATAGCTTTATGCCGGGAATGGCATCAGGCGAGCTCCTAGGCGAAGTCGTCGAAGTCGGCAGGGACAACGCCGCGGTTTTGGGCTTGTCGTCGAGATCAACCGCCAAGTCGGTTAGCGCGGCCAATTCATGCGATACCGGCGCTACACTCAGCTTTGCGAAATATGGTCCATAAAGCAATGGCGCCGCCGTGTACAAACTCTCTCCGAGAATATGCTTTTCCGGGTGTCCGCCCAGACCCTTTAGCGTCGCGCTCTCGCCGACGAGTTTTTCGATCACCGCTTTCGCGCCGTGCAGTACCGCTGACCACGCTTCCTTCGCGCGCGGAGCCTTGTCGGTCGTCCTCGCGAGCAGCTTCAGACTGGATAGAAATGCCTTCGGCGTAGTGGAAGTGAAGGCGGGCGCATTGACCATCACGAAGGCCCTGCGGGATGTCGCCTTCTCTGCCGGGCAGGCGCTCGCCATCCACTCCGATCAGCTTGAGTGCCAGTCCACGCGGAGTTGATACTTTGTCATCGAGGACGTCACCAGGAGTCGTAGAAAAGCGCATGACGACGGGCATCTTTCTATGCCAGTCAAACGCGCCTTGCGCGTACTGATCCGGCAAGTCTTCATCGCTGCTCATGCCTGTGGCGGCTGCCCGTTGGAAGCGCTCAGTCCGCCGTCCACTGGCAGATTGACTTCGGTCACGAAGCGCGCGGCCTCGCTTGCGAGGAATGCAATCACCGCCGCGATATCGTCGGGCTTTGCCGCTCGTCCGAGCGGAATGCGCTCGCGAAACCCGGCCATCAGTTGCTGGTCGCCGAGCATATCCTTCGTGAGATCGGTCTCGGTCAGACTCGGGCAAACCGCATTGACGCGCACGCCATCGCGACCGTGGTCCATGGCGAGCGCGCGCGTGAAGTTAGTCACGGCGCCCTTCGCCGCATTGTAGAAGCTCATTCCCCAGTCCCTGCCGAGCCCCGAAACCGACGACACGTTGACGATCGACCCTCGCGCATCGATGAGATGACGAATCGCCGCGCGGGTGCAGTAGAAGACGCCATCGAGATCGGTCGACATGAGCGCGCGCCAGTCGTCGAGCGAGGCTTCGTCGATGCGCCCGGTCGGCGCGACGCCCGCATTGTTGACGAGCACATCGATGCGCCCGAAGCGCGCGACGGTCGCGTTTATCAGTTGCTGCGCCTCTTCGAATTTCGACGCATCGAAGGTATGCACCAGCGTGCGCGTGGGATCCAGGTCGCGCGCGAGGCGGTCGAGCTTCTCGCGCGTGCGACCTGCCAGCGCTTCTCGCGCGTGCGACCTGCCAGCACAACCGATGCGCCCTCGGCCCCGAAGCGCCGCGCAGCCCCTTCGCCGATACCGGACCCCGCGCCGGTGACGATGATCACTTTCGATTTGAAACGCATGCTGTGGAGAGAGTCGTTCATAGATCGATGACGAAAAAAGGCTTTCGGCGGACGCTTGCCCGCCATCCATGTTTATTGCGCGGCAGCAGTCCACGTGCCCGCTGTTCGAAACGAGAGCGGTCTGCGCGGCGGCGCCCGGCAAGGAGCCATAGATGAAAAGGCACTCCAATAAGCTGATGCAGCGTGCCACTTTCGGGCTCTGCCGCCCGGCCTGCCTCGGCCTGCGCCACGTCGACTGCGGCTGTCGACGCGGAGTACGGGCCATGTGGGGCGATCAACGCTGCGTCCCCCTGTCTGTGGCCGTGACGATCTCGAATGAATTGGACTTCGGATACAGCGCATTTGCCCACCTCGCGAACGAGCGAATCTGGGCCTGACGATTGCTGTTCAGCATTGCCGCTGGCCGATCTCCGGGAACACGCAAGGAGCACGAGATTGGACATCCCGAGACAAGTCGTGTCGTTTCTCAGGTCAGTGGCCCGATGCTCGCGACGGACGAATCGTGCACGGCTGGCTTTATCGCTTCTCTTTTTTCCGGTACCGGGAAGTGGAAGCTGCCTCGACGTCGGCTTCGTGACTTATTCGCCGACCGGAAAAGCCGGCTTCCTCGACGTGCACGAAGAAGCGATGAAGCGGTAGGGGCTGACGAGCGAGGACGTCGCGCGGGAGATGTCCGAAGGGGCGCCGGCTCAGAAAGCGTGCTGCGCCGACGTCACCGTGTCGAACACGGGTGTCGCCGACTCACCCCTGCCGGCGGCTCCGCGTCCGGTACGCAATGCTTCGCATGGTCATTCAAGCTGCGCGACGGCCGCATGGAGGCTTTCAGCGAGACCAGGCGCTTCGAGGGCGAGCGTAACGATATGCGCCGCGCCGCAGCGATGTATGCGTTGTCGCGCATCGAACACTACTTCGACGAACTCTCGGGACGGTAACCGACAGCGAAGAAGGCAAGCATGCATGGACGCAAGCAATAGCAAATGGCAGAAGTGGCAACAGCAAATCATCCGCGAACTCGGCGTGAGCAAGCAGTTCGACAGTGACGCACGCGCTATTTATGAATGTTCGCACGAAACGATGCGACATCGTTCGTCGTGACCGGGCGAGCATCGTTTCCCCATGAGGCCCGCACGTAAGTGAGCACCTGCGCGATCTGTGCGTCGGTGAGGCGTCCGGCGAACGATGGCATCGACTGACGGGGCGGCCCGTGGATCGTCGCGGGACTATTGCCGCCCTCGACGACGAGCCGGATCAACGACGTCGTGTCCTCGCTGATGAGCGACGGGTTGCCGGCGAGCGACGGAAAAGCATTCGGTACACCGGTTCCATCACTTCGATGACACTGCGCGCAGAAGCCCGCATACACCGCCGCGCCCAGTTCTGGCGCGACGTCGGGTGCATGTGTCTTCAGACGTCCCGGCTGCGTGAGCGCTGGATCGTAGACGCCGTCAGCAGCGCCGCTGGCGGGCAGTGTCTTCAGATAGACGGCAATCGAGCGCAGATCGTCGTCGCTCAGATATTGCGTGCTGTCCTCGATTGTTTGAACCATGCTGCCGTACGCGACCATGCCCGCGCCGTGCCCCGTCTTGAGAAACGCGGCGATATCGTCGTGTGCGATGCGGCCGAGCCCCGAACCAGGATCCCCGCGCAAGTTCGGCGCGAACCAGTCATCGTTGACTCCGCCGGAGAGAAACTCCTTCGATGACTCGTCGTAGCCGCGTTCCTGATATCCGATGCCGCGCGGCGTGTGGCAGGAGCCACAATGCCCGAGCGACTGTACGAGATACGCCCCGCGATTCCAGCTGGCGTCGCGGCTGGCGTTCGACTCGAACAGTTTCTTAGGCGCAAACACCGCCCGCCAAATGCGCAGTGCCCAACGCTGATTGAATGGAAACGGCACCTTCGTTTCCGGCGGGCGATGCTTCACCGGCGGCACGCCGTGCATCACGTACGCGTAGAGCGCGCCCATGTCGTCATCCCTGATTTTCACGAAGGCGGGATAGGGCATCGCGGGATACAAGCCTTTTCCATCGCGTCCGACGCCTTCGCGCAGCGCCTTCGCGAAATCGTCATAGCTATATGCGCCAATGCCTGTCTCTCGATCCGGCGTGATGTTGCTGCTGACGATGGTTCCGAAGGGCGACGTCATCTCGAGGCCGCCGGCATACGGTGCGCCGTTCGAAGGCGCAGTGTGGCATCCCGCGCAGTCGGCCGCTTTCGCAAGGTATGCGCCGCGCGCGATCAGTTGTGCGGCCGGCGATTCATCATCGGCCATGACCGCGAAGGGCCATAGCAGCAGGCACAAAACGAGACGCGAAAGATGGTTCATTGATGGTAGAGGTAGGCGGCGATATCGCGCGCGTCGATTTCACTCACGTCGAGATCGGGCATCGCATTTTCGGGCGCGATGCGTTGCGGGAAACGAATCCATTGCTGAAGGTTCTCGGGCGAATTCGACAGCTTCCCCGCGATGTACGCGCGCTCGCCGATCCGCTGAAGCGTCGGTCCGACCGTGCCGTATGCGCCCGGCACGCCGACGATGCGATGACATGCGCCGCAGCCATAGCGCTGAATGGCTTCGAGGCCGTGCCGCGGACTACCGCCGGTGATCGCGTCAAATGAAGGCGGCTCACCGGTGCAGGCCGTCAGAGCGACGAGCGTCGAAAGCGCGAATTGGAGGGCGCGCATGAGATCAGCCTTCGCGCGGCATGCCGACGCCGACGCGCGGCGGTGCACGGCGCATCAGCCAGCGCGCACCGACCATCAGTCCGCCAATCAGATACGCGAGCCCACCGGGCACCCACATCACGAGCCCGCCGAGTTGCTGATCCTGGAGCGGATCGAAGCCGAGCGCACGTGTCGTCTCCATGCACGACGGATACCAGACGCCCGGAGCGAGCGTCAGGAGCGCGCCGAGCGCGCCGGTATGGACCATCGTCGTGAAGAGCGACAGCATCGCGTGCGCATTGGCTGCGCCGTGCCCCTCCGACGCGCGACCGAACACCGTCCACCAGAACAGCAGCGCGCTCCCGAGAAAGCTCGTATGTTGCAGCGTATGGATACCGGGGCGCGCGAGCGCTGTCTCGAAGAAGCGCGGCGCATGCCAGCACCAGAGCGCGGCGGCGTGCAGCGTCCACGCGACGATGGGCAAGGAAAGAAAACGCCATGGACGTTTGATCCAGCGCGAACGCGTCGCCGCGCCGATTCGCATGCGCGCGACGGCGGGAAACGCCCAGAGCCACATGGCGAGCGGCCGGCCGATCACGAGCAGCGGCGCGGCCACCAGCATCAAAAGCTCGTGCTGCAACATGTGCGCGGAAAAGAGCCATTCGCTCAACGCATGCAGCGGCGACACCAGCGTGACGACGAGCGTAAGCCAGCCCGTGACGAATGCGACGAGCCGTGCCGTACGTCCTGCGCGGCCTTGCGCACCGCGCGCGCGCAATCGCACGTAGCCCGTGATGTAGAGCGCGAGACTCACGGCGAGCGCTAGCACCACCCACGGTTCGAACGTCCACGCGAGCGGCGATGCTTCCGGCGTGGCGACGTGTGCATGCGCTTCGGCACAAGCGACGAGCGCGCATAGCAGCGCGCATTTCAACAGGCGGACAGTAGCCATTGCGGTATCGATATGGCGATCACGGACAGAACCGACAACGCGCCGACTCCGGCCGCCACCGCTGCGATGAAGCCGGCGCGTGCGGGCCGACCGGTTGCAGCCGGCGTCGACGGCGTGGACGCATGGCGCGTCTCGCGCCAGCGCTGCCACGCGAGCAGCGTCGCAGCCGTGCAGACGACGAGGCTTGCGCCGCTCACACCGTCGAGCAGCGCGTGGCCGCCGAGCCGGCACGCGGGCGTCACCAGCGCGTAGTTGACGCTGAGGCATCCCAGCACGATCGACGGTGCGCCGAGCAGCGCGAGCCAGGTTTTCATGTTCGAGTCAATATCGCGACACCCAGTAGATGACGCCGTAGATCGGCAGCCAGCTCAACACGACGAAATACCAGTAGATCGCGTTCTCGCTGACATCGACAAGCCGCTTCCCTTCGAATGGCCCGGTGAACAGCAGCAGAGCGAGCACGGCGGTATCGACGGTATCGGTGATCAGGTGCGTCGTGTGCAGACCGAGCAGCAGCCAGACGACGGACCCGTACGCGTTCGCGTACCAGCTCACGTTCAGCGCCGCGAACTCGAATCCCCGAATGATAAGGAACGCGACCGATGCCACCAGACAAACGGCGAGCCAGAGCGCGGCTTTTGCGCGGTCTCCGCGTTCCGCTGCGTTCTTTGCGAGCTGGTTCGGCCACAGGCTGACGAGCAGCACAACTGTGTTGAGCGTGCCCCAGAGAAGACGCGGAGGATCAGCGGCCATCGGCCAGGTGGGCGCGCGCGTGCGCAGATAGAAGACCATCATCACCGCGATGGCGAACACCGTGCCTTCGATCAGCATCAGCCCCATCGTGCTCCACCACATCACGCTGCGGTGACCAAAGGCGAAGCTCGGCAGCGCGCGCACGTCGAGCACGAGATCGTGCGCGTCGCCATCGTCAGGGCGGGTGCGGGGTGCGCGCGTATCGGCGTTCATGGCCGGCGCTCCCGCGCGACGGCCAGCCGGTTCTCGCCGCGATTTGGCCAGAACCAGCCGATCATCGCCACGGCGACGGGCAGGGACGCCCAGACGATCGCCCACGGCGTGTAGATCGAGCCGATGAACAGAATCGTCGTCGCGACGGCGCTCGCCAACGGCCAGATGGAGGGCGTCGGGAACATCGGGCGATGGTCCGGCTGCGCATCGAGCACGCTCGTCACGAGCACTTCCCGTGCATCGGCGGCGAGCCCCGCGACGAAGGCCGGCCGCGCGGGCGGCTCCCATAGCGGATCGCGGCCATGCACGACCGGAATCGCATCGAAGTTATGCGGTGGAGGCGGGGACGGCACGCTCCATTCGAGCGTACCCGCGCCCCATGGATCGGCGGCGGCGCGTTCGTCACTGCGCAGACTTTTCACGACGTTGACAATGAAAAGTAGCACGCTCAGCGCGATCGCATAAGCGCCGATCGTCGCCGTGAGATTCATGCCGTCCCAGCCGAGTCCGTGCGGATAGGTCCACACGCGCCGTGGCATGCCTTCGAGACCGAGCAGGTGCATCGGGAAGAAGGTGACGTTGAAGGCGATGAAGAACAGCCAGAACTGCCACTTGCCGAGCCGCTCATCGAGCATGCGCCCCGCGAACTTCGGAAACCAGTAGAAAAACGCGCCGAAGAGCGGAAACACGGCGCCGCCGAGCAGCACGTAATGCAGATGCGCGATGACGAAGTAGGTGTCGTGAACCTGCAGATCGAGTGGCACCGACGCCACCATGATGCCGGTCATGCCGCCCATCACGAGGATGAAAAAGAACGCGAGCACGAAGAGCAGCGGGACGCGCAGATTGAGCTTGCCGGTCCACAGCGTGCCGATCCAGCAGAAGATCTGAATGGCAGAAGGAATCGCAATCATCAGGCTCGCGGCGGTGAAGAAGCTCTTGCCGAGTTCAGGAATGTTCGTCGCGAACATGTGATGCACCCACAGTCCGAACGACAGAAACGCGGTGGCGATGAGCGACAGCACCATCGCCGGATAGCCAAACACCGGGCGGCGCGCGAAGGTCGGAATGATCGACGAAATGAACCCGAGCGGTGGAATGAAGATTAGATATACCTCCGGATGGCCGAAGAACCAGAAGAGGTGTTGCCACAACAATACGTCGCCGCCCTTGACCGGGTTATAAAAATGCGTGCCGACGAGGCGGTCGAGAATCAACGCGGTGCTGCACAACATGATGGAGGGCATCGCGAAGATCACCATGAACTGGGTGACGAGCGTGGCCCACACGAAAAGCGGCATGCGGTTGAGCGACATGCCGGGCGCGCGCAGTTTGAAGATGGTCGTGATGAGGACCACGGCTTCGAGCAGGCCGGAAAGCTCGGTGAAGGTGATCATCTGCGCCCAGATGTCCGCGCCCTTGTTGGGCGAATAATCGGGACCGGCGAGCGGCACATAGCTGAACCAGCCCGCATTCGGCGCGGTGTTCACCGCAAGCGATGCGAACAGCAACAGTCCGCCGAACAGGAACACCCAATACGCGTAAGCGTTCATGCGCGCAAACGCGATGCTGCGCGCGCCGATCATCAGTGGCACGAGGTACACGGCGACCGCCTGCATCACCGGTACGGCGAAGAGGAACATCATCGTCGTGCCGTGCATCGTGAAGAGTTCGTTGTAGAGATTCGGTCCTATAACGCGCTGGTCGGGCCGCGCGAGCTGGGTGCGCATCGCGAGCGCGAAGAGGCCTGCGAGAAGAAAGAAAACGAATGTCGTCACCATGAAGCGGCGTGCAATCGTCTTGTGATTGACCGCGCACAACATGCCGATGAAGCCAGGCGGATCGCTCCATGTCGCGGCGAGCGCGTCACGTACGGCGGGTTCTGCATGGGGACCGTCGACCGGATAGCTGGCGTTGCGCTCGTCGCTCATTTGAGCGTCTCCATCCAGGTGAGCAGTGCCTGCAGATCGGAGGGCGGCAGGCGGGTCGGCGGCATGACCGTGCCGGGCTTGAGCGTGCGCGGATCGACGATCCAACCGGCAAGATTGCCGCGATTGTTCGCCAGCGTGCCGGCGGCAATAAATTGCCTGCTGGCGACATGGGTGAGATCGGGACCGATCGTGCCTTGCGCACCGGTGCCACGCACGGTGTGACAGCGCGCGCAGTCTTGGCCCACGAATACATCACGGCCGCGTTTAGCGATTTCGTCCGGTGGGGCGACGGCCGGTTGGCGCTGACGAGCGGCCCACTCCTCGTACTGCGCGGGCGCATCGGCAATGACCTGGAACGCCATCAGCGCATGTTCGTAGCCGCAAAATTCGGCGCATTGCCCGCGATATACCCCTGCCTTGTCGGCGCGAAACTCGATTGTCGCGTCGCGGCCTGGAATCATATCTTTCTTGCCATGCAGATTCGGCACCCAAAACGTATGGATGACATCGGCGGCTTTCAGCGACACCACCACCGGTCGTCCCACCGGCACGTGTAGTTCGTTGGCCAGGGTGAAGCCGGCCGCGTCGCCATCGGTCGGATAGCGCACCCGCCACCACCATTGATAACCCGTCATCTCGATGCGCAGCGCATTGTCGACTGGCAGGCGCGAGAGCGCGCGGTCGGTGAGGACGTCAGCTAGAACGAGCCCGAAGAGCAAAAAGGTGGACACGCCCGCCGCGGCGGCGACCCAAAAGCTCGTTCGCGGCTCGCGATGTCCGGCGACGATGTGATCCGCAGGCGTCGCACGATTGGCACGGGGCGCGCGCATCATCGCAATGAGACATGCAAGCAGGATCGCCGCAAACACGACGCAGCACACGGCCAGCGTCAGGTGCCAGAGATCGAGAATGCGGCTGGCCTGAATGCCTGCCGGACTCAATGCGCTTTGCATGGTCGCTCGTCAATGTCCTGGAAAACTGTTCTCATCAGGCACGTCGCGTTGGACAGGACCCGGACGTGCTTGAGTGAGCAATTCGCGTGCCGGTGCCAATCCGCTCACTTGCGATTGTAGTACCGGTTGAGCAGAGCCGAGGCGCTCGCGCCATGCAGGACTACCGACAGCACGATACTCGCGAGCACGATGGGCGCGATCAGTTTTAGCTGATCTTGGCCCGCTCGTTCGAGGCTGAAAAGGAGGTAATAAAAAAGCGCCGACGCCGCGTATGCCGAGCCAGCCCACGAGCCAGCGCTGGTGCGTGTCGAGCGAGGACCCAACGAGCGAAATTGTCGTGGCAAGCGGTCGCGCCACGAGCAACAGGAACAGGACCGGCCAAATCACACGCCAGTCCAGGAGCGGCTGCCAGTGCGCCGATACAAGGCTGCCGATGAGTAGCATCAGCGCGAACTCAACCAGGCGCTCGAACTCAACCGCGAAGGCCATCATCGTCTCGGCCATGTAAGCATGCGCGAGGTCAGGATCCTTTGCAGCTTCCTCGCGCTCGCCACGTTCCACCGTTTCGAGCGCTTCAGTTGGCGACTTGTCTCCCGTCGCCTTCATTTCCTCGCGCCTTAATGCTACGCCTGCGGTAAATACAGCGATGAACGCATAGCCGTGCGCAAGCAGCGCGCAGCCGTAACTGAGCGCCATCAATCCGAGCGCGAAGAAGCCCTCCAACCCGAGCGCCTGCTCGTAGCGCGTGCGTAGCCTAGTCGCGAGAATTACGACGCCTGCACCGAACACCCAACCGATGCCGAGCGCACTGACGATGCCCCACACGACGGACACCGCGAGGGTCCACGACAGACTGGCGACGAAAGTCGGGCTTGTACACAGTGCGAGCCCTAGCAATACGACGGGATAGGCGGCACCGTCGTTGGAGCCGCCTTCGGACGAAAGCGCAAAGCGCAGCGGCTCATCGTCACCCGCTTCCTTTACCCGTAATTCGTTCGCAAGCACGGGATCGGTCGGTGCGAGGATCGCCGCGAGCAAGAGCGCCTGGCTCGACGGAAAGCCGAGACCGAAGTGCGCGGCGGCATAGAGCAGTGCAATCGTCACAATCATCGCCGGGCCGACGAGCCGCAGCGTGAGCAGCCAGAGTCGGTCCGAGAGCGGCACGCGCAGATACATGCCGATCGCGAAGAGCGAAATGACGAGCCCAGTCTCTGTGAGTATCCGCAAGAGTCGCAAATTGCCTTCAATGTCGGGGTTCAGCATGCCGACGCCCGCCGGACCGAGTGCGAAGCCGGCGAACAGGTAGACCATCGCGCCCGTCAGTGGCAGGTGCGCGATCAGGCCGCGTGCGATGGCCATTAACACGAGCAGCCCTCCGATCACGAGGAACCAGAATGCCTCTTCGAACACGTCCCTCTCCTTAGCCGGAGTTGACCGGCGCAGCGGTGGAAGCGCATAAGCGATTTTCGTGCGCGATATTCATCCAAGGGTCGACATGGTCGGCCCATCCTTGCCGAGTCGACGAACCGAACTAGCCGCGCGAATACAGCGCCGGCTAGCTGCTCTCAAAGGCCGTGCTAAAGGGTATGCGGCTTGCTTGCGCAGGAGGCAAATTCATCAAAAGCGCGCGAGGCAAAGACATGGCCGAATCAGACAACGCCGTTCGCAAGAACGCCGCGTACCCCTATTCGTCGGGCGGATGGGGATCGCTCAAGGCCGTCACGGGCGCGCTCATTCACGAGAAAGTGCCGCTGAAGGTCGGCGCGGTCCTTCTCAAGCAAAACAAACCGGAAGGCTTTGCGTGCGTGAGCTGTTCGTGGGCGAAGCCTGCCGATCCGCACACCTTCGAATTCTGCGAAAGCGGCGCGAAGGCAACCGCGTGGGATCTCACCGCGAAGCGCCTGACGCCACAGTTCTTCGAGCTTCACACGGTGACGGAACTCTGTGCGTGGCACGACCACGATCTCGAAGACGCCGGGCGTCTCACCGCCCCGTTGCGCTACGACGCAGCCACCGACAAGTACGTGAGCGTCAGCTGGGACGATGCATTCGAGGACATCGGTCGCGAGTTGCGCACGTTCGATCCGAAGCGCGTCGCGTTCTATGCATCTGGTCGCGCATCGCTGGAAACGTCGTACATGTACCAGCTTTTCGCACGCATGTACGGCACCAACAATTTGCCCGACAGTTCGAACATGTGTCACGAGAGCACGAGCGTCGGACTGAAGGAGGCGATCGGTGTGGGCGTCGGCACCGTGAGGCTTGAAGACTTCGAGAAGACCGATCTCATGTTCTTCTTCGGGCAGAACGTTGGAACCAATAGTCCGCGCATGCTGCATCCGCTACAGGAAGCCAGAAAGCGCGGCGTGCCGATCATCACGTTCAATCCGTTGCGCGAGCCAGGCTTGTTGAAGTTCAGCAATCCGCAATCGCCGGTCGAGATGATGACGCCTGCGCATACGCTGATCAGCACGCAATATCATCAGGTGAAGACGGGCGGCGACACGGCGGCGTTGCTCGGCATCTGCAAAACCGTCATCGACGCCGACGATCGCGCCCGGGAACGCGGCGAGCCGCGCGTGCTCGATATCGATTTCATCGACACGCACACCGTGGGATTCGAAGTCTTCGCGAACTATGTACGCGCCGCGTCGTGGAGCGATATCGAGCGCGTGTCAGGACTGCCGCGCGCGGACCTCGAAGCCGCGGCCGCGGAATACATGCGTGCGAACGCGGTGATGGCACACTACGGCATGGGCATCACCCAGCATAGGCAGGGCGTGCAGAACGTTCGAATGCTATGCAATCTGCTCTTTCTGCGCGGCAATGTCGGCAAGCCGGGCGCGGGGCCCTCGCCGGTGCGCGGGCATTCGAACGTGCAGGGTCAACGTACGGTGGGCATCACCGAGAAGCCGGAACTCGCGCCGCTCGACAAGCTCGCAAGCCAGTTCGGCTTCGAGCCGCCTCGCGAGAAGGGCATGAATATCGTCGAGACGTTCGAGGCGATGCTCGAAGGCAAGCTCAGCGCGGTCATCAGCCTCGGCGGCAATCTCGTGCGTTCGGTGCCGGACCGTATGCGCATCGAGCCGGCATGGCGCAATCTGAAACTCACGGTCAATATCGCGACGAAACTCAATCGCAGTCATCTCGTGCATGGCGAGAAGTCGTACATTCTGCCGTGCCTGAGCCGCATCGAAATCGATACGCAGGCAAGCGGCGCGCAGGCGGT